>Ga0207422_1000110_pt1 | contig 308802 bp, 280 predicted proteins | sample MarCyaLeptolynsp_FD_187757 | JGI IMG/M metagenome (GOLD analysis project Ga0207422, IMG submission 187757) | Marine cyanobacterial communities from Panama - species 1 Leptolyngbya sp. (SPAdes) | ecosystem: Environmental > Aquatic > Marine > Unclassified | place: Panama: Panama City | collected...
CGAAACTCGTCGCCAGCGCCAGAAGCATCCGCTCCACGCGCAGCTTGCGCTCGAAAAGAAAATCCCCCCCGTAAACCCCAAACCACTGAAACAGCGCCGCTACAACAACCAACGCCAAAAGCAACGCTCCCACGTACTGGCTGCCAACACGCGACAAATCGCTGTTCACATAAAAAACGTAAATCAAAATCCCCAAAAATCCGAAGGCGCCAATGTCAAACAGGCGCACCAGCGGGCCCACGACCGAAGGAGAAATCGGCGTAGCTTTGCGAATTTGCCAAGGTTGCGCAGGCGTTAAGGCCGAGGGCTTCATGTGAATCCGCAAGTGAGATCAATGGGAATTCTAATTATAGTTCAGAGCCTTAGCAACCGCCTTAGGGATTGCAGATTGGAAACGTGGCGGAAGCCAACACGGAGATTGTCGTGAAATCGGCCCGTCCGGACAGGTCGTAGGGGCGCGACAAAAGGCGAACACGCTCATAAATCGGTAGCTGAGGGAACCCTTTCAACTATTTATCATTTATACCAATTCCTTGTGTTAATCGAGGTGGAGTGGGTGCGGCAAGAGATCGCTCTTGTACGGTCTAGCGGAGTGGGTAAATTGTGCGGCGCTCGGGTGGGGCTGTGTCTCAATAAGAGATTGATGAGTAGCGAGGCCATAACTGGCTCGAGGCCCACGAGCGGATACCACTGATTGGCGCGAGCCACCTTCGCATGTTTTTTGCATTAACTATATTTGCGCAGAGTATAGTAAATAGATAGAAATTTATTGAAATTATAAGCTTCTTTATTAAAAGAAATGGTAAAAGATCTTTTTTCATTTAGTGTAATATTGTTCTTTATTTTGAACTCGTGATGTGCTTATATCCCGCATCATTCGTTGCGGGTTACATTGATTTCATAGGAACTGCTTAAACCATTAACACCGCAAATGGAGACAATCAGGAGGAGTTGTAGGTCCCGTCGGGCCTCGTTCGCCTGCCTTTGGTTAAGACGCACCTTAGTGAGAAAGAGGGTTTGATGGACCATCTGGATAGATTGGAAAGCCAGAGCGTTTACATTTTCCGCGAGGCTTTCAATCAACTGGACAAGATCGGCATGCTCTGGTCCCTGGGTAAGGACTCGAACGTCATGATCTGGCTTGCCCGAAAAGCATTCTTCGGACATGTGCCGTTCCCCTGTATGCACATTGATACAGGGAAGAAGTTCCGCGAGATGTACGAGTTCCGCGACCGTTATTCCAAGGAGTGGAACTTGAACCTGATGCTGGGGGAATGCCCGCCGATCGAAGAAATCGATCCGTCGTTGCCGCAGGCGACGCGCTCGGCGGCGCGTAAGACGGAGGGACTCAAGCGTTTCCTCGAGGCCAACCCCTTCGACGGTATCTTCGCTGGGATCCGCAGAGACGAGCAGGCAACGCGCGCGAAGGAGCGCGTCTTCAGCCCGCGCGGCGGCACAGGCCAGTGGGACTTCCGGGACCAGCCGCCGGAGTTCTGGGACCAGTACAAGACCGATTATCCGCCGGGCACGCATATCCGGATTCATCCGCTGCTGCATTGGACGGAAATCGATATCTGGCGCTATACGCAGCGCGAGGGCATTCCCACCATTGATCTCTATTTCGCCAAGAATGGGATGCGCTACCGCTCCCTCGGCGATGAGGACATCACGCATCCCGTTCCCAGCACGGCCACGACGATCGATGAGATCATCGAGGAGCTGGAAACGACCAAGATCCCGGAGCGTGCTGGGCGTGCCATGGATCATGACTCTGAAGACGCCTTCGAGCGTCTCCGTGCTGACGGCTACATGTAGGGCAAATGAAAATGACTGAAGTTGCGGTCAAACTGAATAACGGCGGTTTTCCGAGGCTGGCGACCAACACGGTCAGAGATCTCCTGAAAATCGTCATCGTGGGTCACGTAGACCATGGAAAGTCGACTTTGATCGGCCGTCTGTTCCATGACACCGGATCTTTGCCGGATGGCAAGTTCGAGGCCATCAAGGCAATGTGCGAAAAGCGGGGCATGCCTTTCGAGTGGGCCTTCCTGTTGGATGCTTTGCAGGCGGAGCGTGATCAGGGCATCACCATCGACACGACCCAGATCTGGTTCAAGACAGACCAGCGGGACTACGTCATCATCGATGCACCGGGTCACAAAGAGTTCCTGAAGAACATGGTGACCGGTGCGGCGGCGAGCGACGCGGCGCTTCTCGTGATTGACGCGAAGGAGGGTGTTCGCGAACAGTCCCGCCGCCACGGCTACTTGCTGCATTTGATGGACATCAAGAAGGTCACGGTGGTCGTCAACAAGATGGACCTCGTGGATTTCGACGGCGCTCGTTTCGCCGAGGTGTCGCAGGAGATTCGCGATTACCTGAACGAGCTCGGCATCGAGCCCACCGAGATCGTGCCGGTATCGGCACGTGACGGCGACAACATTGCGTCCCGGTCGAAGCACATGGACTGGTACGCGGGCCCGACCGTGGTCGAAGCCTTGGATTCCTTTCCGCCGGCTTTGGCACCGAAGGAACTGGCGCTGCGCATGCCCGTCCAGGACGTCTACAAGTTTGATGACCGCCGGATCATCGCGGGACGCATAGAGACCGGACACGTCTGCGTTGGCGATCGCGTGATCTTCTCGCCGGCGAACAAGTCGGCCGTGGTCCAGTCAATCGAAGCATGGGGCACAAAGGAACTTCCGCAGCGGGCCGAAGCCGGAGAGTCGGTTGGCCTGACACTCGATGAGCAGATCTTTGTGGAGCGTGGCGACATCTGCAGCCTGTCCGATGACCGGCCCGTAGAGACCGATGTGTTCCGCGCGAGGATCTTCTGGCTGGGCAAGGATCCCCTAAAGACCGGCAAGACCTATAAGCTCAAGCTCAATACGACGGAAGCGCAGGTCAAGATTCAGGAGATCGAACGGATCATCGACACCGGTGATCTCTCTGCGACCCAGGCGGATCAGGTTGAGCGTAACGCGGTCGCGGAGGTTGTCATCCGCTCCCGCAAAATGCTCGCCCTGGACGAATTTACCAAATGTCCGCGCACGGGTCGTTTCGTTCTTGTGGACAACTATGATATCGCGGGCGGCGGCATTATCTCCATGGAGGGCTACGCCGATCAGCGTGGATTGATCACCGTTCAGGCGACCAACATCGAGCGGGTCGAGCACGATGTTACGGCCGATGCTCGGGCACGTATGAATGGTCACTACGGCGGGGTTCTGTGGTTCACGGGCCTTTCTGGGGCCGGTAAATCCACGATTGCGGTGGAAGTCGAACGCCGGCTCTTTGAGAATGGCTATTCGGTCTACGTTCTGGATGGCGACAACATCCGGCACGGCCTCAACGCCAATCTCGGCTTCTCACCGGAAGATCGGGCAGAGAACATTCGCCGCATCGGCGAGGTCTCTGCGTTGTTCAGCCGCGCGGGGATCATTGCTCTGACGTCCTTCATTTCCCCGTACCGTTCCGACCGGGATCGGGCACGTTCGGCGGCCGGAGACTGCTTCCACGAGATCTATATCAAGGCGGGGGTCGATACCTGCGAGCAGCGGGACCCCAAGGGGCTCTATAAGCGGGCACGGACCGGCGAGATCCCGGAGTTCACGGGAATCTCCGCACCTTATGAGCCACCGGAGTCAGCCGAACTGATCGTCGACACAGAAACCAAATCTGTGGAGGATTGTGTCGATGCCGTGGTGGACTATGTCCTTGAAAACTTCGCCTTCACTGGCGGAAGATAAGGGGCCGAATTTGCGATAGAGACCAGGAGAGGGGCTGGCGCTTTAGGGTTAGGCACCAGCCCCACTTCACGGGCCCGTCTAATCAGGCTGGAGACGAGGGTAGGCGGGTAAAGAGAGATCGATTGATGGCTGCCGATAGGAGCGCACAATGAGGATCGGCATGGGAGGCGGGGCCAGGGGCGGTTTGATATCCCCCAAAATCTTCCTTTACGTGGCGTTGGTACTTCTATGCTTGATCGTCGGCCCGCTGATCGTCGTTGCGGGGCCGCGCGGTACGATCCTCTTCATCGGTGCAATTGTCGGCATCTTTTTGATCGCCCAATCGGAGATCCTCCTGTTTCTCACCGCTTTGGTCACTTTGGTCATCGCGGGCGTGAGCAACTTCTTTCTGAATGTGGAAATCTACTGGGCCTCTTATGGGCTCGCGAGCGTGCTTTTCGGCACGACATTGCTGCACGTTTTTCTCACACAGAATGGTTCAAGCGATCAGATTTCGAGGCAAGCGGCTTCGGTGCCAAGCGTTCTGCCGGCCCTTCTGACCGGGCTATTGGTTTACAGTCTGGTCGTCACGCTTTCCAACGGTGTGGGGTCCTGGGAGTTGGCGGCGGCGCTCAAGCAGTACGTTATGATCGGCGGCATTTGGGCTGCGCTGAGCTTCATCAATTTCCGCCCCGACTTCATAAAGCTTTGGCTGAAGGGCTTTGTGGCCATCGCCCTCCTTCAATTGCCGTTCTGCATCTATCAGTACATCTTTGTTCGGTCTTTTCGTATTTCAGCCGGGCTCGGGACTGTAGAGGCATCCGATAGTGTCGTAGGAACGTTTGGCGGCAGTTTCGTAAGCGGCGGCTATACTGCTTCTACTGCAGCTTTCCTGATTATCGCCACGACATTGGTTTGCGCGTTCTATCGCCGCGGACTGATGTCCCGTAAACACTGCGTGATGCTCGCCTCTGCCTGCATTGCGCCGCTATTTATTATGGAAGTGAAGGCAATCTTCATTTTCATCCCGGTTTGCTTCCTTGTGCTTTTCAAGGATCAGGTGCGGAAGCGGCCGCTTCAGTTCATTGGCGGATCCGCAATGGTGTTGGTGTTCCTTGCCGGAATGGTGATGTCCTATCAACTCTTCCACTGGTCCTCGAAAAACGAGACTTTGGAGGAAGGAGTCGGAGGAATATTCGGTTACAGCTTCCTTTCGATCGAGGAGAGGACTCAAGGCGGTGAAGAACTCTCCCTATCTCGCTTCAGCGCGCTGCAGTTCTGGTGGAGGTACAACGTCGAAACCGCCGATAACTTGGAAGACGTTCTGCATGTTGCCTTCGGTTACGGCTTGGGCGCGTCCCACTGGGGCGGGAAGTCCGCAGGCAGCATGGCCGTAAAGTACTATCCATTGGAACTCGATTATACCGGGGCGACGGCGTTCCTTTGGGACCTTGGCGTCGTAGGCCTTGTCGTGTTTCTTGCGATCCTCTTCTACGCGTTCCGCCTGGCTGGACGCCTGGCTGTCGCGGAAGACCTGGAGCCCTGGGAAAGGGCGCTTGCCGAGGGCTTACAGGCCACAATACCGCTCTTCCTACTGTTCGCCTTTTACAAGAGCGAGATCCCGCACGGGAGCCATATGATGTTCATGCTCTTCGGGACCTTAGGGCTACTTGGCTGGCTGAGCAGGCAGACGGCACGGAAAGCATAGCTAATTCAAATGAGCGCGGGCTGGGATCGAGCCCGCTCGAACCGGTTTGAGCGGCATGTGGACGCTTGTTTGAGCTAGGGAAAGCGACGGAATGAGCGAGAACGAGAATGCCGCTCAAAAGACGAGTTACTATAGCGTCAGGCGTGTCCGTGGCAGCTTGATTTACCTGTCGTTGGGGCGTGTCTTCACCGCTATCGCGTCGCTCTTTACTGTCTTTATCGTCGTGCGCCTGCTTTCGGTGGAAGCCTATGCGGAGTTCGCGACTTACATCGGATTGTCGTTGACGGTCGCGCTGCTCTCCGCGGGAGGCCTGGACAGAATCCTTCCGAAGTTTTTGCCGTTCCTGAAGGAGAAGGGCGCTGAGCGCGAGCTGAAGAGCTGGTCGTTTCGCTTGCTGTTCGTGCGCATCACAATTCTGGCTTTGGTGTTCGTGCCAATCGTGGCTTTTGAAGCAACGCTTCGGGATTGGCTATCGCTCTCCGACATTACGCTCGCGGTCACCGGGTTTCTGGTTTACTCGGCCATTCAGAACATCTGCATTTTTATTATGCTGAATCTGCAGGCGCTTCTGCGCCAGCGCGAGACCATGATCGGTCTATCAATTCAGAGCTACAGCCGTGTCCTGATGTTGTTCCTCGTTTGGGTTTTGGAGATAGACGTCGGCGTCGGCGAGATCATGGTCATTTACGCGATATCGGTTTGCTGCGAACTGGCCTACACCCTGCCGGTTCTCTGGATAACGCTCAATCGGCATTCCAATCTGTCAGAAGCAAAGGCCCCGATGTTGCAGGGCAAACAGATTTGGCGGCTGGCTTGGCCCAATTATCTGAACAGCTTGCTTCTGATTGCTTTGTCGCCGGGGATAATTCGTTTGGTTGGCGCGCACTACCTCCCTATTGCGGAGGTCGCGGCATTGGGCTTTGCACTTTCCGTCTATGGAATCACTTACCGTTTTTCGCCTGGTCAGTTCCTGATGGGTATCATTGAGCCGAGCCTGAATGCGAAGCACGCGCGCGATGGCCGCTTTCAGACCGTTTCCGAGCATGCCGCGACGGTTATAAAGATGTCCTGTTTCATTCTATTTCCTGCTGTGGCTTGGCTCTTTTTCAGCGGCGAGCCTCTGATCAATTTGGTCAGCAGCGGTAAGTTCGGGCACATCACCTGGGTCCTGGCTGTGTTCACGTTTATGGTTGTTTTGGACACGATAAACCAGATGCTGCTCGTTCAGGTCAACGTGACGGGACGGGGCCATATCCTCGTCGAGGCAGGGCTGCTGGTAAATCTTCTCATGCTCATTCCCTTTGTCGGCCTGCTCACGGTGGGTTTGCCGGGACTGGTATTCGGATTAATCCTCGTGAAGTTCTTCAGGCTGTCTTACGTGCATTTCCGTTTGGGCACCACTGGGCACACTCCTGTGTTGCCATGGGGGTCCTACGCGCGGATGGCTGCCTTCGGTGCCTTGAGTGCCTGGTTGGCTTCCGAGGCTTCGGTGTACTTCCAGCAGGGCCTCGTGGCCGCCACTGCGGCCGCAGTTTTGACGGGGCTGGTTTACTTGGGTCTTTGCTTCTTCTGGAAGCCATTCGGTGGCCCGGAACGAGCCCTGATTAACCGGAGCATTGGTCGCCCACTATTCGTTTGGTAGAGGAGTGCCCGTCCCTAAAACGCAGCTGGAATGGGGTAGGGTGGTAATTTCTGGGGCTCCGATTCTTGGGATCGGTTACGGTCCTCCTATCGGGAAAAAAGAATGATAGAGGCCCTTCGTTTCGTTCAGATTGATTAAATCTTTGTAAACGATTTGGTAGACACTGGTGATGTATTTCAGCGTGACGGATTTCAAATTCATTGCCATGCGACTGATGAATCCTCTGAGAGACTCTCGCCGATCCACCTTGAGTCAATGTGTGGGCGCTGCAGTGCCGGGACACCTATTCCTTGGCGCGTGGAGGCGGCGATGAAGCTCTGCGAACTCCTGGTGGTCGGCTTCGATGCCTTGGATCAGGAACTGGCACAGACCTGGGCGGCTGAAGGACATTTGCCGACCTTCAAGATGTTGATGGAGAGGTCGGACTGGGGCTTGGTCGAGAACCAGCTCGGCTTGGAGGCGGGGAGTGCCTGGCCGACGTTCTACCGCGGAGTCTCTGTTGGGCGCCACGGGCAGCTCGACGGAACCCGGCAATTCGATCCCGGTTCGTATGAGATCGTGCGCGCGGGACCGGAGTACGCGGCACATAAGCTGATTTGGCAAAAGCTCAGTGAAGACGGAAAACGTGTAGGGATTATCGATGCGCCCTACACCTACTTGTCGACGAACCTCAACGGCATCGAGATTCACGACTGGGGCAACCATGCCGGCGCGGATGGGGGCGATCTGCAACTGAAGACCTGGCCGTCCTCGCTGGCGCAGGAAGTGACAGAGAGATTCGGGGTGGAGCCGCTCAAGGGCCGCTTGTGCGACGAGTTCAAGCCAAGAACTCTGGCAGAAATCAGGGCATTCCGAGACCGGCTAATTCAGAGGATCGAAACCAAAGTCGGCATGATTCGTCACTTCCTGAATCAAGGTCGCTGGGACCTGTTCCTCGGAACTTTCAGCGAGGCACACTGTGCTGGCCATCATTTGTGGCACATCCACGACAAGACGCGCCCGGATCATGATCCGGAAATCGCCGAGGTGCTCGGGAATCCCCTCCGCGACATTTACATCAGGCTGGATCAGGCGCTTGGGGAGGTCCTGGCGGACGTCGATCCCGATGAGACCACCGTCCTGGTCTACTGCAGCCACGGAATGGGCCCAAGTATCAGCGGTACGCGGTTGCTCGACCGTATCTTGGTGAAGCTCGAAGGCGGTGAGCCTAAAGACAAGTCAAAGGGGACTGAAGGCTTTCTACGGAAGGGGTGGCGTAGCCTCCCATATGGCGTGCAGAAGGGCCTGAAGCCTCTTCACGGGGCGCTCTGGCGGTCGATGGTGAAAACTGCGTTCGAGGGCAGGCGCGAAAGCCGCAAGTATTTCGAGATCTATGCGAACGATTCCACAGGTGGCGTCCGTATCAATCTTATCGGGCGTGAACCCAACGGCATGGTCGAGCCGGGGCCGGAGTATGACGCAGTGCTCGATGCTCTGGCCAAGGACCTGATGGAGATCACCAATCTGGAAACGGGTGAACCGCTCGTTAAAAACGTCATCAAGGCAAAGGACGTCCATTCGGGAGAGTCGCTGGACAAGCTTCCGGACCTGCTGGTCAACTGGAACAAGGAGGCAGGTTCAGCACAGGTTCGTCGGGTTTTTTCGCCGAAGATCGGTACGATGGTGCATGACGGGCCGCCTCCGCGGACCGGAGACCACAAACCGCAAGGCGTGTTCTTTTCCTATGGCCCTACTGTGCGGCCGAACCATAGGAACAAACCGGTATCCGTGTTGGATTTCGCGCCTTCGATCGCGCAATTCCTCGGCAGTTCACACGAGACGTTCGAGGGGGAGTCGATCTTTCAGCGCGGTTCATTCGTCCAAAAAAGAGATCGCATTGCAGCCTCCTGATCCTTTCCACAACATTGAGCAATCACCGGGTGAAGTGATTGGTCCCGCGACATCGAGGGAGAAGCGGAAGAGATGACCGAAGTAAGAAAAGCAGTGTTTCCCGTTGCCGGCTTGGGCACCCGTTTTCTGCCGGCGACAAAGGCAGTTCCAAAAGAGATGCTTCCTGTCGTCAACAAGCCGCTGATTCAGTATGCAATGGAAGAAGCCTTGGCCGCTGGAATCCAGGAAGTGGTCTTCGTGACCGGGCGTGGGAAAGCGGCTCTCGAAGACTACTTCGATCATGTCTGGGAGCTTGAGGAGACACTCCGGCAACGGGGCAAATCCAAGGAACTTGGCGTCCTGGAGGAGCAATTGCTTGCGCCGGGCAAAACGATCTTTACCCGTCAGCAGGAACCGGCCGGCCTGGGGCATGCCGTCTGGTGTGCCAAGGATTGGGTTGGGGAAGAACCCTTTGCGGTCATCCTGCCGGACGACCTTGTGCAGGCCGCCCCAGGGTGTCTCAGACAGATGATAGATGCGCATAAGGAAATCGGCGGAAACCTTGTAGCAGTTGAAGATGTGCCGCGAGAGCACACGAACCGCTACGGCATTCTGGATGTCGTTTCTGACGACGGCCGGCTTGCGGAAGCCAAGGGATTGGTGGAGAAGCCGGATCCCGATCAGGCCCCATCGACGTTGTCGATCATCGGCCGCTATATATTGCAGCCGGAGGTCTTCAGGGAGCTGGACCGTCAGGAGAAAGGTGCTGGCGGTGAAATCCAGTTGACCGACGCCATGGCGCGGACCATTGGCAGGATCCCGTTCCATGGTTTCAGATTCGAAGGAACCCGTTTCGACTGCGGCAATGAAGCCGGTTTCCTGGAAGCCAACATCGCCTTCGCGTTGGAACGCCCCGATCTCAAGGATCAGGTGAAAGGAATGCTTAAGCGGCGGTTTGACGCCGCGCAGTGAACCAATTCCTTCAATAGTGGAGAGACATGAGGATGAATGAAGAATTTCCTCAGCCCTTGGTCAGCATCATCATCAGCAATTACAATTACGGTCGATACTTGGCCGAAGCGATCGATAGTGCGCTGAATCAGGACTACAGCCCTATAGAGGTCTTGGTCGTCGATGACGGCTCCACCGATGAGTCTCGCGGCATCATCGAGGGGTATGGCGATCGGATCATCGCGATCATGAAGGAAAACGGTGGCCAGGGAACTTGTTTTAATGTCGGTTTCGAGCGGTCCCTTGGTGAAATCATTATTTTCTTGGATTCTGACGACTTCCTTTTTCCGAACGCGGTGTCCCGAATAGCCGAGAGAATGCGAAATCCTGCAGTCTCAAAGTGCAACGGGTATTTGGAAATCGTCGATGGTGACAGTGTCCCGACCGGGCGGCGACTGCCGGACCAGCTCTCGCCAAGTGGGCACTACAAAGAGCTCGTCTTGGCATATGGTCCCGGCATATATGTGTCCTGCTTTACTTCCGGCAATGCCTGGAAGCGGAGCTTTCTCAGCCAGGTCATTCCGATTCCAATCACGAATCGGCATATGGGGTCTGATGGGTACCTGACGGCAGTGGATGCGTTGTTTGGAGATATCGAAACGATCGAAGAAACGATCGGCGGGTATCGAATTCACGGCTCCAACTTCTTTCCAACGACGCGGCAATTCAAGGCAGAAAAGCTGGCGTTGCTCCTCAATTGCGCAGACGAACAGATGCGCTATACGGCGGATGTCGCAACCAAGCTCGGCTATCAGGTGGATTGTGAGACATGGAAGGCCGGAAGTTGGTACATATTGCTGGTGAGCTATTGTCTTGCGCTGTTGGATCCGACCCACGAGCGACCGGGATTCATGAGCTTGGTGGCGGCGCCGTTCAAGCGGGATACGGGCTTCTTCAAGCAGCTCAAGGCTTCTTTGGCGCTCGTCTTTATCCAATTGATGCCCAAACCAATCGCCCTGGAGCTGTCTCGCCGGGCGCTCAAGTTCTCGGCGGCCTAGTCCGATTGGTGTGCTTGGGGCCGAGATCGCCCGAATTCGCAGAACGGATGTTGGAGGAGGTGGGTCAATTGATTCAGAACATGGTGCGGAGGCTGTGCATAATGTGAGATTCGACCGCGGCCAACAGGGTTGAGTCCTTCTGTGATGATCGTTAACTAGGGATCACGGCCTCGTGAACACGGTCCTTTTGGCAGCCGTCTCTATTCCCAGTAGATTTGTGGGGGCATGCGGTCCATTCACGAAATAACCACATTTTGTGGCTAATCTAGGAATTAAGTTTGCCTTCGGTTGTATAGGTAGATTGTTATACAAGTCTTGGTCGATTTGTTGTCGGGGGTATAATGGTTTTCTTTCTGCGGCGTAAGAGCAAGGGCGGTCCGGGCTCCAAAGACCTGGCTCCCGGGGACAGTAGCTCGCTGCCAGCCCGTCAGAGTATGGCCAAGGACGATGGGGCCCCGAGAAAGAAGGCGAAGCGATCCCAGCCCTCAGGGCCCGCCCAATCGGGCAAAGGGAACCCTGTCCGACCGGCCCCGGCACCGACGCCGCTTCAAGAGCCCTCTGTGATCAGGCTGGCGGACCGCCTGGAGGCAGGACCAAGCGAAGATGAGGCTGCGGTCCCGGGGTTCAGGTTACCGGCGTCTTCCATCTCTGTCGGTTCCATGGCTTCGGGCGGAGCCATAACGGCGGAATCGCTGCGTCGCTTGAGAAATGCCTTTACGCCCTCCCGCCCAAAGAGATCGAGTCGCCTCTTTACCGGCCGTTACGATGAGTTGAGCCGCGTGATTTCGGCTATTGAAGAAGAGCGCGCCCACGTCGTCATCTATGCGGAGCGCGGACGTGGCAAGACTTCCATGGCCAATATCATCTCCGAGGTCGGAGAAGACGCCGGCTATCTTGTGCTACGCTATTCCTGTAACTCTAGCATTACATTCGAGGATATTTTCCGCAGCCTGCTGCGCGAGATCCCGATGTCGACGATCGGTGTCGGCGCGAGCGACGAGAATTTGAAAGACAGAAACTATGAGAGTCTGTTGCCGCAAGGTAACTTTGGCGCGACAGAGCTTTCTAAAGCGCTCAGGCACCTGACACATTTGCACGTTATTTTTCTGATCGACGAGTTCGACCGGGTTTATGACGAGCACCTGAAGAATCAGATCGCGGAGTCGATCAAGAATCTCTCCGACGTTTCGGCTAACGTGACATTTGTCGTCTTAGGCGTCGCACATAACCTGGAAGAATTGCTTGGCAAGCATCCCTCGATCCAAAGAAACATAATTGGGGTGCTGTTGCCGCCGATGCGGGCTGATGACATTCGGCGGCTGGTCGACGCCGCTTCGAAAGAAGCAGGTATCCGTTTCGACGAGGAAACCTGCGATGTCATCATCACGCTGTCGAAGGGACTGCCGTACTATGCGCAGTTGCTTTGCCTTCACGGCGGCAGACTGGCGTTGGAGCGCGGCGCTACTCTTGTTGAAAAGCGTGATGTCGAAGGTGCTTTGGACCGTGTTCTGGCGGAATCAGATCGCCTGGTAATCGAGATTTACGAACGTGTGACAGAAGGCGGCCGCAACCAGTTCCAAAAGGATGTGCTGTTTGCCGCAGCTTTCTGCGATGCGGATCAGTACGACACTTTCACGGCCGCTGACGCAGCTCGGGTATTTGAGAACTCCAATGACGAAATTCATTTGCTGGCGCTGCAGAAGGCTCTGAGCGTCTTAGCGACGGAAGAGAAGGGACCCGTGCTGAAACGCTTCGCCGAGCCATCGGGAATGCGCTACGGCTTCGTCAACCAGACAATGCGGCAGTACGTCCTGGTACGTCAGGCTTTGGAGCGCGGTCTCTTCGACTGACTGCCGCGTCGTCTTTCGGGTCAGGCAAAGGCACAAAGAAAGGCCGCCGGAAATTCCGGCGGCCTCTTGCTTTGTCCGATTGGCGCTGAAAGCGCGCGGGGTCTCAATGATTGTTGAGAACCGTGCCGACCAGTTCACACCCCGGCCCCATGATCATGTCTCTCAGGCGCAGAGCGCTCTTCAGATGAGTGCGGTTGTCACGCACCACCATCAAGGCGCCGCCTGTCTTGATCGCGACGGTTTGACTGTCGGAGTTTTCGTCTGCCGGCGGCGTGTCGATCAAAATCACGTCAAATCGCTCAGCCAGAACGGCCAGTAAGTCATGGAATTTCTGCTGGCTCAGGAGCTCCTGCGGATTTGGCGGCAGGTTCCCGGCGGTCAGAATAGAGAGATTCTCAAAGGGTTGGACACGGACAATTTCCGCTTGATTTGTACGACCGGAGAGAATTTCGGTCAGCCCGAGCTTATTGGGCAGGCGGAAAATCTCGTGTTGCCGTGGATCGCGGAGATCGGCGTCAACCAGCAGAGTCTTCTGATGCAGTTGCGAAAAGACAACTGCAAGATTGGCGGCCAGGTAACTGCAGCCCGTATTGCGGCTCGGGGCGGTCAGGCAGAGAGCTTGGCGCCCGTTCCCGAACCATCGCATAATGAGCTGTGACCGGATGGCCCGGATGGCCTCGACCTGTTCCGTATACGGCTGATATGCCGTTATCAGGTCGGAAGAGAAGTTCATTTCCCCCGGCTGCAGAACAGGATAATCGAACTGCTTGGCGACTGCGCGCTGTATATCGACCTCTGTTACAAGGCCGAGTTCCTTGGCCGCTTCACCGAAGCGAACGCCTTTCTCAAGCTGAAGAGAGACGATGCGATCGATGTCGCCTTCGGTGATCTTTCCGGATTCTAGAAGAACTTGTCCGATACGAAGGTCTCTAGCACCACGCCGTTCCGAGTCCAGGCTGGCGACCGAAGAGATTTTTTGTGGAAGTTCCATGTCACACCTTAACTGCGGTTACGTTTTCTGGAGCGGGTGAGTTCGTGTTCGCCGACGTACGCGCCTTCAGTATTTTGCGCGACACGGTACCTTTGTAAATCTCACCGATCACGGCCACGCCCAGAAATTGCTCGATATCGGCGCGGGAACGGACCCGGCGGTCACCCCACTCAATCATCAGGGCGCAAAGGCTACCCAACAGTCCCCCAGCGACAAACGCGATGACAATGTTAAGCCGGGTCTTCGGACTGGAAGGACGGCTGGGCGGAATCGCGTGGTTTAGTATGGAAATGTTGGTCTGAGTGGCTTGGGCTTCCAGGTCAGCCTGCTCGAAGCGAGCCAGGGCTGATTCGAAGGCCTCCTGGTTGCTCTGCACCTCTTGCTCCAGAACGCTGATGGCGTCGTATTTGGAACGGAGCGCCAGGACTTTTTGCTTTTGCTCCTCGAGAGCCGCCTCGATCTCGGCTTCGCTTTGCCGCGCGACCTTGAGGCTACTGTCCATACTACGGATCACGTTCTCGACTTCCTTGGCGATTTCCTGCCGGATATTCGCCAGGGATTTAAGTGCCCGCTGATAGCCCGGGTGATTCTTCGAGACTTTGGGCTTCAACTCGTCCAGTTCCGCGACCTTGGTCGCCAGATCCACCTTGTACTTCTGGATCAAAGCGTTCTCCAGGATTTCCGGGAAGGAACTAGCAGCAGCCTGACCTTTCTCGAGGTCCTGCTCCAGCTGACGCTGCCGAGAAGCGAGGGCCACGGTTTCGTTCTTGGCGTTCAGCAACTGAGTGGTCAAAACTTCCAACCGTTGCGCCTCCAGATCCAGCCGCGCATCCGTCGAGATGACCTGCGCTTCCTTCTTGTACTCGGAGAGGCGCAGCTGCGACTCGGCCAGGTTGTCGCGCAGGACCTGAATCCGCTCGTTGAACCAGACAGCGTTCTGTTTTGCGGGATCGACGCGCAGATTAAGGTTCTTTTGGATGTAGGCGTTCGCGAAAGCCTGGGCGACCTGAGCGGCCAGGGTCGGGTTGCTGCCTTCGTAACTCAGCGTGATCGTCTTGCCTTCGCGGGAAGGCTCGATTGTGGTGTTGTCCTGGAGGTATTCCGCCAGCCAATAGCGGAACTTGGTTTCGTCATCCAGTCCTTCCAAGGAAGGTTCGCCCGAAAATGGGGTATCGACGATTTCGAGTTCGAAAGCCACCTTGTAGTAAACCTCAGTGAACCAATCGATGATTTCACGAATATGGAGAGCGGCCACCACAGAACCGATCGTGGAATCGCTGAAGTAGACGCTCCGGAACGATTCGTCCTGAGTGAGGTCCAGATTGTCGATCACCCGGAGCGCCACACTGCGGCTGCTCAGAATATCGATCTGAGTCTCCATATAGCCGGGCCTCAGAATTCGGTCTTGCACGGTTTGTCCCGTGATGGGGTCGGAGCCTGAAATGGCCAGGAGCATCGTCGTAGACGCTGTATAGCTCTTATTCATCGAAAAGCTGATGGCGGCCGTCGCCACGACAGTCAGCAGAATACCTAAGCCGACGACGATCTTACGTGCCCAGAGAATTCGGAAAATTTGAAGCATATCCATGGTCGAATATCCGTACCCGCTAAAGTGAGATCAGAAAACGCTTTCCCGAACGTAAATCACGTCGTTGGGTTGAAGAGCATCGTTCAAGCTCACCTCTAAGTCTTGAACGCCTCCACTCCCGTTTCGTCTTTCGACACGAATGCCGCTGTCCGTGCCAAACTCCGACAGCCCGCCGCCGAGCGACAATGCCTGAACCACCGTCATCTGTGGCTCCAAGCGGTATGCGCCGGGCGCATTCACAGCCCCGTAAACATAGACCACAGGGGCCCGCGGGACCACTATGACGTCCCCATCGACGACTTCATAGTTCCCTGTCAAATCACCGGATCCGTAGGCCTGTCTCAAGTCAAATCGCTGTGGAGGTTGCTTGGCGGCGCCTTTGCTTTTGCGCAACAGGATGACTTCGGTTCCTCCGAGTTCCGTGATGCCGCCTGCTAAGGCGATGACATCGATCACGGAACTGGTACGTTGCAAGGGGTATTTGCCGGGAAGGCCGACTTCACCCAAGACGGAGACGACCTTGCTGCCGTACTCGACCACTTCGACCCGGACGTTGGGATTGGTCAGGAATCCGCCGCCTTTCAGCTTCTTCGAAATCTGATCCTCGGCAGCAGTCGTGGTGCCGCCGGAAAGCTTGATTCGCCCAATCAGCGGATAGGAAACGGTTCCGGTGGCCGAAAGGCGAGCCTCCATGGTGAGATCCGGGAAATCGTACACATTGATGGAGATCACGTCCCCGGGTCCCAGAGCATAGTCCTGGGCCATAGCCGCCGAAACACTGGCGGCAAACAGCGTTGCCACCACGGCGAGGAACCTTACGAATCTCATCCTAACCCTCTTTAAAATCGATAGTTGATGCGGCTTGGTTTTCCTCCGGGTGTCCTCGACCGTTTTTTCGCTAGCCGATAGACGCCCCAGGGGCGACGAAGATGGGCTAACCGGGTCACTTATTGAGCCCACGGGAGGCGCCATGAGAAGAACCGACAACTCTGGGTGAATCAAATCACGCCGACCAGCCACTACTATATCACTCTCCCGGCGCTGAACACCCAGGTAATGTCTTGCCCAAAATCTTTGGCAATTCTGTGTCAAAAAGGTCATCCCCTCTGCTTTAGAGCGGCTAGCTACGGATCGGCGTTTGAGAGACGCGGCAACCCCTTCCGCGAGTGTTAACCAGAATTCGTGATCTTATACTTAAACCGTTAATGCTTTTGGTGATATCGAACTTGATGTGACCAAATATAAGCCAGAAATCAGTGTAAAGTGCAAGATAAAAATACAATATAATAAATAAAAATGGTTAATAAATAAATTTTTACAGAGTTTTTCTTTGTTAAGAATTTTTTTTGGAATGTTAATTACTTCTGTGGTTTATCTTCTAGTTCTTATTTCGGTTGTCTCTGTTATTTCGAGATTTCGAGGGGCAGAGTGAGAGGCTTTGCTTTTGGATCTACTTATAGGGTAGGGTCGATTCAGGAAGAGCTGCCGAGCCGCTGCCGCGAGGACTTTTTGGTTTCTTCACAAGTGGCTTGGAATTTCTGTTCATCCTAGGTATACGCCTTCAAGGCAGGGCTGTTTACCATGGTTTGGCTAGGCTGCAGTCCGGGGGAATCAGGGGACTATGATGAAACGCTTACGTTTGCTACTTGGCGCCGGTTGCGCCCTCTCAGTTTTGCAAGCTTCGGCGGCTCTCGGTGATTTCCAGCCGTTTGCCAGCTTGAGCCATATCTTCGACGACAACGTGTTCGATGAACGGAGCGACGCAAATGTCGCTGATTTCACCGGTGGCGATGATCAGATGTATGACAACATCTTCATCGGCGAGGCCGGTTTCCTGGCGGACCATCAGATCAGCCGTCAAAACCTTTTTCTGAGGGCTTCGATTAACAGAGAAGTTTATGTTAACTACGACGAGCTCGACAGCACCGGTTGGGATGTGCTCGGTGGCTGGGACTGGGCCTTCGGTCGCAGGTGTTCTGGTTTGTTGAGCGGTCAAGCTGTCAGGGCCCCCAACTCTTTCAGTGAGCGGGACGCGGGTAACGCGAATTTGGATGTTGACGAAGTGGACCGCTTCGATGGTGTTTTGAATGGATCCTGCTTCGTTGCGCCCGACGTTCGTGTTAATGGCGGCGGCGGATCTCGGTACACGGAACATGGCGAAGATTCCCAGGAAGATTTGAACCGCTTCGATGCTTTCGGGACTGCCGGAGTGGATTGGATAACTGGGCTCGGCAACAGCATTGGTGTTGTCGGACGTTTGCGGCATTCAAAATTCACAGACCGCCAGGTCGGCGCTGAGGATGACGAACATATCCAATATTACGTCGGCATCCCCTTCGAATACTTTGCGACCCGCGCAATCACGCTTTCGGGTGATGTTGGTTGGACATGGCGGCGTCACGAAAACCTGGATAACACTCGCGATTTTGACGACTTTCATGGAAATATAGCTGCAGATTTCAGGCTCTCCGGCCGAACATCTGTAGGTGTTAACGTGTTCCGGGACGTCGGCGGTACAGAGAATCTCACGACTTCAGCCCAGGATGACATTGGCGCTGAAGTTGACGGAACTTGGCTCGTAACGAGACGAATTAGCCTTCGCGGTGCGGCCACGGCATTCCACCGGAAGTTCATTGGTGCGGACGCGAACCCGGCTGATACCAATGCGTCGAAGAGGCAGGACGATATTGCGCGACTTACGATTGGCGTGGATTACCAGCCTTTCCGCAATCTGACTGCGTCATTGGAGTATCGGGGCGAATACCGGCATTCCAACATTCGGGACAATAGCTACGACTCAAATGCGCTCCAAACCACTCTGCGGGTGACATTCTAGATCCAGGCAAGAAGGGTTCTTTTCAGCCGGCGCCGGAGAGGAGAGCCTAAGCGATCAGATTTGGCGGTTGTTGTCGCAGTGGGTGCGGCAGATTGCCGTGGTAATCCCGGGCTCTGCGAACGGAATTGACCTAATTCCTGCTATGTATGAGGGCTATCGGTTTGGTGCCATGGCACTGGTGACGTGAGCGCACCGCTGAATGTCAGATCTTCAGAAAAGTCCGGCCTGGCGCGATCTTGAAAGCCATTATGGAACGGTCAAACCGCTTCATTTAAGGGAGCTGTTTGGCGCCGACCCTGGCCGGGCTCAAAGGCTCTCTCTCAATCTGCCCGGTTTCCTTTTCGACTTTTCCAAGAACCGCATCACTGAAGAAACCCTTGGTCTGTTGACCGCCTTGGCTCGCCAGGCGGATGTCGAAAGCTGGCGCGACCGCATGTTCGCCGGTGAGGCCATCAACGTGACGGAGGGCAGGGCGGTTCTTCACACGGCTCTGCGGAACCTCTCCGACCGGCCTGTGTTGGTCGGAGGGGCCGACGTCATGCCTGAGGTCCGGGCTGTCCTGGCGAAGATGCGGGACTTCTCGGAGGCGATAAGAAGCGGTGCCTGGACCGGCTACAGCGGCAAACCGATCCGTGACATCGTCAACATCGGCATCGGCGGTTCAGACCTCGGGCCTGTGATGGTTTCCGAAGCCTTGAAGTCCTACCAGCATCCCGAATTGCGCCTGCATTTCGTGTCGAACGTGGACGGGACTCAGGTCGCGGAGTGCCTGAAGCTTATGGATAGAGAGCAAACGCTCTTCATCGTCGCTTCCAAGACCTTTACGACCCAGGAGACCCTGACCAACGCCCATACGGCGCGGAGGTGGTTCTTGGAGGGTGGTGCCCCCGAAGCGGCAATCGCGCAGCATTTCGTCGCTCTCTCGACGAACCGTGACGCCGTTGCGGCCTTCGGCATAGACCCGGAGAACATGTTCGTCTTCTGGGATTGGGTCGGGGGGCGCTACTCCGTCTGGTCGGCGATTGGGCTTTCGGTGGCCATCGCAATCGGAATGAACAACTTCGAGGCGTTTCTGGCCGGCGGGCATGAAATGGACCGGCATTTCAAGGATGCGCCTCTCGCGGAGAATATGCCGGTTATCCTGGCTCTGCTCGGCATCTGGTATCGGAACTTCTTCGGCGCACAGAACCACGCCATCCTGCCTTACGACCAGTATCTGCACCGTTTTCCGGCCTATCTGCAGCAGGCCGACATGGAGTCCAACGGCAAGAGCGTCGGGCGCGACGGGATGGCCCTAGCAATTGACTCAAGTCCCGTAATCTTTGGCGAGTCCGGTACCAATGGCCAGCACGCCTTCTATCAACTGCTGCATCAGGGGACGAACTTGGTACCCTGCGACTTCATCTTGCCGGCCCGAAGTCACAACCCGCTTGGAAATCATCACGAGATCCTGACTGCAAACTTCCTGGCCCAAACCGAGGCCCTCATGGCCGGAAAAACGGAGGCGGAAGTCCGTGAAGAGCTGGCGGCTCAGGGGTTGTCGGGCGCGGATTTGGAAGCTTTGCTGCCGCACCGGGTGTTTCCCGGCAATCGGCCGACCAACTCAATCCTATTAGAAGAGATCAGTCCCCGGACTCTGGGAATGCTGGTCGCGCTCTATGAGCACAAGATTTTTGTCCAGGGCGTGATCTGGGGCACTTACAGCTTCGATCAGTGGGGTGTCGAACTTGGCAAGCAACTGGCCAAGCGGATCCTGCCTGAACTGAGTGGTGACGCGGATCCTTCGGCGCATGACAGCTCGACCAACGGATTGATCGCGCGTTGGAAAGCCTGGCGAAAGTCCTAAAGGCTCCGGCTTACTCTTTCTCCCAGACCGGGTTGCGCTTTTCGATGAAGGCGTCGATGCCTTCCTCGGCGTCGCGCGCGAGCATGTTTCGGGTCATGACTTCACTGGCATAACGGTAAGCGTCTTCAAGGCTCATTTCGCCTTGCCGATAAAACGCCTCTTTGCCGATTCGCAGCGCGACCGGTGATTTCGAGATGATCTTGCGCGCCTTTTCTTCGACCGCCGCGTCGAGCTTGTCTGCCGGGAGCGCCTTGTTGATCAGGCCCGCCGCCTCGGCTTGAGAGGCGGGAATCGTCTCGCCACCGAGGAGCATTTCCATCGCCTGCTTGCGGGACACTGCCCGGCTGACCGCGACCATTGGGGTCGAGCAGAAGAGCCCGATGTTGACGCCGGGAGTGCCGAATTCCGCTTGCTCCGACGCATAGGCCAGATCGCAGCTCGCAACAAGCTGGCAGCCCGCGGCCGTCGCAATGCCTTGGACTTTGGCGATGACAGGCTGAGGCAGGTGAACGATGCTCAGCATCAGCTTGCTGCACTGGTCGAAGACCTCTTCAAAGAACTGCCGCCCGCCGTTTGCGCGGAGTTCTTTGAGGTCGTGGCCCGCGCAGAAACCGCGCCCGGCCGCCCCGATGACAACCACTTTCACGGAGCGGTCCTCCCTGATCGCGTCGAGTTCCTGTTGCAGGGCGGACATCAATCCGGTGGAAAGCGCATTGTATTGCCTTGGGCGGTTAAGCGTCAGGTACGCCACTCCGTCTCGGTCGTGGCGCAGCAGGATCGGCTCCGGTGACGCTGTCGCGCGCGTTGTTTTCCCGGCAGTATCGGCCATAGCAGCCTCCTTATGGGGCCTATTGATTCGTTCCGGGCATTTCGCCTTGCAATGGCACGGCGATCAAGAGCATTTAGAATCAAAGCGTTCAGGTCAGGTGAGGGGGAAATGTCGGAAACAGGTACGGCCGCAATGATCTCTGTCCCGGAGTTCACCGATCTTTGCAGGCGAGAGGCGAAATTTTTCGACCTCTACCACTTTCAGACATTGGAGATAGGGGCGGGCACCGCGCGTGTCCGTATGCCGGCGGACGAGCGGCACGTGCGGCCCGGTGGCACGATCAGCGGTCCGGCACAGATGGCCCTGGCGGATTTCTCCATTTATGCGGCTGTCCTGGGGGCGATCGGGGAGGTGCCGCTGGCCGTGACCACCAGCCTCAACATCAATTTTCTTAACAAGCCTGCGCCTGGCGAGCTGCTCGCCGAAGCGCGGCTGCTGAAGGTGGGGAAAAGACTGGCCATGGGGGAAGTGACGATTTTTTCCAACGGCGTTCAACAACCGGTCTCCCACGTCACGGCGACCTATTCAATTCCCCCGAGCTAGTGCGGCGGCTACGGCAAAGAAATCATGTCTTTTTCGTTCGGCCTCATCGGCTACGGGCATTTCGGCGCGTTTCTGCACGATCTCGCGCGGCGCTATCTTCCCGGGTCAATCCTTAAGATCCATTCGAGCCGGCGGGAGCCGGACGGCACTCGCTTCTTTCACCTTGATGAGGTCGCGGCCTGCGACGCGGTGGTGCTCGCGGTGCCGATAAGCGCCTATCCGGCCACGCTCGAGAAAATCAGACCTCACTTGGGCTCCGGCAGCGTCGTGGTCGATGTCGCGACTGTGAAGAAGTACACGATGGACCTGTTGCAGGCGGTTCGGCCTTCCTGCCGTTTCCTCGCAATGCATCCGATGTTCGGGCCGGAAAGCTACGCCAAGCGCGATGGCGATGTCAGCGGGTTTCGGGTCGTCGTCACCGGGCACAACTTGTCTCCGCCGCAATTTGCGAAATTCGCCGCCAAGCTGACCGAGATCGGGTTTGCCCTGGTTGAGAAGTCCGCCGAGGCGCATGACAGGGAATTGGCCGAGACGCTGTTCCTCACGCACTACATCGGCCAAGTCATTGCTCGAGGCGGATTTGAGCGAACTGAAATCGACACCGTGTCATTCGGCTTTTTGATGGATGCGGTCGACTCCGTTCGTCACGACGGACAGCTCTTCGAGGAAGTCTGCCGATTCAATCCCTTTTGCCGAGAGGTGATCGAGCGCTTTGACGAGAGCGACCGGCATGTTCGCAACGCAATGTTGCGTGTCGGTCCGCCCGGCCGTGGCGCCGAATAGCGCCGCCGGCTTTCACTCGTGATCTTCGCTTCCATCCAGCCTCTATATGCCGACTTCGATCTGGAAACTCGCCTCGGTGAGAGCGTCCAGCGAATTGAGGTCGCCGGTTCCGATCCCGAGAAGGGTGATGGAGCCGCCGCCATCGAAGCTGAGGGTCACATCGCCGCCAGGTCCGCTGTCGGAGACCGAGACATGGCCGAGCAGATCGTCCAGATCGATGTCGCCCTCGCCGGTCTCGTCCAGGACGCTGCTGATCGTGAGCTTGTCCGCCGTCGTGAAATCCTGGATCACGTCGTCGCCTGGACCCCGGTACTGAGCCCCGTCGTAAGAGAGATCGATGCGGAAGTCATCGCCGCCGTCACCACCGATCAGCAGGTCGTTTCCGCTGCCGGAGATCAGCGTGTCGGCCCCTTCGCCGCCGTCCAAGGTATCCCCGCCCGAGGTGGTCCATTCGGTTCCTGAGGCGGTGAGGGAGGCGGTCTGACCGTTGACGCTGTCATACAGGGTGTTGCCGGAGCCCTCGTTCATGAGGAATTCGGCCTGCAGGTCGCCGTAGTCCGGATCGGCCGGGTCGATCATGTCCTGAGCGTGGTGCTCGGCGATCTCCGCGCCGCTCAGCGCCCGGTCCCAGATGCGCAGGCTGTTGATCTCGCCGTCGAAGGACTGGCGCGGGTCGAAGCTGCCGCCCAGGCGGTCCTGCTCCTGGCCCAGCACCAGGGTGCCGCCGTCGGTCAGGCTGTAGCCGCGCTGCAGGCTGCCGGAGTAGGCCAACTCGCCGTTGTCGTAGACCGAGACGTCGCCGCTGGCGCTGTCCCAGGTGACGGAGAGGCGATGCTCCGCGCCGTCGTTGAAGGCCAAGTTCGTGTCGACCGCACGCCCGCCGATGTAGACCTTGAGGTCGGCCATATCGAACAGAATGATCTCGTTGTACTGGCCGGGCCGCGCGTAGGAGAAGGTGGTGCTGTCGTTGGTTGCGGTGGTGGCGAACTCGACCTCGATGGTGAAGGCATCGGACGGCATGCCGCTGTAGCCGGAGAGGATGGCCGCGCCGGTGCCGTCGAAAGAGAGGCCGGACTGGCCGCTGCTCATCAGGGTGTCGTCGCCGGTGCCGCCGGAGAGCACGTTTGTTCCTCCGTCGCCGACCAGGGTGTCGTCGTGGCTGGAGCCGGTGAGGTTCTCGATGGAGGAGAGGCTATCGCCCTCGGCATCTCCGCCGCTGGCGGTGCCGGTCCCCAGGTTGACGGAAACCCCGCTGCCGGAGCCCGCGTAGCTGGCGGTATCCGTGCCGCCGCCGCCGGAGATCACATCCGCACCAGACCCGCCCTCCAGCGTGTCGTCGCCGGCCCCTGCGAGCAGCCGGTCGTCGCCTTCGCCGCCGAGCAGCGTATCATCGCCACCGCCGGGCGCCGTCCATTCGGTTCCTGAGGCGGTGAGGGAGGCGGTTTGTCCGTTGATGCTGTCATACAGGGTGTCGCCGGAGCCCTCGTTCATGAGGAATTCGGCCTGCAGGTCGCCATAGTCCGGATCGGCCGGGTCGATCATGTCCTGGCCGTGATGCTCGGCGATCTCCTCGCCGGTCAGCGCCCGGTCCCAGATGCGCAGGCTGTTGATCTCGCCGTCGAAGGACTGGCGCGGGTCGAAGCTGCCGCCCAGCCGGTCCTGCTCCTGGCCCAGCACCAGGGTGCCGCCGTCGGTCAGGCTGTAGCCGCGCCGCAGGCTGCCGGTATAGGCCAGATCCCCGTTGTCGTAGACCGAGACATCGCCGCTGGCGCTGTCCCAGGTGACGGAGAGGCGATGCTCCGCGCCGTCGTTGAAGACCAGGTTCGTGTCGACCGCACGCCCGCCGATGTAGACCTTCAGGTCGGCCATGTCGAAGAGGATGATCTCGTTGTACTGGCCGGGGCGGGCGTAGGAGAAGGTGGTGCTGTCGTTGGTCGCGGTGGTTGAGAACTCGACCTCGATGGTGAAGGCATCGGAGGGCAGGCCGCTGTAGCCGGAGAGGATGGCCGCGCCGGTGCCATCGAAGGATAGGCCGGACTGGCCGCTGCTCATCAGGGTATCGTCTCCGGCGCCGCCGGAGAGCACGTTGGCGCCGCCGTCGCCGACCAGGGTGTCGTCGTGGCTGGAGCCGGTGAGGTTCTCGATGGAGGAGAGGCTATCGCCCTCGGCATCTCCGCCGCTGGCGGTGCCGGCCCCCAGGTTGACGGAAACCCCGCTGCCGGAGCCCGCGTAGCTGGCGGTATCCGAACCGCCGCCGCCGGAGATCACGTCCGCACCGGCCCCCCCCTCAAGCGTATCGTCCAGTCTGCCGCCGTTCAGAGTGTCGTCCCCCGCACCGCCACCGAAGGTTCGTACGGCATCGTATCCGGCACGCGAGGCGGCTGCAGCATCATCGGGGAGAGTCACGACATCATCGCCGGAAAGGGCATCATACTGGCTTCCCGCCTCGTAATCCCCGGCCCTCAGGAGGTTGAAATCGACAGTGTCCGCCTCGTCGGTGAAGAGGCCGGGCAGGGAAGGTCCGTCGGCAAAGGTCGTGTCGTCGTCGCCAAATGCTCCGATTTCCGGCTGATTCCGGTCGCCAAATTGGCTGTTTTCCGCACCATTCTCGCCTTCGTTTAGCGGCGAGGAACGAAGAAGACGGATGAGAACACCTAGGTTGTCACCGTAAGTGCTGCCGCCACCGGATGTCGCAGCGGGTCCTGCTGCGGGGCCGGCCGCAGTCTCGAGCGGCTCTGGCTCCTGCTGCAGCAGTTCCAGGATGGCCTCGAGCGAAACCTCTTCGCCTTCTGGTGTGACCAGAACAGGGGAAGCATCCGAGGACGCCGCGTCCGCGACGTCTTGCAGCACAGCCGCTCGGTTTTCGGACGTTGTCAGCCTCAGATTTTTCCCTTCCAAGGCGAGGCTTGCGGCATCCGGATCGAAGGCGAGCTGAAGTCGCTGCGCATCTTCTATAGAAAAGAAGCGCGCGAAGCCTTTCGGGCCGGTTTCGATCTTCAGGCTGTCAATGGCTTCCGGGGATTCCGATGAGGTCAGTACGTCTTGCTCCGCGGCCATCCTGGCGCTCCTTCTTCCGCATCGTCTGGCGCACCCCACCAAGCCGCCTTCGATTTAGGTAGCAATTCTAACAAGAGAGTTTGAAGAATCTGATAATTATCCATTTGATTTTAAAGGGTTTTATCTTGGATTTGATGCATTCATAATGAACAGGTTTAAAGGTTAACGCGGGCGTCATCCGCCCGGCGAGGGGCCGGTAGATGCGGCTCGAGCATAGGGAGGTCAGGGCATGCTGAAGGTGTGGGGGCGGAACAACTCCATCAATGTGCAGAAGGTCATGTGGACGGTCGCGGAGTTGGATCTGGCCTATGAGAGGGTCGATGTAGGCGGCCCTTTTGGTGGTCTGGATACAGCGGAATACGGTCGATTGAACCCAAATCGCCTCATCCCTGTTCTGGAGGATGGATCTGCGGTGATCTGGGAGTCCCAGGCGATCGTCCGCTACCTTGCCTCCAGGTACGGGTCGGGAAACCTCTGGCCCGAGGATCCCGCGGAACGTGCGATCGCGGACCAATGGATGGACTGGAAGGTGACGCGGATCATACCGGACCTTGGCATCGTATTCCTCGGCCTCATACGTACGCCCGAAGCAGAGCGTGATATGGCGGCGATCGAGCAGGCCGCGGAGCGCCTGGCGATCAGTTTCGCAATTCTGGATAAGGCTCTGGAAGATAAGCCATTTGTTACGGGAGAGGTCTTCAACATGGGAGACATCCCAGTGGGGGCCGCCTGCTATCGCTACCACAGCCTGGACATCGCGCGCCCCGATCTGCCCCACCTGAGCCGCTGGTATGGGCAACTTCAGGAACGTGCGACATTCCGGGAACATGTGATGATTCCGTTGTCATAACGAGTTAAGTAAAGGTATTATATTACCTCTCACCTAAGTTATTCACCTGTCTGGCGCTTTCCGATTGACAGTCCGGCGCCAAAGCCCTATTTAACCGCCGCTTCGCCAACGGGCCGTTGCTCGGAGGCGGAATCCGTTCTCCAGAATAAGGGTGTCTCTAATGAAAACCTTTTCTGCCAAGCCGGCGGATATCGAGAAGAAATGGGTTCTGGTGGACGCGGATGGCGTGGTTCTCGGCCGTCTCGCGACCCAGGTTGCCATGATTCTCCGCGGCAAACACAAACCGAGCTTCACGCCGCATATGGACTGTGGTGACAACGTCATTGTCATCAACGCGGACAAGGTGAAGCTGACGGGCAATAAGCACTCGGACAAGATCTACTATTGGCACACCGGGTACCCCGGCGGGATCAAGCAGCGCACGGCGGGGCAGATTCTGGAAGGCCAGCATCCCGAACGTGTGGTGATGAAGGCGGTCGAGCGGATGATCACCCGCAACCGACTGGGCCGGCAGCAAATGAAGAACCTGCGCGTCTATGCCGGCAGCGAACACCCCCACGATGCACAGCAACCGGAGGCCCTGGATCTCGCGGGCCGCAACCCGAAGAATAAGAGGAGCTGATCCGGATGGCTGAAGAAGCGAAAACCCTCTCGGATTTAGGCGATCTTGCCGAAGCCACGGGCGTGACGCCCGAGGCGGCATCGGAAGCGCCGGAACCCAAGCGCGATGCCCAGGGACGTGCCTACGCCACGGGCAAGCGGAAGAATGCCGTTGCCCGGGTTTGGATCAAGCCCGGCACCGGGCAAATCAATGTCAACGGCAGGGACCAGGCGGTGTTCTTCGCGCGTCCGGTTCTGCGCATGCTGCTTCAGCAGCCCTTCGAAGCGTCCAACCGCACGGGGCAGTTCGACGTGACTTGCACCGTTTCCGGCGGCGGTCTCTCGGGGCAAGCCGGCGCCGTGCGCCACGGGATCTCCCGTGCCTTGGCCTTCTATGAGCCGGACCTGCGCTCGGTCCTCAAGCAGGGCGGTTTTCTAACCCGGGACTCCCGTGTCGTGGAGCGGAAGAAGTACGGACGCCGGAAGGCGCGCCGGAGCTTCCAGTTCTCCAAGCGTTAAGCGAGTCCAGGAACGAAATCGGAAAGGGCGCCCAAGTGGGCGCCCTTTTTCACTGGCTTGCAGTAATTTCCTCAGGCCAACGGTAAGCCTTAGTCTTGGGCGGTGACCCGGACGTAGCTGCCGGGCGCATCTTCAATGACCTTGAGCTTTCCGTCTCCCGGCACGCGCGCGTCCACTTTGGTGCCGCTCTTCTTGGCCAACCATTTGGCCCACTCCGGCCACCAGGAACCAGGGTGCTCTTCCGCGCCTGAGAACCAGGCATCCGGGTCCTTGGGGTTCCGGCTGTTCGTCCAATAGGAATACTTGCCGCCGTCCGGAGGATTGACGACACCGGCAATGTGGCCCGAGGCAGCCAGGATGAATTTCACCGGGCCGGAAAAAAGCTGTGTCGCGGCATAGGTTGATTTCCAGGGGGCGATATGATCTTCCCGCGTCGAAATCATGCAGGTCGGCGTCTTGATGGTGCGCAAGTCGATCGGAACGTCCTTGAGGGTGATACCGCCGGGCTCACGGAGCAGGTTCTCCTGGTACATTTTGCGCAGGTAAAAGCTGTGCATTGCCGCCGGCATCCGTGTTGAATCGGAGTTCCAGTAGAGCAGGTCGAAGGGGAAGGGGTCCTTGCCCAACAAATAGTTGTTCACGACAAAGGACCAGATGAGATCGTTTGCCCGCAGCATGTTGAAGGTCGTCGCCATCTCCGCGCCTTCCAGATAGCCGCGGCGATGCATCTTTTCTTCGAGTGCGGAAAGCTGTTCCTCGTCAATGAAGACGCCTAGTTCTCCGGCTTCCGAAAAATCCGTCATGGCAGTGAAGTAGGTCGCCGCATTGATGCGGTCGTCGTTCTTAGACGCCATGAAGGCGAGGGTCGAGGCTAGCAGTGTCCCGCCCAGGCAGTACCCAATGACGTTGACCTTTTCTTCGCCGGTCGCCTTTTTGACCGCATCCAAGGCCTCCAACGGACCTTCGTCCATGTAGTCTTCAAAGGTCTTGGCAGCCAATGCCTCGTCCGGATTCACCCAGGAAACTATGAAGACCGTGAAGCCCTGCGCGACGGCCCATTTGACGAAGGAGTTCTTCTCCCTCAGGTCAAGGATGTAGAACTTGTTGATCCACGGCGGAATGATGAGCAGAGGCCGCTTGTAGACCTGCTCGGTCGTCGGCTCGTACTGAATAAGTTGCATCAGCTCGTTTTGATAGACGACTTTGCCGGGGGTTACCGCAATGTTGTGCCCCAGGTCGAACGCCTCCGTATCCGTCATCTTGATGCGGAGGTTGCCTTGGCCACGTTCCAAATCATCAAGCAGGTTTTCCAAACCTTTAACAAGGTTTTCTCCTCCACTTTCCAAGGTGGCGCGGAGGACCTCCGGATTGGTCATGATGAAGTTTGAGGGCGCCATCGCATCGACGAACTGGCGCGTATAGAAATCGACTTTCTGAGACGTCTTGTTGTCCAAGCCCTCGACTTCTCCGACGGTGGACTGCATCCAGCGCGCGGTGAGCAGGTAGGACTGCTTGATGAAATCGAAGAGCTGGTTCTCGTCCCAGGCCGTGTCCTTGAAGCGCCGGTCCGAGCGCTCAGGCGTCGCCACTGGGCCAGCGGGTTGGCCGAGCATACGTTGTGCCGTCGACTGCCAGAGGGCCATGTAGTCCTGCCAGAGGTTCATCTGGGCCTGAACCAGCTTGGCAGGGTCCGCCATCATGCGCGCGGTCATCTCCATAAAGGCGGCACCGATGTTCAAGGGGTCTAGTGCCTGTTGACCGTCGTCGCCATCGCCCTGGCGTCTCAGAAACTCCGAGACGAGCTTCTGGCTCCGCTCGGCGATGTTCGCCATGGACTTGGAAATTTCCACAGGATCGGGAGCGGAGAGATCTGGCGCCGGTTGCTCAGCCATTGGGCAGTCCTTATGATTCTTTTCCGATTCGTGCTTCGGGCGCTTCAGCCATTGGATCGAAGATCGCAACGACCTTTCTGATCCAGCCTTCCCCACCGGGCCCCAAACCGGTTGTCCATATCCGAATAGGGCCAATTTGACCAGGGAGAAGCGAAGTACGGCGGCGAAGGGGTCTTCTTGAGGGACGTTAGGGCGATGGCGACCAATTTACACGACCTCGGGGGCTTGCGGGGCGAGCAGGCCCTTGGAAAAACAACGGCTCGTCGCTGCAGCGTGCTGCCGCGCGCGGCCTTAGCGGGTGTGGCGCTGGCATTCATGGTATCGGCCTGCAGTTCCGGCGGGGAGGACGAGAGTTTTCCATCCCTCTCTTCGGTGCCGGAGCAGCCACGATCGGCTTCGGCCGCGGAGGAGCGGGAGAAGACGAGCGAAGAACTACAGGCCGATCTGCAGCGCGGAACGGCCGGGGAAGCACAGCCGCGCGCGGCTGGCACCGCGACGGAAGCGACCGTGTCGCAGACCGAGCAAGCTGCGGCGGCAGTCCAGGCGCCTGCGTCCGGTGGGTCTTCTCTTGATGGGGAAACGGCCGTGATCTCGTCAGAGGGACTCTCCTCGGGCACGGTCGCCGGCGTGCAGGCCGGAACTTCGGAAACAGGGGACGGAAACGCGTCGCAAGCCTGGAACCCGCAGCGCAGCGAGCTCGCTGCGATCATTTACTTCAATCACGGCTCTTTCGATCTGAACTCACAGGACTTTCAAGTGCTTGAGGGTGTTTCCGCACTGTATAACATGAGGGGCGGCAAAGTCCGCGTTGTGGGACATTCCTCGGCCCGGACCAAGACGGCCAGCGCAGCGGACCATCGCATCGCCAATTTCGACATGTCTGTCAGCCGCGCGGATGCGGTCGCCAGCGCGCTCTACGAGATCGGACTGCCGACGAAAGATGTGATCACAGAAGCCAAATCGGACGCCCAGCCCGTCTATCACGAGTTCATGCCGACGGGAGAAGCCGGCAATCGCCGCGTGGAGATATTCCTGGAAAAATAGGTGCCAGCCGCCTAAAAACAGCGGCCCGATAGGTACGGGAGAGTACGCCGATCCTTGTGGTATGGCCTGCGGTTGAATTGTGATCGGGTATCGCAATTTTATTGTTTTATATCAGAATGATACGTGTTGCTTTTAGGTTCAAGAGATAACTGATCGTACACGGGGTGCCGGGCTTGGGTGAGACTCTTCGAATAGCCGTCGCGGGACTAGGGACGGTCGGCCTTGGCACCCTGCAATTGCTTCGGAAAGACAGCGAGGTGATCGCCAGCCGCTGCGGCTGCCGGATCGAGGTAACGGCTGTCTGTGCTCGGGATCGCTCCAAAGACCGTGGCATGGATCTGAGCCCTTTCAAGTGGTTCGACGACCCCGTTGTCATGGCGAGTGAGTCCGACGCCGATGTCGTGGTCGAGATGATCGGCGGCAGTGACGGCCCCGCGCGAGCCACGGTCGAGGCAGCGCTTGGCAGCGGCAAGCACGTGGTGACCGCGAACAAGGCCCTGATTGCTCACCATGGCACCACACTGGGGCGTTTGGCGGAAGAGCGGGACCTGAACCTCGGCTACGAGGCGGCGGTGGCTGGTGGAATTCCGATAATCAAGACCCTGCGGGAAGGTCTTGCGGCAAACCGGATTACGCGCGTCTACGGAATCCTCAACGGGACATCGAACTACATTCTGACCAGCATGCGGGAGACAGGCCGGGACTTCGCCGAGGTATTGGCCGAGGCGCAGGCCCTCGGCTATGCGGAGGTTGATCCCAGTTTTGACATCGACGGGGTCGACGCGGCCCACAAGCTGTCGATCCTGACCGCCCTGGCATTCGGAAGCGAAGTCGATTTCGACAGTGTGCACATCGAGGGTATTCGCGATGTCTCGGCTCTCGACATCGCTTTCGCCGATGAACTCGGCTACCGGATCAAGTTGCTGGGGATCGCCAACCTGACCGATGGAGGGATCGAGCAGCGCGTGCATCCCACTCTCGTGGCGAAGGACGCGCCCATCGCGGCGGTGGAAGGCGTTTTCAATGCCGTGGTGGCGGAGGGCGACTTCGTCGGAAGCATCATGACAGAAGGGCAGGGCGCAGGCGCCGGACCTACGGCTTCGGCCGTCGTTGCTGATTTGATCGACATCGCCCGCGGTTTGAAGTGCCCGACTTTCGCGATCCCCGCCTCGAGTCTGGAGCGTGGCCGAATGGTGCCGATGGAACGCCATGTGAGCTGCCACTATCTGCGGCTGCACGTGCAGGACCTGCCCGGCGTGATCGCGGACGTGGCGGCGGTGTTGCGCGACGAGCGGATCTCGGTCGAATCCATCCTTCAGCACGGGCGCGGAGAGGCCGAAGGGGCTTCGGTTCCGGTCGTCATTACCACGCACGAAACAAGTCAGGCGGCCATGACAAAGGCTTTGGAAAAGATCGCGGCGTTCGACACGGTGTTGGAGCCGCCGCGCATGATTCGCATCGAAGCTCTGTAACCGATAATCGGGTAGACTGGCTCGGCTCAGGAGTCGCCAGCAACCCGGGATGCAGGTAGCCCGCAACCGATATGCAAGCGCCGAGGCGGCGCGAGGGAAGAAACGAGGACAGCCAGATATGACAGACACATCGATGGATCGGAATTTGGCGCTGGAAACCGTGCGTGTCACGGAGGCTGCGGCCTTGGCGGCCTCACGCCTGATGGGACGCGGAGACGAGAAGGCGGCGGATCAGGCGGCGGTGAACGCCATGCGCCAGGCTTTGAACGGCCTCAACATCGATGGAACCGTCGTCATCGGCGAAGGGGAACGCGACGAAGCGCCGATGCTCTATATCGGGGAAGAGGTCGGGTCCGGCGGTCCCAAGACGGATATCGCCCTGGACCCTCTGGAAGGTACGACCCTGACGGCGAAGGGCGGCCCCAATGCCATGGCGGTGATCGCGATGGCGGAAGAAGGCGGCTTCCTCAATTCGCCGGATGTGTACATGGACAAGATAGCCGTCGGTAGCGGCCTGCCGGACGGCGTTGTCGATCTGGATGCGGAGCCCATGGAAAACCTCAAGGCGCTGTCCAAGGCCATGAAGAAAGAGGTTGGCGATATCGTGGTCTGCATCCTCGACCGGCCACGCCATAGCGACCTTATCGCCAAAGTCCGGGACTCCGGGGCGCGGATCATGCTGATCGGCGACGGTGACGTGTCCGGCGTGATGGCGACCAGCCGGCCGGAGAGCGGTGTCGACATCTATCTGGGGCAGGGTGGCGCGCCGGAAGGTGTGCTGGCCGCAGCCGCGCTGCGTTGTATCGGTGGCCAGATGCAAGGGCGTCTGATCTTCCGTAACGACGCCGAGCGCTCCCGCGCCGACCGCTGGGGCATCACGGATTACAACAAGAAATACAGCCTCCATGAACTAGCGGGCGGCGACGTGATGTTCGCGGCGACCGGAGTCACCGACGGATCGCTGCTGCGCGGCGTTCGACGCTTTCCCGGCGGAGCCAGCACGCAGTCGGTCATCATGCGGTCCAAGACCGGCACGGTACGTGTGGTCGACGCGGAGCATAACTTCAACCGCAAGACCTGGTACGACGAACTGGGCGTATGACGCCCGGCGGTGCCAAGTCAGAGCCGCCAGCGGTCCATCTTTAAAAAATGGGTGAAGCGGCGCTCCCAGATCCGACCCTGAACCCGGCACGTCCCGGCCTGCTAGGCGTTGAGGAGTCTCTGACGGGCCGCCGCTGGGAAGCACGCCTGATCGATGAGCGGGGCGCCTTTGCGTTGGCGCAGCGTCTTTCCTTGCCGGAGATTGTAGGCCGCATCCTGGCGGCACGCGGTGTCGGTGAAGAAGACGCCGACCTCTTCCTGAATCCGACACTGCGGGCTTTGCTGCCGGACCCCTCTTTGCTGCGTGGGATGGACGACGCGGCCGAGCGCCTGGCGTCTGCCCTCGCGAAGGGCGAAAAGGTGGCGGTCTTCGGCGACTACGACGTGGATGGCGCCACCTCTTCGGCGTTGCTCGCGCGCTTCTTCAAGGCGCTCGGCCGAGATATGGTCATCTACATCCCTGACCGCATCACCGAAGGTTATGGACCCAACGAGACAGCCCTGGTGAAGTTGGCACGTGAGGACGTGCGGGTCGTGATCACCGTCGACTGCGGTATCACGGCTTTCGACCCGCTGGCCGCCGCGCGGCGCGAGGGGCTGGAGGTCATCGTTGTCGATCACCATGCCGCCGAGCCCCGCCTGCCGGAGGCGCTCGCGGTGGTCAACCCCAACCGGGTCGACGAGTGCGACGAGGCGACCTCGAAGCTGGGGCATCTGGCGGCCGTCGGTGTGGCCTTTTTGCTGGTCGTGGCGACCAACCGAGTCCTGCGGAAGCGTGGCTGGTACCGGGATGCGGGCGTTACCGAGCCGGACCTGCGGCAATGGCTCGATCTCGTTGCCCTGGGCACGGTCTGCGATGTGGTGCCTCTGAAGGGCCTGAACCGGGCCTTCGTGGCGCAAGGCCTGAAGGTTCTGGGGCAACGCGCGAACCGCGGGCTCGCCGCCCTATGCGACGTCTCCGGATTGAACGAGCGACCAGTGAGTTCGCACCTCGGCTTTCAGCTTGGGCCGCGAGTCAACGCAGGGGGACGCGTGGGGGAGGCGAGCCTCGGTGCGCATCTGCTGTCGAGCGAGGACCCGAATAAGGTGACACAGATCGCGCATCACCTGGATGAGCTGAACAGCGAAAGAAAGGCTCTGGAGGCCGCGGTTCTCGATCAGGCCATTCTCCAGATGGAAGAGCGCGTGGCGGGCGACAGCCCGCCCGCGATGGCCTTCGCGGTTTCGGAAGGCTGGCACGCCGGGGTCATCGGCATTGTCGCCAGCCGCCTTAAGGACAAGTACAACCGGCCGTCTCTGGTCGTCGCGCTGGAAGACGGCATCGGGAAGGGCTCCGGACGCTCTGTCCCCGGCGTCGATCTCGGCGCCGCAGTCATCGCCGCGCGACAGGCCGGGTTGCTGATCAACGGCGGCGGGCACCCCATGGCGGCGGGATTGACCGTCGCGGCGGATCAAGTGGCCGCATTGGGCGCTTTTCTGGAGGAGCGCCTGGGCCGGCAACTCAAGGAGACCGGCTTCCGCCCGACCCTGGGCTTGGACGGTGCCCTCAGCCTCTCGGGGGTGGGGGCAGACCTGTTGCAGCAGCTCGACGCCTGCGCGCCCTTCGGCATGGGCAATCCGTCGCCGCGTTTCGCCTTTCCCGCCGTGCGCATCGCCCGTGCCGATGTGGTGGGGCAAAACCATGTGCGCTGTCAGATCGCCGACGCGGAAGGTGCGAAGCTGAAGGCTATCGCTTTCCGGGCGCTCGACGGCCCTATGGGCGACGCCTTGCTGAACAGCCGCGGGCTCCCCCTCCATCTGGCGGGCCGTCTGGAGCCGGACCGCTGGCGCGGCCCCGATGCCGTCCAATTGATTATTGAGGACGCGGCTCCCGTGACAGGCTAAAGTTTCTCTATGCGGTTCAAGCGTTCGATTCTCGCCCTGGGGCTTTGCTTCGCCCTTTCCGAATTCCTCTTCTCCTCAAAAACTCAGGCCAGCGATGGTCAGGCCGCTCAGAGCCAAGTCGTGGACCTCGAGCTGATTCTCGCTGTCGATACCTCTTCATCGGTGTCGCAGGAGGAATTCGACTTGCAAATGCGCGGCTTTGCCGAGGCCTTCCGCCATCCCGCCGTGATCGCGGCAGTGCGCGCCGCCGGGTCCAAGGGTGTCGCCATTTCCATGATCCAGTGGGCCTCGGCCCCGAAACAGCAACTCGCGATTGATTGGCAGGTCCTCACGGACGAAGCGAGTGTCGAGAACTTCGCTGCCGAAATTGACAACACCCCGCGTTATCTCACCGGGGGCGGGACGGGGATTTCGGGTGCCGTCGAGTTCTCTCTGCGACAGTTTCAGCGGAACGGCTTCAAGGGGCCCCGGCAGGTCATCGATATCTCCGGCGACGGACGCGCCAACCAGGGCGAAGCCCCCTCCATTTTGCGGGACGCTGCGGTGGACATCGGCGTGACCATCAACGGCCTGGCGATCCTGAACGAGGATCCCTTTGTGGATTCCTATTATCTGGCGCAGGTGATCGGCGGGGCCGGTGCCTTTGTGATGACGGCGACCGACTACAGCGATTTCTCGGAAGCGATGCTGCAAAAGTTGCTGCGGGAGATTGCCGGCGCGCCGCTAGTCCGCCTGCCGCCCGAAGCAGCGCCGGAGCAGCAGGCCCAGGCGGATTACTGACGGATTTGCGCCGCCGCCAGGTGCCCCTGGCCCTGCCTGGACGGAGCACCTATATATGCTGAGAAATCTGGGAATGGCTTGGCCCTTGCGCCCTTGCATTCCACTGTCGAAGCCGCTACATCCAGCGGCGCTGTGGCTCCAAGACCCCATCGTCTAGAGGCCTAGGACACCGGCCTTTCACGCCGGCAACACGGGTTCGAATCCCGTTGGGGTCGCCATAGCTTTCAAAGGGTTAGTCCTCCAGGTTTGTGACTTTGTGACTTCGCCCGCTTGATGGGGTTTAGGCGGCGCGCCGCTTCTGCGGGCGATAGCGGCTGCGTCGTACCAGTGACCCGATATGGGCTTGTTGGTGTTCCGGCTGCCGCTGTGATCGATTATGAAGATGCGATCACCAACGGCTGCTTCACGGACCACGCATGCAAAACTTGCTCGACAATTACCCAATCGTCCTGTCCCAGGATCTCATCTGGCGGGATATGGATGCCTATCAGCACGTCAACAACGCTGTCTACTTTCGCTATTTCGAAGATGCGCGCATGGCCTATCTCGAGAGAATAGGAGCCGTTGCGCATAAGGACAGGACCGGTATCGGCCCCATCTTGGCGTCGACCAGCTGCGATTTCCGCGCGCCCCTGACCTATCCGGACCGGATCGATATCGGCGCCTCTGTCGGCGACATCCAGGCCAAAAAGCTGACCATGAACTACATCGTCTACAGCCACGCCCTGGAACGCGTGGCCGCGGAGGGTTCGGGCCTTATCGTCTATTACGACTACGGAAACTCCAAGAGCTGTGAAGTCCCCGAAGAGATCGTTTCGGCGATCCAGGACCTGCAAGGCCGCGGATAGGACTGTTGGGGCCTGTGTGCCGTCATTCTGCCCCGCGCTTCTCCACTTCATTGATCTAACTCAAGGCAGAGGGTCTTGCTTTTCGGGCCTATGGACGGGAGGCAGGAATCCTATCCCGTGCCGAGGTCCGGCCCCGATTGCCGGTCCCCTGTGTGGACCCTAGGATTACCAGCCCCATAGAGAAAAGATCCCCAATAAGGGGCCGACGTCTCACAGGACGACAAGCGGGAGGATACACATGGGTGACACGGCCCAGGCGGAGGCCTATCGGCCCCCGAAGCTGCCTAAGGTTCAAACGGTTACGGCAAGCGATGTGCGCGCGGCGCTTAAAGCCGGCGTCCAGGATTTCGTGCGCGCGCCGCAGTTCGGCCTCTTCTTCGGCGGCATATATGCTTTGGGCGGCCTCTTTATCCTCGCCTGTCTTTATGTCTTCGACATGCCCTGGATGATCATCCCGGTGGCCATCGGTTTTCCGCTGGTCGGTCCCTTCGTCGCCGTCGGCCTTTACGAGGTCAGCCGCCGCCGCGCCGCCGGAACGCCGGTGACGTGGCGCGAGGTGCTGTTCGTCGTCCTGCAGCAGCACAGACGAGAGCTCGGCTGGATGTGCTTCGTCGTGCTTTTCGTCTTCTGGATCTGGATCTATCAGGTGCGGATTCTACTGGCGATTTTCCTCGGCTACTCCAACTTCTCAAGCATCTGGGATTTTTTGGAGATCATCACCACGACCACCGAAGGACTCGGATTCATCGGCGTCGGCACCCTGGTCGGCGGTTTTCTCTCGCTGGTCCTTTTTTCCGCCACGGTGATCGCCATGCCGCTGCTGCTGGACCGGGAGGTCGATTTCATCTCGGCCATGATCGTCAGCTTCAAGACGGTCCTAAGCAACCCGATGACGATGATCGGCTGGGCGATCGTCATTGTCGTATTGACCGTTCTGGCATTGCTTCCGGCGTTTCTCGGTCTCTTTATCATCCTGCCGATCCTCGGCCATACGACATGGCACCTCTACACCCGGGCCATCGAAGCGAAGGCGTAGTACCGAACCATCCGGCGCGGCGAATCGTGCTATAGGCGGGCTGAGGATTTCACAGATTCTCGGAATTCAATGACCGCTCTACGGGAAACCGACCTCTATCCGCCGGTGAAGCGCTTCCTCGAGGCGCAGGGCTACAGCGTCAAAGGGGAAGTCGGAAACTGCGACATCGTAGCGGTCCGCGAGGGCGACGATCCGGTGGTGGTGGAGCTCAAAACGAGCTTCAGCTTGCCCCTGGTCTTCCAGGGCATTCAGCGACAAGCCATCACCGACGATGTCTATCTGGCGGTACCGGAACAGGCGAGGGGCGGCCGGCTCTGGCACAAGAACCAGCGGGAGATCATCAAGCTTTGCCGCAGGCTCGGTCTCGGGCTGATGACAGTCAGGACCGATGAGAGCGGCCTGCAGACCGTGGCGGCGCATCTGGACCCCGGCCCCTATCAGCCCCGGAAGAGTAGGCAGCGGCGGGGGATTCTGCTGCGCGAGTTTCAGCGCCGAGTTGGGGACCCGAACACGGGAGGCACTAGCAAGCGTCCGATCGTGACGGCCTACCGGCAGGATACGCTCAGGTGCGCCCGTTACCTCGACCGCGAGGGCCCAACCAAGGCGTCGCTCGTGAAGGCCGAAACCGGTGTTTCACGGGCGCCTCAGATCCTGTTGAAGGATGTCTATGGCTGGTTCTACAGGGTCGAGCGCGGCATCTATGCGGTTAGTCCTGCCGGGCAGAATGCCCTGGGCAGTTACGCTGATGTTCTGGAGACCTTGGGCGAAGGGGCAGCCTGAGGGCTGTTCTTACGTTGGGCTATTTGTCCCTGGGAGCTTAGCCGCCTCTGAAAGTAGACGACGGGATCTGACATAGCCCGCCATCAGGCCGAAAGGGCGTGACTGCCGCAGCCGGTGACCCAGACGGCGCAGCAGCTGACGCTTAACTCGGGACGGTACAGGGACGTCGGGCATTGGCGCGGAGAGAACGCTGTCTTCGGGGCTGTCCCAGATCTCTTCGATGATTCCCGTTTCAGCGGCCGCATGGGCCTGCTTCACCAGCACCTTGACCCACTTTTGCGATGATCTGCCCAGAACCGGCAACTCTGCCTCCTCCCGAAAGCGGGAAGATGGCAGCGAAATGTTGCAGGATTATCTCAAAGCAAAGGCAAGAAAAGGGCGGCGGTCACCCCATCTGGCGGGCCACCGTGTCCTGGCCATGGCCCAGAACGCCGCCCAGCCGAGACAGCATCTCATCCAGGCCCTCAGGCGATACCCGATCGTAATGCTCCGCGATGCGGGCGACGACCTGCCGCGTGGTGTCGCCGTTCCAGGCCGCGTCCGCATCGTTTACCACCTCGGCCGCGACGGTCAGGCCGGCGTGAAAGGCGGGGAACAGATCCTCAGGCAATCCAAGTTGCCCATAAAGGGTTCGGTGCGAAGCCGCGCCTCCGCGATAAAGCGTATCCCGGACTGACTCCATCGGCAGGTTTGTCATACATGCCATACAGTGGTCGAAAAAGGTGAGCTCGCCAGAACACAAGGCCCGCAGGAGGAGAGTCGGTGAAAGTCGGTTCTCGCTGGAGAGGCTCTCGATGAGTTGAATGTGGCTGCCGTCGTCGCCGGCTCTGCTGACCGATTCGATCATCGCCCGCTCTCTGCTCTGCCGGAGGATAGAGTCCGCGATCTTGGGAGGCAGGTTGTGATTTTCTACCAGCCGCTCGCGCAGGTGGTCGGATACAGAGGACACGAGGTGATGCAAGACGGAAGCCGGCAATCTGGGCCGGTCGATCATGGCCGCGTGAACGGCGTCGTGGTCTGGAAAGCGTTCCGTGATCCCGAGGAGGCTGTTTTCTCTGATCTCGGCAGTCTGATTGCGCAGCAGGACGATAACGGCGTCTTCGGCGCCGCGTTCGGCCACAATTCCGGCGACTGCCCCCTGCAGACCCGCGCGGCCCGCGATGGCTGTCAATTTCGTATCGCACGCCGTATGGGCAAGGTCGACCAGCATTTCTTCCGTAAGCGCATCGGAAAAGCGCAGCATGGGAAGGGAGACGGTCTCGATGTCCTGGGCCAATGGCAATGCAATTGCCGCGGGAAGATAAGGGCAGTGCTGGAGTTGGTTCGAGAGGGCGCTCCGGACCTGTTCCGTCAGGTCGCGTGCCAGTATCGAGAGGATCTCTTCCGCGATCCGGCGCTCTTCCGGTCTTAGGCGGCCGCTTGCATATTCGGCGGCGACACCCGCGGCGGTGCTGCTTCGCGCGGCGTCAGAGCGGTCTTGCAACAGTTGTTCGACTTGAGATGCGCTGAGGCGCGCAGCCTTATGAGTGGAAAAGTCCTGAAGCATTGCCGGTGCCCTCCCAGGCCCAAATTGCTCCCACCGCCAAGTCCAGTATGTTTTCTGTTGATATTAGTTAACGTCATTCAATAATAAATATAATATAAAATTCTCTATCACTAGTCAAATAAAATAGACCCTACTACATAAAAAAAGAGAATAGAGTTTTATCAAAATAAAGATAAATGTTTATGTAAAATTTTATTTACTTTATTTGTCTCAGCCTATGGGGCCTGTGTCCAGAAGTCCTTACTCAGAACGAGGGAGCGCCAGCAACACAGCGCCCGGGGCACGCTGTGTTGGACTCGTCATTTGTGTGCTTAGGGTTGTCCTTGTGTCCGATGCCTCTCAAGGAACGGCGCTATCCATATCGTTGGCGGGCTTTTTGCCTCTGAGCAGCGCGATCTTGTAGCTCCGCGGGTCGCTCCGGCGATCCGCCAAGACCTCGGCAACGGTCCTTAGCGGCCGCATAAGGTAGGGGCTGATAACGCATTGATCCGAAAGCTCAGCAGCGGCCTGGTCGTTTTGGGCCAGGAGGGAGGTGTCGTGAGGTGTCGCTGCGCTGTTCGCCATGGTCGAAGCACTATACACGACGAAGGCCGCTTTCGCCTATCGTCAGTTTTTCAAATCTACTCTCTAGAACCAATCCAGCTCGATCATCAGGGCTAGCTCACCGTCGATCCATGCGAGGCTTCGGCGGCCTTTCTTAGGCAGAGGATGCCCTTGATTGCGAACGAAGGCGCCCATGGCTTCGATCAGATCGCGAGATTCAAGCAAGAGCTCGCTTCGGCCATCAAGAAGTGGGTTTAAGAATCTGACACTGCAGGAAACTTCCCCGCTTTCAGACAACTCAAGGGAGGAAATGTTCTGCGGGTGCACCGGCCGATCCTTGTGTGCCGTCAGATAGCCGCGGATCGCGGTTTCCAATTCATCTCCGGAGAGGATAATCGTGCGGAGCTCGCGTCCCATAGTCGAATTTGCAGGCTCGGAAGCCATTACCCAGTTTGCGGAACAGGTCGAATCGCTGAAGTGCAGCCTTCATAGCTCTTGTGTCGAGGAGCGTCAAAACAAGGCAATGATATCCGAAGGCGCGCAGCTATGCGCTGCCTTCAAGCTCTGCACGCTGTTATTGGCGGGTGTGAATGATGGACGTGGCGCTCGAGGAATGGCTATGAGCGCCGCGGATCTACGATTTGCGCCGCTTATGAAATGTCTTGTATCAGGGAAGGGTTGGCTTGAGAGAATGCGCGGGACGGCTCGCGGAAGAGTGTCTTTGGCCTAGCCTTCCGCCCGGGCGCTCTGATAGGCGATGACGGTCTCTTCGCAGGTGAGGTCATAATCGCAGCCATGGGATGTCGCGAAGAACTCGCGCTCCTGCTGCTCAATCTGCAACGCATGGATCTGTCGCTCGAACTCCGCGGTGAGACGTTCCCTCCAAGTCAAGAAACGGCCGGCACCGGATTCCTCCGCCCCACGATCCGCTACGCTCTTCTTTCGTGCTACCTGCATTGCCCCTCTCTCTAGTCTCCATCCTGTAGACTGGTAGGCATCCCGATGCGTCCATAAAACAGCCTCAAGTCTTAATCCAAGCTTAAGAGAAGGTCTCAGCGCACCCCTAAGTCGCGATCCCCCTAACATTGTCACAGATGCATAAATTACCTCATTTAGTTTTCCTAATCTCTATACTTTTACATGCATCTTTGTGGATCTCTTTTGTATGGAGCAATGAAGTAAGGTGGAGGTGAGTACAGTCGCTATAAATGAAACGATCTGGAGTTTGAATTAGGTATCCGGGCGAAACTCCTGCCAACGGACTGGTGCCCCTTGTTCGTATTCTTTCGGGGCATTCTTTAGTTATCTCAATGCCTTATCGAGGATCGAAGCGTTGAGGTGACTTCAGGTCTTGAGGAACATGGTTCTACTATCGAGTTTATGGAAGAATTAATAGGCGTTTACCTAATTTGTTGTGTTTCTATTAAGTAAAGAAGTTATTATCTTTCTAAGTTGGTTGTAGACACAATAAAACCATTACAATCAAATCTATTTTTAGTCTGCCGTTAAGACCTTCTTTCTTACCCTAAGCGCTCGGATAAAGCGGCCGTGGTTTGGCTCGTCCCGGCAGTGACGAAGCACTGCATCGCCTGGTGGGGGGCAACGGCAGCGACCTACGAACAGACTGAATGGGATTAGGGTCATGAAGACCTTTAAGACGCCTGATGTGAAGGTATCTCAACTGGCAACTGTGCTGGCACTGAGTTTGATGACGGCCGCTTGCGCAACGCCACAGGCTTCCGGCCCGGACCCTGTTTCCGTACAGACCGGGAGCGATACGGTTTCCCGTGTCGAACGCCTCCTGAAGTATTGCGATCGCCTGCATGAGGGCGGCGACATCTATATGGCGTCGGGCATGTGCGTGCGTGCGCACGAGCTGGACCCCAGCGAACCCCGGCCGATGATGAAGCTGGCAGAGATATTCACCCAGGTTGACCGGAAGGAAGACGCGATCAGCGCCTATAAGACCGTGCTGGAGCACAATCCGGGACATACCGAAGCACTCTATCGTCTCGGGCGCCTCTACCTTGACTTAGGAGAGGAAGATAAGGCCCTGCAAACATTCGAGATTGCCGCTTTGCGCGATCCCGGCAACTGGCGTGTCCATAATGTGATCGGTGTCCTGAAGGACAAGCACGGCCAGCATGCCGTGGCTCAGGAGCACTATCGCGCCGCGCTGGAGGCCGATCCAAACAATCTCTCCGTGAAGAGCAATCTGGGCCTCTCCTTGGCCCTGGGCGGCGAGAAAAAGGAAGCGCTTGAGGTGCTTGGACAGGTGGTCGCCGACCCAAATGCCAGCGCCGTCGCCTTCCACAACCTTGAAATTGCACAGAATGTCCCGGATCCGGAGAACGCAGTCGAAAACAACGTGGTCGAAGATCCGAAGACGATTGAATCCGTCAACATCTCACGGGCGGAACCGATATCGGCTCCCATGATCCAGGAGGCTCCGGCTCAGAGACCGGATATGGCTACCGCCGAGGCCGAACTGGCTGAGGCCGTCGAAGAGACTTTCAAGGCTGACACGTCCATGGCATCGGAGGCTGTCACTTCGGATGAGCGCGCCGACGTTGCCGCCCTTGAGTTGGTGGGCCAGGACGACACGGCCGTTACCTCGGAGGACAAAGCGCCGTACTCCATTCCATATAGCGGACGGCCGAACTATGTCGGTTCATATCCCGTCGCCTTGCTGCCTAAGCCGAATCCCGCGCGTTCGGGGTCCAAACAGAAGCAGGTCGTGGATGCGCGCCCCGGAACGGCTAACCAGGGCACGGCCACCCAGGGCATGACCAAGATCGAGCCGGCTTCTCAGATTGAAACCGCCAATTTGGAAAGAGAGATGGTCCTCCAGTCCAGGGCGGAATCGGTCAAGAGCCTCGAAAGTGCGGAATCCAAGGAAGTCGCGAAAGCCAAGGCGGCTTCGGAACCCGGGACAAGCGGTAAGGAGGAAGCCTATTCCAGTCAACGGCTTCAGCTCGTGGCCCTGACGGATCCGTCGATCCGTCCGATTCCGGGAACGCCGCAGGTGACCTTCCGGGGGCGCTACTAGGGACGGGTCTTCACGAAGGGATCCTGTGACACCGCCCTATTCCTGGCTGCACAGGATCTCTTCGAAACCGTCACAGAGGAACTTTTCACAAATCCGATCGTCTCCCAGGACAAGGGTCGGAAAGAGAGCCCCGATACGGGCGTCGCGTTTCCATCGCTGCGCCCGGGCATACCCCTCTTCTTTACAAAATGCGGCAGCCGCAGGCTCGCCGCATTCCTTTCCCCACCGATAGCAGAAGTTCAGACGCAACGATCGGACTACCGGATAGCGGAAGAGCTGACTTCCCGGTTTGGTCTCCGACTGCTCTTCGGCGGGCAGGGCGGCGGCCGAGTCCGGCTGTGCCTCGTCCGATGAAGAGGTCCCAAGGCTCTCGGCGGACAGATCCGATGGTTCGGAGGATACGGAGCCCTTCGCTTCTTCATTAACCGCTAACTCTGATGGGGACGAGTCAGTTGCAATGGGTGCCGCTGGATCCGGAGCAGGCTGCGTCGCCGAAGGCTCTGCGGACGCCTTCGGCGCAGTGGACGTGGTTTCGGTCTCTGCTTCTGCTTCAGATCCGGAAATACCGAAGGCGGGAGCGGCCTGGGGTTCCGGCTCTGGCTCTTCGGCGCTCGAAATCTCACTTGGAGGTACCATTGATGCCTCAGCAGCGGCCTCAGCTTTGGCTACCGAGACTTCATCCTCAGCTTGCAAATCCGTTTGCTTTTCAACACCAGCAGCTTCGGTGGGTTCCGCTGTTTCCGGCGCTGGTGGAGAAGTCGCGCCCGTGCCGGCCTGTCCATCGTTCTGAGCATTCGTTTCGCTTGCTGCCTCGGTCGCTTCCCCGGCATCTTCGGGAAGGGGGCTTTCCTCCGGCCCAACGGCGGTCGTCAGTGGTTCTGCTTCTGCGATCGCTTCGGTTTCGGAAATCGGTTGGGGCTCTGCTCTTGCCACCAGGATCGGCTTTCCAGAGCTGTAACCGGCCATCGCACCGCCGCCATAGACGATGCTTGCTGATCGGACACGACGAAAGAGGCCGTAGTCCTGCAAGGTAAACGCACTGTTTACCTTTTCCTCACTGGCGAAGCTCTTGGCGTTGCCGCTGCAGTTCTCTTTCTCGAAGAGGGAAACTTCGACAGCATGCGGCGCACTCAGGTAATCCGGTGACAGGTGTCGCGGCGCCATGAGGTGAAGATCGCTGACCCGTTTCAGCTTTGGCGTGTCTGCTTCCGCTACGGGGCTTTGCGACGCCGTGGAGAGATTGAAGCAGATCTTCTTTCCAATCTCCGGATCGGCCGGGACGAAGACCCTGTTGTAGTAGCTGGCGTGAGACAGTTGTGGACAAGAACGGTTGTAATAGATGCGGCGCTCCAGGATGAGCGCGCCCGGCGGCGGGCCTAGATCCCTGCGATAGACAATTAATGATCTGTATCGAGGGTTGCGCAGCTCTGTTTGGTGAACGGTTCCTTGCTGCCCTGCGGGACGCACAGGGATCGGCTCCGTCGTCAGTCCGCGCCACCAAAGTTCTGGATTGGCGTCGCTTCCCAGACGCGGCCCGCAGCGGTCATCGCGGGAGACGAAATGAGGAAGCGTGAATAGCAGTGCGCCCACGTTGGCGCCTACCGAAAGCGCCCCAATGCCACTTGCGTTGTCGTCTAATTCCTTAACGAGCAGGTAAGCCTGTTCCGCCGTTAAGCTCCAGCGTTGGGTTTCCGCTGAGAAGTCCTTGTCCTGATAGAGGATGATCTCATTTGGCTCCGGGTCCGTGGCTGGTGCCGCATGAATCGGATCAGCCGCCGCGCCGGCTGCCAACCAAGCGCCCAGAAGACACCCAGCAAATGCCCGGGTGAACTCGAAACGCACTAACCTCATTTCACCTGCCCCCACTGATACAACGTCATCTTACAGGCCAGAGTGCCGTTTCAAAACGTGCCGAAACTGGCTCATAGCTTCGCGTTGCCGAGTCTATCAAGAGGAACCGAGACTACGGTCGGGTTTAGTGTAACGATATCAGTGGGCTAGGTGGTGTTTTGATGGGCGAATGCTAAGAAGCTCTGCCAGATGGCGAGCCGGTCGCGGCCTCTATCGCCTTTTCGATCATCCGGGAGGCTTCCTCCGGCTCACCCCAGCGGATCACTTTAACCCACTTGTCCGGTTCGAGGTCTTTGTAATGGGCGAAAAAGTGGGAGATCTGATCGAGGAGGATTTTCGGCAGATCCCGGTAGGACGTGACTTCCCGATAATAGGGGTGCAGCGCATCGACCGGGACCGATATCACTTTTTCATCCCGTCCGGCCTCGTCCTCCATCACCAACACTCCCACGGGTCTGGCCCGAATCACACTGCCGGGCACGACCGGAACGCGGGCCGCGACCAGAACATCGACCGGATCGCCGTCCTCCGCGAGGGTATGCGGAATGAACCCGTAGTTCATGGGGTAGTACATGGCTGTATGCAGGAAGCGATCAACGAACATCGCGCCCGAGGCCTTGTCGAGTTCGTACTTCACAGGGTCGCTGCCAAGTGGGACCTCAATGATGACATTGACGTCCCAGGGCGGGTTCTCGCCAATTGGGATCTCGTCGACTCTCATGGCTATCCACCAGGACGGATTACATAGGCCGTCCGATAGGACGCCCTTTGGCCGCGAAACTCAAGGGCTTAACTGTCGTCCGCGGTCAGCAGTGTGACGCCGGCGGCGGCCAACCCCTCGATGTAGGCAGGGGTTGGGGGGCAATCCGTGATCAAGGTATCTATGGCGCTGAGATCGCACACCTTGACCGACGCTTGCAATCCGAGCTTGGTATGATCCGCTACCACTATAACGCGTGCCGCATTGCGGATGATCGCGCGTGATAGTTCCGCTTCGCCAAGGTGATAATCCATCAGGCCTTGCTCGAGGCTGATGCCACCGATTGAGAGGACGGCCAAGCGGGCCTGAAACTGCTCCACGAACGAGATCGTCGCTTGCCCGAAGACAGCGCCGTCGTCGAAGCGAAACTCGCCGCCCGCCATATAGACTCTGTTGCCCTTTCCCTTGGAAAGCGTGGCGGCGATATCGGTGCAGTTCGTCACGACCATCAGGTCGGTGTGGTTCACCAGGGCCCGTGCGACATAGGCTGTCGTACTGCCCGTATCGATCATGAGAGATTCGCCATTGCGGATGCACTGCGCGGCGACCCGTGAGATTGCCCGCTTTTCGTCAGCGTTGCGGGCCAGGCGTTTTTGGAACGTAGGTTCCTGCAGCAGGTTCGGCAGGGTTACGCCGCCATGGACCCGCTCGACCAAGCCGCGGTTGGCCATCGCCTTTATGTCACGGCGGATGGTCTCGTCAGAAACGGAAAGCCGCGCTGCCAGGTCGGTCACGGTACAAACCCCCTGGTCGTCGAGGGATCTGAGAATTTCGATCTGGCGGGCGGAGGAGTGCAAAGGTCCGTCGTCCTGTATGGTTCAAAGCAGTGGCTCTGTTCTCTCAGAGGTAGTCTAGGGCGGGAAGCTTGTGACCCGCAATGTGGAATTTTGTGGAATCCTGTGGTAATTTCTTGACTCAGCTTTGGGAACTTTCCCAGACTGTGAAGCGCGTGATGCACGAAGAAATGCGCCGGCAGAGCTTTAGCGAGCTTCGCCCTAAGACGGTCAAGGAATGGTAGAGAGACAGGGGAGGAAAACTTGATGTCCCTCAAAAGAACACTTTCGACGGCCTTTTTGGCCGGAGCTTTGGCGGCCGGTTTGGTTACGCCCGGTTTGGCCGAAGTCGAATCCAAAGACCCGATCAAGCTCACTCTTCACGATTGGACCGGACAGCTCGTCACCACCAAGCTGATGGGCAGCATCCTGGAGTCCATGGGCTACAACATCGAGTACGTTCAGGCTGATTACATCGCTCAGTTCGCCGGACTGGAATCCGGCGACCTGCACATCGCGATGGAGATGTGGGAGACGACGGGCAAAGACGCGATGGAAGCCTCCCTCAAGACGGGCAATACCGTCGACCTCGGGGAGACCGGCATGAATGCCATCGAGGAGTGGTGGTACCCCCTCTATATGAAGGAGAAGTGCCCCGGACTGCCGGATTGGAACGCGTTGAACGATTGCGCGGAGGCCTTCTCGACCCCTGAGACCTCTCCAAAGGGACGCTATCTCGGTGGGCCGGTGACTTGGGGCGGCTATGACGACGAACGCGTCGAGGCTCTGGGGCTTGAATACGAAGTCGTCCATGCCGGAACCGACCCAGCGCTCTTTGCCGAAATCCAGTCCGCCTACGAGCGCAAGGCGCCGATCCTGGCTTGGGTCTACACTCCGCACTGGGCAACGGCAAAGTTCGAGGGCGAGTGGGTAGAGTTCCCGACCTATGCCGACGAGTGCTATACGGACCCGGCTTGGGGGAGCAATCCCGACATGGCCTACGACTGCGGCAAGCCGCGCGGCTGGATCAAGAAAGTCGGTTGGGCCGGCGGCGAGGAGAAATGGCCCGGAGCCTACAATGCCGTCCGGAACTTCAAGATCGACAATGACACGATGAGCCAGTTGATTGTGGAAGTGGATCTCGACGGCAAGACCGTTGAGGGCGCTGTCGCCGATTGGTTGGCGGCCAACGAGTCAACCTGGCAAGCCTGGACGAAGTAAGGGGCTAGAGAGCTATTGGGGGGCGCTGCCGGTCGGTCGTGGTTGGGCGACACCGGCAGCGTGAACCCAAGTTTTCGAATAGGGCCCTGTTGCGTTGCGTGGTTAAGTTGGTGACCTGCCGACAAGGATCGCGCACGCTGACCAACCGCAATTCCGTGAAGCACCGGGCTCGCGTAATTCTGTGTATGTACGCCAACGCTGAGCAGCCACAACAGTCTTGCTGGAACTCTTGGCGGAGCGATTAACCCGTGACTGACGCAACGGCCGCAACACCACTCGATCGTGGACGGCGCGGACCTTGGCTATTTGCCTGGGCCGGCCTGCTGGCCGCCATTGTGGTTCTTTGGCTGGGTCAGGAATCCTGGAAGTGGGCGGTGAAGTACCCCTCGTCCTGGGTCTTTCCGCTGCGGAAGTACACAACGGACTTTATGAAGTGGCTGATCAACGATCTCGACTTCGGCCTCTTCACCTTCAAGGAATTCACCCGCTCCATTGCCTGGCTCTTCGAATGGCCGCTTTACTTCGCCAAGTCTCTGCTTGGCGAGGGTTTCAAGATACCGCTGGGCGGGGATGCCTTTTATCAGACGCCGTCCTTGTCCTGGCTGGGGCTGCTGGTCGTCCTGACGCTCTTTGCTTATCACATCAAGGACCGGGCCCTCGCGATCCTCACAGCGCTCTGCTTCGCTTACCTTGCGGTCTTCGGCCAGTGGGACAGCGCGATGGTCACGCTGTCTTCCATCGTGGTCGCCGTTCCGCTCGGCGTGCTCGGCGGTCTTTTGCTCGGCATCTTGGGGTACCGCAGCCGCCGGTTCGAGCAAGCCATTACGCCTGTGCTCGACTTGATGCAGACCGTTCCGGTTTTCGCATACCTGGTGCCGGTTCTGTTCCTGTTCGGTTTCGGTCCGGTCGCCGCAATGACGGCGACGATTATCTACGCCATGCCGCCGATGGTCCGCGTCACGATGCTGTCTCTGAGGGCTGTGCCGAGCGACATCGTCGAGTTCGGCCGCATGGCGGGCTGCACACGTCGTCAGATGACATGGAAAGTCCTGATCCCAGCTGCCAGGCCTGGCCTGATGGTGGGCGTCAATCAGGTCATTATGCTGTCGCTGAACATGGTGATTATTGCCTCGATGATCGGTGCCGGCGGACTGGGCTATGATGTTCTGGCGTCCCTGCGGCGGTTGGCCATTGGTGACGGTTTGGAGGCCGGTGTCGCGATCACTTTATTGGCCATCGCGCTGGACCGCTTGTCCCAAGCCTTCGCCCAGTGGGATCCGGCGGTCCATCACGAGGAAGCGCAAAGCTGGTGGCGGCGGCATCCCTTCCTGATCTTCGCATTGGTCCTTTTGCTCGGCACCACGCTCCTCGGGATGGTGATGCCGTTCTTCCAGAGCTATCCCGCCAGCATCGAGGTGACGACAGGGCCGATTTGGAACGACTTGGTCAAGTGGATCAACATCAACTTCTTCGATGAGTTCGAGGCCGTCAAAACCTTCCTGCTGCTGAACGTCCTGATCCCGACGAAGCGTTTCCTGCTGCAGATGCCGTGGGTCGCGACCATCGCGATTCTGGCACTGGCCGGATTCCAGCTCGGCGGCTGGCGCCTTTCAATATTGGTGTCTCTGCTCGCGCTCTTTATCGCGGTCACGGGCAACTGGCAGAAGGCAATGATCACCGTCTACCTCTGCGGCATCTCGGTGATCTTCGCAGGATTGATCGGCATCCCCATCGGCATCTGGTCCGCCAGCAGTGCCCGCGCGCACAAGACAGTCATGGTGGTGATCGATACCCTCCAAACCTTGCCGAGTTTCGTCTACCTCATGCCGGTGGTGATGCTGTTCCGGGTTGGTGACTTCTCGGCGATGATCGCCGTCGTCCTCTACGCTCTGCCACCGGCCATTCGCTACACGGATCATGGCCTCCGGCACGTGCCGAGCACGGTTATCGAGGCGGCCAGGACTTCCGGCTGCACGCGGCGTCAGACCCTTTGGAAGGTGAAGCTGCCGCTGGCATTGCCGGAGATCATGCTGGGCATCAATCAGACCATCATGTTCGCGTTGTCCATGCTGGTGATCACCGCATTGGTGGGCACGAGGGATTTGGGGCAGGAAGTCTACATCGCGCTGACGAAGGCGGACACCGGGCGTGGGATCGTCGCCGGCGTCTGCGTCGCGTTCATCGCCATCATTGCGGACCGGCTGATTGCCGCCTGGGCGCGGGAACGTAAGAAACAATTGGGACTGACCTAGCGGAGGCCCGTGAGAAAGGTGACGGAACACCCTCAAGCTCTGGAACGTGCGGCAAAGCTACCGTGCTGGCGCGGCCCTGTGACACCGCAGCCCTTGGAGGGCGGGATTACCAACATCAATTTCGTCGTGGAGGACCAGGGCAAGAAATACTTCGTGCGCACGGGCGAAGATATTCCGGTGCACGGTGTCATGCGGTTTAACGAATTGGCCGCGGCCCGCGCGGCGGATGCCGCGGGTCTCTCGCCGCCGGTGGTCCATCAGGAGCCCGGTGTCCTGGTCCTCGATTTTGTCGAGGGCAGGACTTTGGCGCCGGAGGATGTGCGAAGCGAGAAAAACCTGCCGCGGGTGCTTCAGCTTATCCGGACCTGCCATCGGGAAATGCCGAAGCATTTTCGCGGTCCGGCACTGATCTTCTGGGTCTTTCAGGTCGTGCGGGATTACGCGAACTCCCTGCGTGACGGTAACAGTCGCTGTGTGTCGATGCTCCCGGAGTTGCTGGCCAAGGCGGAAGCCTTGGAAGAAGCGGTGGGCCCGGTGCGCATCGTCTTCGGGCACAACGATTTGTTGGCAGGGAACTTCATCGATGATGGAAAGCGCCTCTGGCTGATCGATTGGGACTACGCCGGGTTCAACTCGCCGCTCTTTGATCTGGCGAACGTCGCTTCCAACAACGAGTTCTCGGCGGAACAGGTGGACTGGTTGCTGGGAAGCTATTTCGAAACGCCCGCGGACGACGCGATGCGCCGCAGCTTTCAGGCGATGGCCTGCGCCTCTCTGCTGCGGGAGACGATGTGGTCGATGGTTTCCGAGATCCACTCAACGTTGGATTTCGACTATGTGGCCTACACGCAGGACTACCTTGAGCGCTTCGAGCGCAGTTACAACGAGTTTCGGGACTAAAGGGGCAAGACATGGCATCTTTGCCACAGGCAGCGAGGGTCGTCGTTATCGGGGGCGGTATTATTGGTTGTTCGACCGCCTATCACTTGACCAGACTTGGCTGGAAAGACGTGCTTGTCCTTGAGAAAGGCAGGCTGACGAGCGGTTCGACATTCCACGCAGCGGGACTGGTAGGGCAACTTCGCTCCAGTGCAAACATCACGCAGCTTCTGAAGTACTCGGTCGAACTCTATGACAAGCTTGAGGAAGAAACCGGCCAAGCGACGGGCTGGAAGCAGAATGGCGGCCTGCGGCTCGCTTGCAACGAAGAGCGAATGACCGAAATCAAGCGGCAGGCAACGACTGCTCATTCCTTCGGCTTGGAAATGCATCTGTTGACGCCAAGCGAGGCGAAGGACCTATGGCCCTTGATGGATGTCTCGGATCTTGTCGGCGCGGCCTTTCTGCCGACCGACGGGCAGGCCAACCCTTCAGATATCACCCTGGCGCTTGCAAAGGGCGCGCGAATGGAAGGCGCGACTATCGTCGAGGAGTGCGAGGTCACGGGCTTCGAGATGACGAATGGCCGGGTGACGGGCGTTCAGACCGGTAGCGGCAATGTTTCCTGCGAGATCGTGGTCAACTGTGCCGGTCAATGGGCGCGCCGGATCGGAGAGATGGCGGGTATTTCCGTCCCTCTGGTCTCGGTCGAGCACCAGTACATGGTCACCGAAGCCATTGAAGGTGTGGCGCGGGACATGCCGACGCTGCGGGATCCGGACCGTCTGATTTACTTCAAGGAGGAGGTTGGCGGCCTCGTTATGGGAGGCTACGAGCCGAACCCCAAGCCTTGGGCCGTAGACGGCATTCCCCAGGGCTTCAACTTCACGCTGTTGGAATCCGATTTCGATCACTTCGAACAGTTGATGGAACAAGCCCTGGTTCGTGTGCCCGCTCTTGCCGAAGCGGGCGTGAAGGAACTCATAAACGGGCCCGAATCCTTTACGCCGGACGGCTCCTTCATCCTCGGCGAGGCCCCGGAACGGCAAGGCTTCTACGTCGGTGCCGGGTTCAACGCCTTCGGCATCGCGAGTGGCGGCGGGGCAGGGAAGGCGCTGGCGGAATGGATCGCCGGTGGCGAGCCCCCGATGGATCTCTGGCCGGTCGATATTCGCCGCTTCGGGCGGCCGCATCAGTCGACGGACTGGGTCCGGACCCGGACGCTCGAACTCTATGGCAAGCACTACACCATGTCCTGGCCCTTCGAAGAGCATGAGTCCGGACGCCCTGAGCGGGTCTCGCCTCTCTATGGTGCTTTGAAAGACAGCGGTGCCTGTTTTGGTGAGAAGCTGGGCTGGGAGCGGCCCAACTGGTTCGCCACCAACGGGCAAGCGCCGAGAGACGTCTATTCCTATGGGCGGCAGAACTGGTTCGAAGCGGTCGGACAAGAGCATCAGGCAGTGCGTGAGAAAGCGGCCCTTTTCGACCAGTCCTCCTTCGCGAAATTCCTTATGGTCGGACCGGACGCTGCGGCGGCCCTTAGTTGGATATGCGCCAACGACGTCGAAAAGCCGGTCGGCAGTATAGTCTATACGCAAATGCTGAATTCCCGCGGCGGGATCGAGTGCGACCTGACGGTCGTTCGCGTCGCCGAGGATCAATTCTACATCGTCACGGGCACGGGGTTTGCCACGCACGACTTCGCGCATATCGAGCGCACGATCCCCGAAGGGCTGCAAGCCACGCTCATCGATGTGACGTCGGGCCATGCCACGCTCTCGCTGATGGGCCCTTTGGCCCGCGATGTGCTTTCGGCGGTCACCGATGCGGACCTGTCCAACGAAGCATTCCCCTTCGCCACGGCGCAGACGATTTCCATCGGCGGCGCGCCGGTCCGCGCGCTCCGCATCACCTACGTTGGCGAGCTGGGATGGGAACTGCACATTCCGACAGAGTATGCGCTTTCGGTTTATACGAAGCTCTGGAAGGCCGGCGAACCGCTCGGTCTGGCCAATGCGGGCTATCGCGCCATTGAATCCTTGCGCCTGGAAAAGGGCTACCGCGCCTGGGGCAGCGACATCAATCCCGACCACACGCCTTTCGAGGCGGGCCTCGGCTGGGCGGTAAAGTTGCGCAAGAATATTCCCTTCCTTGGCCGCGAGGCCCTGGCGGAACAGGCCGGGTCTCCCCTCAAGAAGCGTTTCGCCTGTTTCACAATCGACGACCCCGACGTGATTCTACTCGGGCGCGAGACCCTCTACCGCGATGGGGAGCGTGTGGGCTGGCTCAGCAGCGCGGGCTGGGGTTACACAGTGGCCAAGAATATCGGCTACGGCTACGTCCGATGCGCCGACGGTGTCGATGACGATTTTCTCTATGGCGGTGGATACGAGCTTGAAGTTGCGACCGAACGCGTTGCCTGCTCGATCGAACGCAAGGCTCTTTATGATCCCGCGATGGCACGGATAAAGGTCTGACTGCGCGATGAGAGACGCGGCTGAAATCGTCATCATCGGCGGCGGGGCTATCGGTTGCTCCATCGCCTATCACCTGACAAAGATGGGCAAGAGGGACGTTTTGGTCCTGGAAAAGGCCAGCCTCACTCACGGCTGTACTTGGCACGCCGCGGGTCTGATCGGACAGCTGCGGAACAAGCAGAACTTGACCCGCATGATGCAGTACAGCGCTGATCTCTATGGGCGGCTGGAAGCAGAAACCGGTCAAGCGACCGACTGGCGCCCCGTCGGCAGTCTGCGGGTTGCTTCTTCTCAAGACCGCTGGAAGGAGATCCAACGTACGGCCTCGACCGCGCGCGCCTTCGGGTTCGAGCTGCATCTCTTGTCTCCGCAGGAGGCCCTGGAGATCTTTCCCTTGATGACGACGGAGCGAGTCGTCGGGGCGGCCTACATCCCCAGTGATGGGTACGTCGACCCCAGCAGCTTGACGCAGTCCCTGGCCAAGGGCGCGCGCGCCGGTGGAGCGACCTTTCAGGAAGGCGTTCTTGTCACCGACATCGTGGTCGAGGACGGGCGCGTGACCGGCGTCGTCACGGATCACGGAACGGTCAAGTGCGAGACCTTGGTCAACGCGGCGGGGCTTTGGGCGCGGCAAGTGGGTGCAATGGCCGGTGTTTCCATCCCGGCCGGGGTGGTGGAGCACCAGTACATGGTGTCGGAAAAGCTGCCCGATCTCCCAAGAGACCTGCCGACCTTTCGCGATCCGGACAACCTGTTTTATCTCAAGCCGGAAGCGGGTGGTCTGGCGATCGGCGGCTGGGAAGACGACACCGTGCCCTATGGCATTCACGGCCTGTCCTTCGACTTCGGCCGCGAATTGCTGGAATCCAACTTCGACCGTTTCGAGCAGATCGCCGGGCCCGCCGCCGAGAGGCTGCCGGTGTTGAACGATATTGGCGTGCGCAATCTCATCAACGGCCCTATCCCGGTTTCACCGGATGGGGAGCCGGTTATGGGCCGCGCGCCGGAGTTGGAGAACTTCTATCTCGCTTGTGGCTTCACGGCAGGGATCGCAGGCTGCGGTGGCGCAGGCTGGCTGATGGCCGAATGGATTGTCGACGGACACCCTAGCATGGATCTCTGGGCCTTCGATGTGCGGCGTTTCGGGCCGCAGTACTCCTCGTCGAAAATCCTGCACGAACGGGCGGTGGAGAGCTATGGCAGCTACTACAAGATTCATTGGCCGTTCGAGGAGGCTGAGAGCGCCCGCGGGCTAAGGCGTTCGCCGCTCTACGATACGCTGAAACGCCAAGGCGCAGTCTATGGTTCGAAGTTCGGCTGGGAGCGGCCGAACTGGTTCGCGCCCCAAGGGACAGAGTCCGCGGATGAGGGCAGCTTCGGAAAGCCGAACTGGTTCGAAGCGGTGGCGGAGGAGCATCGCGCGATTCGCGAGCGCGTGGCGATCATCGACCAGTCTTCCTTCGGAAAACTGGAGCTGTCGGGCCCGGGTTGTGCCGAGGCGCTGGACCGTTTGGCGGCGGCGCGGGTCGACCGACCGGTTGGCCGTGTGATCTACACGCAGCTCTGTAATGAGCGCGGCGGCATCGAAGCAGATCTGACAATCTGCCGCACAGGCCAGGAGTCTTTCTATATCGTCACCGGGTCGGGTTTCGTGGCGCATGATCGCCATTGGATCGAATCCCATCTGCCGCAGGATAGCGGCCTGCAATTGCGGAATGTCACGAGCCAGATAGCGGTTCTGAACCTCTGCGGTCCACTGGCACGCGACGTCTTGGAGAAGGTCACCTTGGACGACGTCTCGAAGTCGGCGTTTCCCTTCTCGACCTGCAATTCGATCACGATCGGCGGAGCGACTGTCCTGGCTCTCAGGATCGGCTACGTCGGCGAACTGGGCTGGGAGCTTCATGTTCCGAGCGAGTTCTTGGAGCATGTGTACGAGCAGCTTTGGGCGGCCGGACAGGGCCTAGGGATCAAGAATGCCGGCTACCGGGCTATCGAGGGACTGCGGTTGGAAAAGGGGTACCTCTATTGGGGCGCCGATATCACACCGGATTACAACCCCTTCGAAGCCGGTCTTGGGGGGCGGATCGCGCTCTCGAAGAAGGCGTTCCTCGGCAAATCGGCCCTGGAGAAGCTCAAGGCAAAGGGAACGGGCCGCCGTCTCGCGATCTTCACGATGGACGGCTTCGTGCCGGTCTATGGCGGAGAGCCGGTGCTTTCGGGCGATCGGGTCATCGGTGTGACCAGTTCGGCGGGATACGGTCACACGGTCGGCAAAGCCATCGCCTATGCCTACGTCGCGGAAGACGATCTCCAAGACCTGTCCTTCGAGATCGAGGTATTCGGTGAGCGCCATGACGCATCGCTCCACCAAGAGCCGCTTTACGATCCGGAAATGTCAAAACTGAAGAGCTGAGACTCTGATAGGGGAAGAGGAATGAACGACCAGGTCTATGCCGCCCTGCGCCGCATCCCGTTGTTTGAGGGCGCCCGCAACGAGGACTTCCAGGTGCAGCGCCTCGGCGGACTCACGAACCTGGTTTATCGGGTTGACCATAATGGTCAGTCCTATGCGCTGCGCGTCGCGGGCGAGGGGACTGAGGACTACATCGACAGAAAGGTCGAGGGGCACAACGCTCGGGTCGCGGCGGATGCCGGTGTCAGTCCGAAGGTTCTCTTTTTCGACGAGGCGGATGGCCTGATGCTGACAGCCTTTCTGGACGGCTACGCGACGATGACCCCGGAAACCTTCCCGAAGACACCGGGAGCGCCAACCCGGGCCGCGGTGGCTCTTAAGCAGATGCACGGCTGCGGTCAGTCATTCGAGTTCCGCTTCGAGCTTTTTGCGATGATCGAGGAGTACCTGTCCGTCCTCGACAAGCTCGGGGCCGAACTGCCGGAGGGATATCATGATGTCGTCAAGGAAGCGGAAGGCGTGCGTGCGGCCTTGGAAGCTCACCCGGCTGCGTTGGCCCCCTGTCACTGCGACCCGCTCTGCGAGAACTTCCTGGACGATGGCGCGCGAATGTGGATCGTCGACTGGGAGTATTCTGGGATGAACGATCCCCTTTGGGATCTCGGTGATCTGTCGGTTGAGGCGGGGTTTGGTCCGGAGCAGGACCTGGAGATGATGACCGCCTATTGCGGCGGGCTGCCGAGCGCGGCCGTGTTCGGGCGCATGGTGATCTACAAGGCCATGTGCGACCTGCTTTGGACTCTTTGGGGCCTGATCCAGCATGCAAACAAAAACCCGGTGGACGACTTCTGGGCTTATTCGATCAATCGCTTCGACCGTTGCAAGGCGTTGATGGCGGATCCTCAGTTCGCGGGCCACGTAGCGGCGGTGCGTGCCGGAAACTAAGCGGCGCGCGCCAGACGGCATCGATCAAGAGTTCCGCTTTACAGTTCTTCCCATGACCGCCAAATGAGAGGCGGAATCGCAGGAGGTATGGCCGTAAGCCAGGGAAACTGACGGCATGACAGTAACGATTGAAACGCGTCGTGATCTTTCGCTGGAATCCTACTATCGGGTTGCCTGGCGGGGAGAAAGCGTGACTCTGCACCCGACGGCGCTGGAGCGGATCGGAGCCAGCAGAGCCTCCTTCCTGGCACTGCTCGACAGCGACCCGAACATGGTGGTCTACGGGGTGACCAGCGGGTACGGTTTTCGCGCCAAGACGCAGCTAAGTCCGGAGGATCGCAAGCTCCATGCGCGCCGCCCGCCGGATGCCGCGGCGGCCAGTTTCGGAGAACCCCTGCCGGAACGGGTCACGCGAGGATTCGTGTTCTCCCGCCTCGCCAACTTTGTGGAAGGACACGCGGCCGTCACGCCGGAGCTGGCAACCGCCGTGGCCGAGATGCTGGATGGCAAGCCACTACCGGCCGTGCCGGGCTTAGGCAACGGTTGTCCTGGTGAGATCCAAGCCTTGTCCCATCTTTTCAGCGGCTTGGCGCACGAATTTCCCATGGCGGAGAAGGAAGCGCTGGCGCTGATCAACGGCAGCCCCTGCGCCGGGGCCTTGATGTCGGATGCGGCGATCCGGGCCCGGCGGCTGTTTGATTTGGCTGTTCAAGTTTTCGCGCTCTCCATCGACGCGCTGAAAGCGCCGATAGAGGCTTACGATTTGGCACTGGAGGCGCTCTGGGAGGATCCCTTCGAGGCCGGAGTTTTGCGCAGTCTGCGGGAGCTGTCCAACTCAGGCAACGGCGCTCGCCGCAGCTATCAGGCTCCGGTGTCCTGGCGTATTCTGCCGCGGGTCCTGGGACAGGCGGCACGCAGCGTCGCGCAGGCTGAGGACGTAGCGGGTGTCTCCTTGCGCTCGGTCTCCGACAATCCACTCTACATTCCGCCCGATCGAGACCACCCCTTGGGGCGGGTCTTCTCTACCGGGGGCTATCATAACGGCAAAGCCTATCCGGCACTCGATGGTTTGGCTGCCAATTGGGCGGACCTGGCGCTGCTGTGCGACCGACATGTTTCCAAACTGCTCGACGGTAAGTCTTCGGAACTTCCCGACCAACTGCAGGTGTCCGAAGACGGTTATCTCGGGTGCTTGGGATTTACCGCTGCGGCATTTGCGGAGCAGGCTCGACATGCGGCGCAGCGCACGTTCCTGCCGGGAAGTGAGGGGGGAGGATTCAGCCAGAACGACGTTGCCGCCCCGACCTTCCTCGCCTGGCGCAAGGAACAGGAAGCCGGTACCTGCCTGGAGTCGGCGCTGGCGTGCCTTGCGGCGGTCGCCTCTCAGGCTCTCGCGGTGACTGACCGGCCAGGTCCCGCAGCTCTGGGGGACCTGCTGAGCGAGATTCGTGACGTCTTTCCGCCACTCGACTCGTTGCGCCAACCGGGGCCGGATGCGGCGGCCCTTGCCGCCCTGTTCCGGAACAAAATACTCCAAACCTAACCCGAATCCCGCAGGCGTTCCCGATCTGTACGTGTCGTTAAGCCATTGCAGAGACAGCAATTGTGGCTTGATACAAGGATTCTTTTTCCTGCCCTTTTGGGAAAGTGATGGTTAAGATGATGATAGCTGCCGCAGAGCAGCATCATTCTGAGCCGCCGGAGAGCGGCGAAGATACGACTGGCTCAAATGAGTTCACAGGGAAGAAAATGAGCGTAATGATTTCGCGCAGGCAGGAGCGCAGCACGGTGCGGGTGCCCAGCGGTCCAACGGCGCCGAAGCCGGCAACCCTGCCACAAACGCTACTTCCTACGGCCAGAGCCGCGGTGGCGCGCCGCGAACAACGGAAACAGGACGGTGTCCTGACCGTGGGCCGTGGAATCGAAATCAAAGGGGGTATCCAATCCTGTGCAAAGCTTGTTGTTGAGGGAAAAGTAGAGGCTTCCCTGGACGCACAGGAATTGGTTGTCGCCGAAGAAGGGTGCTTCACCGGATGCGCGGAGGTTGAGGAGGCAGAGATCTCCGGGACCTTTGATGGCGACCTGACGGTTCGTGGTCTGTTGAAGATCAAGACCGGTGGCCGCATTTCCGGCACCATACGTTACGCGGAAATCACGGTGCAGAGCGGCGGCCGCTTGGCAGGCGATGTCGATGTTCTGCCACCTATCGTAGGTGCTATGGAGCAACCGGCGGAAGCTGCGGGCGCCCACTAAGGAAGGGTGCCGAGCTTCGGACCCGGAGGGTTTGGCTCAGAACTGGGCTAAACGTCGAATGACGTCGCGATGAACGGCGAGATATCCCGGCGCCGTGACTGTTACTTTGTCCTTGAGAAGCGCATGAGCCTTCGGCAAGGCGTGGAACGGCAACGCCGGATAGGCGTGATGTTCCGCATGGTATGGCATGTTCCATGCGAGAAAGCGCACTACCGGATTTGAAGTGGTCGTGCGGCTGTTCCCAAGCATGTCGGGGATAAGCGGACAGTCCCAATGCTCTGCCAGCAGGTACACCCTGAGCGCCGGCTGCCCGACGATGAGCGGGAACAGCCAGAGCAGCAGTGGAACCGCCGTCCAGAAGACCAGGCAGAACAACAGCAGCATCGCGTAGCTGGCCAGGTAGAGCCGGGCTTCGCGGATGATCGTCTTTTCCTGACTGCGCGGGATGAACTTCTCGGTCACCAGGCCCGTCGCATGGCGGGTCAGGGTGTCGAAGCGTTCCCGAATGTAAGGCAGACCCGACATCTGCCAAAGATATGAACGGAGGCTCTCCGGCTTGGGGGTCTCGAGCTCAGGATCGCGTGTCGGGTTCTGGGTATGCCGGTGATGGGCGAAATGAAAGAAACGGAAGTAGTCCGGCGGCAACAGGAGAACCCAACCACAGAAATAGGCCGCGGCATCGTTGATGCTCGTGTTTTGGAACGCCGTGCGATGGATGGCTTCATGAAGAGGGGCGAAGAGGAAAACGAGCACCACTCCATGGATCACGAGAGGAATGACGACCCAGACCGTTCCTGAAGCCCATAGCACCGATATTCCGGTGATCAGCAGCACACCAAGATGCGCCGCGAGTCGCCGCAAGCCGAGCGCGTCGGAGCGCTGCGACAGCTCCTTGAGCTGCCTTTTGTCAAAGGCAGTTTGGTCGGAAAAGTCTTCCTGCATCTCCACCTGACTGGTCCGCGTTGCCGCGGGGAGCCGCCCTGCTGAGCTTAGGCGCCCAATGCCTGCGCATGGTGGCGCAGGTGGTCTTCCATGAAGGTCGCAATGAAGTAATAGCTGTGATCGTAATCCGGTTGCAGCCGCAACTCCAGGTCCTGCCCGGCCTCCTCGCAGGCGGCGCGCAAGAGATCCGGCTTCAACTGCTCATCGAGGAAAGAGTCGCTACCGCCTTGGTCTACCAGGATTTTCGCGCCACTCTTAAGGCCATCTCTCAACAACTCGCAGGTGTCATACACCCGCCACGCCGCGCGGTCCGATCCCAAATAGGCGCCGAAGGCTTTTTCTCCCCAGGGGCACTGGGTAGGGGCGGAAATCGGTGCGAAGGCGGAGACGCTTCGGTAAGTCTCGCTGTGTTTTAGATGGATGGTCAGCGCGCCGTGTCCGCCCATCGAATGGCCCATGATTCCTTGCCGGGCGCCGTCGCCCGGAAAGTGCTCTGCGATGACAGCCGGAAGCTCTTTCGTGATGTAGCTGTACATCTTGTAGGTCTTCGACCAGGGCGCCTCCGTGGCATCAAGGTAGAAACCTGCCCCAGTTCCCAGGTCGTAGGAGTCGTCCTCTCCCGGAATCTCCGATCCGCGCGGCGAAGTGTCGGGAGCGACCACCAGCAACCCCAACTCGGCGGCCATCCGTTGAGCGCCGGCCTTGGTCGTGAAGTTCTCTTCCGTGCAAGTCAGGCCGGAGAGGTAGGTCACGACAGGTACCGGGCCGTCCACGGCTTGTGGCGGCTGATACACGGCGAAGTTCATCGATCCGCCGCAGCATTTCGAGGGGTGGCTGTAGAAACCTTGCGTTCCGCCGAAACAGCGTTGCTGGCTGTGAACGGTCAGCTCGACCATAGGCTAGTCCTTTGAGTTGGGGGTAGGCGTCCGGCTCCTGAAATGCGATTCCCAGGTTGGGAGAATCGGCCAAAAGGCGCCAATATCCTTTCAGGGCACTTCGGGAATGGCAAGAGCAGGGCCTAGCCAACGCTGGATAGAACAAGGGGTTAGGTCCGGTCCTGGACTCCTTCCGCTGTTGGCAGCGAGTCAGCTTTAGCCGATTCCGACAGAAGCCAGCTTCGAAAGGCGGCGATTTTTGGCAAGTCCCTCCAGTCCTCCGGATAGACGATATAGTAGGCAAACCTGAACCGCAGACTGATATCAAAGGGCTTGGTCAGGTACCCCGCACTGATTGCGTCCTCTGCCATCGCCGCGTTTAGGAGCGCTACGCCTTGCCCCCTGATTGCGGCCTGGTGGGCCGTCGCGGCATGGCTGAACCGAAGGCCCCGGCGGACATCCGCATCCGGCAAGCCCGCCGCTTTCGCCCACATGGCCCAACTCGGGGCGTCCGGCTGGCCCGCCCGCCAGTCGACGTGCAGCAGCGGCAGGCTGAGCAGATCGGCCGGTGTTTCAACGGGGCCGAGGCGTTTCAGCAGGTCTGGGCTGCAGACCGGTGCAATCTCCTCGGAAAAAAGCTTGATGCTGTCATGGCCGGGGTAGTCACCGGCCCCAAAGCGGACCGCCATATCGACACCTTCCCTGGCGAAGTCCGTCATGGCATCTGTCGTCTCCAGACGCACGTCATAATCGGGGTAGGCCACCTTGAAGCGGTCGATCCTGGGGACCAGCCAAATTGACGCGAAGGTGGGGGAAACGGAGATGGTCAGCAGGTTAGCGGAGGTGTCTTCGCGCATCAGGCGTACCGCGTCCGCGAGGCAGTCGAAACCTTCGCGGAGCCGGGGCAGGGACGCCGCTGCTGCATTGGTCAGGACATAGTCCTGCCCCTCACGGGACAACAGCTTGATTCCGAGGTCCGCCTCCAGGGCTTTGACCTGGTGGCTGATGGCCGCCGGCGTCACGTGCAGCTCTTCGGCGGCGCGAGTCAGGCTCCTGTGTCTGGCCGCCGATTCAAAGGCGCGGAGCGCATTGAGGGAGGGCAGGCGCGAGGACATCGGCCAATAAGCTCCTAGATTTTAGAAAAACTAAAACTCAGATAAGAGAAAACTCCATTGGAAATTCACGATTCCTCCAGATATAGGAACCATAATCTCGACCACTTAAGCCTGAACTACGGTTTAGGAAAAGTAAATTCTAAACCCAGAAAGGAAGGATGACATGGCCTATTCGGAGTATTATCGGGGTGACCCCAGCATTCCTGGCTTGAGCGTCCGTGACGTGACCGACCGCGCCAGCGCAGCGGTTGAGACGACACTGAACTTCCTCAAGGGCGGAATCTCACAGTCCCACCGCGACTATACGATTAAGCGTGACTTGATGGGGATGGATAGCGAGGCCCTGAGGGACCTGGGGCTTAATCGGGACCGCTGCTGACAGCGGACATTCACTCGCCCTCTATCGAAACGACCTTCTGAGGCAAGGGCCGCCGTGTCATTCGGCGGCCACGGCCTCGGGGCCAAATCCGACTTTCACCAACTCAGAACCTAGAAAACGCGCCACGGCCTGCATCCCTGTCAGGGGTACGCCTGCTGCCGCCTCTGCGTCCGGATTGTAGTTCGTGTTGGTATTCACATCATATGTGAAGAGAGTTCCGTCGGAATCCGAAATGAATTCGATTCCGGCGATCTCGATGCCGTTGTTCCGCAGGAAACTCTCGTAGCGCGGGATCAGCACTTGGCCTTCCCGCGATTGCGCGAAGCCTTCCAGGATCGTGAATTTATTCGCCGGCGCGCTACCGACCGGGCATGCCGCGTCTTCGATCTGGCAGGCATCCGCTGGGCAAAGTTCAAAACCTTCCGAGGTATCGACCCGCACGGCATAAAGGAAGCGTCCGCCCACGAACTCCACCCTGGTAATGAAGGGTTTTGGAGCACGGATATAGTCCTGCACAAGCCAGACACCGTCGACGGGCGCCTCGTCTTCCGCCCCCGGGCCGTCAAGATAAGCCGCGACAGCCTCGGTACTGTGAAAAAGTTGAACGCCCAATCCCTTGCCCCCGCGGTTCGGCTTGAGAATGTAGGGGCCGGGACCAAAGTCGTTCACCGCGCGCAAGACCGATTCTTTGCCAGAGGCGGCGCGCGTCCGTGGGGTGGTCACGCCCGCGGCCCCCAGCGCGGCGTACTGGGCGACTTTGCTGACTTCCAGGTAAAGCGCACGACTGGAGTTCACGACCCGGCGGCCTTGTGATTCCAACCAATTCAGGGCGACGTGGGTGAGTTCCGGAGCGTAGCGATGGCCCCGTGTATGGGACGAGGCACTCATGCGGTTGTAGAAGACACCTTCCGGCGCTTCACTATCCAAGTCGACGGTGCCTGTATCCAGAAACCACTCGGTGTGGGGCAGTGAGAGTTCGTCGAACGCTGCGCGAAGAGGCTCAACCCAGGCCGCGTTTTCATGGAGAACATAGATTGAGGCCATTACCCACTCCGCATGTGTAGATATTATATAAAACCTACTCTCTTATAGAAAAATAAGAGAGAAATATCTAATCACAAGTGTATTATTTTAAATGAACACTTAATATATGTGTTTTATGGGGAGAACAGCTTCGGCCCACGCGAAAGAGGCCTTTGGCTCGGGCGCTTTAGAGGCCCTTTTAATCCTTCTTGCGATAGGCTCCAGGTAGGCTTATCTCCCCACCAATGGAGGGAGTACCTTGCGAGGACTTAGATTCCCCATGACCTTTTTCGTCATCGCCTCGGTCTTCTACGTTACCTTGGCCGGCGGCATGTTCATCATGCAGCGGAAGCTCCTCTATCCCGGGTCCGGCTTGACGCCCCAGATCGAACAGGCGGGTCTCGATTCCCTGACAGAGGTCTTTACATTTCCCGAGCCCGATCTCCGTCTGACCCATTGGTTCCATCCGCCGCAGAACGAAGATCATCCGGTCATCGTCATGTTCCACGGCAACGCCGGGCATATCGGCGACCGTGTGCCGAAGATGCGACCTTTGCTTCAAGCCGGTTTCGGTCTCTTTCTAACGGGCTACCGGGGCTATGGCGGGAACCCCGGCCAGCCGAGTGAAGATGGCTTGAGTGCTGACGCGCGGACTGTCCTGGACTGGGTGCAATCGCAGGGCGTTGAGGCCGAGCGCATCGTGCTCTATGGGGAGTCCTTGGGGACGGCTGTGGCGGTGAAGATGGCCGAGGAGCGGGACGTGGCCGCCGTCGTCCTAGAGGCGCCGCCGTCCTCCGTAGCCGATGTGGCGCAATCCCTGTACTGGTTCCTGCCGGTCCGCATGCTGCTTCTGGACCACTGGAATTCACGCGAGCGGGTCGAGCGAATTGGCGCACCGTTGATGATTCTGCATGGCGAGCGCGACAGAGTCGTTCCGGCGCGTTTCGGTCAGCGCCTTTTTGAGGCCGCGGCAAACCCGAAGGAGCTGCTGCTCTGGCCACAGGGGGAGCACACCAATTTGCTCGAATATGCGCCGGTCGTAGAGCGCGTCCTTGGCTTTATCCGGCGTCACGCACCGGGAGCGTGAGTATCGCGGATTTCCTGTAGGCGATCCGGGGTGTCGGCATCCAATAGAACGCTGTTGTCCGGCATCGCGACTTCGCAAGTGGCATCGGGATGATCGTTGATGATCGCCTTCGCGCCGATATCGCCGGTGAGAGACTGAATTTCGGAAAAGAGGCTACGGCCGATGAGGACCGGGTTGCCGCGTTTCCCCTGCCAGGTCGGGATGCAAATACTGCGGCCTTCCAACGGATCGAAAGCCGCGATCAGCTTATCCATCACATCCGGTTTGACGAGCGGCATGTCCCCAAGGCAGACGAGGACGGCGTCGAGGTCTTGCGGCAAGGCGGCGATTCCCCGCTTTAGGGAGCTTGCCAGACCGCCAGCGTAGTCCGGGTTATGTACCAGGGTCAGGGACAGGCCGGAAAGCGCGGCCACAACAGTCTCGGCCTGATGTCCGGTCACGCAATGAACGCTGGCCACCTGTGAGGCTGTCAGTGCCTCCGCCACGTGGCGCACCATCGCTCTGCCGCCGATCTCTGCCAGGAGTTTGTTGTCAGGTCCCATGCGTCGTGACTGGCCAGCCGCCATCAGGAGCGCACCGACCTTCGGCGTCTTGGCGGTGACCGGCTCCGTGCTGGCCTGTGCGCGGGGCAGGGGTCGGATTCCTATCTCTTTCAGAAGGCCGCCCACCCCCATCCCCATGACGTCCCGCGGATCGATGGTCAAGTCGGCGAGCAGGCGCTGTAGAACCCAATCGAATCCGTTGAGTTTGGGCGAGCGGGCGCAGCCAGGAAGCCCGACGACAGGAACATCGTCGCAGGCCGCAATGAGGATCAGATTGCCCGGATCCACCGGCATGCCGAAATGCTCGATCTCGCCGCCGGCCTGTAGAATTCCGGCAGGCACGGTATCGCGCCGGTCCACAATGGCCGAAGCGCCGGAAATGAGGATCAGCCCGCAGCTTTGTTGCATCAGGCCGCCAATCGCCGAGGCGATTTCTGTTTCATCGTGGGCGCAGCGCCGCTCGAGGCAGGGATCGCAATCGAGGGCCGCCAGACGTTGATCAATCGTTTCCCTTGTCTTGTCGAGCAGGCTTTCCTTCATGCCGGGCAGGGTCGTTTGCACGAGTCCTACCTTTCTGGGCCGCAGCGGTGCGATGGAGAGGCGCGGCGTTTCCGATGGCGGCACGTCGAGGCAGAGCTCCAGGGCGGCCTTGCGGACGGAAAAGGGGATGATCTTGATGGTTGCGACAATCTGCTTCGGTTCGACGAGGCTGTAGGGCGGCAGGGTTGCGAGGGTGATTGCTTCGTCCACCCGGTTGAGCGCTTCCACCCGGTCCGGTTCGAAGATCAGGACGCCCCGGATGCCGGCAACAAGATTGCTGCGTCCGGTGAATGCGCGGGTTGCGTGAAGTCCCGATCCTGTCAGGATTTCGGCGAGCCGGTCTGCAGCGGCATCTTCATGGACGTCGTCAGCGTCCAGTTGTGCCGCAACAACCTGCGCGATACCGGCCTTCAGAAGCTGCTGCACGTCATCCTGCGATAGGATGCGGCCCTTCTTGAAGACGATACCGTCACGTTTGAGGGAATGCGCGAGAATCGCCCCCGCTGCTTCAGAGACCGGCGTTTCGCCGAAACGCATGGCCTAAGACGCCTTGGCGACAGTCTCGGCCGCGGGCGGGAGGCGCAAGACGCGGGTCATCTCGGCCAGGATCGAGATGGCAATCTCTGCTGGGCTCTTGGCGCCAATGTTCAGTCCGATGGGTCCGTGAATGCGCTGCAATTCCGCTTCGGAGAAACCTTCGGCGCGTAGCCGTTCCAGCCTCTTTGCATGGGTGCGGCGGCTGCCAAGGGCGCCAATATAAAAGGCCTCGGATCGCAGGACGACTTCCAAGGCCGGGTCGTCCAGCTTGGGATCATGGGACAGGCTGGCGATAGCAGTCCGGCAGTCCGGCGCCAGGGCACGCATCGCGTCATCCGGCCATTCATCGACGATCTCGAGGCCCGGAAAGCGGGCTTCGGAGGCCCAGGCCTGCCGTGGATCGACGATGATGACTTCATACCCCACTTGTTTGGCCAGCGTTGCCAGAGACTGCGCGATATGGACGGCACCTACGATTATAAGCCTCAGGGGTGGATTGAAGACCTGCAGAAAGATATCCGGGGCCTTTTCCAGCACGCCGCTGCGGTCATCGCGAAGAGCCTCACGGGCCGTGACCAGGAGCGCCGCGTCGAGCGGAAGGTCGCCCTCGTCGCTTTCTGCCGTCACCAGGTTTTGCCGTCCGCTCGAAAGTTCCGTCACCAGGATCGCAGGTGTCTTAGCGGACCGCGCCTCTTGCAACCTTTGCAGCAGCGCCTTTTTCATTCGACCCGCTCCACGAACACGCGGACCGTGCCGCCGCATGCCAGCCCAACTGCCCAGGCTTCGTCATTCGTCACGCCGAACTCCAGAACCTTTGGCGTGCCACTGGAGATCACGTTCTGCGCCTCCTGGACGACCGATCCCTCGATGCAGCCGCCTGACACAGATCCCAGCATGTTCATCTGTTCGTCGACGAGAAGCTGAGACCCGATGGGGCGGGGCGAGGACCCCCAGGTCGCAATGACTGTTGCGAGGGCGCAATGACGTCCTTCCGAGAGCCATTGTTCCGTAGCGCCAAGAATGTCTTCCGAGTTCATCGCCCCCTCCTTTTTCTGCGTTTCTAAGCCGCGAACCTGGCTTCGTGTCCCGAAACGGCGGATTGGCTGAGCGCTTCGCTGAGCTGCGACAGGCTCTCCAGATTGTGGACACTGCGCAGCTCATCGACGTGCGGCAGAATAGCCTGTGCTCCTAAGGATTTGGGTTCATACTGGTCATAGCGCAAGAGAGGGTTGAGCCAGATCAGGCGGCGGCAGGAGCGCTTCAGCCGGTCGACCTCGGCTGCCAAACCATCCGCGTTGTCGCGGTCCAGGCCATCGGAGATCAGCAAGACCAGCGCGCCTTGTCCGAGGACGCGCCGGGTCCAGTAGCGGTTGAAGTCATGCAGGCAAGCGCCGATCCGCGTGCCGCCGGACCAATCGACCACCTCCTCCGAGACCTTCTCCAGAGCGACGTCCACGTCCTTGGAGCGCAGATAGCGTGTCACATGCGTCAGTCGCGTGCCAAAAAGAAACGTGAAAACCCGATCCCGATCGTTCGTCACGGCATGCATGAAGTGCAGCAGCATGCGGGAATAGCGGCTCATTGATCCTGAGATGTCGCAGATCACGACCAGGGGCGGAGACTGACGCCGACGCGACTTCCACCGCAGCGGAATCATGTCGCCGCCGGACCGCAAGGCCGAACGCATGGTGGCCCGCAGATCCGCGCGTCGTCCCCGCGGGTTTGGCCTGAATCGGCGGGTCGGGAGATCGCGGAGCGGCAGGTGCATGCGCTTGATCGCCTGCTTTGCCAACTCGAGCTCTTCGGCAGACATCTTTTCGAAGTCAATGCTTTGAAGAACCTCTTTGTCCGAGAAGGTCATGACGGCATCGATCTCGGTCTGCTCTTGCTCCGGCTCGTCGCCTTCGCGTTCCGGCGGGATCAGGTTCATCGCCTCGGCCACGCGTCGGCTGACTTCGTTGTCCTTCGACATGTCCCCACTGTCGAGCATCGGCGAGTCCGGCAGCAGAAGGCTCATCATGCGGTCGAGAAAGCGCGGATTGCGCCAGAAGATATGAAAGGCCTGATCGAAGAGTTCTTTCTGGTCGCGCCGATTCACGAAAACCGAATGAAGCGCCCAATAGAAATCGTCCCGGTTTCCCAGACCGACGGTTTCGACGGCTCTCAAGGCCGTCAGGATTTTACCGGGACCAATAGGAAGTCCGGCACGCCGCAGGGTGCGGGCAAAATAGGCTATGTTCTCGACCATGCGTCCACCGGCCAGGGGAGCCCGTTCCATGGACAGGAACTCCTCCATGTTGGCCGGGATTCGGGGGCTTCCTCCGCCGTCGCCATTCACGTGTGAGCTATCCTGAGTCATCGCGGTCTCACAGGGAACCGGGACCGGCTGCGTCTCGCTTAAGTTGGTCGAGGATTTGTGCGGCTTCCGAGCCTTGGATGCGCCCGATATCGTCCTGGTATTTCAGCAGTACGCCCAAGGTGTCGTCGATAGCTTGCGGATCGAGGGCGATTTTATCGAGTTGGGTCAATGCGTCAGCCCAATCCAAGGTCTCCGCTATTCCCGGTGGCTTGTAGAGGTCCAGGCTCCGCAGGTTTTGCACGAAGGCCACAATCTGTTTGGAAAGCTGCTCCGGAGCTTGAGGCGCCTTCAGCCGGAGGATCTCCAACTCCCGTTCGGCGGTCGGGTAGTCGAGCCAATGATAGAAGCAGCGGCGTTTCAACGCGTCGTGGATTTCCCGAGTCCTGTTGGAGGTGATGATCACGATGGGCGGCGTCGGGGCCTTGATGGTGCCAAGCTCCGGTATCGTGACCTGATAATCGGAAAACACCTCCAGCAGAAAGGCTTCGAAGGGCTCGTCCGTCCGGTCCAACTCGTCTATCAGGAGGACTGGTGCGCCCGCCAAATCCGGTTTGAGGGCCTGGAGAAGCGGACGCTCGATCAAAAACTTCTCGTCGAAGATATCGCTGGCCAAGCTGTCGCGGTCCCGGTCTCCCGCGGCCTCGGAGATGCGGATCTCGACCATCTGACGCGGGTAGTTCCATTCGTAGACTGCCGAGGAGACATCAAGCCCCTCGTAGCACTGCAGCCGGATGAGACGGCGTCCCAGGGTCTCTGACAGGACTTTGGCAATTTCCGTCTTGCCGACCCCGGCTTCCCCCTCGAGGAAGAGGGGACGCCCGAGCTTCAATGAGAGATGAAGCACTGTCGCGAGGCTGCGGTCGGCGACATAGCGACCGGACGCCAGCAGCGCGAGGGTTTCGTCGACCGACTGAGGACTGCCGCCCGGGGCTTGTGCTTGGGTCTGGGCCGACTGGGGTTCTTGCGTGGACATGGCCTTCCTTCTCAGCGGTCGCCGTTCGTGTGCCTAAACCTAGGTTGTCCGGGCCAAAACGCCAAGACCACAGGGGCTTAGCGCCGATAGCTCACCGCAAATCCCTGGTTGGCAGGGCGCCAAGAGAAAGGGCCGGGAGATGGTCCCGGCCCTTCCAAAACGCAATAGCTCCGGTGGCTTACGCCGCGGCGACGGCCCTTCGTGCCATGACGCCAACAAGATGCGCCCGGTATTCGGCGGAGGCGTGGATATCGGAATTAAGATTTCCGGCATCCACGGAAACACCCTCAATGGTGCTGGCCGAGAAGTTTCCTGACAGGGCGGATTCCATGTCGGAGACACGGAAGACGCTGGGCCCGGCCCCGGTGACCGCAACGCGTGTCCCTGCGGAGCCTTGGCTTACCATCACGCCCACAATGGCATAGCGGGAGGCCGGGTTGGCGAACTTCTGATAGGCAGCCCGGTCCGGGATGGGAAAGGAAACAGCCGTGATGACTTCGTCATCCTCGAGGGCGGTCTCAAACATGCCAGTGAAGAAGTCGTCGGCGGAAATCTCCCGCTTGCTGGTCTGTACCGTCGCGCCAAGACCGACGACGCCGGCCGGATAGTCCGCGGCCGGGTCGCTATTGGCGATCGAACCGCCAATGGTGCCCTTGTTGCGGACCTGTGGGTCGCCAATACCCTCGGCAAGCGCGGCGAGTGCCGGGATTTTGCTCTGGACCGTGGCGTTGCCAGCGACCGTGGCGTGGGTAGTCATGGCGCCGATCACGATGGACCCGCCTTCCTCTTTGATCCCCGCCAGTTCGGAGAGACCGCCAAGATCCACCAGATCGGACGGGCTGGCGAGGCGCTGCTTGATAGTGGGAATCAAAGTCATGCCGCCCGCCAGCAGTTTGCCCTCGGAGGCGCCGGCAAGTTGCGCCGCCGCATCATTGAGCGAGCCCGGGCGGTGATAATTGAAGTCGTGCATCCGTCGTCTCCTCTATTGGGCGCTCTGATACGCACGCCACACCTTCTCAGGCGTTGCGGGCATGTCGATATCGACACCGATCGCGTTCACCACAGCATTCAGCAATGCGGCGGGAGATGCGATCGCACCGGCCTCGCCGCAGCCCTTGACGCCCAACGGATTGTGCGGGCAGGGCACGTCGGTGGCATCCAGACGGAAGGACGGCAGATCGTCGGCCCGCGGCATGCAGTAATCCATATAGGAGCCGGTGATGAGCTGCCCGGTATCGCTGTCGTAAACGCTCTGTTCCATGAGGGCTTGCCCGACGCCTTGGGCGATGCCGCCGTGGACCTGACCGTCGACGATCATCGGGTTCATGATGGTCCCGAAGTCGTCCACCGCAACCCAATCGACGATACTGACAACGCCGGTATCCGGATCGACTTCGACCTCACAGATGTAGGTGCCCGACGGGAAGGTGAAGTTGAGCGGGTCATAGAACCCGGTTTCGTCCAGGCCTGGTTCAAGTTCCTCCAGAGGATAGTTGTGAGGAACGTAGGCCGCGAAGGCGACCTCTGCCATGCTCACCGACTTGTCGGTACCGGCAACTGAGAAGGTCCCAGGCGCATACTCGATGTCCTCGACCGATGCCTCCATGAGGTGGGCCGCGATCTTCTTGCCCTTCTCGACGATCTTGTCGGCCGCTTTGGCGATCGCCGCGCCGCCGACCGCGCCTGAGCGCGAGCCGTAGGTCCCCATGCCGAAGGGCACGATCCCGGTATCGCCGTGGACCACTTCGATGTTCTCGACGGGAATGCCGAGCTGATCGGAGACGATCTGGGCGAAGACGGTTTCATGGCCCTGGCCGTGGGTGTGTGAGCCGGTAAAGAGTGTGACACCGCCGGTGGGGTGGAACTTGATATTGGCGGACTCCCATTGGCCGACACCGCCACCCAAGGCTCCGACAGCGGCCGAAGGAGCGAGCCCGCAGGACTCGATGAAGCAGGAGAATCCGATGCCACGCAGCATTCCGCGGCTTTCTGACTCGGCACGCCGGTTGGAGAACCCCTTGTAATCGATCATCTCCAAACCACGATCGAGCAGAGTCGTGAAGTCACCGGAATCGTAGGTCATGATGACCGGCGTTTCATAGGGGAACTGTTCCTTTGGAATGAAGTTGCGCCGGCGCAGCTCCGTCGAATCAATTCCCAACTCACGGGCCGCCTTCTCGACCAGACGCTCTACCACAAATGTGGCCTCAGGGCGCCCGGCGCCGCGATAGGCATCGACGGGCCCCGTGTTGGTAAAGCCCGCCTGCACGTCGCAGTAGATCGCTGGGGTCAGATACTGCCCGGCCAAGAGACAGGCGTAGAGGTAAGTCGGGACTGCGGTCGAGAAGACCTGGAGGTAGGCGCCCATGTTGGCCTTGGTGTTGACCCGCATGGCGAGGAATTTACCGTCGGCATCGAGTGCCAGCTCTGCTTTCGTCACATGGTCGCGTCCATGCGCATCGCCCAGGAAGCTCTCGGTGCGTTCGGCGGTCCACTTCACGGGCCGATCAATGACCTTAGAGGCCCAGATAGCCGCGGTTTCTTCGCCGTAGACATAGATCTTCGAGCCGAAACCGCCGCCGACATCCGGCGCCACCACACGCAGCTTTTGCTCGGGAGCAATGCCGATAAACGCAGACAGGATCAGCCGCGCCACATGGGGATTTTGACTCGTCGTGTAGAGGGTGAATTCGTCGGTCCCTGAATCGTACTCTCCGATTGCCGAGCGCGGTTCCATCGCATTCGGGATCAGGCGGTTGTTGACGATGTCAAGCGAGGTGACGTGACTGGCTTTTTCGAAAGCCGCATCCGTTGCAGCCTTATCACCCATCTCCCAATCATAACAAAGGTTACCGGGCGCATCTTCATGCACCTGTACAGCACCCGACGCCAGTGCGTCGGCGATGCCCACGACCGGTTCCAGATCCTCGTAGTCGACTTCTATGAGCTCGGCAGCGTCTTTCGCTTGGTTCAGGGTCTCGGCGATGACCATGGCCACCATTTCGCCGACGTGACGAACCTGTCCCGACGCGATGACCGGATGCTTCGGATTGGTGTGGGTGGAGCCGTCTTTTTGGGTGATGGTCCAGCCGCAGATCAACCCGCCGACGCCACCGGCATCCAGATCCTCGCCGACAAATACGGCGACGACCCCGGGCGCAGCCTTGGCCGCGCTGATATCCATGCTTCGGATGTTGGCGCGGGCCACAGGTGACCGCAGGTAATAAGCGTATGTCTGGCCAGGGCGATTGATGTCGTCGAGATACCGTCCCTTGCCGGTGATGAAGCGTTTGTCTTCTTTGCGCTTAACCGATGCGCCGATTCCTGATCCTTCGGGCATGACATCAGCCTCCCATTTGTCCGGCGGCGGCCTGGATGGATTTGACGATGTTGTGGTAGCCGGTGCAGCGGCACAGATTACCTTCCAACCAGTCGCGGATTTCCTGTTCGCTTGGGTTCTTGTTCTGATTCAGTAGATCCAAGGCGGACATTATCATCCCCGGCGTGCAGAAACCGCACTGCAGGCCATGGTTATCCCGAAAAGCCTCCTGAAGAGGATGCAACTCGCCGTTCTGTGCCAGCCCTTCGATGGTCGTGACTTCGGTGCCGTCGCATTGCTGCGCCAGCATCGTACAGCTCTTGACCGACTTGCCGTCGACAAGCACGACACAGGCACCGCATTGACTGGTGTCGCAGCCAACGTGAGTGCCGGTTAAATTAAGTTGCTGGCGCAGAAAATCGACGAGCAGCGTGCGGCTTTCAACATCACCAGCGGCCTGCTGCCCGTTCACCGTCATGGACACGGTAGGCATTCGGGGGGTCCTCCCTCTCCTGTAGTGCCGGGTGCAGATGCCCCCGGTCGTTGTTGAGCGGCAGCTTGGAACCAGAATAGGTGCCGCGCTGCGCCCGCGCTTGAATTGAGTCTGTGGTGCCTGTGATGTCAGGTCAAGAGGGCTGTCGAGGGCCCTATAGAACTTTCGGTTTTTTCTCCGGCGTTTCGATGGCGTAAGGCCCGGCTGTGCGCTAGAGGCCGAAGATCGCGAGCAGAAGCAGAACCACAATGATGAGGGCGACGACCCAGATCCCGACAGAGGTCCCGGCGCCGACATCGGCATCGGGTTCTTCGGCCGGTTCCGCTGCTGGGGCGGGGGCTGCAGGCGCTTCGGCCGCCTCCGCTGCCGGTGCGGCTTCTTCGACAACAGGGGCAGGCTCCCCGACTTTTTCAGCAAAGCGTCCGAAAAAATCGCCGGCCATCTTCTTGGCTGTTCCATCGATAAGGCGGGAGCCGATCTGGGCCAGCTTGCCGCCAACCTTGGCGTCCACTTCGTAGTGCAGGATCGTTCCGCTGCCGTCCTCCTCCAGACGGACGTTGGCGCCGCCCTTGGCGAAGCCGGCGGCACCGCCCTTGCCTTCGCCCGAGATTCGGTAGCCATTCGGCGGATCCAGGTCTGAAAGGGTGACGTCACCGCTGAATTTAGCGGAAACCGGTCCGACCTTCGCCTTCACCTTAGCGGAAAAACTGGTGTCTGAAGTCTTTTCGATGGATTCACAACCGGGGATGCAGTCCTTGAGCACATCGGGGTCGTTCAAAGCCTCCCAAACTTTCTCCTTGGGTGCTTCGATACGATATTCACCTGTTAGCTGCATCTTTGTGGCCTCACCCTGGTTCTTTCCTCTATGCCGACAGACTGGAGAATCTGCCGATTGATTGGTAAGTGATACTCGACCGGACCGGGCGGGAACAATAGAACGTTAGGACTGCGCCCGGACAACCGGGTCCTTCTGGGTCATATGGTATACCAAGGGTTGGCCTTCTGCCTTTGTTTTGTCATATTCTCCCGCCGCAAAACGGGGAACCGCAGCAACCGACTGTGGTATAAGAACAAAAGTTAGCTTCGGGAAGCCTTGCTGGGATGCTCCACACCATTGGCCTTAGCCTTACCCTCTTTGCGCTTTGGCTCCTGCTTTCCGGTATATATGAACCCTTGCTGATATCCTTCGGCATCGTGTCTTGTGCCCTTGTCGTCCTGATCGCACGGCGCATGGACCTGGTGGACCACGAGGCCGTTCCTCTACAGATGAGCTTCGGGATCCTGGGATACTTCGGCTGGCTGCAGAAAGAGATCGTGAAGGCGAACCTCGACGTGGCGAAGCTGATCATCGATCCCGCACTGCCGATCTCTCCTCGGTTGATCCGCGTCAAGGCAACACAGAAATCGGATGTCGGGCTTGTCGCGCATGCAAATTCCATCACGCTGACGCCGGGAACGGTCTCGGTCGAAATCGAGGGTGACGAAATCCTGGTTCACGCGATTACCCGGGAAGCGGCGGACGGAACCCTGGAGGGGGCGATTGACCGTCGGGTCACGATGGTGGAGGACCGGTAGGTATGTTTATCGCTGCCTCGGCCGCCGTGCTGGTCACGATGTTCCTGACCTTGATCCGCCTCTTCGTTGGTCCCAGCCTCTATGATCGAACGCTGGCCGGAAATACTTTCGGGACCTGTACGGTGCTCTTGATTGGCATCATGGGTTTCCTTGCGGATCGTCCGGACTTCCTCGATATCGCGCTGGTCTACGCCCTCATCAATTTCATCGGCACCATAGCGGTGCTTAAGTTCTTCCGATATCGAGCCCTTGGCGATGTGCCGGACCGGGCCGGAAGGAAGAAGTCTTGATGGAATTGGTGCAGGACATCGTCAGCTGGGCACTGTTTTCCTCTGGCAGTTTGATGCTGATCATCGGCGGTTTGGGATTGATCCGTCTTCCGGATTTCTACACACGGCTTCATGCGGCGGGGATCATCGATACCCTGGGCGCCGAGCTCATTTTGGTTGGCATGGTCGTTCAGGCTGGCTTCACCCTCGTTGCGGTGAAGTTGATTCTGATTGGCCTGTTTATTTTCTTCACGAGTCCGACGGCCACCCATGCCATTGCGAACGCGGCATTTGTCGTCGGCTTACCGCCAAGGGTTGCCGAAGATGAAGGGGAGGGCGACTCATCGGGCTCGTAATCGATATTCTCCTGCTGACCATGATGGCGGCCGTGGCGATCTGCATTGTTCGCCTGCGGCACCTCTTCGCCGTGGTGATGCTCAGCGGCGTGTTCAGTCTGCTCTCCGCAGGGCTCTTGGTGCAGCTCGATGCCGTTGACGTGGCCTTTACCGAAGCAGCCGTGGGGGCGGGGATCTCCACGGTTCTCATGTTGGGTACTCTGTCGCTGACGGCCCGGCGGGAGAAAATCCCTTCGCATTCGCCGATCTTGCCGCTCGTAGTGGTTCTCGTGACCGGGGCGGCGCTGATCTACGGAACCGTAGACGTGGCGCCCTTCGGGGATCCGGCCGCCGTCGCCAATCACCATGTCGTGCCGGAATACATTGAGGGTGCGGAAAAGGTCATCGGTGTCCCAAACATCGTAACGGCAGTGCTGGCGAGTTATCGCGGTTTTGACACGCTGGGCGAGGTAGGTGTCGTTTTTACCGCAGGGATCGGAGTCATCGCCCTTCTGGCGGGAATTGGCGTGCCTGGTGTCAGGTCGTCGGCGCGGCGAAAGAATCGGGATCCCGGCGCGGATCAGGCAAAGTCGAATCAACCTGAGGAGGATGCCTCTTGAGACATCACCTGGTCCTCAGGGTCATTACGAAGCTGCTGGTCCCGCCAATCCTGCTCTTCGCCCTCTACGTCCAATTCCATGGCGACTTTGGCCCGGGCGGTGGCTTTCAGGCCGGGGTTATCTTCGGCTCCGCTTTTATTCTCTACGCCATCGTCTTCAGCCTGGAGACTGCGCGCCATGTCATCCCCGCCGGATTGTTGCGGGTCCTGATCGCATTGGGCCTCTCCCTCTATGCCTGGGTTGGCGTGGTCGGGATACTCAAAGGGGGAAATTACCTCGACTACTCGGTGCTGTCCCACGACGCCATGCACGGGCAGCACCTGGGCATTCTGCTGATTGAATTGGGTGTCGGCATCACCGTCGCCGCGGTCATGATCGCCATATTCTTTGCGTTTGCGAGTCGTACGCCAAACATTGATGACGAGGATTGGTAGGCGGCGGCGATGGAAAGCTTCATCCTCACCCATTACAACTACTGGATCGTCATCGTTCTAATGATGATCGGTCTCTACATCGTCGTCTCGCGCGGCAATCTCGTGAAGAAGATCGTTGGCCTGAACATTTTCCAGGTCTCGGTCTTCATGCTCTACATCAGCATGAGCAAGGTGAGGGGCGGAACGGCGCCGATCCTGACCGGTGAGCCGGAGGTCTTCTCCAATCCCTTGCCGCACGTCCTGATCCTGACGGCCATCGTCGTCGGTGTGGCGACAACGGCACTCGGTTGTGCCCTGGTGGTGCGCATTAGAGAAGCTTACGGCACCATCGAGGAAGACGACATTCAGGCCGCCGATCACGAAGCTGAATTCGGAAGGTCGAGCCAGCCGTGATCGCCCCGCACCTGCCTATCCTGCAAGTGATTTTGCCGCTGCTGGCGGCTCCCCTGTGCCTGGTGCTGCGGCAGGGCGTGATCCCCTGGTTCCTGACCCTGGTGGTGAGTTGGGTCTGCTTCGTCGTCGCGCTGCTGCTGCTGGATCAGGTTCTGGTCGACGGCGTCCTGAGTTATCACCTCGGCAGCTGGGCGCCGCCCTGGGGGATCGAGGTTCGCATTGATGCGGCCAATGCCTTCGTTCTGCTGATTGTCTCTGGCATCAGTGCGTTGGTCCTGCCCTACGCGCGGCAGAGCGTGAATGACGAGGTGGAGCCAGAACGTCAGGGCTTGTTTTACACGGCCTATCTGCTTTGCCTTACCGGTTTGCTGGGCGTGACGGCGACCGGCGACGCCTTCAATCAATTCGTGTTCCTCGAGATCTCCTCTCTCTCAACCTACATCCTTGTCGCGTTCGGCGCGGAACGGGACCGGCGGGCCCTGACGGCTGCTTACACCTATCTCGTCATGGGAACGATTGGTGCCACCTTCTTCGTCATCGGCATCGGTCTGCTCTATATGATGACCGGCAGCCTGAACATGGCCGATATCGCGGTGCGCCTGGTTGAGACCGGCGGCAATCGAACGATCCGTGTCGCTTATGGCTTTATCATCATCGGTATCTGTCTGAAGCTCGCGCTTTTTCCACTGCATCTTTGGCTCCCGAACGCCTACGCCTTTGCTCCCTCCTCAGTCACCGCGTTTCTCGCCTCCACGGCGACAAAGGTTGCGGTCTACATGCTGTTGCGAATGATGTTCACCGTCTTCGGGGATGGTTTTCCCCTGGAGACCCCAACGGACCTATACCTCTATCTGCCGTTGGCCCTGGTCGGCATGTTCGCCGCCTCGACCGTTGCGATCTTCCAGGTCGATCTGAAGCGCATGTTGGCTTACTCGAGTGTGGCGCAGATCGGCTACATGATATTGGGGGTGAGCTTTTCCACCGCATTGGGCCTTCAGGCGGCCATTTTGCACCTGTTCAATCATGCCTTGATGAAGGGCGGTCTTTTCATGGCGCTGGGTTGCGTGATGTTGCGCACAGGGTCGGTTTCAATTGATGCGGTGCGTGGCCTTGGACGGCAGATGCCCTTCACCATGGCGGCCTTTGTCGCGGGCGGTCTGAGTCTAATTGGGGTGCCCCTGACCGTTGGCTTCATCAGCAAGTGGTACCTCATTGTGGCGGCTCTGGAGCGGGGATGGTGGCCTGTCGCCCTGCTGATCGTGGCAAGCTCCTTGCTGGCGGTGATTTACGTTTGGCGCGTTGTGGAAGCCGCTTATTTCTCCGAGGCCAAGGAGACGCGGGACGTTCGCGAAGCGCCGCTTTCTATGCTGGTCCCGCTTTGGATCATGGTCGGGGCGAACGTCTACTTCGGTATCGATGCTGAGCTGACGGCTAGTCTATCCGGCAAAGCCGTGGATGCTCTTCTGTGGGCTGCACCATGAACGGGGATCTCTTGCTGTTCCTGGCCATGGCCGTTCCGACCGTCGGTGCCGTTCTTATAGGATTAGCCGGGCGTTGGCACAACCTGAGGGAAATGGTCACGCTGGTGACGGCAGTGACCCTTTTCGCCATCGTCTTGTCATTGCTGCAGCGCCATCTGGACGGTGAAGTTTTGACGCTTCAGATGCTGCAAGTTCTACCCGGCCTCTTTCTCTCCTTTGAGATTGAGCCTTTGGGAATGCTCTTCGGTTTGATCGCATCCGGCCTGTGGATCATCAACTCGCTCTATTCGATCGGGTATATGCGCGGTCACCACGAGGCGAATCAAACGCGCTTTTACATCTGTTTCGCGATTGCGATCGCCAGTGCGTTGGGGATCGCCTTTGCCGGCAACATGTTCACCCTGTTCATTTTCTACGAGGTCCTAACTCTCTCCACCTATCCTCTTGTGACCCATGCGGGGACAGACCGCGCGAGGCGGGGCGGGCGAACCTATCTGGGCATTCTGATCGGCACCTCGATCGGCTTTCAATTGGTGGCCATCATCTGGACTTGGACTCAGACGGGAACGCTTGATTTCACGAAGGGTGGGATCCTGGCCGGCAAGATCGACGAAGCCGTACTGCCGCTGCTGCTTGCGCTTTATATGTTCGGCATCGGCAAGGCCGCGCTCATGCCGTTTCACCGCTGGCTGCCGGCAGCGATGGTGGCGCCGACGCCGGTCAGCGCGCTGCTACATGCTGTCGCTGTCGTGAAGGCCGGTGTCTTCTCTGTGGTGAAAGTCAGCGTTTACATCTTCGGGATCGACACCTTGGCGACGACCGGCGCGTCGACATGGATCGCATATGTCGCCGGCGCGACAATCCTCCTGGCCTCGTTGGTCGCGATGAGCAAGGACAATTTAAAGGCTCGGCTTGCGTACTCGACCGTAAGTCAATTGAGCTATGTCGTCCTGGGCGCCATGCTGGCCAGCAACATCGCCGCGTTGGGATCGACCATGCATATCGCTATGCATGCTTTCGGCAAGATCACTTTGTTCTTTTGCGCCGGTGCAATCATCGTCTTCGCGCACAAGACAGAGATTTCGGAGATGCGCGGTCTTGGCCGGAAGATGCCGGTAACGTTCTTCTGTTTCTTCCTTGCATCGCTTTCCATCATTGGGTTGCCCCCGATGGGCGGTGTCTGGTCCAAGTGGTACATTGCTCTTGGGGCAGCGGAGACCGAGCAGGTTATTTTCATCGCGGTGTTGATGACGTCGTCTCTCTTGAACATCGCCTACCTGATGCCCGTCGTGCTTTACGCGTTCTTCGGAAAAACCCCCGTTCCTGAGTCCGAAACCCACCATGACAGCCATGACCATCTACATGCGCCGCCGGACCACCCGTTGCTTCGGCATCTGAGTTTTGGCCGCAGCGGTGTCGCTGAAGCTTCCGTCATGTGCTTGACCCCGATCGTCTTGACCACGATCGGATGCGTCGCTTTGTTCTTCTATGCGGACCGTGTCCGCCTGTTTCTAACCCCTGTGTTCGGAGGTTGAGCGATGAGGGAGCACGAAACCGGGGCGCATGATCCGAAAAAGTTCTGGCTCGATAGTCCAAATAACGTTCGCAAAGTCATCCGTCTGCTGCTCGCTGTATGTGCGCTGCTTTTTCTAGCCGATGCTCTCTACGAAAAGCATTCGCATTTCGAAGCCGAAGACATTTTCGGGTTCTATGCCATCTTTGGTTTCGTGATGTGCGTGGCGCTTGTGCTGGCGGCCAAGGCCATGCGGATCTTCTTGATGCGCGATGAGGATTATTATGACCGGGATCGATAATCTCAATCCGGGTTTGATCCTGATCCTGGGTGCGTTGCCGGTCGCATTCATCCCCCATGCAGTTCGACGGTATTACCTACTTGCCTTGCCTCTGATCGGGCTTGCTGCCGTCTATCACCTGGAGCCCGGCACGCTCGTCACGCTGGATACACTTGGCTTGACTCTCGAGCCCCTCAAGGTCGACCGGCTCTCTCTCGTATGGGGTTACATCTTCAACATCGCGGCGTTCCTGTCATTGCTGTTCGCTTGGCATGATAGGGACACCATGCAGCAGGTTTCGGCCCTCGTGTACGCCGGTGCCGCCATTGCGGCGGTTTTCTCAGGAGATCTTGTCTCGCTGTTTATCTACTGGGAACTGACCGCGATCTCTTCGGTGTTCCTGATCTGGGCGGCCCGGAACGAGGCCGCCTACAAGACCGGCATGCGCTACCTTATCATTCAGGTGGGGTCGGGGGTGATTCTGCTGACGGGCGTACTTCTGTGGTATCAGCAAACAGGCTCGATCAAGTTCGGCCATATCGGCATCGAGACGCTTGCGGGCAAGCTGATCTTTCTCGCCTTCGGCATTAAATGTGCCTTCCCGCTGTTGCATAACTGGCTTCAGGATGCCTATCCGCAAGCAACCGTGACCGGCACGGTCGTCTTGAGTGCCTTCACGACCAAACTCGCGGTCTACTCATTGGCGCGCGGTTACGCCGGCACCGAGATCCTGATCTACATCGGCGCGACAATGACCGCGTTCCCGATCTTCTATGCGGTCATCGAGAACGACCTCAGACGCGTGCTCGCCTATTCCCTCAACAACCAGCTCGGATTCATGGTAGTCGGAATCGGTGTCGGGACCGAACTTGCGCTGAACGGTACCGCGTCGCATGCCTTTGCGCACATCCTCTACAAAGCACTGCTGTTCATGTCCATGGGGGCGGTATTGTTCCGGACCGGAACCTGCAAAGGCTCGGAACTCGGCGGTCTCTACAAGTCAATGCCATGGACGACCGGTTTTTGTATTGTCGGGGCCGCATCAATTTCGGCTTTCCCGTTGTTTTCCGGATTCGTCTCCAAGTCGATGATCTTGACCGCCGTGGCGGAGGAGCATCGCTGGTTCGTCTGGGGCACTCTGTTGTTCGCTTCCGCCGGCGTGTTTCATCACTCCGGCATCAAGATACCGTACTTCGCGTTTTTTGCTCACGACAGTGGGCGTCGTGTCAGAGAGGCGCCTTGGAACATGTTGCTGGCCATGGCGATCACAGCGTTCCTCTGCGTCTTCATAGGCTGTTACCCAGCACCCCTGTACGCGATTCTTCCCTATCCCGTGGACTTCGAACCCTACTCCTCGTATCACGTGATACAGCAGCTTCAGCTCCTGATGTTCTCGGCGCTCGCGTTCACGGTTCTGATGCTCTACAAGATCTATCCGCCTGAGCTGAAGTCAACCAACCTGGATACGGACTGGATCTACCGTCGAGCGCTTCCTATTCTCGTGCGGCGAGTGATGAAGATCTTCGGCTATGCGGAGGAACGGGTGTTTGCATTCACCCGGCGCCGTATCGATGGGTTTGTCGCCGCGGTTTTCCGGGCGCATGGTCCACAGGGTATCGTTGCCCGCACCTGGCCGACCGGATCGACCGTGTTATGGGTCGCTTTTTTGTTGGGCTTCACGCTGATCCTTTATTACCTCTAGGGTTAAACAGGTCCGTATTATCCGGCTTAGAGGAGCTGGAATGACAGTGAAGCTGGACAGCGGCGGCGCGCCGCCACTCTTCATCGGTAGCGAGATCTACCGCCATTCCAGCTATGGCGCCCGACACCCCTTAGCCATCCCGCGGGTTAGTATCTGCATCGATCTATGCCGCAGCCTCGGGTGGTTACCGGATAATGTCTACATCGACAGTCCACAGGCGACGGAAGAACAACTCGCCCGCTTCCATGATCGCGACTATATCGCCGCCTTGCAGATCGCAGGGCAGAACGGCACGGCGCCATATGAGATCAAGGAGCGATACAACTTCGGGCGAAACGGCAACCCGATTTTTCCGGAGATGTTCACCCGGCCGGCGACGGTCTGTGGTGCGTCGCTCTACGCGGCGGATCGCCTCGCCGAGAGCGCATCAGGGCTGACCTTCGTCTTCAATCCGGCCGGTGGCACGCACCATGGCCGCCCCGGCCGAGCCAGCGGTTTCTGTTACTTCAATGACCCGGTACTCGCGGTCTTGAGGCTGCTGGACCGGGGCCTGGAGCGAGTGCTCTATCTCGATTTCGATGCGCACCATGCCGACGGCGTTCAAGACGCTCTCTCGGGAGAAGAACGGGTGCGGCTGGTGTCCGTGCATGAGGACGGCCGCTGGCCGATGGATGGTTCTGAACGTGGGGGCGTGTTGGATCGGGGCGGCGGAAATGCAATTAACATCCCGGTGCCATCCGGCTTCAACGACAGCGAACTGGACTTAATAGTCGATGTGGTGGTGTTGCCCTTGATCGACGAGTTTGCGCCCCAGGTCGTCGTGCTTCAGTGCGGGGCTGATGCGCTGGAAGATGACCCTCTAAGCCGGCTCTCACTTTCGAACGGGGCTCTATGGCGTACTGTGAGCGCCGTCAAAGCGGCCTGCGCAAAGCTGTTGTTGCTCGGCGGCGGTGGATACAATCCCTGGGCGGTCGGGCGCTGTTGGGCGGGTCTCTGGGCGGTTCTCAACGATCTGCCGTTTCCCGAGCGGCTACCGGAAGAGGCCGAGTCACTTCTGCGTGAAATTACCTGGCGCCACCGTTTTGGCCACAACCCGCCGGAACACTGGTTTATGACACTCGCCGATCCGCCGCGCTACGACTCGGTAAGGCCGGAGGTCCGAGATGTTCTGGCCAAGGTGTTCGAGGGGGTCCAGATAAGCGGAGCAGCGAAGTGCGCTTAAGGATGAGTCGCCGCGAACCGGCTGTTGCAGAAGAGAAGAGCCGGGTTTACCGTCGGCTCTTCTGTCTCTTGGGGCTATTGTTGCTCTCGCTTTGCTGGTCGGCGTCCACAGCTTTCCCGCTGGAAACCTTCAAGCGTGACCGCCTGACCATCGAAACCACCAAGGGCGAAAGGCACGAGTTCAATGTCGAACTGGCGCTCACGCCAACACAGCATGCGCAGGGCCTAATGTACCGCGAGCACCTTGCAGCGGATAGCGGGATGCTCTTTGTCTACAACGGGGAACAGCAGCGAAGTATGTGGATGAAGAACACACTCGTCCCCTTGGACATGCTCTTCATTTCTCAGAAAGGGATCGTGCTGGGGGCTGCGGAACGCACCGTGCCTTTGTCTCTCTCGGTGATCTCTTCGGGAAAGCCGGCGATGGCGGTACTGGAACTCAACGCGGGGACCGCCGCGCGATTGGGCATCACACCGGGGTCACGTGTCCTTCACAGCGCTTTCGGGACGTCACCTTAAGGGCAACGTCACGACCCGGTGAGGACTCTCAACGCAGCTCTTACGCCTCGGGATCCTGGGCGATTTGTCCTTCGTCCTTGGCGCGCCATCCTTCACCAGCAGCCACCAGACAGCTCATGCCTTGTGGGGTCGTGACGATGATGGACCAAGTGTTGCCATTGCCTGTCGTCAGGACTTCGACAAGGCCGCCATTGTGCGTGACGCCCAGGGCGATAGGTGCCTCTTTGTATTTCTGAGACAGGAGTTCGATTACGGAATCGCGCTGGTCGCACTGCGGTTGGGCCGCCGCCGTCGTGGCGAAGAGGGTCAGGACCGCTCCGAGGGCTAAAGTCTTCCACATAGGAATACCTCTTTCTGCCGTTGCCAGCCGCAGACTTCGACTGGGAATAGCAACAATTGTTCCATTCCGGCGTGAAGATCGACTTAAGAAGACCCGAACAATTGATTAACCACCAGAGGCCCCGCCTGCCTTGAAATCGCCGCCTTTTCAGGGCGTTATCCAGGCGAGGCCGCCGCAGAAAAACCCTGGCCGGGAATGGGACCGAAGATGGGGATGTATGCGGCGGACCGGGCGTACCAATTTCTGTGTTTAAGTTGCGATTTTTGGCCGATGGGCCTCGGCTGCCATTGCGGCAGGATCTGATTTGGTTTTATTTACCATGAGTTTCGGACAGCGGAGTGTTGTGGCGGTTTCGACTCATGCCCATGTATTCACCTGGAGGAGCGGCCCATGCGTAACAAATCGTTAATCGTCGCAATCGCGATGCTCGGTGCTGGGTGTGCGACCCAGGACTCCGACACCTACCGTGCCAACGAAACGGGACAGACCCTCAGCACAAAGCCTGCGATCGTCCTCTCGGTGCGTGAAGTCACGATCGAGGGCGAAGAGGGACTCAGCAATAACTGGTTCGGGGCCGGGGCAGGGGCCGCCGGTGGCGCCATCGGCGCCAAGGCAGCGGGCGGATCTGACCTCATCGCCGCCGGGGCCGCCATTGTCGGTGCCGGTGCGGGATACTTGGCAGAAGAATTCATCGACCGGCGCAAGGGATATGAATACATCCTCCAGGATGCCAACAATCCGGACCGCACCTTCGTCGTGGTGATGTCCGCGGGCGATAACCCGCCGGCTGACCCCGGTTCTAGGGTTTCCGTCATCAGTGGATCAGGTTATACGCGTGTCGTGCCGGTTTGGACGCCGACCTCATCGGATAGCACGGCGGGTGCGTCCGGTGGCGCGAGCGGTGCAACTTCTATCGAAGACGACGAAGCCGAGTGGGCACCGGTCGAAGACGACCCGGACGCCAACTAGTTCATTCAGCGTTTTCTCGCGAGCGTTAAGCCGTCCCCAATTGGGACGAGGGAGATATCGACGCGCGTATCTTCGTGTACTTTGTCGTTAAGGGCGCGAATGGCATTGGTGTCGGCATCCTGCTTTTTCGGATTAATCACCGAACCGTCCCAAAGGACATTGTCGATCGCGACTAGTCCACCCTTCTTCAAGAGCTCCAATGCGCTCTCGTAATAGGCGTCGTAGTTCTCTTTGTCGGCGTCGATGAACGCGAAATCGAAAGTGCCGCTGCGTCCCTCTGCGATCAACGCATCCAGCGTTTCCACAGCAGGCGCAAGTCTCAAGTCAATCCTGTCGGCCACGCCGGCCTCCTGCCAGAAACGCCGTCCGATGGAGGTGAAAGGCTCACTGACATCGCAAGCGACCACCTGTCCATCCGCCGGCATGGCCAAACAGACCGCAAGCGCGCTGTAACCGGTAAAGGTGCCGACCTCCAGATAGGTCCTGGCGCCGATGAGTTGCGCCAACAGCGCCATGAACTGGCCCTGCTCGGGCGCGATCTGCATCACCGATTCCGGCAGCTCCGCGGTTTGCTCGCGTAACCGGGTAAGGATTTCGGGTTCGCGGAGGGAATGAGCAGAAAGGTAATCGTACAGTGCGTCGTCAAGCTGGATGCTCCTGTTGCTCATGGTAGGTGCGAACGTCCTTCCTCTTGCCTTGGTTCCGGATCAGAGCAGTTTTCCGTCAAAGGGATGCCAACCATCGCGATGCTCTATCTCCACCACCCAGAGGTCGGGATCCCGACTCACCGCTTTTTCGATATAGGCGTCGGCGTCGGCTTCAGCCACGACGGCGCCCTTGAAGGCGGCCAACCATGCCGGTCGACCGTCAAGATCCCGCGTCTGAGTCAGAACCCGGCAACCTTCCTCGATCATGTTGAGTTTGAGGAGAAGAGTGCCGCGGTTCTTTTCGCCCCGATGGACGACGGTTGCCGGAATACCCTCGGTCGAGCAGCGCCTGATCTGCGCCTTGATCCAGATCTCGCTGGGAGGAAGATCGAAACCGTCGCTGTCGTACATGCTGCCGCGCCCTAGGACCTAAGAAATGCTCTGAGGGCGCGGGCTGTGGGCTCCGGTGCCTCCTCGGCCAGGAAATGGCCCGCCGGAATGGCTTGCCCTATGACCTCGCCGGTGGCCACTTCCTTCCATGTCTCGAGAACATCGTATGTGCGATGTACGAGCCCTTTTTCGCCCCAAAGGGCGAGGAGGGGGCAGGTGATCTTTCGTCCCGCCTCCCGGTCGGCCCGGTCGTGTTCGAGATCAATACCGGCCGCTGCCCGGTAGTCCTCGCAGGTGCTATGGATTGTCTCGGGCTGAGTGTAGCAGCGTTCGTATTCCGCAAGGCACTGCGGCAGGAAAGTGCGGGCGAAAGCCTCTGGATCGGTCTTGGACCAATTGGCGAGATTGCTGCGCAGATAGAAGGCTGGGTCCGCGGCGATCAGTGTCTCAGGCAGCGGATGGGGCTGGGTCAGAAAGAACCAGTGATAGTAGCCCATGGCAAAATCCATGTCGGTGCGCTCGTACATCGTCAGTGTCGGTGCGATGTCCAAGACTGCTGCACGGGTAATACGGCTGGCATGGTCCAGGCACATGCGGTGTGTGACCCGTCCTCCCCGGTCATGGCCCGCAACCGCGAAGGTGCCGAAGCCAAGTGAGCCCATCAAGGAGACCTGATCCTCCGCCATGGCACGGAAGCTGTAGGCTGCGTGTGTGGAATCGCTCTCCGGTTTGCCGCTGTCGCCATAGCCTCTCAGATCGGCCATAACGAGGGTGAAGTGCTGGTAAAGCTCCGGCGCGACCTTGGTCCACATGACGTGAGATTGCGGATAGCCGTGCAGCAGGAGGAGTGGAGGGCCGCTACCGCCAATCCGATAGGAGATGGTCACACCCGTTGAAACGTCGCGGCGTTCCTGATGAAAATCCTCCAGCACCAAGCTGTCCCCGCGTCTATGGCCCAATCACCAAAACCAAGCAGAGGCTAGTGTACCTGTTCCCGGGTTTGGAGAAAGCGGATCTCAGGATTTTCTTGGCATGTGTGATCGAGATGCCAGGCGTTGCGGGCCAAAAACACGGGGGCACCGCTGTGATCTGTGGCCATGGCGGACTGATTTCCGTCGACGAACTTCTTGAGGGCTTGAGGATCGTCCGATTCCACCCAACGTGCCGTAAAGAGCGCGCTGGATTCGAAATGGACGGGGATCGAATACTCCGTCCGCACGCGGTCGGCCAGCACGTCGAACTGCAGGGGGCCGACCACCCCGACGATCCAGTCCGATCCAATGGCGGGCTTGAAGGTCCGGGCCACGCCTTCCTCCGCAAGCTGCTGCAAGGCACGCCCCAGGTGTTTGGCCTTCAGCGGGTCGGAAGGACGCACTTTCTGGAGATGTTCCGGCGCGAAAGAGGGGATGCCTTTGAAATGAAGGCTCTCTCCTTCCGTCAGGCTGTCTCCGATTCCGAGGTTACCGTGGTTCGGCAGGCCGATGATATCGCCGGGCCAGGCTTCTTCGGCCACTTCCCTGTCTTGTGCCAGGAAAAGCACCGGGTTGTGAATGTTGAGGACCTTGCCGCTGCGTGAGTGCTTCAGCTTCATCCCCCGTTTGAAGTGACCGGAGCAGAGCCGCATGAAGGCGATGCGGTCCCGGTGGTTCGGGTCCATGTTGGCCTGAATTTTGAAGACGAACCCGCTGACCTTATCTTCGTCGGGGTTGACAGTCCGCTCCGTCGCTTCCTGCGCGCGCGGATGGGGCGCCATGGCAGCGACGCCACGCAGCAATTCCCGCACGCCGAAATTGTTGATCGCGCTGCCGAAGAAGACCGGCGTCATCGTGCCCTGGCGAAAGGCTTCCAGGTCAAAGGCCGGGCAGAGACCGCGCACCATCTCCACCTCTTCGCGCAGCTTGGCGACCGCATAGTCCGGCAGCAGTTCATCCAGCTTCGGATCGTCCAGCCCTTCACAGGCCTCGCCGACATCTCCGGCGTCGTCCTTGCTGCGGCTGACGAGCACGAGGCGGTCCTGCAGCAGATCGTAGCAACCGAGGAAATCGCGCCCCATGCCGATAGGCCAACTTGCAGGAGAGACGTCGAGCGCCAGGTCCTTCTCGATTTCATCGAGCAGGTCGAAGGGGTCGCGGCCATCCCGGTCCATTTTGTTGATGAAGCTGATAATGGGGATGTCCCTTAGGCGGCAGACCTCGAAGAGCTTGCGGGTCTGTGCCTCGATGCCGCGGGCGGCGTCGAGCACCATCACCGCAGAATCCACTGCCGTCAGTGTCCGGTAGGTATCTTCGCTGAAGTCCTGGTGGCCTGGAGTATCGAGCAGATTAAAAGTCCGGCCCTCGTAATCATAGGTCATGACGGAGGATGCTACGGAGATGCCGCGTTCCTGCTCCACCTTCATCCAGTCGGAGCGTGCCCGCCGCGCGTCGCCCCGGGCCTTGACCGCGCCGGCGAGATTGATCGCGCCGCCGAGCAGCAGGAGCTTTTCGGTGAGCGTCGTCTTCCCCGCATCGGGGTGCGAGATGATCGCGAATGTGCGGCGCCGGGCTACGGCTTCGGTTTGAGTCGGCATGGCTACGTGAGATTGGCTTTACGGGGAAAGGCCGCTGCAAGTCGTGAGGGCTTATAGGGAAGCCGCCCCTGCTTGTCGAGAGAAGGTCCCTACCGTCCCCCGGCTGCATATGGCCCTTTTTGGTGAGATTCCTAGGCTTAGTAGGCCTAACCTCCGTTAACCATAGCGGCCGGTATCGTTGATTGCCTGACAGGCCCTAAGGCATACTTGCGCTGAAGCTTGGCTGGCCACCCTCGCCACATCGCCGGCCGGCCAGGTTTCAAGCCTAAGCCGACGGCGGGTTGTGCCCACAGCCCGCCGTTTGCTTTATGGTCCTTCACTGTCTTTAATAGATGGAGGGACCCTTGAGAACGGTCGGCGCGGTTATCTTCCCCGGTTTCGAGTTATTGGATCTCTACGGACCCCTGGAGTTCTACGGCATGCTGCCGGAAGACTTCGAGTTACGTATGGTGGCGGAGACGAGAGACCCGGTGCGGAGCGGGCAGGGGCCGCGCAGCTGTGTCGATGACAGTTTCTCGGATGCGGCCGGCTACGATGTTCTCCTGGTTCCGGGTGGTCCCGGCACGCGCCGGGAAGTCTCCAATGAAGCGTTATTGGGATGGTTGAAGGATGCGGCACCCCATGCCGAGCTTGTCACCTCCGTCTGCACCGGTGCCGCGCTGCTCGCCCAAGCCGGCCTTTTGGACGAAAAGCAGGCCACGACCAACAAGGCAGCGTTCGCCTGGGCAACATCGCACGGGCATAATGTTGAATGGGTTCCGAAGGCCCGTTGGGTTGAGGACGGAAACATCCTGACCTCTTCGGGCGTCTCCGCCGGGATGGACATGAGCTTGACGGCGGTCGCGCGGCTGCTGGGCCAGGAGAAGGCCGAGCAGGCCGCTACCTGGGCCGAGTATGAATGGCACCGTGACCCGGACTGGGACCCCTTTGCGGCCGTCTATGGACTGGCGGAATAGATCTTTGATGAAGAATCGGGTCGTGAAGTCCATCAACGCGGAAGGGGAGGGGCGCTGTGTCGATATCTTCCTGCGGCCCGATGGGACCTTTGGGTTCGAGGAGTATCGCCGCGACGCGGAGGATGGCCGTGGCTGGTTCCCGACGGGCTCATTCGGTTGCCGGGATTTCTCCAGTGAGGAAGAGAGAATGGTTGTCGCCCGCGCCAAGGTCGCTTGGTTGAACGAGGTTCTGAGAGCCCGCTAGCGCGCGTCCTTACTTCACCTCTTTGGCCCAGCTCTTGGCCCAGACGCCAAGCGGTGCGATGTGGGTAAAAAGCTCTTGCCCCAATTCCGTTGCTGCGTAGCCGGCAACGGAATGCTGCACCAGCCGGGCTTCTCGCAGTTCCTTTAGGCGGGAATTCAGGACGGCGGGGGAGATGGTTTCGCAGCGCGCCTGCAGCTCGCGGAAGGTGGCGGGGCCGCCTTCGCAGAGCGTCCAGAGCACACCCATGGCCCAGCGCCGCCCCAGCAGGTCGAGCAGCGCCATGACGGGTGCGCCGCTCTTCGAGCCACGGACAGGCCGGCCTGGTAGAGGAATTCTCGTCAAATCAACTCTCCTTGCTACTAAAAGCATAGCATCTCCGTTTCCAAGTATGCTATGGAAATAATAGCGCGAGACAATCTGGCCGACAGAAGCAATGGGAGAAGGGCATGCGAGAGAGCTATCAGATCCTGGACGAGCGGTTCCGGCGCGGCGTAAAGCAGGACGAACCAATCGTTTGCCTCTGGAATGAGGGGCAGTGGACTGAGGGCCCGGTCTACTCCCCCGCCTTTAGAAGCCTGATCTGGAGCGATATCCCGAACGACCGGCGCATGCGCTGGGACGAAACCACCGGCACGGTCGGAACATTCGTCGCCGGCAAAGGCTTTTATGCCAACGGCAGCACGATGGACCGGCAGGGCCGCATTGTGAGTTGCGAGCACGGCACGCGACGCGTCGTCCGCCTGGAGCACGACGGCAGTACAACGGTTCTGGCTGACCGCTACCAAGGTAAGCGCTTCAACAGCCCGAACGACGTGGTGGTGAGATCCGACGATTCCGTCTGGTTCACGGATCCGGCCTACGGCATCGAGTCCGATTACGAGGGCTTCGAGTCCGAGGAAGAGATCGGTGGTCAACACGTCTATCGGCTCGATCCGACGAGCGGCGTTTGCGAGCAGGTGACGGACGACTTCACCTGTCCCAACGGGCTGGCCTTCTCGCTCGACGAGACGAAGCTCTACGTCGCGGACTCAGGTGGCACGCGCTATGCCAGCGGCGAGCATCATATCCGGGTCTTCGACGTCGCGGGTGACGGTAAGTTGTCAGGCGGAGACGTCTTTGCCGAATGCAACAATGGCTTCTTCGACGGATTCCGGTTGGACAACAAAGGCAGGATCTGGAGCAGCGCTGCGGATGGCGTGCACTGCTACGATCCCGACGGAACCCTGATCGGCAAGATCCTGATTCCGGAAGTCGTGTCGAACCTCTGCTTCGGCGGGCCGAAACGGAACCGCCTCTTTATCACGGCCTCGTCCGGTCTCTATACGGTGCGCCTCGCCACCAGCGGGCCCAAGCTGTTTTAGCGCTTGCTGAGGGCGTCCGTCGTTTCTGCCATGATCTCTTCCAGCCGCTGGATGTACTGGTGGATGTGCAGCCCGTCGACCAGCCCGTGATGGACCTGGATCGAGATCGGGAAGCTGACCCGGCCCTCCGCCTGGTCGAAGCGCCCAATTGCGATCTTGGGAATCGAGTCGTCGGCGTAGTTGGCGATGGGATGCTCGATGGCGGTGAAGCGCAGCCAGGGCAGGCAGGTGACGAAGAGGTAGTCCCGGTCCTCCAGGTTGTCGAGCCGCAGGTCCTCCGTCGCCGCCGCGATGTCCCGGTCCACGCGGTAGCTCTCGACGAACGACATGAGATCCGGAACGTAGGGAATCGTGGAGAAGTTGATCTGCTGCGCGCGGCCGAGCACCGTGTGGGAGACCTTCAGGTCGGACACCTCCGAGAGAACGCCCTTTAGCGCCCGCCAGCGGAAAGTTTCGATGTCCAGGCTGGCGCGCCCGATGCCATGCAACAGCACGGCGAAGGGCGGCAGGCCCCGGGCCTTCGCGGCCGACACGAAGTTGGCGCTGCGGGCCTCCGCTGTGATGTTGACGGAGGGATTCTGATAGGCGTCGAAAAAGGCGAACTGTGTCTTGCGGCTGTGCATCGGGGTCGGCGATCCTCCTTGGGATGCAGGGATGGCAGTTAGGAATCTCCTCGGCTTCGGGTCAAGGCGCATCCCTTTGGGTCTATGGCGAGACTGCTTGTCCTCAGTTTTGCACAGCGCTTAGGTTTTTTTTGGAGTAGGTCTGATTTGGCAGCTCACCTAAAAGGGATTGAGTTTGCCAAACATCTCGCAAAGCCGAAGGGATCGCCCATGCTGAAGTACCGGAATACTAAGACCGCCCCGCCGCCTTTCTCCAATTATTCGCTGGCGGTTGAGGCACCGGGCAATGCGCGTTGGCTGCATATCTCGGGTCAAGTCGGTGTGGCGCAGGACGGTACGACCGCCGACGGCCCGGAGGCGCAGATGGAGCAGGCCTGGCGCAACATTCTCGCGATCCTGGAAGAGGCCGACATGTCGGCCGGCGATCTGGTCAAGGTGACCGTCTTCCTGACCCGCTCCGAGGATACGCCGCTCTATCGCAATGTCCGCGACCGCATGCTGCAGGGGGCCGAACCGGCCTCGACCCTGTTGATCGTCTCGGGCTTGGCCAGCCCGGACTGGTTGGTGGAAATTGAGGCCGTGGCTGCGGCCGAGTAGGACCGAAGTCATTTACCGGTTGCCTTAAATCCCATAAAACCCTAAGAAATCCGCGGCTCGGGGCGTAGCGCAGCCTGGTAGCGCATCTGCTTTGGGAGCAGAGGGTCGGAGGTTCAAATCCTCTCGCCCCGACCATTCGAGCCAGATCTTGGCGCTGGCTTGGCTAGGATTTGTGGGCCTTTCCGGCCCGGCGGAGGAACTGCAATGCAGGTACGAATCTATCAGCCCCCGAAGACGGCCATGCAATCCGGCCGTGCCAACACTGACAGTTGGGTGCTGGAGTTCGAGCCCGAATCGGCGCGCCAGATCGACCCCCTAATGGGCTGGACCAGCTCCGCCGACACCAAGACCCAGCTTCGCCTGCGCTTCCCGACCCGGGAGGAGGCGGAGGCCTATGCCCGCAAGCACGGCTACATGTACGTCACCGAAGAGCCCCGGGAGCGCAACATCAAGCCGAAGGCCTATGCGGACAATTTCGGCTATTCCCGCCTGGGCCGCTGGACCCACTAACCTCTAGGCAGGGGTCCGCGAAGCCTCTCAGCGCCCGTAGCTCAGCTGGATAGAGCAACGGACTTCTAATCCGTAGGTCGCAGGTTCGAATCCTGCCGGGCGCGCCAATACTCAATGCTGTGTCGTTCGGCACCACCGCTTTCGCACAAATCCCCAAACGACCGTGGGTACGATAGCGCCGAGAAGGGCGCCGAAGATAATCCCAAGTTTGCCGGATTGAGGCAGATACCACAGCACCGGAAGGCTAACGGCAAAGGCGCCGATGAAGCTGAAAGCCATGTATCCGATGACGAGCCCGGCATCGTCCTCGACGTAAATGGATGCGATGTATCCCACGGCGGTCGCCGCGGAGATGACGATGATGATGTCGAAAGGGTGCATCTTAGAGGCGTCTCACGAGTCGATTGATGAAACGGATTTCATGGTTTCGGCCCTCGTGCGTGTCTTCAATGAAACGCTGGTTGGATATCGGTGGCTGCTCTGATCCTGCACTCCAACAGGGTTCCGCCGGATATTCGGTTTCAGGCATCATTTGACTCCTGGCGCGGTGGAGTTTCGAATGAACGTTGCGCCGCTCGAAACGAATGGCCCGGACGAGGTTCATGAAACAACGTCTCCCCCGCAGCCTGGGCCCAAAGGCGAAACGGTTCATTTTGAAGGAGGCGCCGGACGCGGTGGCCTCCTGCATGGTGGAGTTCGCGCCCAATGCGGAGCGCAATGCCGTTGATACCAAGCTCAAGCAGTTGAATGGCAAGATCCGGAGTTGGGACGCTTCGTCCCGTATCATGACGGTCGAGATTCCTGCTGCCAAGCTGCCGGAATTGGCTAACTTGGATCTGATTGTCTACGTCGAGCTCGCGGCACGCTACATGCGTTGACCTTAGACGATCGGCGGCGGCGCATCGACAAAGCCGACAGAGGTCAACGCATCCACACGTCCGAAACCCCAAGCCACGTCAAAGGGAGTAATGCCGGGCGGGGGATCGGCCGCTGCGATCAACATGGCGCGAGTCTGTTCGGAAGTCAGGCTTCCATCACGCTCCAGCATTAAGGCGACGATTCCCGCGACGTGCGGTGCAGCCATGCTCGTGCCACTCATTGAGACGCGCGCGGGGTGGGTCCCGCCGCTGCCGTCCGGTCGTCCACCCAAGGAGTTCGCAGCAAAAATACCTGTGCCAGGAGCGGCGATTTCGGGTTTGTCGCGCCCATCCCGCGTGCGGCCGCGGCCGCTCGAGGTGTTCGGGGCCTGTGCCACATGATCGTAATTGGCGACGGCAATGCCGCGCCGGTTCGTGGCCGGTGTGCCGAGGGTCATCACTTCATCGAAATCGGTCCCGACAAAGAAGGACTGGTCAGCAAAGTTGTTGGTCGGACGTCGGGCATCGCGCTCGATCCAGGCATCGAAGCGCCCGTCGCGCACGTCCAAGCCCTCTATCTCGACCTCCCAAACACCGATCGCCAGGCTTTGGAACTGCGGGCTGATCTCAATGTAGATCTGGGCGTCTCCATTCAAGATCGTGAAGCGCTCAGAGTTGATGAAAACCTCATCACCGCCCAGCGTAGCCAACTCGGTTTCACCGGCTTCCACCCAATCCGTCACGGCCCCTTGGGGGTTATGGACCCGGACTCGAAAGCGATCCCGCGATGAAAGCCAGATCTCCATTTCGTTGGGGGTGAAGTCTCCGAACCCGGGGGGTAAGGCCCCACCGCCCGGCAGAGGCATGCTGCCGCCCACTCTCCAACGCAAAGTGCGCGTGGCTCCCGTGGCCAGTGTTCCGGAAGCATGACCGCGCCAGATGTGCTCGTTGCCGCCGGCAACCACAAATGCTCGGCCCGGCTGCTCCAAAAGGCGGTCGATGGCGCGTTCCACAATGCTTTCGCCGTCATGGCTGCCGCCATTTTGGCCCAGGCTCATATTGATCACGCAAGGCATGCCTAGGGCGTCCGCCTGGGCAAAAACGTAGGCGACAGCCTCCGCCACGCGAACGGAATCGGTGAAGGTCGTGTTCTGATCGTTGGCGGCCGGCTGGACAAAGATGATTGTCGCGTCCGGCGCGGTGCCGACGTATTGCCCGGCGGGAAATGCGGCGTCGCCCGAACGACCGTTGCCCGCCGCCGTGCTCGCCACATGAGTACCATGACTCCCGGCACCGGGATTGTGACGAACAACGGAGAAGGGGTCGGCATCCTGCAGCGCGGCATCGATAGCTGCGGCGTCGTATTCGACGCCGAAGGGGAAGCCATTGGGGGGCGTTTCGCCGGGCTGGGCTGTCAGCGACTGATCCCAAAGAAATGCGATCCGCGTCGTGCCGTCGGCATTGCGGAAGTCGTCGAGCGTGAAGTCGCAGCCGAAGTCGATGATTCCTACACTGATGCCCGCGCCCGTGAGCGCATCCCCTCCCGGAAGGCTGTGGACTTGGTTGGCCCGCGTTTCGGGCACCGAGGTGATAAGCATGGGGCTGAGCTCACGGCCCGATTCCACGAATTCGACTTCCGGAGAGGCTGCCAATTCGGCAAGCCGGTCGACCGGAACCTCAACGGAGTAAATCCGATCGACTATGGGAACCCAAGGGAAGTCCAAGAAAGCACCAGGCTTCAGGTCCCTGGCAAGCTCGATCAGGACCGATTTCGTTGCACCGGCTTCTACCGCGTCAACGGACCCCGCAACAAGTGATCGTGCGATATCGTTCCGAAGCCGCGCCATATCGTCTCTAGTGTGGTAAATCCGTCGAAGTTTCGGGTCTAGCGCTTTGAGCAACATGGCCTTATCCCCCGATTCGATTAAAAACAACACCATGCTTACAGCGTAGATACTGCTTTCAATTTACACCAGAGGTTGATTTGAAACAACGCAACGCCGCTCGCCGACGGAGCGGCTAGTGGATAACTGGTGAGGAATGCCACCGGGAAACAGATAGCAACGGCTATCGAGGTCCGTACCTGTCGAGATGGCGCTGGAACGCGCCGGCCAAGTATTCGCTCTCACTTGGGCCAGCGAGTATGTCACGCCTTTTTCCGGCGCCGTCGAACAGCAACAGGGTGACATGCTGAACGCGGTGGCTTGCCGCGAGTCTGCGACCTTCTTCGGTTCGAATATTGGCAACGACATACTGCAGTTCGGCTTCATCGAAATTGCAGAGCGCGTCCCGCGCCTCCCGCTGCAAGGCTACGCACCGTGGGCACTGCGGGTCATGGATTTGCACGACTGTGGGAATGCCGTTGCCGATACGCGAAAGGTCTTGTTCCCGGATACTCGCGCGTACGGTATCAATCAGCATCCAACTCGCGCCACCGCCAACAACCGTCGCAATCGCGCCGGTTCGAACCTTCCTGAGAAAGGCGCGCCGCGTCGGCGTTTTCCCGGGGGTTCCTCCACCCGCGGGCTGGTTGCGGTTTTCCTTGTGAGGACGTTTGCTCCTGCGTTTTTGCCGTCTCACTATTCTTGCTTCCCACCGAGAACTGCCGAATGACGCCGTTCGTAGCGCCACTAGTGACGACTAGGGCCGCAGTATTGGGGACGGGGCCACTGTGTGTCTTATCGCTTTTTCTCAAATTCTCGTGACCGGCTGGCCTTGCCGCCGGCCCAGTATGCGCCAAGTTCTGATTCCGAAGTCTAATCAGGCGTTCGGAGGAGTACTTCGGCATCATTCCGATACCAATAGTCGACTGAAATAAATCCGTCATTTCTCTTGGCGAATCGAGAGAACTATTGCTAAGGACCGATCCCGTTGGGTCGGGAGGTCTCTCCCGCACGACGGGACACTAGGACGAGAGATCAGGAAGACCCCGTCTCATTGAAACCCTGTGCTGGCGACATCTCGATCTGCGCCATCTTGGCTGACAGTAGGATGTAGTCTGGCGATGCATCTTCCACCATCGACCCCGCCACTGGCACGCCGCGACGGCTGGTTCGGCGTTTCCGCTGTTCCAGCGCGGCAAGATCTTCTCCCTTCAGTTTGCCGCAGAGTTTCACAGCCGGCCCCGCAGACGGCCGCTTCAGAGGAGACATCCGACAATGAAACAATACTTCCTGCCTTTCGCCTTAGGTATTGCATTGGTGACAGCCGGCTGCGCCACGCAACCCGATGCGCCGCCCACCGTCGGCAACGCGAGCCTTTCGACCCAGGAGGTCTTGCCCGGCGAGAGCTTCGAAGTCGCCTTTGATCTGGATGTGGCGGACCCGGCGGAGGTTGACCGTGTCTACGTACGCGGCCTGCCGAAAAACTCACTCATCGCCGGGACGGATGCCGATCTGGATAAACCGCATGCTCAGTCAACCAGATATGAAACGCCCATACTGCTGAAGAAGCCGGCAGCGGACGGTCAATACAATCTGGAGCTCGTCGTCGAGATGTCCGGCCGCTCCTACGTCGCGCCGCTCGGATCTCTCGCGGTGCTGGACACGCCCAGCCGGATCGTCCACGCGCAGTTTGCCCAGGGCAGCCACGCGTCGGGAGACTGCTTCGCTGACACGCGGTTGCTGGAGCTGGAATACATGGTGACGGATGACAACGGCGCTGCGGATTTCATTGCACCGGCTATTGCGCCCGCGGACGACCGGGCGGAGAAGCTCGTTTTCTTTCCGCATTGGGAGCCAGTGACCTGGTTGAACGGTGACTCCGGAATCCGCTTAAATCAGCCGCGCAAGGACACTGTGGAACGGGAGCTGGTGACCAGCGACATCCGGATTCACTGCAGCGTCGAGAACGACAATCTCTTCGAATTCACCGTGGTTGGTCAGAACGTCTCGAAGCTCACGGGGCGGTCCATGACGATCGATAGCGAGCCGGTCCGCTACTACGTTGAATAGGCAGGTCCGGGAACCTGTTCCCAGGTTGCGTTAGTCGAGCCTGACATGAAAACCGGTGAGAGAAACCTCCGCGAAGGGTTTCTCCACCGGTTTTTTCTCGGCCGGTATTGTGGCCATTGGCTGATTGTTGTCAGTAGCCCAGGACGCCGCTTCGCTTTCCGATCCCTGCCACAGGACTGCGATCAAGAGGCTGAACACCAGGGCGCCGGCCACAACGATGGTGACGAGCCAAAGCCAAAAGGCGGTATAGCTCCAATTCTCCTTTTGTGTCTCATTTTGAGACCGGTATTGAGACAACCGCTGCATTTCACGCCCTCTAGCGCGTTTATTCGCCGTAGTTGGGGATCCAATCGTGTTGATTGCAGGCTTCGTGCCAAGCCGGAGGACCCAGCATTTCCGGGGGTTTCGGGCAGCGGGGCGGGGATGGGATTTGTCCCACATAGAACTGTCTGGAGATGGCACGGGTTCTGCTTAAGGAGAAGCAGTCCCGGTATCGTGATGTGAGGAATGCCGCCTTGGCAGCAAAGAAAATGCAGCGCTTAGAGAATCCCGATGGAGATCATCTGGATCTCAAGAATCTTCGGCACCGTCTCGTGACGGGCGCACGCTTGCAAGCCGAAGACCTTCGGCGGTTGGCGCGCGCCCGGCTGGAGCGTTTGGAACGAGCCTACGCGGAAGATGCCACGACACAAACTGAAACGGACCGCCTGGCCGGGCGCCGGGGACGGTAGGGTTCAAGGGCCGGTGGGATCGGCCCTCAGCGCCTCCACTGGATCATGATCATACCGGCAACGACGAGAACCGCTCCGAGCAATCGAATGCCCGTGATTGGCTGGACACGGTAGGCCAGCAAACCGAAGTGATCGATGATCAGGGACGCCACCATCGTTCCGACAATTGTGGTTGAGACGAAGGCCGCCGCGCCAAGCTTGGGCGCGAGCACGAGGGAACTCAGAACAAAGAAGGCGCCGAGGACGCCGCCCGTCCAGGCCCACCAGGGCGCCGTTGAAAGGGTGGCAAGCTGTGGGGCCGGGACGCGCATAACCAGGATTGCTGCGAGCAAGACGAAGCTGGCGACGGCGGTGTTTGTGACGGCCGCCAGGAGCGGGTGTTGATGGTAGATGGCGATGGTGGCGTTGACGCCCGCTTGAACCGGATAACCGGCACCGACTATCAGAGCCACGATAATGAAGAAAATCGTTTCAAAGGCCATGTTTGCTCCCAGAGCCTGGATGGAACTCGGAGCATGTTAGTGGCGCATCCGGGGCTTGTCCCGAAGCGCTTTCCGTTCGAAATTCTTTTTGAGCCCTTCTGACTAAATGTGGTGTGGATCTGATTTGATGGTGACCCGGAGAACGCTCCTAGGAACGGGGCTCGTAGGTGTGGCGGCCGGTTTGCTACCGGGCATCCCCGAGACGCTTGGCCATCGCGGAGCCTTGGCGAACACTGCGAATCCGGAGAGCATTCCGCTCGAGCTGAAGCCGGCAAAGGGCAGGGCATCCTTCTTCGGATCTGACGGTCCTACGACAGAGGTCTGGTGCTACAACGACCGGGTTCCGGGCCCAGAGATTCATATCAGCCGTGGAGAAACGTTCCGGGCCCTGCTGAAAAACAACTTGCCTCAGGACACGACGATCCACTGGCACGGCCTGCGCATTCCTTTTGCGATGGACGGCGTGCCTGGTCTGACGCAGCCGCCGGTTCGCCCCGGGGAGGATTTCCTTTACGAATTCGACGTGCCCGATGCGGGAACATACTGGTATCACCCGCATGTCCGAGGGAGTGAACAGCAGGGGCGGGGACTCTATGGTGCCTTCATCGTAGAGGAAGAAGAACCGCCCCTGGTGGATCGGGATGTCGTCTGGGTCATCGACGACTGGCGCTTGGATGAGACGGGAGCAATTCACGAGAGCTTCGGCAATGGCATGGACTTGAGTCATGCAGGGCGCCTCGGCAATGTTGCGACTCTGAACGGCCTCGACTCCACGTCCTTTACCCTGCGCGCGGGGGAGCGCGTGCGTCTGCGTCTTATCAACACCGCCAATGCACGGATTTTCGCACTGCGCTTCGAGGGGCATCGGCCTATTGTTGTTGCCCTGGATGGGCAACCGTCGGTGCCACATGAACCCGAAAACGGTCTTGTCGTTTTGCCGCCCGCCGGGCGCGCCGACCTCATTCTTGATGCCGTTGGGGAACCCGGCCGAAGCTATGCCGTAGAGGATGTTTTCTATCCGCAGCAGAATTTCCGCTTCTTGGACCTGCTCTACAGTGAGTCGCGGCCGCTGCGAGAGTCGCCGCTGGATGCAGCAGTGGTCCTTGGTGCAAATCCCATCCCGGAGCCGTTGGTGACGGAGGCGAAGCGGCATGAAATCCTGTTGGCGGGAGGCGCAATGGGAGGGCTGCGGAGCGCATTGCTGGACAACGAAACGTTGGACATCCGCACGCTTGCGCAACGCGGCAAGGTCTGGGCCATCAATGGAATTGTCTCCCACCGCAGCGACATGGATCCGTTGCTGGTCTTTGAGCGCGGCCGCACGCAACTACTTTCCATCACCAACGACACGGCCTTTCCGCACCCCATGCATCTGCACGGTCATTCGTTCCGGTTCGTGACGCGGAACGGAGAATCGGTTCCGCATGCGCCCTGGATGGATACAGTTCTCTTAGCCCCGGGCGACCGCATAGAAGTCGCGTTTGTCGCGGACAACCCGGGCGACTGGTTGTTCCACTGTCATGTGCTTGAACACATGGAGGCGGGGATGGCGGCGGTCTTTCGCGTGGCATAGGGGTGTGGCGCGTCTTCCCGAAAACCCGCGTCCTGGATGAAAGATATTCGATACTGAGTTTGATGTACCTCAAACCGGCAATCGCGGTATGGCGGTAATCTGAACACCAGCACGATGGGGAGCGAAGAGCAGAAGAAGCTCCATTGCCAGCCATCCAGAATGCGGTGCCGCTGTGGCGGGCCGTCGGGTGGTCTAGGGTGGCAGCGATGAACCCGCCCTCGCGATGAGCCGTCGTGATAGAGGCCGCAGCCCGGTCGCTCTGGCGCCTACAGAGAGAGATCTCAGAGGTCAACGAGCCTGGACTGCGGCTTTCTATTTGCGGACGTCAGTTGATAACCGGCTTGGGGAAGCGGCGGGCGTCGTGTTCTAGAAGCGTGGCAAGAAGGGCTCAAGCCGCATCCAGGCTTCGAGCGTTTCTCCAGGGGCGAGAACGCGCTGTCCAGTATCGCTTTGTCCTTGGCGGGAGAGATTGAGGGCATTTCCGACGTGCGAAACGGGCTCGACACAGAAGAAGTCCTTGCCGTCCGGTGCATAGACGTGGAGGAACTCAAGCGGACCTCCGGCTCTGAGACTCAGGCCAATTTCGCTGTCGCGCCAGTGGATGCGCGCGATCCTGCGCCAGCCGGTAAAGAGGTTGTCGGATCTCATACCCATCAGAGGCACGCCGCCGACTAAATTCCATTCGGTCGGTGGAACCGCTTTTTCCGTGGGAAGGATCTTGTCGTCCACGAGCCAAACCTTTTCTACCGGGGCCGTCAACAGCGCCGTCTTCTGACCTGGAAAACAGGGATGAAATCCAAGACCGACCGGCATTGGAGACTCGTCGAGGTTCGTTACGAGCAATGCCACTGTGAGGGCATTGCCCGTGAGCGCGTAGTTCTGCGTGACTTGATAGGAGAATGGCCAAGGGCCACGTTCATGGCGGAAAGACAGGCTCGCCCAATCCTCCGCCTGGTCATCAACGGCCCATTGGGCCTTCCAGCCATGACCGTGAATGGAATCCATTTCAGGCCGCTCGCTTTCCGAGAGTACAATCTCTCTTCCGGCGAACGTGAATCGCCCGTCTTCGATCCGGTTCGAGTAGGGCACCAAAGGAAAGCTAGACAACCGGTGAGCCTTGCCATCCTCTAGATCGCCCTGTGCCATCGGTCTCAAGAGGTGGTGTTCATTCGTACCAATGCGCGCTGAGAAACGGGCCAAGCCGCCGCCGAGCCAGGGGACGATATCTGCAGAGACCATGTGGCTGCTAATAGTGAGAACGTCCTGGCCCATGGGAGATCGCTGTCCTTTTCAGTCACTGACCGTCGCGCATTCATCGATAGCACTTGAATGGGAGCCTGAAAAACCAGGATGTGAAGGTCCCAAACGAACCTACTGATCGCGCGGCGGTTGGACAGCGGCAGGCCACCCTGGTCGTTGGCTCTGAAACTTGTTGCCACAGCGATCGATGATGATTCGCTGTGCTTCTCGGTGGTTGTCGAAAGTCCAGCGGTCGCAGGCAAACGCCCGAGTGTCAGCGGCGAAGAACTGCACACCGTTTGGAGTCGGGATCAGGAGGCCGACTTCCCGGCCCTGGACCTCGAGGACGGATGGGCATGATGTATCTGGTTTCATGGTGTCGCTTCGATCAGGATGAGGAGTTGTTGTCCACAGATTACCTCCGCCTGAAGACAGAGACATGACGGGTCTGGGGCAAAGCTGTGAGAAGAAGCCGTCAGCTGTTGGGGGCGAGGCCCGGTAGGGTAGCGCGCTGGCAAAAAAAGACCCCGTTGCTCGGGTATGAGCAACGGGGTAGAGACTAACTGGATGATCGGAGCCCCTCTGTTTTGCGCTAAGGCGATTAACAAACCCTAAACACAACCCCGATTTGATAGGTATATCTACGTAATTGATTATATCAGTAGTTTAGAAAGTTAGTGTTCTCTACAACACGATTGTGTACTAGGGAGAAGCGCTACATCAAAAGGATTATTAAAAACAGGTGCTTACGGTGGAAATGCAACAAGAATCCGCTTCTTTGCTGTCTCGAGTGGAAATGAGGCACCTTTTTCCGACGCCTATCGTCACAGCAATGTTACAGCATGGCGCGGCGATCAACGCCGAGTTGCGGGAAAGTATTCTGGCACGAGAGGCCCAGGGCCCGGGTCAGCAGCACAGTAACCTTGGGGGGTGGCAATCAGAGCCGGATTTTCACGTCTGGAGCGGCACTGCGGGAGAGAGGGTTCTCCACGCTGCGGTAGAGCTCGCCAATCAGCATACCGTGGATCGGCAGGGAAACTCTGTACGGCTGACCTGGAATATCGGTTGCTGGGCCAACGTCAACCGACGGTCTCACGGCAACGAGTTTCATACCCATCCCGGAGCGTTCTGGTCCGGGGTTTATTATGTCGAGGATGGCGGTACAAGCCGCTCCCCGGACCTGGGAGGCGAATTCGAGATCCAGGACCCGAGGGGAGTGGCACCCGTGATGTATGCGCCACTGCTCACGGTTAGCGGTCCAGCGGGGCCATCGATGGGCGCCTCGGAGATGCTGCGGCCCCGGTCGGGAATGATGGTCCTGTTTCCAAGTTGGCTTCAGCATGGCGTACGCCCCTATCTCGGGGACTCCATCCGGATCTCGGTCGCCTTCAATCTCAATCTCAAAACACCCTAGGCCTGCGCTCATAGGTGCCGCGGAAAAATTCTAAAATCAACATAAAAAACAATATATTATACTGATTTTCTTAAGTTGTAGCGTGCGAGTTTCGTACGCGGGGGTTGGCATTTTCAGGGAAGGCGCGCCGCTCGCGGGCCGGGCCCCGGAGATTGCCATGATTAAGTATGCTCGTTGCATGGCGGTTCTTGCCGCCCTTTTGTTCGCAAGTGCCGTTCCGGCCAAGGCGAGCGATATCTACATGTCTGCCGACAACTACATGATCGCTTCCAAAGATGAACGCCTGGCATTCGTCCTGGGCGTTGTCGAAACGCTTAACGATTTACATCGGGACGGCCTGATTCTGGATGAAAACCTGGCCGCGGATCTGCAGACGGTGAAGGCCTGTTCGCGCGATCAGAGAGTTTCCTGGCTGGAAGAGACGCTGACGGGATGGCTCGATGGCCATGTCGAGCGATGGGACGAAGCGATGTCCTATCTGGTGGTCGAAGCAGTACTGCAGGGGTGCTCCGGCTGGCGAGGCCAGAGTGCGCAGAACACGCAATAGCTCAAGATCATCGGCAGTGGAGTAGACGGAGGGCTAGCCTAGGCCCAGATTACGTCACAGGTCAGCTTACTGCCTGTACTGGCCGTAGGCAGCGGAAAAGCCGAGCAGCGTGATGAGCTGTTCAAGGATCTGCTCGTCTTGGTCTCCCAAGACTACCATGCTTGCTTCCTTGCCCTGCCGGAATTGCTTCAGAAGTGTCGCGGAAGGATTCTTATCGAAGAAGCAAAGGTCGGGCTCGCAGCCGCTGCTGGTGACCGGCTCCTTGTCGTCTACCGTGATGACAATGCCCTTTAGCAGCCCTTCCGGCCCCTCGACAACGAAGGGGGAGGTACCGCGCGGGTTGTGGGCGAAATAGAGCACAAACTCCTGGTCGTCATGGACCAGGTGGTACTCGGTGGTGCAGAGACGGCTGCTGTCGTCAATATCAGTGATGCAAAGATGTTCCCAGGCATTCAGTGGCGTCGCGAAAGCGGGTTTTGACGCCGGAGGAAGTGTCAGGCACAGGACGAGTGTCCCGAAGCCAAGCACCGATCTTATTGCGACAATTGCTAAGCTCATTGCTCGTGCACTGGGCCTTTCGTAACACCCGGCAGGTTCGTGGGGTCAGGGCAACAGGATACTAGTGGCAGTATGAAGACTTCGCTACCGGCATCACTCGGAGGCGAGAGAGAACCTCTCGCTTCCGGAGATCCGGCCCAGGCTATGCCTGTCAATCGCAACTCCCTTGACCAGTGCATACACCTCCTTGCCAGGATGGAGCTCGAGCTGTTGCAAGGAGCGGGCAGTGACGCGAGCCCAGAGCGGCGAGCCGCCGACGTCCAGGCGCAAGTCCACCTGTGGCCCGTCCTCGGTTCCGATGTCAATGATCCGGCAGAGAAAAATATTTGAAAAAGATGTGTGCTTCGGTGGTTCCAGGGCCAATGCTACATCGCGCGCTCGGATCCTAACGCGAAGGTCAGCGCCGACCGGCATGTCCAAAAGGGGGACGCGCAGGATGCCCCCGGAGAACTTCATCGCAGTCATTCCATCCGATTTCTCATGAAAATCAATTGTGGCACGCAGAACGGCACCCGCTTCGTAACGGCCGGTCATAGGCCTCAAATCCAGGCGGCTCATCACGTCGTCTACGGCACCGACGGCGACGACTTCCCCATCCGACATCAGGACCATGGTATCGGCCAGCCGGACGATCTCCTCCATCGAATGGCTGACATAGATGATGGGGATGACCAACTCGTCCCGCAGTCGCTCGATGAACACAAGAATCTCGTCCTTGCGCCGGTGGTCGAGTGCGGCCAATGGTTCGTCCATCAGGAGCATTTTGGGATTGGCGAGAAGCGCCCGGCCGATGGCAACGCGTTGCTTCTCCCCGCCAGAAAGATCCCGGGGGCGCCGATTCAATAGTCGTTCCAGGCCAAGTAATGGCACGATCTGGTCCAGTGTAATGCGGCGCTCCTCCGCTGGTACCCGTTTGAATCCGTAGAGCAGGTTTCCGCGGACGGAGAAATGCGGAAACAGGCGGCCTTCCTGAAAAACGTAACCAAAGCGCCGTGCCTCGGGCGGTAGGTCGATATTGCGCCCGCCGTTGTAGAGGGTCGTACCTTGCAGGGTCACGTGGCCCGAGTCCGGCCGGTCAAGTCCGGCGATGAGGTTGACCAAAGTACTCTTGCCGGCACCCGACCGGCCAAAGAACGCGATGACGCCACGGGTATCGCAGGCAAAGTCCGCGTCGAGATGAAACTGGCCGAGAGTTTTGCGGACTGAGATTTCGAGCATGATCAGCCTGAGATCCGGGCCTGCAGGCGCCTTGCCGCCACTTCCGAGGCCGCCAAGGCCAGAAGAGAGAGGATCACCGATATGATGGCAATACGGAGAGCTGCGGCCTCTCCATCCGGTGTCTGGATGAGGCTGTAGAGCGCCAAGGGCAAGGTTTGGGTTACTCCGGGAATGTTAGAGACGAAGGTTATGGTCGCGCCGAACTCCCCTAGACTTCTAGCAAACGCGAGGATTGCTCCCACGAGAATGCCTGGTGCCATGAGCGGGATGGTGATGGTCAGGAAGACGTTGACCCTTCCGGCCCCGAGGGTCCTGGCGGCGGCTTCCAAACGTTGATCGACCAGTTCCAGTGACAACCGCATGGCTCGCACCATGAGCGGGAAAGCCATCACCGCGGCGGCTAAGGCCGCCCCCTGCCAGGTAAAAGGAAAGGTGATGCCGAAAAGATCCCAGAGAAGGCCGCCCAGCGGACCTTTGCGGCTTAGGAGCACGAGCAAAAGGTAGCCGACGACCACGGGCGGGAGAACCAGAGGTAGGTGTACCAGGCCGTTTAGGAGGGTTTTGCCATAGAACTCCCTGCGGGCAAGGAGCCAGGCAACGAACAGGCCAACCGGAAGGCTGAAAAGGACGCTCCAAAGCGCTACGCGCAGCGAAAGCGCAAGGGCTTCTCGCTCCAAGGGCGTCAGGTCTAAGAGCGCCGCCATTTGCCGCTAGTTCGTTGCCGAAGCGGGGGCAGGGGGCTTTACCAAACTGGTGAAGCCGAAATCACTGAAGATCCTCCGTGCCTCGGGACCTTTGAGAAAATCCAGAAATCTCGTTACCTCCGGCCGGTTTCTTTCCGCAACAACCGCCAAGGGATAGGCAATGTTGAGGTTGGACGCGCCCGGAACTTCATCCACCTCCTGGACATTTCGAGAAATCTTGGCGTCGGTTGCATAAACGATTCCGGCCGCAGCGTCGCCGCGCTCGACAAGAGCTAGCGCCCCTCGCACGTCCTTTGCGTAGACGAGGCGATCTGCAAGAGCGTCCCACTGACCCAGTTTTTGCAAGGCGTGCTTCGCGTAGACACCTGCAGGTACATGGCTGGGATCCCCAATTGCGAGACGGCCCGGTCCGAGAAATGCACCGAGGTTGTCCCAAGGGGGCGAAGCTCCGGAAGGCTGCTCCGACGCGGGAACGATAAGGACCAGCCTGTTACCGAGAAAGTCCAGCTGACTGCCCTTGCTGACCTTATTCTCTTCTGCGAGATAATCCATCCAGCTTTGGTTCGCAGAGAGAAGAATATCCGCTGGAGCGCCATTAGCGATTTGCCGTGCGAGCGTGGAAGAGGATGCGTACACGGTTCTGACTGTCCCCAACCCCAATTTCTCGTACCGGGACGCTACCTCTGTGACGGCGTTGGTGGTGCTTGCCGCCGCAAAAAACACGACAGGCTCCGTTGCCGCCCCATTACGGACCGAGCCGACCATAAGGAGGACGATTAGAAGTGCCGCCAAGCCCGCTTTCACAGTGTCACTTAGGCCGGTCCGCATCGCCTAGCCGCTATACAGTTTGGTCGGAGATATGGTGACGGGTAGGGTTTCAGAGACCTCGCCGTCTTTCTGCAGTCTTCTGAAGAAGCAGGTTCGCCGGCCAGTGTGGCATGCGACACCCGTCTGTTTAACCTTCAAGAGCAAGGTGTCGCCGTCGCAGTCTACGATGACGTCCTGGAGGACCTGAATCTGCCCGGAGGTCTCGCCTTTACGCCAGAGTGCTTGGCGGGAACGCGACCAATAACAGACCTTGCCGCTGCTCACCGTTTCCTCCAGGGCTTCCTTGTTCATCCAAGCCATCATGAGGACTTCGCCGGTGTCGTACTGCTGAGCGATTGCCGGTACAAGACCGTCGGAATCAAACTGGACGGTTCGTTCAATAGCTTCTCTCAGCATCTCGAAAGATTGGGTCATAAGTTTGCAGTACCTGTTTTTATGGGGCCGCTGCCAGGCGGAGACGCTCGAATCCCAGGTCCAGGTCCGCCTTGAGGTCCGCTGGGTCTTCCAACCCCACGTGAATGCGCAAGCAAGGGCCTGGAGCGTTCCAAGGGACGGCCGTGCGAATCTTCTCGGGGTAAGTCGGAATAATGAGGCTTTCATACCCGCCCCAGCTGTACCCCATTCCGAACAGTTCAAGCCCGTTCAGCATGGCGGAGACAGCCTCATCCGAACAGGGTTTGAGAATGACGCCGAACAAGCCGCTCGAACCTGTAAAGTCCCGGCGCCAGAGTTCATGATCGGGTGCATCCGGTAGTGCGGGGTGGAGGACACCGTGGACTTCCGGGCGCTCGGAAAGCCATTGCGCCAGATCGACTGCGTTTTCTTGGTGGCGGGCCATTCGGACCGCGAGACTGCGCAGTCCCCGTAGTCCCAGATAGGCGTCGTCTGGTCCCGTTGCATAGCCGGCGGTGTTGGTCATCAGCCGGATTTCGTCGTAGAGCTCTTCGCCCGTGAGAATTAGACCGAGCATCGCATCGGAGTGGCCAACAATATATTTGGTGCCGGCGTGTACGACGACATCTGCGCCCAGGTCGAAAGGCTTACAGAAGAGCGGTGTGGCCCATGTGTTGTCCATTACCACCTTCGCCCCAGCGGCATGTGCGGCCTCCGCGATCGCTGGAACATCCTGTATCTCGAAGGTCTGGGAGCCTGGAGACTCTGTGAAAACGACCCTCGTGTCTGGCCGGATGAGATCCGTGATTCCGCTTCCAATTCTTGGGTCGTAGTAGGTCACGGTGACGCCATAACGATTCAGAACGTTGTCACAAAACGCCCGGGTCGGGTAGTAGGCGGAATCCGAAATCAAGATATGGTCTCCCGACTTCGTAAGGGCCAGGAGTGCCCCGCAGATCGCAGCAAGTCCTGAAGGCATAGTTATTCCGCCGTATGCCCCCTCGAGCTCCGCCACCGCGTCCTCCAAAGCAAAGGCGGTTGGAGTGCCGGCGCGCCCATACTGAACCAGCCCCTTTTGAAGGGGTTTGGGTTTGGCTCTTAGATCTTCAACGGTCGGATAGAGAATCGTAGAAACATGATAGACCGGCACATTTACTGCGCCGTGATAATCACCGGACTGGCGGCCGAGGTGGGAAAGTAGGGTCTCTGGAGAAAGGGGCTTGCGGGGCTTCATCTATGACGGTTCCTGGAATTGGTACCTTAGGACCAGCAGCCGGCAAGTCATTGTCTGACATGGGTTCCGGCAGGTAGACATGCTCAGTAATGGCCAGCTTTAAGCATACTTAAATCGAGTTTCAATGGAGCCTCTAAGGTCATGATTTTACTTCGCAATTAGAGTAATTCGCTGCGGCTTTGGAGCAGATAACCAAAGTGTTGGGGGCAGGTCACGATATTTTTGACTTCCGAAATCTCTGCGCAGGCTTGCCTTTCCAGATTGGTTGAGACATGGTTCGCGACTTAGGTGCTTGGCGTGAAACTGACCCGATTGAACAGCGGTCCGGTCGCGCCCGGTATATGCCATATGAAACAAGATCTAATCGAACAGCAGGGAAGGTTATTCGCAATGACAAGTCTCAAGGTCCTTCTTACAGCTGCGGCAGTTACGGTCGTCGGTGCGACCGGCGCGGCCGCAGGCACACTGGACGACGTGAAGGCCAAAGGTTTCGTTCAATGCGGCGTTTCGACCGGCGTGGCCGGTTTTGCGTTTACGGATGATGCGGGCAATTGGGTCGGATTTGATCCCGCAGTTTGCCAAGGCGTTGCCGCCGCTGTTTTTGGCGACGCGAGCAAGGTTAAATACACCCCGACCACCGGTAAGACGCGCTTCGAGGCGTTGAAATCCGGCGAAATCGACATGTTGGCCCGGAACACGACCTGGACCTATAGCCGCGACGTAGACCTCAAGCTGACGTTCGTCGGCGTAAACTACTATGACGGGCAGGGCTTCATGGTGCCCAAGGCGCTTGGCGTTTCGAGCGCCAAAGAGCTGGATGGTGCTTCGGTCTGCATCCAAACCGGCACGACCACTGAGCTGAACCTCGCGGACTTCTTCCGCAGCAATAACATCAGCTATGAGCCGGTTCCGATCGAAACCAACGCAGAAGCGCGGCAGAACTACCAGGCTGGCCGTTGCGACGTCTACACGACGGATGCGTCCGGTTTGGCCGCCACTCGGTCGACCTTTGAGAACCCGGGCGATCACGTGCTCCTGCCTGAGATTATTTCCAAAGAACCTCTCGGCCCGCTGGTTCGCCACGGCGATGATCAGTGGGGCGACGTCGTACGTTGGGTCCTCAACATCATGATCATCGGCGAGGAGTTGGGCGTTAACTCCGGAAATGTCGCCGAAATGGCTAAGGGCACCGATAATCCAGAAATCAACCGTATGCTCGGTTCTGAGGGTACTTATGGTGAGATGCTCGGATTGAATGCGGACTTTGGCGTTCAAGTCATTAGCCAAGTCGGGAACTACAAGGAAGTTTTCGACAAGTACATTGGTACGGACACTCCGATTGGCCTTGAGCGTGGATTGAACGCTCAGTGGACGGACGGCGGCATTCTCTACGCACCGCCTTTCCGTTAAGCCTCGAGCCTAGGGATATGAACACGCGGCCGGATATCTCCGCCGCGTGTTCAACCCTTTGGCGCCCGCTGCGTACAAACACGGGATAGGGGGGGCTGATATGGCTGTCATGGAGCAGCAGCAACCCAGTTTTCGTCTTTCCAGTCTCTGGACGGACAAACGATCGCGCGCGATTCTTATTCAGATTTTTGCACTCGCCGCACTCTTTGCGTTTCTCTCCTTTATTGTCTCCAACACGATAAGCAATTTGCGCCTGTTGGGAGTGGAAACCGGCTACGGTTTCTTGGGGGAGCCCGCCAGTTACGACATAAACCAGAGATTGATTGAATACACCTCGCGTAGCTCGCACGGCCGTGCCGCCGTTGTCGGCATTTTGAATACGCTGTTGGTCGCGTTTTGCGGAATTATCCTCGCGACGATCCTCGGTTTCATAGCAGGTGTTCTGCGACTTTCCAGCAACTGGCTGATCAGCCGAATCGTCTATTGTTATGTCGAGTTCACGCGGAACGTGCCTCTGCTTCTCCAGATTTTGCTGTGGCACGGAATCATCGTACATTCTCTGCCCAGACCCAAACAGGCTCTGGAACCCGCGACAGGCTTCTTTTTGTCGAACCGTGGTTTTGCCGTGCCCAAGCCGGTATTCGAGCCGGCGTTCTGGGCGGTCGTTATTGCCTTCGTTGTCGCGGTTGCGGTGGCCATTGGATTTAAGCGATACGCAGCGAAGGTCCAAGAACAGACCGGCAAGCAGTATCCGGTATTTTCGATTTGCACCGGTTTGATCGTGCTGCTGCCCTTGATTGTCTACTTCCTTGCGGGTGCACCGATGTCTTTCGATGTTCCCGAGTTGAAGGGGTTTAACTTTAGAGGCGGCCTAACTGTCCGTCCCGAGTTCATGGCGCTTTGGTTCGCCCTGTCCGTCTACACAGCGGCCTTCATTGCCGAAATCGTGCGGGCAGGCATTCAATCCGTAAGCCATGGTCAGACCGAGGCATCCTACGCACTGGGTATCAAACCCAACATCACGATGCGGCTCGTTATTCTGCCTCAGGCACTTCGTGTGATCGTGCCGCCGCTAATCAGTCAGTACCTCAACCTGACCAAAAACTCATCTCTCGCGATCGCGGTTGGTTACATGGATATTGTTGCGACGATCGGCGGTATTACGCTCAATCAGACAGGACGTGCTCTGGAAGCCATGTCCATCGTCCTTGGGCTATACCTCTTCTTCTCGCTTTCGATCTCCAGCGTGATGAATTGGTACAACAAACGCGTCGCTTTGGTGGAGCGCTAGGTCATGACAGATCAGACTCAGTCTCAGTCGTATGAACCAGGAACGCACCCGGACTTGCCACCACCCGGTCTAACGACAGGGCCGATCAAGTGGGCTCGCGATAATCTCTTTTCGTCGCCGACAAACATCGTCCTGACTCTGTTAAGCGTATATGTGCTCTACCTGATCATCCCAGGCTTGTTGAATTGGGCCGTCTTCAACTCGGTTGTGGACGCGGGCTCGCGAAACGAATGCTGGGAGAAAGGCGATGGTGCGTGCTGGGCCATTATCGTGGTGCGCTTCGATCAGTTCATCTATGGGTTTTATCCGGAACACTTGAGATGGCGGGTCGATCTCGCCTTTGTGTTGCTGTTCGTAGCGATCTTCCCGATTCTGTTCGATAAGGCGCCCTACCGCAAAGCGTTGCTCATCTTCTCCGTGGTTTACCCGGTCATCGCTTTCTTCCTGCTATGGGGTGGCATGGGACTGGAGCCAGTTGAGTCGGCAAAGTTCGGCGGGTTTATGTTGACGGTGACGATCGGTGTGACCGGCATTGCCGCTTCGCTGCCGATCGGAATACTGCTCGCACTGGGCCGGCGATCGGACCTTCTGGTCCTGAAGGTGATTTGTGTATGCTTCATCGAGTTCATTCGTGGCGTTCCACTTATCACCTTGTTGTTTGTCGCTTCGACGCTCCTGAACTATTTCCTGCCCCCGGGCACCTATTTCGATCTGTTGCTGCGCGTGCTTATCATGGTGACGCTCTTCTCGGCGGCTTACATCGCCGAAGTGGTGCGTGGCGGCCTGCAAGCCATCCCGAAAGGTCAGTTCGAAGCGGCTCAGGCGATGGGTCTGTCCTATTGGCAGATGATGCGGCTTATCGTTCTGCCTCAAGCCCTCAAGATTTCCATCCCGGGTATCGTGAACACTTTCATCGGTCTCTATAAGGACACCACTTTGGTGGTCATTATCGGATTGCTCGATCCCATCGGACTAAGCCAGGCGGTATTGGCTGATTCAAAGTGGCAGGGTCTTTCAACAGAGATTTACGTCTTCATCGCGGTCTTCTTCTTCCTCTCCTGTTTCGCGATGTCGCGATACAGCATCTATCTGGAGAAGAAGCTCGACACCGGATACAAACGCTAGGAGATCGAAACATGAGTGAAGCAGTGGCCCACGAAGCTTCTGGCATGCAAATCTCCGACGAAGTGGCGATCCAAATTGTCGGAATGCACAAGTGGTATGGTCAGTTCCATGTTCTCAAGGACATCAATCTGACCGTCAACCGGGGGGAGCGGATCGTCATCTGCGGCCCTTCCGGCTCTGGCAAATCGACGATGATCCGCTGCCTCAACCGGTTGGAGGAGCACCAAAAGGGTCAGATCCTGGTCGATGGAATTGAGTTGACCAACGATCTGAAGAACATTGCTGAAATCCGCCGGGAAGTCGGCATGGTGTTCCAGCACTTCAACCTCTTCCCGCATTTGACCGTTTTGGAGAACTGCACTCTGGCCCCCATCTGGGTGAGGAAGCTGCCGAAGGCCGAGGCCGAAGAAACGGCCATGGAGTATCTGGAGCGTGTGAAGATTCCCGAGCAGGCCGAGAAGTATCCTGGGCAACTCTCCGGCGGACAGCAGCAGCGCGTTGCGATCGCCCGGTCACTCTGCATGAACCCGAGGATTATGCTCTTTGATGAACCAACCTCGGCTTTGGATCCGGAGATGATTGCCGAAGTCTTGGATGTGATGGTCGGGCTGGCGGAGTCCGGCATGACAATGCTCTGTGTGACCCACGAGATGGGCTTTGCACGCAAGGTCGCTAACCGGGTGATCTTCATGGATGGCGGGGAGATCATTGAACAGAACGAGCCGGAAGAGTTTTTCAACAATCCGCAGTCGGACCGTACGAAGCTCTTCCTGAGCCAGATTCTCGCGCACTAGGGCTTCGATGTGCGGCCGGGTCCTAATAAGGAGACCCGGCTGGTATTCCGCTAACTCTGCCTGGGAATTATCTCCGACGGGATCAGGCCGAGCAGGCGCGGGTCCGGGACATCCTTCGTTTCCTGCCGGTAAGGTATGAAACCGTGGCGTTGATAGAGTGCCAGCGCCTTCGGATGATCGAGAGTACAGGTATTGACCTCTAGTCGTTCGGGCTCATACCTCCAGGCGAGCTCGATCGCCGAATACAGGAAGTAGGGGCCAAGGGCCCGACCTACGTACTCTGGCAGCAAACCAAAGTATGCGAGCTCGATGATTGGCTCGGCCCTCCGATCCAATTCGAAGTAGCCGGCTGGCGACCCTTCGACGTAAAGAACGTAGATCTCCACCTTTTCATCATTGATGATCTTGGCAAGATCGCTGTCGGCCATGGCGGTTCGTTCCCACCAAAGCCACGGCACGCCGACGCCTTCATAGAGAAAACGGTAAAACCCAACGCTCGGCCGATGAGCCCGCAGAAGGGCAACCTGAGCCCTGTGGGGCGGGTGCACGGGTTTGAGGGTCGGTCTCGTCTCCATCGCCAAATAGGTGATGATCGTACGAAGCTTGCCGCCCTCGGGTGGGTTTATGGAAGGGGCGCCGCTGTCCTTCAGCCAACTCTGCATGAGGTGGCAGGGATTGGGCTCATAGCCAAGGCTCGCATAGAACTGCTTCACCGGAAGGTTGTCCTGCCGGATCATGAGTTGGACCTTCGGCACACCGCAGCCTCTCAGCCAGGCCTCCCCTTTGCGTACCAATGCGGTGGCGATAGCCTGTTTCCTGTGGTTCGGATCCACGCCGAGGTAATAGAACCAGCCGCGATGGCCGTCATGGCCGACCATGACGCAGCCTACGAGGCTATCGCCGGTCTTGGCGAGAAAGATCTCGCAGTTCGAACTCTCCTGCGCCAGAGCAACGTCGGTCTTCGGATCGTTGTAGGGCCGGTAGAGGCCACACTGCTTCCAAAGACGCACGAGCGCCTCAAAATACTGATCCTGATAGGCGAGGATCTGCGGGGAAGGAGGTGTCATTGTGGGGGCGCTGTCGGACCCGTTTCTACTGGAGTGGTCTCTTCCGCCTGACCCCATTCGGACCAGGAGCCGTCATAGACGGCTGTCTCGCGAGCTCCCAGGAGATATAGCGCAAAGGAGAGGATGGCAGCCGTCACGCCTGAACCGCAACTCGTCACGATGGGCTTGGAGAGATCGATCCCAGAGGCTTCGAATCGAGCCCGTAGGGCGTTCGGCTTCAGGTAGGTCTGGGTCTCGCTGTTGAGCAATTCCGGGAAAGGCAGATTGCAACTGCCGGGGATGTGTCCGCTACGCAATCCGGCCCGCGGCTCCGGGGCCGTACCCTCGAAGCGTTCTTTCGAACGCGCGTCGAGCACCTGTTCGCGCTTCCGGTCGATGTTTGCAAGGATCTGGTCTTTTTCGCGCAACAACAACCCGTCAACGCGTGGAGTGAAGTGACGCTCGCCGGTCCGAACAGTCCCATCCTCGACCGGGCGCTCTTCCGCGAGCCACTTCGGCAATCCACCGTCCAAGACCGCAACGTCCTCATGCCCGAAATAGCGGAAGGTCCACCAGACACGCGGGGCGCTGAAAATGCCACGCTGGTCGTAGATCACGTAGCGTAAGCCATCGCCGAGGCCGAGTTTCCGGACACGTGAAGAGAATTTGTGAGGCGGCGGAACCATATGGGGCAGGGGAGAGGTCGTATCGGAGATATCGTCAATGTCGAAGAAGACGGCCCCGGGAATATGCTGCTCCTCGTACTTGGCGCGGGCATCGATCTCCTCGTTCGGAAGGTAGTAGCTGCCATCTACAACCCGCAGGTCCGGCGACGACAGGTTGTCCGCTAGCCACTCTGTTGTCACCAAGGGGTTCGTCTTGAAATCGACCATGCTCTTTGCTGTCCTGCCTTGAGTTACGCGTCGAACAGAATGTTGATCCGTCTGTTTTGGCGGCCTTTGTTTTCGATCTTGCCGACACGCACACGACCAATCTCTCCGGTCCGCTGAACGTGGGTGCCGCCGCAAGGCTGGAGATCGACTCCATCAATTTCCAGAAGCCGAACCTTACCGCTGCCCACCGGTGGTTTGACCGACATCGTCCGCACCAGCTCGGGTTGTTTTTCCAGATCCGCCTCCTCAATCCAGCGCGGTGCGACGGGATGGTCTTCGTCGATCAGGCGATTGAGTTCAGTGGTGATGTGCTCCTTATCCAGCTGCGTGTCGGGCAAATTGAAATCTAACCGGCCCTTGCCGTCATTGACCTGACCCCCTGTGACATCGCCCGTGACCACTGCACAGAGCAAATGTAGACAGCTGTGCATGCGCATCAGCCTGTGGCGCCGCTCCCAATCGATTTGGGCGGTGACCTCGGCGCCGATTGACGGAAGCGTCGTTCCCTCTGCCGGGATGTGAAGAACGTCTTCGTGGTGGTCGCCTTTCCGGGTATCGACGATTGAGATTTCGGTGCCATCCGTCAGGCGTAGGACGCCAATGTCGCCGGGTTGACCGCCACCCATGGGATAGAACACGGTGCGGGACAACCGGATGCCCTGCTCATCCGCGGAGGTGACTTCGGCTTCACAGCTTTGGGCATAGGAATCGTCCCGGAAAACCAGCTCCATTCTTATCTCCTCACTTGAGCCAGGACGGCAACGGCAGTCCCTTTTCCTTCAGGAAGGCGGGGTTGTAGAGCTTGCTCTGATAGCGCATTCCGGAATCGCACAGAATTGTCACGATTCGATGTCCAGGGCCGAGTTCCTTTGCCAAACGGATCGCGCCGGCCACGTTGACGCCGCTCGACGGGCCCAGCATCAGGCCTTCCTGCTCCAGAAGATCGAAGGTGACTTGGACCGACTCTGCGTCCTGGATCTGATAGGGAATGTCGATCTGAGCCTCCTCGAGGTTCGCGGTAATCCGGCCCTGGCCGATCCCTTCAGTAATCGATGAGCCTTCCGCCTTTAATTCGCCGTGCTTGTAGTAATTGTACAGTGCCGCCCCCGGCGGATCCGCTAATGCGATCTTGATATCCTTGTTCTTGGATTTCAGAAAGGTGCCCGTCCCGGCCAGGGTACCGCCGGTTCCGACGGCCGAAACGAAGGCATCCACGGTTCCGTCGGTTTGGTTCCAGATCTCCGGACCCGTGGTCTCAATATGGATTTGGCGGTTGGCGACATTGTCGAATTGCTGGGCCCAGATCGCCCCTTCAGGATGGCTGGCCGCAAGTTCCTCCGCCAGACGCTGGGACACGTGAACATAGTTCTGAGGGTCTCTGTAGGGTTTGGCCGGAACCTCTTTCAGTTCCGCGCCACAGATCCGCAAGGTGTCTTTTTTCTCCTGGGACTGCGTATCCGGGATGACGATGACGGTTCTGTAACCCCGCGCGCGCGCCACCAGTGCCAAGCCGATGCCGGTATTTCCGGCCGTCCCCTCAACGATTATTCCTCCGGGCTTCAGCTTCTCCTGACGTTCCGCGTTCCGGACAATACCCCAGGCGGCACGGTCTTTGACCGACCCGCCGGGATTGAGGAACTCGGCTTTGCCAAGAATATCGCAACCGGTTTCCTCGGAGATCTTCCGCAGGCGGATTAGGGGCGTATTGCCGATGGTGCCTATGAATCCGTCACAAATTTCCATCCGTTCCTACGCCAAATTGCATGTTTGTCGGGCAGCGAGACTAACCGCCACCTCTGGGACATATCAAGGGGCCCAGAGCTGGCGCATACGATCGTGATTGAGGGCAAGCCATTGTAGGGATGCAATGACGTTCATATTGCTGAATTGCCTCTCATCCAGTGCCTTGAAGGCTTCCCGAGCGGAGAGAACGATAGCCCTGATATCTTCGCCTTCCTCCTCGACGCCGAAATGACCACCCGCGGCACTGCTGTCGACCTCTCCGCAGAACATATGGAGAGTTTCCGAGCTTCCGCCAGGAGTTAAGATGACTCGGCCCATTTCCTCCAGCCTTCTGATCTCGACACCCGCTTCCTCGACCGCTTCCCGACGAACGACGGCCTCCGCCGGTTCGTCATCGTCAATGATTCCGGCAACCACTTCCATCAGCCAAGGGTCCAGCCCTGCGGCGTAAGCTCCGGCGCGGAACTGCTCGACCAGAACCACCTCGTCTCGAACCGGGTCGTAAGGGAGAACCGACGCGGCATGGCCGCGTTCGAATACTTCTCGGGTAACCTCGGGTGTCCATCCACCGCCATATTTCTGGTGCCGGAAGGTGTACACGTCGACCTGGAAGTACCCGTCGAAAGGGGTCGTCTTCTCGAGGATTTCGACCCGCGGATCGGGTTTGGCCTGCGCGGATTTCCAGCGTCGCTTCGGGTGGGGCATGAAGGACCTCTCAATGTCTTGATTCGACGGCAGAATAGCGGTGACAGACAAGAGGTCCAGTCCGAGAATAGGTACCTCGGCCGACCGAAACCCTGCCGAACGGAGTGTTCCGGCATCTCATCGATGTCGGAAGAACTGGCAGCAGCTTTTGAGGGGAATGAAGAAATGGCCCGATTGACAACTCAGGAGAAAGTCCAGTTCACCGGGAGTAGCGGAGACCTTCTGGCCGCGCGTCTGGATCGGCCGCTGGGGCCCGTGCGGGCATTTGCGCTCTTCGCCCATTGCTTCACCTGTACTAAGGACATATTCGCGGCTTCTCGGATTGCGCGATCCTTGGCGGAGCGCGGCTTTGCGGTTCTGCGCTTCGATTTCACCGGCCTGGGCCACAGCGACGGCGAGTTTGCCAACACGAACTTCTCCTCCAATGTTGAGGATTTGGTCCGCGCGGCCGATTTTCTGCGGGCGGAGCATCGGGCGCCGGGACTTCTCATCGGACACAGTCTTGGGGGCGCTGCCGTCCTGGCGGCGGCCGGGCGTGTTGCTGAAGTCCAGGCCGTGGCAACGATCGGCGCCCCCGCTGATCCTGCGCATGTCCAGCATCTCTTTCAGGACTCCCGTCCGGAGATACTCTCTGCCGGTGAGGCAGAGGTTCTTTTGGCGGGCCGGCCTTTCAAGATACGCCGGCAGTTTCTCGAGGATATAGAAGGTCAGAAATTGGAAGGTGAAATAGGCTCCCTAAGGAAAGCACTCCTGGTCTGCCATTCCCCCATCGATGGTACTGTCGGTGTCGAGAATGCGGCGCGCATCTTCCAGGCGGCGAAGCATCCCAAGAGCTTCCTGTCCCTCGACGGGGCGGATCACCTCCTCTCCAAACAGGAAGATGCAATGTTCCTTGCATCGGTTCTGGCCGCTTGGGCTGATCGCTATGTGACGGCGGAGGAGGGTGCTGAAGCGGGGCTTCAAGCGGAACCCGGAACCGTGGTCGTGCGGGAAACCGGGGAGGGGTTCTTCACGCAAGAGATTGCCGCCGGCGCCAGCAGGCTGCGCGCCGACGAGCCGAAGAGCTACGGGGGTCTCGATAGCGGGCCGACACCCTATGACCTCCTATTGGCGGGACTGGGCGCTTGCACTTCGATGACCATCAGGATGTACGCCAATCGGAAAAAATGGGACATCGGCCAAGTCTCCGTGACGCTCAAACATGAAAAGGTTCATGCAAAGGATTGCGAAGCCTGCGAGACGTCTCAAGGCAGGATAGACAGAATAGAACGCATCGTGAATTTGGATGGTGTGGAGGATAGAGCCCAGAGGCAGAAGCTGCTGGAAATAGCCGATAAATGCCCGGTTCACAGGACCTTGGAATCCGAAGTCATAGTGGAAACAAAACTCGGATAACGCCTCTGGGAGCGAGTATCGGAGGCGAGAAGTCGAGCGAATTTGGCCAATGTGACGTCGTTTTTACGCTACTAGCAGATGACCACGGACTTTAAAGTTTGTTAGGATCTCTTTGTAGGTCAAATAAAAGAAAACGACAGGCGCACGCATCTTTCGGCCAGGAAGCGCCGTTCAGGGAGAGGCACCGGCGGTCTGGACGCAAAGAAGGACAAACCTTCGGTCCGGGCGGATACGTGAAGATCAAGGGCTAGATACTCCCTGAAAACGAATATCCCGCGCTGATGTGCGGACGAAAGCTATGTGTTTTCCGTTTCGGATGTGTCTCTGCCGGGCAATCCGGAGCTTGGAATTCGAACCGGAGGCAAGAAGCGGGCCGTTGGGCCCGACGGACGGGGGGGAAGCTACCCAATGCTGATTTTCATACTCAGGCGTGCCGGGACCATGATCTTGACGATGGTCGTGGTCTCGATTCTCCTGTTTTTGTTGCTGGAGTTCAATTCCGAAGCCGTGGCGATCAAGGTTCTTGGCCCTTATTCCTCCGACGAGCAGCGGAACATCTGGCTTGAGAACAACGGGTACTTCGATCCCATAATCGTTCGCTATGTCAGATGGCTCGGTAACTTCGTCGTTGGTGATTTCGGGGAGTCAATTCGTTTTAAGGTTCCGGTATCCGAGGTTCTTTGGCCACGCCTGGGCAACACTGCAATCCTTGGCGCCGTGACACTCGGTATCGTGACCGTGCTTGGCCTGGTACTGGGCGTGCTCGCCGGAATGCGCGAAGGCTCGAAGTTGGATCGTACGATCTCTGTCACTTCTGTCGTGACGACTTCTGTTCCCGAATTCGCATCGGCGGTCCTGTTGTCCGCTGTTTTCGTGTTTTATCTGGATCTGCTTCCTGGGACGAGCGGCATGTCGAGCGGCTTTGATCCGGTTCAGCTTGTCCTCCCCGTTCTCGTTCTTGTTCTCTACGACTTTGGCTACGTCACGCGTATGACCCGTGCATCGATGGCGGAAGTCATGATGACTCACTACATCCGCACGGCTGTCTTGAAGGGTTTGCCGTATAAAACCGTGATCATGAAGCATGCTTTGAGGAATGCACTCATCGCACCCTTCACGATCATTATGCTGCAGATCAATTGGCTGCTGTCTGGTGTGATCGTTGTTGAGTTCTTCTACGCATACAAAGGGTTTGGAGCGCTTCTGTTGGAGGCATCTTTAAACCAGGATATCTACCTGATCGAAGCCTGTGCGATGGTGGCCGTCTTCGTTGCGGTGGGCACGCAGGCTTTAGCGGATATAGGGTATACCTACCTCAATCCGCGGATACGCTTCAGTTGAGGCGGGGGAAACAGCAATGACAGATCAAACAGCGTCCTACTCTCAACGTGAATCGCGGATCCTCACCACGCTTAGAGGCATAGCGATCCTAAGGGAGAGCATTGTCGGTATGGTCGGCGCCGGCATCGTCCTGTTCTGGATCTTGGTGGCGATTTTTGCGGACGTCATCTCACCCTTCGCGCCCAATCAGCCCATTCAGCCTTTGGCGCTTCCCGGCGCCGTCGACGAAGTGTCGGGTGGCGTATTCTGGCTGGGAACAGACCTCATTGGCCGGGACATCCTTTCACGCATTATTCATGGATCCCGCACGGTGCTGTTTTATGCGCCCCTGGCAACCTTCTGCGCCTATTTGGTCGGTGTGCCGATGGGCTTGGCAGCGGGTTACCGCCGCGGCCTTACGGATGACATCCTCTCCTTCGTCGCTAACGTAATTCTCTCGTTTCCGGTGCTGGTGCTGTACGTCATCATCATCGCCACTGTGGGCGCATCCGGATTGAATATCGTCGTTGCGGTGACTTTCGCGTCAGCTCCCGGCATCATGCGGATCGTCAGAGGCCTGGTGCTTGACTTAAGAAACCGTGAGTACGTCTTCGCGGCTGAGACCCGCGGTGAATCGCCCTGGCGCATCATGCTAATAGAGATCTTACCGAATGCCCGCGGCCCGCTGATCGTCGATTCCTGTGTGCGTGTAGGTTATGTGATCATCACAATTGGCGTGCTTGGTTTCCTTGGCTTGGGCCTGCCGCCTCCCAATCCGGACTGGGGCGGCATGATCAACGATACACGGCAAATGGCCATGGCCTTCCCTCATATGACAATCTTCCCGTGCCTCGCGATTTCCTCGCTCGTGCTCGGATTCAATTTGCTGGCCGACGGCCTGCGCGAAGTCTCACTCCGGGATTGAGGTGACGAAATGGCAAGCGATGCAAAGAGCTATGACGGACCGATCCTGGAGTGCCGAGATCTCTGTATCTCGTACTTCACGCGTGCGGGCGAAATTCCCGCTGTTATCGACTTCAACCTGACACTTAAGCAGGGTGAGTCGGTTGGTTTGGTCGGAGAATCCGGCTGCGGCAAATCCACCGTGGCCATGGCCATCATGCAGTACCTCGGAAGCAATGGTGGTATTGTAGGCGGCGAAGTCCTCTACAAGGGTCGCGACTTGGCATCCTTGAGCGAGGAGGAACTTCGCCAGCTTCGAGGAAACGAAATCGCCATGGTCTATCAGGAGCCCATGGCGTCTCTGAATCCGAGCATGACGCTTGGCAAGCAATTGATGGAGGTCCCGCTCTGTCACGAAGACATATCGGAGAAGGAGGCATACGACCGAGCCGTGGAGATCCTGGCCGGCGTGAACCTGCCCGATCCGGAGCGGGTGATGGCATCCTATCCGCATCAGATTTCCGGCGGCCAGCAGCAGCGTGTGGTGATTGCGATGGCGTTGCTTTCCAATCCGTCGCTACTTCTGCTGGACGAGCCGACCACCGCTCTTGACGTCACTGTTGAAGCCGGGATCGTCGAACTGATCGGGGAAATCGCGTCGAAGTTCAACACCTCGATGATCTACATCTCCCATAATCTCGGCCTGATTCTCGAAACCTGCGATCGCGTGAATGTCATGTATTCCGGTGTGGTTGTGGAAAGCGGTACAGTCAAGCAGGTCTTTGACGAGATGCGACACCCCTATACCAAGGGACTTTTTGGTTGCATTCCGCTACCGGGTGCGGACAAGTCGGCGCGCCCCCTGGTTCCCATCCGCGGTCAGCTTCCCTTGCCACATGAGCGGCCGCCGGGATGTTTCTTTGGACCGCGCTGTGACTTCTTCAGGGACGGTACCTGCAATGTCGGATCCGTTGAAATGGAGAACGTACCGGACACGACAGGGCATACGGTCCGCTGCCATCGGTGGCAGGAAATCGACTGGGACAGCTACAAGCCGCAAGGTTTGTCGGGAGATACGATTGAAGTTGGCAGCGAAGTCCTCTCTATCAACGAAATGAAGAAGTACTATGAGCTGACCGACAACTCCATCGTCGCAATGCTCAAAGGAAAGCGTATTCGGTACGTGAAGGCGAACGAGAGCATTAGTTTTAAGGCCCACACATCACAGACGGTTGCAATCGTCGGGGAGTCCGGTTGCGGCAAGTCGACTTTCGCAAAGGTGATGATGGGTTTGGAAACGGCGACGGAAGGCGAGATCGTTTTCAAGGGATCCGATGTGGCGGACTACCCAGTTCAGAAAAGGCCGCCTGATCTTATCGGCTCCATGCAGATGATCTTCCAAAATCCCTTCGATACACTTAACCCAAGTCATTCCGTCGGGTCGCAGCTGGCACGCGTCATCAGAAAGTTCGGCGTGGAATCCGACAAAGATAAGATCCATAACCGAGTTATGGAGCTTTTGGACCTCGTCAAGTTGCCACGTGAGTTTGCCCGTCGGCGGCCGCGGCAACTTTCAGGCGGTCAGAAGCAACGCGTCGGTATTGCTCGCGCCTTCGCGGGCAACCCCGCGCTTGTTGTTGCCGATGAACCTGTGTCCGCTCTGGATGTCTCCGTGCAGGCCGCGGTAACGGGATTGCTGATGGATATTCAGCGGACTTATCGGACAACGTTGCTTTTTATCAGTCACGATCTCAGCCTCGTAAGGTATCTGGCGGATCGTGTGGTGGTCATGTACCTCGGGCACATTGTGGAGCAGGGGACAACCGACGAAGTCTTTGCCCCGCCATACCATCCCTATACCGAAGCACTCCTCTCCGCGGTCCCGATAGCGGACACTTCAGTGAAGAAGAAACGGATCATCCTGGAGGGCAATCTACCGTCCGTTGTCAGCCCGCCCAAGGGCTGTCCGTTCAACACGCGCTGTCCGCGGAAGGTTGGCTCCATCTGTGAGACAGAGGTGCCGCCTCAGACGGAGACGAGCCCCGGCCATTTCATTGCTTGCCACATTCCGCTCGAGGAACTGCAGAAAATGGAGCCTGTTATCGTTCTTTCCGACGCCGCGGCGCAGCCAGCGGCTGAATGAGCTGCGGAAGCGGGCAGCGGCTCGGCCGTTGCGCCGTGTGTCAGGGCGAGAGCTCATTACTGCTTGATGATTGGAGGACGACCGTTCTTTTGGTCTTTTGATTGCACACCCGTGAAGGGCGCGCCTACCTGGCGCAGAGGCGCCTACCTGGCCAATCCCAAGATGATATCCGAAGGGGCTTAGCGGTCTATGAAAGCGCTTGGTTAATGCCAGGTTATCAAGGGGTTTTCAGTCGGATACCCGGATTTCCGTATTTTGAACCTTGGCCGCTGGAATACGGTCGGCCACCTGTGCCCACTCGTTGCCATGCTGCTGGGCCCAATGGCAGAACTGTTCTTTCGCGATCTGCACGACCTCATCGTCGGAGCAGGCGCCTTGGCGGATTACTTGCTGGTAGATTTCGAGACGGGTTTGTGTCTCGCCGTCGTCCAGGCGCAGCATGACATCATAGCGTGGCACTCAGGGTTACTCCTTTTGGGTGGCTCAAAGAAACAAAGTACAAGGCCCAGCGTTGACCGCCGGTTAATTGCTTGCCGAGGGCACGCAGTTCTGACGGGATTTGCTGGCGGAATTGTGGCGCGTTAGAGGATTCTTGGAGATGAGTTCAGGTGCCGGGGGGTCGGATGCTCTCGTTCGTGCAAAGCGGCAGCCCAATCAGGCGATATCTTGATCGGCAACGCTACTCTGAAACTTTAAACCCATAAAATGATCTGTTTGCCAAACAACTACAGCCGAAATTTCCCTTTTTGCATTAAGTGTTAGCCTTAAAGGTGCACCAGGGGGCAGAAATTCGGCAGACTGGATTAAGGCGCCGCCGGGACAGATATCGAGGATAAGACAGTCATCCCTGACACCGTCGCCGTCGAGGCGCCCAGACCATCTGACAGGCCTGCGAAGCTTGAACCTGCGATCTTTGGAGCTGAGCATATCCTGGGAAGAAAGCGTACCTGGCCCTGCAGAGCTTCTCATTGGGAGCCTTTGTCCACAGCAGATTTCTCCTTAGGCAGAGCCAACTAGTCAGTGAACTGCACGATCTGTGTCCCCAATCTCCCGTCTGAAGGTTAACAAAAGATGAATGCCGGACTGTCGCAATCCCGGACAGCCATTATCCATTTTGCCATCACACAGCGGCCGGAGCAGAAGCCGCTATGGCGCTTGACTGGAATCCAGAGGGAGTTGTGCCGTGACGGTGTGGCAGGACGCTGGCAGGGTCCCTAACTGAGAAAATGGGTTAGTGAAATATAGATTACGCACCAAAGAATCAGACTCGCAAAAGTTGCGAACTGAATGGTCCATCGAAACGAACGCTTTTCAGTGAGAAACTGAGCCACCTTTGCGCGTGGTCTTTCGTTTTGGTCTCCTGACGCGGATATGGACTCTCCGGGCCGAAGTGCAGGCCCAGAACCTCTACCTCCAAAATCCTTACGATCGCCAGAAAAGAACAAAGACATTATGCGCCACTTATGGTTAACACCGCAACGTAGCAAATGGATTCAACGTATTCAAATAGAAATCGAGTTTTCATCGGATGGACTAATTTACAGAAGCCTTGCGTAAGAACAGCGATTTCACACAGCTTACGTTTCCAATTCTGTCGGAGTCTTGTACTAGTCTTTAGAGCATCTAACGTTCGCAATAGATACGCGAATGTGGTCTCAATATATTGAGGCTCGTACTAAAAAGAGGGCTACATTTTGTGGGGATGAAAGAGCTTTGTTGAAACTGGGTGGGCTGCGCTTCTTGACCGCGAGTCAGAGACGATGAGCGGGCCGCTGGCATCTACTCTTTGGTCTCATGGTCTTAAGAAGGTGGCGCCGGGTTACTGGACTAGTCTGTTTCGGGATCCGGCGCAAAAAGACGGATTACCTTTCGCTCCCGATTTCCCTTTATGATGCCATCAGCACAGATTAGCTGTACCGCTTGCTTGACCGCCGCAACGGAGTAGCGCATGGGGTACATGCGCATTACTGCGCCTTCAGCGCTTTCCTCTAGCGCCCGCCCAGTTAAGTTTGCCGCTCTCGCCCTTTCGATTCTTCGCAGGACGATGCTGCGGACGTTCGGGTCGTGGGCGAGTTGATAGGCTTCCTCTCTAACGAGATGGGTCGCGTTAACACCCAGCACGGTAGGCTCTGTCGAATAGCCCATGAATTGTACCCCGGTGATTGCCAGGCGGTCAGGCTAACCTATCGAAGCGGTCTTGTTAACGATATATTAACCACAATTCCTTAGAAAGGTCTCACCTCCTTAGGTGCATGTTCATAGCGCAAAGCGGCCCCGCCTCCTCCTCGGCGGGGCCGTACCTCATTCTACGCTGTGGAACGGAGCTTGCCTTCTTGAGGCTTAGAGCTTCAGATCTTTGGCAATTCGGCTTTTTGCGGCCAGCTTTGCCGCTTCGACCGCTTCGTCGCTCTTTCGGGCCAGCTTTGAATCGAAAAGATTTATGGCGACATAGGTTCCATCGCTGGCAGACCGGATATTGACGTTGAAGCGCGCCTGATCGATCTCCGGATCATCTGTCTGATAGATCAAGGTCCCTTCAGTAGGCTCACCGTCGCCGTACTTCTTAACAATCCGGCTGAAAAGGGTCTCTGCCGTCAGAGACGGGCTGAGCGTTTGTCCATTGTTCAGGGAGTAGAGACGGCCATCATGGGTGAAGGTCACGCGGATAACGTCCTTCTTGTTTTCGGCGGTCCAAAGGCCACGGTAGCCGATGATGACGTTGTTCTCTCCCGCGTCGGTCTCGATCCGCATGCTGGGGAGTGCGGCGGCAACATCCTCCAGAGAGTCTCCGAGCCGTATTCCACGGAAATCGAACGTACGAACATCCGCGGCAATGGCCGGTATTGGACTATCGGTTTCGGCAACGCTAGCTTCAGGATTGTCGGCATCAGCAAGCGCAGATTGATCCTCTTCTGAAACGACTGTGGGGGCATCGCTCTTCGGTTGAAGAGCGGCCACCGCGTCTGGTTGCTCTTCGGCAGCTGCAATTTTCTCAGAACGTGCTTCCTGCAACTGTGCGATGAGTTCCTCCGTAACATCGCCACTTACAACGACGCCGCGGTCTTTCTGGAAAACCGAGATTGCCCGTCCTGTGCGCTTGCCATAGAGGCCGTCGGCGGGTCCGGGATCGTAGCCGAGTTGACTCAGCAGCGCCTGCGCCTGCTTAACGACGGCCGAGGGCCGCACCGGCTTCGGCTTGGGAATGACCTGTGCGTTCGCGCTAGCAGCAGGCTGATTTGCGGAAGGGGTCGCCGGTGTTGCCGTTGACGGCCCTGAACTGTGGTCAGTCTTCGCTGCATCTTCATTCGGCGTGGTTGCTGGCTTGGAGGTGCTTTCGGAGGTGTCTGGAGCAGGGTTTTCATCGTCATCTGAGAAGACGTCGACCTTGTCCACAACCTTGCCGGCATCATTTAGGAAGTTCTCCCAAAGCGAGTCCGCCTGCGCCGGCGCAGTACCGAACGCTAGAACCCCTAGGACTGATAAAATCGAAAGATGCTTCTTGGACAATTCACCCTCCCGCCAAGTCAGATCCAGGACGGAACGGACCGGTTTTGCCCCGCAACTTCATCGCCGTTCCTGGCTCTCAATGTCACATTGTTCTTGATCCGTTCCGATTGCCGGCTGAGGTGCGTCAGGCACACGTCTCCATGCCGGCAAGCGTGGCGGAACCCGTTATGGGTCTCATAACCGCGTTAATGTCCGGTTAAGGATTGGATGTCTGTCTAAAAAGCCCCAAATTTGCCACTCCGGTCTAAGGGAAATCCTTTTGTGTTGAATGGCTTGGGCAAGTCTTGATGAGTGTGGAGAACAGCCTTTGGCCTCCTCACCATTCACGCTTCAAGCAGAAATCTAATTTAGGGTCTTTTAAATTGCTAAAGATACAGTCTGGCTGTTCAGTCAGCGACTGTATTCGGGTGGCAGACATGAAAGTCGAGCCCCAAGGTTCCAAAGCACGCGGCAAATCGGATTTGATGGACGCACTTTCCCGGCTCACCGGGAACGACGAAGTGCGGCCTTGTCCTGGCTGCGCGCATCGTTGCCCAACTTGCGGGTCCGGGAACTGTACCTGTCAGTGCAACGCCCGCTGCCCGAAGGTACCGGAAGTGCTGTCCTCCGATCCCAAGCGCTTTCCCATCGAAGCCGGAGTTCTGCCCCTGGTTTTTGCATTAAACCGGGCAAAGCTCGCGGTCCCTTGCTGGTCTTGCGAGGGGCACAGAGATCACTTGGGCAATCTCCATAAACTGCCGCAGGTGTGGTTTTACGTTCCGTCCACGGCTATTCCAGGGCTTCTGGCCCACTATCTTTGGAGCCTTTGGTTCAGCGGGCGCTTAGAGAACAAGTGGTCGGTCCTTGTCATCGCTTCGGACAACCGGCTGGATACCACCTATGCGGTCCAACCGGCTGAGAACCCGGAGCTCCGGTTGGAGAGCCTGCGTCGCGACGTCGAGACAATCGCCGAATGGATGATCGAAGAAACGAAGCAGATTGCCGAAGAGGCATTGCGTCATGCCGATTGTATGGCAGGACATCCAGTGAAGAAGCTCTGTGCGGGGGACGACGAGTTTTCTCCAAAAGAAAAGGTCGCCCCGCGTCCTTGAGACGTCTGAAAGCTGATTCGATGAACGCCCTGGGACCTCAGGAGGTGACGGGCGACACGTAGCGCGCCGCCTTCCTGAATATCGTTGATCCGCAGCTCGATCAGTGTCTGGCGCCGGCCGAGATGGTGCACCTTTACGACTTCTGGGTGAAGTTCCATTTGCCCAAGCTGCCGCAGGACATGTGGGAGTGTGTTCAAACCATCGCTTCCGTTCACCAAAAAATCAGTGAAGGATTCGGACACATTCATTCCGTCACGTCGCTCTGCGAGAAGCCAGTCCAACATTACATCGGTCTTCGAGTTCTCTCTTGCTGTAAGGCTCACGAGGTCCGTCCAGTTCCTGTAGAAGATGTGGCCGTGACTTGACCAGTTATTGACCGGTGCTCTGTTTGGCGCGTCGCCTGGGAAGTAATTCCTTGGCATACGAATTGGTTTTCCGCGCGCGACGTCGCGGAAATACTCGATAAGCAGTGTGTCCGTTTCATATTCGAAGTGATTGAAGATATAGGTCGCGTTATTCGTGCGATCCGCGAGAAGACAGAGGCCGGCCTTGTCGGATTCGGACAGGACTTCAACGCCGTTGCATTGCTCCAGATCGCTTGAGCGTACCTCTGTGTGCCGCGACACAGGAATGTTGAAATCTTCTCCCAGACCCCGGACAAGCACGTCTGTCCGGTCGCAGATCTTGTGGCGAAATACGCCAAACATTTTCTCCGGCAAATCGTGTTTTCGAACACCGTGGTAGTAGTAGAGGGCAGCCTGGGCGGCCCAACAGATGTATAGACTTTGACCTATGTTGAGCCGGGCCCATTCGAGTATTTGCGTGAGTTCGTTCCAGTATGAGACGTTCTCGAAGGGCAGTTGTTCGACTGGGGCTCCAGTCACGATCAGTCCATCGAAACTCTGGTCCCGGATCTCGTTCCAAGGTTTGTAGAAGGCGTCCAAATGCTCCGTTGGCGTTGTTCGTGGGTAGTAGGATCCGGGAACGCAAAATGTGAGGTGAACGACATCCGTTGAGCTGCCGAGCAGCCGCGCAATCTGTCGTTCCGTCTCCGCCTTCTTTGGCATCAGGTTAATCACGAGTATGCGCAGGGAGCTAAGCGTCTGGCCCTCGCTCAGCACCAGGAGTCCTTCCGTCCGCAACTCCTCAATTGCTGGCAGTCCTTCGGGAAGGGCAATCGGCATGATCGTGTCTCCGGTCAGGGAGAAATCAGCGCTGGCATAAGAAAAAGGGGCGCAACTGCGAGAGTTGCGCCCCAGTCCGGACCCCTCAGGCGGCCTCTTTGACCTGAGTGGCCTGTGAAAGAGCCTGACGAAGATCATTGATGATATCGTCCACATGCTCGATCCCGACCGACAGGCGGACGTAGCCGTCTGTGACCCCGGTCGCCACCTGATCCTCAGCGGAGAGCTGCTGATGGGTCGTGGTCGCCGGATGGATCGCCAGCGTGCGTGCGTCACCGATATTGGCGACGTGATAGATCATGGTCAGGGCGTCGATGAACTTTTGGCCGGCTTCCCGTCCGCCCTTCAGTTCGAAGCCGACGAGTCCGCCCAACCCGCCTTTGAGGTAGGTTTCGGCGCGGCGCTTCTGTTCTCCTTCGAACTGGCTGGGATGAATCACGCGCTCCACGTCAGGATGAGTGGTCAGAAAGTCAGCGACCGCCTGCGCGTTTTCACAGTGGGCCCGCATCCTAAGCGGGAGCGTCTCCAGGCCTTGAATGGTCTGGAAGGCATTGAAAGGGCTGACCGCGTATCCTAAATCCCGCTGCAGCGTGACTCTTGCCTTCAGGATATACGCGATGGGGCCAAGCGGTTTGGCAGCTTCCGTCCAGACGGCCCCGTGGTAGCTGGGATCCGGTTCATTGAGGAGCGGGAAGTGCTCCGCATGCTTTTCCCAATCAAAAGTTCCGCCATCGACGATAATCCCCCCGATTGATGTGCCATGTCCCCCGATGTATTTGGTGGTAGAGCTCACAATGATATGGGCGCCATGCTGGAAAGGCTTGCAGATGATTGGGGCGGCCGTGTTGTCGACAATTAGCGGAACGCCAAGGTCCTCACCGATCGCCGCCACTTCTGCGATCGGAAAGACGTGCAGCTTAGGATTGGGAAGGGTTTCCGCGTAGTAGGCCCTTGTCCGGTCATCGGTGGCGCGGCGGAAATTCTCCGGGTCGGTCGGGTCGACGAAACGCACTTCAATGCCGAAAGTGCTCAGGGTATTTGCGAAGAGGTTCCAGGTCCCGCCGTAAAGGTCTGTAGAGGACACGATGTTATCCCCGGACCGGGCGATGTTCTGCACCGCGATAGCTGAGGCGGCTTGACCTGAAGACACCGCCAAGGCCGCTGCTCCCCCTTCGAGGGCCGCGATCCGCTCCTCAAGTACCGCGCAAGTCGGGTTCATCACGCGCGTGTAAATATTTCCTAGCTCTTCCAGTGCGAAGAGCCGCGAAGCATGTCCGGTATCGTCGAACTGATAAGACGTTGTCTGATAGATTGGAACAGCGACGGCGTTAGTGGCGGTGTCCTTTCGGTGACCCGCGTGTAGAACAACAGTTTCGGGATGCGTTGCGTCTTGCATATTTTCCTCTCCGTTCGGGGCGGTCTTGCTGCTTCTGGCCTTCAAACCACCCGATGACCGCTTGGTGGACCTACGAGCCTCCAAGGGACGCCCGTCAATTGCGAGCCACACGTAGCACGGGATTTTGGATCGGAAAGTGACCGCCATCACAGGTTCGTGTTTTTCTGTGAGGGGTCGAGGAGCGGCCTGCAGCCAGCTTGGCCAGGCCGCGTGCCAAGATTTGTTGGTAAACAGAAGGCTGCGCTTGTGACCAAGCGCAGCCTAAGGGGAGGTAGCAGATTTCTAAGGAAAAGTTCGCCGGTATTGCGTGTTCGCCTCTATTGCGTGCCTCCATTTGTCAGCGGATAGCCGAGTCTTTCGTAAAGGGCCGCCACGGCGTCTTCGGTCCCTTCCGGCAACTGGTGTGCGATGCCGCGGTGGCAGTCAATACAGGTCCCACCCTTTAGCAAGGCCTGCTGATGCAGATTGGATGCGCGGTTTTCCTGCACGGAGAGATCCATGGAATCGAAGTCGTGGCAATTTCGGCATTCCCGTGAATCCGTGGTTTTCATCGCACGCCAAACGTTGGTCGCGAGCTGCAGTCGCTTCTCGTTGAATTTCTCAGGCGTGCTGATCGAGCCCATGAAGTGATGGTAGAGCTCGTTCGTCGCCTGGATTTTTCGCGCGACTTTGTGAATCCAGTCCTTGGGAACATGGCAGTCCGGACAGGTCGCGCGCACACCGGTACGATTGGTGTAATGGATGGTATTCTGGTACTCGACGAAGACGTTTTCCCTCATTTCATGACAGGAGATACAAAAGGTCTCGGTATTGGTCAGTTCCATACTCCAGTTGAAACCGCCCCAAAAGATGACGCCCGCAACGAAGCCAGACGCGAGAAGACTCCCCGCTGCGATCGTTGCGGCCGGATGCCTGATCCAAGTCCAGATCCGCCGCAACAGTCCGGATTTCTTTTCTTCGCTTTGCATCGCGGAATCCCCCTCAAGTGTCCTGCATTATTATTGCGAGAAGGCGCCTTCCATCTCGCGGGCGTTTTTAAAGGCGTTGGGTACCAGTTGCGGCGCATCGGCCTGAGGCACGTGGCATTGATTGCAGAACCAGCGGCGTGGGCTGATTTCGTCCAGATCCGTACCCTCGCGCGTTGAATAGTGTGTCTCGGACACCTTAGGGGCTCCGTATTGTGCATTCTGCGGCCAGGAATGGCAGCTCATGCACTTGTTGAAGCTGCCGGTGACTTGATAGCCGTCGACGGAATGGGGGATCAGGGGCGGTTGCTGACGATACGCCCGGGCAAACCCGGTAGCCGGCTTGGACTGCTTAAGCACCGGTGCAGCCGGAGTCGTATCCGGGAGATCCACGGCACCCCGCAGAGAAGTTACCTCACCTTGGCTTTGCGCCATGGCCGCAGTCGTTAATGCGCCTGCGAGAATGAGTGCGATGGCGAGACCCTTTTTCATGGTCATCCTCCTTTGGTCGAAAGCTCCGCGCCCGACCCCTGGAGCGCGTCAGTCTCGGTGTTCTGGTTGAAGCGGTGAGTAAAACTGAAGACGTCGAGAGAGCAGACGTCCAGGCAACGGCCGCAATTCAGGCAGTCGCCGGACAGGATGACGGGCCCGTGACCGGTTCTTTCTCCTCGAAGGGCAGGGGCGATGACTTGGGGCTCCGGGCAGATTTCGAAGCAGTCCATGCAATCGTTGCAACGGCTGCGTCCCATGGCTGAGACACGGAGCAAGCCTGCTTTTCCGACCAGGCCATAAAATGCGCCGACGGGGCAAAGGTGGCCGCACCAGCCGTGCTTTGCCGTATAGAGATCGAAGAAGAAGATGAGCGCCGCTGCGGTAAGCCCAAATGTGCCCCCAAACACGATGGCCCGGTGCAGGGTGGTGACCGGGTTGATCAGTTCCCAGGCAAGGCTGCCTGTCAGGGCGGATACGGCCAGGACGCCCACCATCATATAGATTCGCAGGTCCCGGCGCGGTGTCCAGCCTTTGCGTATGTTGAGCCTAGCACGCAGCCATGCGGCAAAGTCAGTGACGGGATTCACCGGACAGACCCAGGCGCAGTAACTCCGACCGCCGAAGATCACATAGCCCGCCAGCACGATCGCGGCACCGGTGAAGGCGGTGAGTTCGGGCAGATAGCCCGTTACAAGCTGCTGCGACAGGATGAAGGGGTCCGATAGTGGCAGGATGTCGAGGGTGATGCTTGAGGCGAGTGTCCCCTTCGTGATCCAGAATCCGAACCAGGGTCCGGTCAGGAAAAGGGATAGAAAGAAGACTTGTGCAAATCGGCGCGCCAAAAGGTAACGGTTGGCTTTGATCCACCCGCCGGCCTCGCGCGCTGCTTTCCCAGGAAACTGACGTCCGCTCATGAACCGCCTCCCGGTGTCGGGGTCGGGACACGATCCGGCAGGTCGATGACACCCGGCACCAATGCTTCGCCGGCCTTCGACTTCTCCTCCCAGCCAAGACGGTAGTGCGCGTCCCCTTCGGCGGCCGTCAGGCGTTGTGGCAGGACTTTGATCGCTGCTTCCTCCAGCACGCAGGCCTGCTCGCACTTGCCGCAGCCCGTGCAGGCATCCGCGTGGACGACGGGCTCAAGGATTGCATGCGCGCCGGTTCTGGGATTGTGGCGGCGCTCCAAAGTGATTGCCTCGTCGATCAGCGGGCAGATTCGGTAACAGACGTCGCAGCGTAGACCGAGCAGGTTGAGGCAGGTCTCCCGTCCCAGCACTACCGCAGTTCCCATCCGGGCATCTTCGATGTCGGTCAACCCGTGATCCAGGGCACCTGTCGGACAGGCTTTGACGCAAGGAATATCGTCACACATCTCGCAGGGAACGCTGCGCGCCTCAAAGAAAGGCGTCCCTTGAGCGGGGCCGTCGCCAAGTTCCGCCAGACTCAGAGTCTCATAAGGGCAGTCGCGCACGCAGGTACCGCAGCGAACACAGGCGGAGAGGAAGTCGGACTCCGGCAAGGCGCCCGGCGGACGCAGGGCATGGGCGGGAAGGACCCTGGACTGCGAGGCTAAGGCAGCGAGGCCGAATCCGGCTGCCGCGACGCCGCAAGCCATGCGCGCGGCGTCCTTAAGAACGTCCCGCCTGCTCCTGCTTGTGCCATGTCTTTCTGCGACCATGACCGTCTATCCGACCCCAATCTGCATGAATCCCAACTTCGGTTATGCAGCCTCGATGCTGCAGGCGCATTTCTTGAAGTCGGTTTCCTTCGAGATTGGGCAGGTCGCGTCTAGAGTCAGCTTGTTCACCAACTGGCTTTCATCGAACCACGGAATGAAGATCACGCCTTGCGGCGGCTTGTTGCGGCCACGGGTCTCCACACGGGTTGTCAGTTCGCCGCGCCGTGTCTTCAGTTTTACCGACTGACCGCGACGCAGGCCTTTAGCTTTCGCATCGTCTGGATGCATGAAGACGACGGCATTCGGGAAGGAACGGTGCAGTTCTGGAACGCGCCGCGTCATCGACCCCGAGTGCCAATGTTCCAGTACGCGGCCGGTCACCAACCACAGGTCATATTCCTCGTCCGGGCTCTCCGCCGGCGGTTCATAGGGGGCGAAGATTATGCGCGCCTTGCCGTCTTTGCGGCCGTAGAACTTCACGCCTTCGCCTTCCTTCACGTAGGGATCGTAGCCTTCGCGGAAGCGCCATAGCGTCTCGAAACCGTTGATTACGGGCCACCGGAGACCGCGGGACCTGTGGTAGGTATCGAACTCTGCAAGGTCATGCGCTTTGCCGCGGCCGAAGGTGGCGTACTCTTCGAACAAACCCTTTTGCAGATAGTAGCCAAAGTGCACGGACTCATCGTTATCGAATCCGTCGGCCGTTTGAGACAGCGGATACTTGTCCACCTGACCATTGGCAAAGAGCACCTCGTAAAGCGTCTTGCCCTTATACTCCGGCGCCGCGTCCAGTATCTCGGCGTCCCAGACCTCATCAGTGGTGAAGTATTTCGAGAACTCGACCACCTGCCAGACGTCGGAGCGCGCCTCGCCGGGAGCCTTAACCTGCTGGCGCCAGAATTGAGTCCGGCGTTCCGCGTTGCCATAGGCACCTTCTTTCTCCGCCCACATGGCAGTTGGCAGGATGAGGTCCGCGGCTAGGGCTGTGACGGTGGGGTAGGGATCGGACACGACGATGAAGTTGTCTGGGTTACGGTAGCCCGGATAGCCCTCTTCGTTCATGTTGGGGGCGGCTTGCATGTTGTTGTTGCATTGCACCCAGTAGGCATTAATGACGCCATCCTTCAATTGGCGATTCTGCAGGACGGCATGCGCCCCGACCCAACCGGGAATCGTGCCTTCCGGCAGCTTCCAGATCTTCTCGGCGATTTTCCGGTGCGCCTCGTTTTTCACCACCATGTCGGCAGGCAGGCGATGGGCGAAGGTCCCGACTTCGCGGGCGGTGCCGCAGGCGGACGGTTGCCCGGTCAGAGAGAAGGGGCCATTGCCCGGTTCCGAGATCTTCCCGGTCAGCAGATGAACGTTGTACATCAGGCCGTTCACCCAGGATCCTCGGGTGTGCTGATTGAAGCCCATCGTCCAGTAAGAGACGATCTTGCGGTCCGGGTCTGCATAGAGCTTAGCCAATCTCTCGAGCTTGTCTTCAGGCACGCCTGAGAGTTTCGCCGTGTACTCAAGCGTATAAGGCTCGACCAGCTTCTTGAACTCTTCGAACTCGACGGGTGAGATCGCACCGTGCTTCTTTTCGTGCGATGGGAACTTGGCCGCCTGTTCCAGCGGATGCTCCGGCCTGAGACCGTAGCCGATATCTTCCTGTGTGCGGTTGAAGGTCGTATGGGCGTTGACGAAGTCCCAGTTCACCGCGTCGTTCTGGATGATGTAGTTGCAGATGTAATTGAGAATCGCCAAGTCCGTCTGCGGAGTGAAGATCATACCATTGTCGGCCAAGTCGAAGCAGCGGTGCTCGAAAGTTGAGAGCACATGCACCTCGCTGTTCTCCTTGGTCAGTCGCGTATCGGTCAGGCGGGACCAGAGGATCGGATGCATCTCCGCCATGTTGGCGCCCCAAAGCACGAACGCATCGGCGTGCTCCAGGTCGTCGTAGCAACCCATCGGCTCATCGATGCCGAAGGCACGGATGAATCCGGCGACGGCCGAGGCCATGCAGTGGCGGGCGTTCGGGTCGATGTTGTTGGAACGCAGGCCGGCTTTGAAGAGCTTCGCCGCCGCGTAGCCTTCCCAAATCGTCCATTGACCGGAGCCGAACATGCCGACGCCCTTAGGGCCCTTTTCTTTGAGGGCCGTCTTGAATTTCTCGGCCATGACGGTGAAGGCTTGATCCCAGGACACTGGTGTGAATTCGCCGTTCTTGTCGTATTCGCCGTTGCTCATTCGCAGCAGCGGCTGCGTCAGGCGGTCCTGGCCGTACATAATCTTGGACAGGAAGTACCCCTTGATGCAGTTGAGCCCGCGGTTCACCGGTGCGTCGGGGTCGCCTTGGGTCGCGACAACGCGGCCGTTCTTTGTGCCGATGAGTACAGAGCAGCCCGTTCCGCAGAAGCGGCAGACACCCTTGTCCCAGCGAATCTCGGACTTGTCAGCAGCCTTGGCAATTTCGGAGCTGACGGTCGTGCCGGCAGCGGCCGCTGTGGCCGCGATGGCGCTGGCCTTCATGAATTCGCGTCTGTCTTGCTTCAGCATGGCTCTCTCTCCGTTATGCCGGCTTCATGGTCCGGCTCGAATTCGTGGTAGACCAGGGCCGCGGCAACAACGCCCGGCAGGGCATTCAACTCCGCCAAGGCATCCGCCGCAGTCATTTGCTCGCTGTCCTCAACCGTCACGACCAGCCTGGCGTTCTCCGCCCGGCCATGGCTCTCGACGCCCGGGATCTGGGACATGGCCGCTTCGATAGAATCGATGCGATCCGGTTTGGCATGAATCAGAACACCGCAGACATTCATGCCGCGTCCTCCTGTTGTTTCGCTTTCGATAGAGATTGAGATCCCCAGGAGCTCATCTTGATTGCTGCCACGGGGCACACCTCGCGGCAGGCACCGCATCCAGTGCAGAGCTCGGCCCGCACCTCAACTTGGACCCGCCCCCCCAGCAGTGGACGAAACCGCAGCGCGGCCGGGTTGCAGGCCGATTCGCAGGTCCGGCAGGCCACCCCACTGCTTTCAAGGCAAGCCGAGGTAATCTCGGCTTTGACGCTCCAGGGGGTCGTTCCGTCTCGGTCTTCCAGGAATGCGCCGCTGCTGCAGATTTCCGCACATGCACCGCAGAAGGTGCAACTGCCGCGCGCGAAGTCGATCTTGGCGCGCCCTTCGGTGTCGGCAACGATAATGTCCTGCGGACAGGCGCTCAGGCAGTCGCCGCAGCTTGTGCAGGACGCGGGAAAGGATTCTTCTGCAAGTGCCCAAGGGGGGCGTAAAGGTGCTTCCCGTCCGCCGAGGCGCCGGAAAAAATCGCGACGGTTCAAGGTGTTTCCCCAGTTCGTTGGCGCGCGCAGCTTTAAGAGAAGCGCCTGCATTGGTCCTTGACTTAAGTCAAGCGTCGCCTATGAGCTTCGACCTAAATCAATCAGGAGGCAAGGGGCGAATGCCGACGATGGAGGACAAAAGTGGCTGCGCCGGATCGAACAGCAGCCTGGTATGAGGGTTGGCACCGCGGGCAGGGGATTGATTAGGGCGCACGCAAAGAGAGAATAGCCAGGGAGAAACATTCATGAATAGTTGATACGGGGCTGCCCTATTCCGTCTGCCACAGGCCTATCGGCGGTTTGCGGCCGGCCCAGGGGCTTGCTTGTTCGATCTGGCCGGCTAAGCGAAGCAGCAGCGTATCTCTGCCGAAAGAGGCACCTAGCATAACGCCGATCGGTAGGCCACTTCTACTTTGGTGAAGCGGCAGTGAAATCGCCGGACAACCGGATGCGTTGTAAATGGTGTTCAGTGGGTTGAATCGCCATAATCTCTCAAAGAAAAGTGGCACGTCCTCTACATCGGCAAATAGGTGCCCGAGTTCCGGCGGCTGAGTTGCCATCGTCGGCGTCAACCAAATGTCATGACTGAGAAAGTAACTTGCAAAGGAGCGGGAGGCGGTGTTGAGACTTGATAACGCCGACAGTAGGTCGGCAGCGCTTAACTCTTTGCCACGTGCCATGAGCCAGAGATTGTTGTTCTCGACAGTCTCTCTTGTTGGCGCAATGCCGATTTGGTTCTGCCGCGCGGACAGCGCCCAGGTCATATTGGCCGCGAAGATTACCATGAAAGCTTCGCCAAGAGAGACGGCGTCCCATTCGGGAGATGCCTCCTCCACATCATGGCCCAAGTCTGCGAGAAGATTGGCCGCATTCTCGACGGCTTGCAGGCAGTCAGCATCGAAGTTGACTCCGCCTGGCGCAGAACGCGCGAAGCCGATGCGCAGGCGGCCTGGCTCCGTCTTCGCAGCGTCCGAGAAAGTTTGATCGGGGGCAGGGGCCACATGGGGATCGCCAACGTCCGGGCCGGCCGAGACATCGAGGAACGCTGCACTGTCACGTACGCTGCGTGTCACCACGTGTTCCACCACCAATCCGTTCCAGTGTTCTCCCGCATCTGGGCCCAGAGGGTTGCGGCCACGGGTAGGTTTCAGGCCCACCAGGCCACAGCAGGAAGCTGGCCCGCGGATGGAGCCGCCAGCGTCGTTCGCATGAGCCGCGGGGACAATACCAGCCGAGACGGCTGCCGCCGAGCCGCCGCTGGAGCCCCCCGGCGTATGGTCCAAGTTCCAGGGGTTATGGGTCGGTCCGGACGCTACGGGCTCGGTTGAGCCGCTGGACCCGAGTTCGGGAGTGTTGGTCTTACCTATGACGACAAGGCCCCCCGCTTTCCAGCGCTTCAAGATCTCGCTATCGAAGGGCCGGGTCCAATCTTCGAAGTAGCGGCTGCCGCAGTTGGTGGGTAAACCCGCCCAGGAGACGACGAGGTCTTTCAGGAGAAAGGGCACGCCGCGTAGCGGGCCCTCCGGCAGTCCCGCTTGCAAGGCGGCGTTGGCTTGCTCCTCCATGACGGTTACGACCGCGTTGAGCTTCGGATTGAGTTTATCGATGGCGCGAAGTGCGGTCTCCATTAGTTCCGCAGGAGAAACCTCTTTTTTCCGGACGAGGTTCGCAAGTGCTACAGCGTCATGGTCGGCATAGTCCTCGAAGTTCATCATTGCTACAGCCCTTCAACAATTGCCTGGCCAGATCCCCATTCCAGCACAGTCAGCCTTCGCCCCTGCTGTCCGTCCTAGGAATCATGCAGGAAGCATGCGACGTGATGCCCCGTTGCTGCCGGTTTCAATTCGGGCTCGCGCTCGGAGCAAACCGGCATGCGGCGCGGGCAGCGTGTATGAAACCGGCATCCTTTGGGGGGATTTATTGGGCTCGGAACATCTCCGGTGAGACCACCGAGGTCGTCGACGCGTTTCGCCGTGGGATCGGGTACCGGAATGGCTTGCAACAACGCCTGCGTATAGGGATGCAGAGGCTGGCGGTAGAGTGCGTCGCTGGGACCCGACTCGACAATCTTGCCAAGGTACATGACGGCCGTCGTGTCACAAATCCGCTTTACCACGCTGAGGTCGTGCGAGATAAAAATGTAAGTGAGGCCTAGATCCTTCTGCAGTTGCAAAAGGAGATTTAGGATCTGCGCTTGAATCGAGACGTCCAATGCGGAAACCGGCTCGTCGAAAACGACAAGCTTCGGCCTCAAGATCAAGGCACGAGCAATTGCGACGCGCTGGCACTGGCCGCCACTGAATTCGTAAGGATAGCGGTCATAGTCGCGGGGCTTAAGGCCTACAACGTTAAGCAACTCGCGCGCTTTTTCCGTCCGCTCGGCTCGATTACCCAGGCCATGGAACCGTAATGGTTCCGAAATGTTGACCCCGACGCTCATGCGCGGATTGAGTGAAGACAGCGGGTCCTGAAATACGAGCTGCATTTCTCGCCGCGCACGTTGAAGTTCATCCTTAGCAAGTTGCAGCAGGTTGATGCCGTCGAGGCGCACTTCGCCGGCGGTCGGCTCTATGAGCCGTAAGATAAGGCGGGCGGCCGTCGACTTCCCGCAGCCGCTTTCGCCGACCAACCCGAGCGTTCGGCCCTGCTCGAGATCGAACCCTATGTTGTCCACGGCCTTCAGCATATCGGGCTTTGCCTGGAACATACGGGTTCGCCCAGTCGGAAAATGCTTCACCAACCCGCGCACCGCTAGGAAAGCACGATTCATGGGCGCATCGTTCCTTCCTCTAAGTCTGTTAGATGGCAGGCCGCTTGACGGCCACCCGGAATGTCGTGCAGGTCCGGGGTCTCCTTGGAGCAACGATCAATGGCAAGGGGGCAACGAGATTGGAAGCTACATCCAGGTGGTAGATGGGCAAGATCCGGGGGCATGCCCGGAATAGGCTGCATCGGAGTGTCTTGGTCGTCATCGAGGCGCACCAACGAAGACAACAGCCCTTTCGTATAGGGATGCTTTGGGTCCTCGAAAACGCCGGCAACATCGCCGTACTCGACGACCTTGCCGGCATACATAACCATGACATCGTCGGCCATCGAGGCAACAACACCCAGGTCGTGGGTGACGAGGATCAGTGCGCTGTTGAGAGCGCGTTGAATGTCCTTCAACAGCCGCAGGATCTGCGCTTGAATGGTGACATCAAGCGCCGTTGTTGGTTCGTCTGCGATAAGCAGGTCGGGCCCGCAGGCAACTGCTCCCGCAATAAGGACGCGTTGCCGCATACCGCCACTGAACTGGTGCGGGTAGTCGACGTAGCGCGCCTCGGGATGAGGAATGCCGACCTGGCCCATTAGCTCGATGGTTCGCTGGCGAGCCAGCTCACGGCTTAAACCTTGATGGACAACGAGACCTTCTGCGATCTGTTCTCCGACCCGGAAGGCGGGATTGAGCGAAGTCATCGGGTCCTGAAAGATCATCGCAATGCGATCGCCACGGATTTTCTCAAGTTCCGTCTCGGTGAGCTGCGTGAGATCCTTGTCGCGATAGATAATCTGCCCATCGACGATGCGGCCCGGCGGATCGACTAAATGCATGATTGAAAGTGAGGTGACTGTCTTCCCTGAACCGGACTCCCCGACGATACACAGCGTGCGGCCTTCGCGCAGCGTGAAGGACACGCCGTCGACCGCTTTGAGCAGCCCCGACTTGAGCCGGAAGTGCGTGCGCAGGTCCTTCACGTTCAGAATGGTATTTCCCTGAGTCATGACAGATCGCTATGCCGAATGATGCCGGGTTCCGGCGCGAGGATCGAGCGCATCCCGCAGGCCGTCCCCGACGAAATTAAAGGCTAGAGCGACAAGTACGATGACAAGGCCCGGAAAGATCGTCGCGTGGGGTGCCTTTTTCAGGACAACTCGGCCATCGCTCACCATCGTGCCCCAGTCTGCTGCTGGTGGCTGCGCGCCAAGGCCGAGAAAGGAAAGGCCGGATCCGACGACGATCATCAGGCCAACCAGTGTCGTCGCGTACACGATGACTGGCGAGATCATGTTGGGTAGGACATAGCGAATGATAATGGTCGCTTCCCCGGCGCCCCCGGCCTTTGCGGCCTCGATGTAGGGCTGTGCCGTGACGCCTAGGGTCGACGTCCTGACGATCCGCGAAATGTAGGGTACCAGAACCACCGTGATGGCGACTATCTCCGTGATAACGCCCGGTTGCAGGACGCCGGCGATGGCGATTGCAAGCAACACCAATGGCACCGCGAAAAGAGCATCGAGGGTGCGCATGATCATCTGATCGACCCAGCGGCCGAAGTAGCCCGCGAGTAGGCCGAGAACAAGGCTGATGAGGGTCGCAATGAGCGTCGGCGCGAACCCTACCAACAAGGATATGCGTCCGCCATAGAGCAGGCGGGTTAGGATATCGCGTCCGTTGCTGTCGCTACCTAACCAATAGCCCTCTGTCAATGGGGGCTGATTACGCATCAATCGCGCGGCTTCGTAAGGATCGTGCGGGCTGAAATAAGGTGCGAAAATCGCCAGGATCACGACGGTGAGCAGACCGATTAGGGAAATCAAAGCCGCCCTATCGCGCGCGAAGGCGCTCCAGGTTCGGGCCAGACGGCCTGGACGGCGAGGAGACGAAGTTTCGGATTCGGTGGCTGAGGTCATTTTCCGCTCCGCTGTCCTTCGATGCCGATCATGTCAGATCACTCGAACGCGAGGGTCGAGAAAGGCGTTCAGGATGTCGATCATCAGATTCACCAGCACGAAAGCGAGAGCGATGATCAGGATTGCCGCCTGGACCACCGGAACGTCGCGGGCAACGATCGAGTAGTAGAGTTGGTTGCCCAACCCCGGCCAGGCGAACACCACCTCGGTGAATAACGCGCCACCGAGCAAGAACCCAAGCTGAAGTCCGGAGATCGTGGCGATAGGGGGCAGGGCATTGCGCAGCGCATGCTTCCAGAGAATGGTGGGCCGGGCGATCCCTTTGGATCGGGCGACACGAATGTAGCCCTGACCCAGGACTTCCATCATCGAGGAGCGAACCATCCGCGTGATAATCGCGGCCGGCCCGGCCGCCGTGGCGATCGCCGGCAGGACCAGATGGTGGGCGATATCAAGCAAACCGCCGTCGCCGGTAATGCTGACCATCCCCGTTGCCGGAAACCACCGAACCGAGAGAGCGAACGCGAATACCAGGAGAAGCGCCAGCCAGTAAGGTGGTGTGCTGCCGACGATCAGCGTAATAGACATGCTGATTCGGTCGAATGTCGAATAGGATTTGGCCGCCGCATACATCCCGACAAAGAAGCCAACGAGCAGCGCCAGTAGGAAGCTGGCGAGAGCGAGCACGGCGGTGTTGGCGAAGCGCGGTAAGACGACGTCGATTACAGCGCGCTGCGTGTGAACCGAAATCCCGAAGTCGCCTTGCAGAATATTGCCGACCCAGGTGAAGTATTGGAATAGAAGCGGGCGGTCCAGGCCCATTGCCTGCCGGAGCTTCTCTTTGGCTTCTTCTGTTGCCATAGGACCGAGCAGCGCATCGGTCACGTCACCGGGAGCAAAGTGGACCAGAAGAAACACAAAGATTGAGAGTCCGAGGAGGATCGGTAGAACCGCGAGCAGACGCGTGACAATCTGTCTAAGCATCCCGGCGCACCTGATCTACGTACGTAAAACGCAGAGTCAATTTAACATCCTTGACAGCGGGTTCGATATAGTTGGGGCGCCGCAGATGAAGCCGCGACGCCCCACCCCCCAGTCGTATCGATTACTCCTCGATCCAGACGGTCGAGAAGTCGTACCAGTCATTCGGTGGGTTGACGAAGCCTTTCACACTCGGGGCCAGGAAGATTGGTTGCAGATCGGCAACCAGCGGTACGAAGGCGGCATCTTCCATGATCATGGTGTTGATTTGTTGATAGATGGCTCGCGCCTTGCCTTCGTCCTTTTCCATCACGGCTTGGTCCAACATATTGTCGACTTCTTCGTTGCAGTACCATCCGGAGTTTACACCGTTCGGCGGAAAGGAATCGCAGCCAGCGACGATTCTGATGAAGGACGGATAGGTCATGCCCCAGCCGATATGATTCATTGCGATATCGTCGGTCATGCCTGCGGCCCAACGGCGCAGGTAGGCAATCCACTCGTGCTTCTGTATTTTAACGTTGACACCGATCTTCTTCAGGTCCCGCTGAATCCAGGACTCGACCAACTCGCCGGTCCCATACTGAAAGATATCCCAGTTGATTTCGAAACCATCTGGATATCCTGCTTCAGCCAGAAGCTGCTTCGCTTTTTCCGGATCGTACTTGTAGAAGCGAAAATCCGAATCGTATGCGAAAGTCCCGGGTGAAAGCATGCCATCTTCGACCCGTCCCGTCCCGGCATAGATCTCGCTCACAAGGCCTTCCTTGTCGATCGCCATGTTGAGCGCCTGGCGAACCCTCTTGTCCTTCATAACGGGGTGGCGGTGATTGAGGTGAATGAAGACGTAGTTCGGGACGTTTTCGTTTGTCGTCAGGACGAAGCCTTCGTCTTTGAGGTCTTCGACATCATCCCAAGGCGGCACGCCGATGAAATTGACTTCTCCCGTCCTAAGCGCATTTACGCGTGTCGCCGGATCTTCGAGCGGCCGGAAGATGATACGATCGAGCTTGGCCTTTCGTCCCCAATAATCGTCGTTGCGTTGAAGGACGGTTTTGACCCCCTGGTCCCGTTCAACAAACTTGAAAGGACCGGTTCCGACCGGATTGAGCGCAATCCCCTCGTTACCGTGCGTCTTCACGGAGGCCGGGCTGATCATCAGTGGTTGGCCGTAGCTCTGCAAGCCTGTGCGTAGCCATTCATAGTGTGGCTGTGTCAGGGTGATCTTGACGGTCATGTCATCGACTTTTTCGACGGCCTTGATCCACTTCGTATAGGCCGAAACAAAGGCTGCCGACTTCTCGTAGTAGTTCGGGGATTCGCTGTCCCAGAAGCGTTCAAAGTTAAACATGACGGCATCTGCGTTAAACGGCTCGCCATCATGAAACTTTACTCCTTCTCTCAGATAGAAGATGTATTCCGTGCCGTCTTCGGAAACATCCCACGAGGTCGCCAAGCCCGGAACAAGCTTCGGGGTTATGACGTCGGCTTCAGTCAGATCCTCTTTCACGAAGCTCTCAAAAACGTTGTAGGTGACGTGGTAGGTGACCCAGCCTCCCGTCGCGTGCGGATCGAGGATGTCGTGATCGGCAGGCATGCCGTAGACCAACGTACCCTGTGCCTTGGCGTACTGGCTGTTCGTGGCAGTTCCACTTATGAGCACCGCCGCGGCAAGCGCCAACAGAGCTCTTCGCTTAAGCTTCATCAGCATTTGTTTAATTCCTCCCTCGTTGATTTTCTTGGTTCCAAGCAGGAAATCCTAGAGCCGATTAGTTCAGGTTTGGCCAGCATCTGACTTACTGTCCGGTATTCTCTGCTTCCAGCCAACGCAATGAGCTTTCGATCACGATGCGTCCCGCTGCCGTCATAAGCGGCAAGGCCATCGATGGTGATGGGTCTTCGCTCGCACCCATCTTGCTTGCGAGCTCCGGGGTATAGGGGACATGCATGAAGCCACATCTCGTCTCGAGCCCGAGTTGCCGCCCGAGATGGAGCGAGGTGAACAGCATCTGGTTGCAGAGATGCGTTCCCGCCGAATAGGAAACGGAAGCAGGAATGCCCGCGGCGTTTATATCGGCGACGATGTCACGCACCGGCAACGTGGAGAAGTGCGCATCGGCACCGCCCAAGATGATAGGGGAGCCAACCGGCTTGAGGTCGTCGTTGTCGGGAACGTCGAAATCGCGGCAGTTGATCCCGATCATTTCGATGCGGATTGTCGCAGCCTTGGGAGCAACTCCCAATCCCAGCCAGATGGCCGGTCGGTGAGTCAAGAGAGCATCCTCTACGAGTTCCGTGAGGCCGTCCGTCTTGACCGGGATCTCAAGGGGTACGAATAGGAAGTTATCCCAGGTTTGGTCCGACAGTTTCCGTAACGTCAGCGCAGCTGGGTTGGGGGCTGTCATGGCCCAATCGCCAAACCCCGTTACGACGACTGTCATTTGTTGAGTCATGAGCCCCCCGTGCGGTTCGCCTGGCGTCGGGCCTTGAGACTAGGTTCAGCCTCTGTGATTTCACTGCAAGCGATAAAAAATCCTGCCAAACGAACAGTTGCGGAGCAAATTGCAATGCGGCATGGGCATATAAGGTAACATTATATGCTAGTCCCGGCCGGCCCGGAGTTGCCGAGATTGTAGTTTAGGTATGACGAGCAGTCCGGAAGCTTCGGTTACTCCTATTAAACTGGCATCTGCGGACCGTGGGTGCCGGGCCAAGGGGGCTCCGCTCTTGTCGGGATCATCACGAAAGGTATCATTTCGCAATGCATTACCGGCAGATCGAAGCATTCCGCTACGTTATGATCAATGGGACCGTTACTGGGGCCGCCGAGGCGCTCTCCGTGACGCAGCCTGCGATCAGCCGGTTGGTTGCTGACCTCGAAGCAAACCTCGATTTCAGACTATTTGTGCGGCACAAGGGAAGGCTTCTTCCTACACCGGAGGCTTTGCGTTTTTACCAGGGTGTTGAGCGGTACTTCCAAGGGCTTGAGCAGCTTGACCGGATCGCCAAGCAAATCCGTACGGAAAGCCATGCCGATCTTCGAGTGTGTGCGACACCTGCGTTATCGACGTTCCTCTTTCCAACGGTGATCCAACGATTTCGGCAGCAGAACCCGGAGATCCACATTTCAATCGAAACCCTATCGTCGTCAGAGATCGTAAGCCGACTGCAGGATCACATGACCGATCTGGCCGTGACACTTGCCTTTCCCGAAGTGGCGGGAATCGTGCAAGAGGTTCTGCTTGAAGCGGCACATGTCTGTGCCGTTCATGAATCCCATCCCCTAGCCGAACGATCTGTCATCACACCACAGGATTTCGAAGGCGAAGAAGTGATATCAATTCTGCCATCAGGACGGGTAAACTGGAACAAGGTGGCGCAAGTGCTGAAAGAGGCCGGCATACAGTATGGTCAGAATGTAGGCGTTCAGAATTCGCATACGGGCTATAGCTTGGTCGCAGCGAACCTGGCCATAGCGCTGATCGAACCCTTTGCCGCCCCGACGTGGCTCAAACATGGAGTTGTTGTTCGTCCTTTCGTTCCGACGGTCACCTTCAGCTATGCTATTGCTTATCCCTTGTCTTCGCGCCCGACCGAGCACGTGATGGCTCTTGCAGACTGCGTTAGGGAATTCGCCAGCGAGCAGTCTGATAACCTGATAGGTTCGGGAGCAGCTGTACCAACGTCTTGAGCCGCCTGCCCTGGACAAGTTTGAGGCCGGCATACTTCCGACGTTTGCGCTAGTAACTTTACTCCCATACACCAATCCGCTGGCAAATCTCGCGGATCTTCTGCCCCTGGATAAAGAGAGCCTATGCATCCCAAAGGTGGGGGACGATCTGCTCAAATGAGAATCACCGGGTCAGCGTCTGATTGCCCCTTCTCTAAGAGACACAGATACCAAAATTGGTGTTTCAACGATTCGAGTCGACTAAAGGGCGCTGGTCAATAGGTAGGATTATTTTATGGGAGATCGCGCGGCGGGCCATCAGCCCATTATGAAGCTTCCCGATTGGACGGGAAGAGGGGCCAAAAATACCTCGAAATGATGCCCGCAGGTGACTTATTGGTGACTTGGAGAAGGCGAGGGGATCACGCAGATTTGCTAACCCCTTCAAAGATATGGCTCCGCGGGCAGGACTCGAACCTGCGACAGGGTGGTTAACAGCCACCTGCTCTACCAACTGAGCTACCGCGGAACAAATATCGATTAACGCCACTATAACAAAGCGAGCAGCGCGAAGGCGCGCCTTATATCAAAAGGGAAACGACTCTGTAAAGGAATAGCAGGGCTAACCTCCGGACACCGCAGTCAGAAGGCACTTAGCTACTGAGATATAACCCGAATTAGGCATATGAAACCATCTCAGAAACTCGGCGGTGCTTAGATCTCCGTTAAGCCATTGCTCTAGGAAGACCTGGCTAACCGGATGAAGTTTTTCCGGCAGACAGATCAAAAGTTCCTTTGGCAAGGCCGGGATCAAAATAGTGCTCCTCCGCTGCTTCAGTCCTGATCGTCTGGGGTATGGCTCCTAAGGCCAACCGCGCCCCGAACCAACGCAACGATCGTCGGTGTCATTCGAACGCCCGCAAGCATAGGTGAATTCCGGCACTTTGGCTTTCACAATCTCAACAGGTCCTTAGCAACATATTGTTCTTGTTTTGTTCTTGCAATACAAACCTTCTTCGGCTTATCGTGCACATCCGGACGCCGCATTCACTTTCCGAGGACAGGAAGGACGCAAAATGATGATGAGAATCGAAGACAAGGATACCTTGGATCACGTTCTGAGCACTGTCGGTGCCGTCACGACCTTTGCGCTTTTCCTCGCCCTCCTCAGCTACGGTTGGTTCAAGGTCTTCACCGGCCTCTGAAACCTGGCGATCCTGGGCTCGACAAGGATTAGTTTTGTGCTGCTACGGACCAGCGGAGCATCGGTTGGGTGTGCCTGGAGCCACCCGTGCCGTGGTCGATTGGAGGCCCGGAGCGGATTCGAACCGCTGTACAAGGATTTGCAATCCTCTGGATAGCCACTCTCCCACCGGGCCCCGGCGCCTCGCATTATAAGCGCTTGAGAGTGGACGGGAGGTCTTATCTCTCGGACATAAACCGGTCAAGAGCGCTTAGATTACAGGGCGCGGTCTCTGAAGTTTCGCGCGTCGGCCGACTTAGTAGTATGGGTCGGCGTCCTAAAGCGTCCAGTTCTTTGATGTCGACATTTCGAACTCTCAGCCTGGTCTTCGACTGTTTCTCAAGGGTTTGTCACCTGCGGATTTCAGACATATAACCCTTGAGCGGAGCACACCCGCCGCACATCTATCAAATTCCATTTCTTCGGATGACCCAAATGGATTTTGCGCTAGCCCGGACAAACATGGTCGAGAGCCAAATTCGCACCAACAAGGTGACGGACCAGCACCTCATCGACGCTTTTGAGGCCGTGCCGAGAGAGCTTTTTGTAGGAGAAGACCAGCAGGGCCTGGCCTACGTGGACGAGGACCTTCAGATCGCCGAGGGGCGGTTTTTGATGGAGCCGATGGTGCTGGCACGCCTCATTCAGGCCGCTGCCCCGACATCAACTGATGCTGTGTTGGATATCGGCTGCGGAACGGGGTATTCGACGGCTGTCCTGGCCAGGGTGGCTGGTTCCGCGGTGGCTCTGGAGCCGGATCAGCGGCTTGCCGAACGAGGCAATGCAATCCTGAACGATCTCGGGATCGATAATGCGGCAGTCGTCGTGGGAGATCCTAAATCCGGATATGCCAAGCAGGCCCCATATGATGCCATTTTGATTGGGGGCGCGGTCGACGAAGTGCCTTCCGCGGTGATCGACCAGCTTGCGGATGGTGGACGAATTGTTGCGGTGCTCATCGATGAAGCGGGGCTGGGGCGCGCAACGCTTCTTCAACGGGTGGGAGCAACCGTATCAAAGCGCGTGCTCTTCGATGCGGCAGTGCCGCCGCTTCCCGGATTTGAGCGCAAACCTCAGTTCGTTTTTTGATGCGATCTCTTAAGAGGGCTTTCTAAGTGATAAGAACTCTTCAACCAGGGCGGCCCTATTTAAGAAAGACACATAGTATGGAGGGGCGTTGGAAGCCCTCCGCTGTTCTGCGTCTATTCGTGTTGCGGTCTCTTGCTTTCGGAATCCTGCTCACCCTTTCGGCAATAGGGTTCCAGGCACAGGCGCAATCGCTGAAAGAGTCCTTGGAGCACACCTATCGGACCAACCCGATTTTGCAGGCGTCTCGGGCCGAACTCAGGTCCGTCAATGAAGGCGTGCCGCAAGCTCTATCGGGTTGGCGGCCCACGGTGTCTCTTACTGGCTCGGCGGGGCAGGAGTACACGGATCAGGATCAGCCGACCAGCCAATCGGAGTCCTCGACCCCAAGAAATGTCGAACTGTCTCTAAGACAACCGCTCTATACAGGCGGGCGGACGGTTTCGGCAACGGAGCGGGCGGAATTCGACGTCCTGGCACAGCGTGCGCGGCTTAAGGCGGTCGAGCAGGACACGCTGTTTGACGGAGCTGTCGCCTATTTCGATGTTTGGCGGGATCAGTCGGTTCTGCGACTGAACATCAACAACGAGCGGGTTCTGACCCGCCAGCTTGAAGCGACACAGGACCGCTTCGACGTTGGCGAAGTCACCCGGACAGATGTCGCGCAATCGGAATCGCGTTTGGCGACCGCCACCGCCGACAGGACCGCGGCGGAGGGAGATCTCGCCGCGAGCCGCGCGACTTTCAAGCGTGTGGTAGGGCTGGAGTCGTCGGAACTCAAGGAGCCGCCGTCGGTGAAAGGCCTTCCGGAAACGCGAGAGGAGGTCATCGAACGCTCCATCGCGGATGATCCGCGGGTCGTGGCGGCAAACTTCGATCAGCTGTCGGCGGAACGGCAGGTAAGGGAAATCTTGGGTGAGCTGCTTCCGGAAGTAAGTCTGAACGGCAATCTGGAGCACCAGGACGAGACTGCGGGTGAGGACTTCCGGAGCAAATCCGCTTCCATCACGGCGGAGGTTTCGGTCCCGCTCTACCAGCAGGGTCAAGTCTCCAGCCGCGTCAGGGCCGCCAAGCAGACACAGAGCCAGCGCCGCCTGGAGGTAGACGCGGCGCGGCTGCAAGCTGTGGAAGACGCCATTCAGGCCTGGGAGAATCTGGTGACCGCACGGGCCCAGATCGTCTCCTTCAACGCGGCCGTCCGGTCCGGCGAGATCGCGCTGGAAGGCGTGAAGCAAGAGAATATTGTTGGGACGAGAACAGTGCTCGATGTCCTGGACCAGGAACAGGAGCTCTTGGACGACCGGGTGAATCTGGTGCGGGCCCGGCGAGATGAGTTGGCGGCGCAATATGAGGTTCTGAGGGCCATCGGACGGCTCTCGGGCCGGGATCTCACCCTGGATGTTCCTTTGTACGATCCGGAGGAAGACTATAAAAAGGTGCGGAATCTCTGGTTTGGACTTGATGCACCAAGTTCGGACTAGAACCGGGCTGGCCTCTTAGCTATCGATTTATTCGTCCCTTTTTTGGCAATAGTGTTAAAAGGGGCCTATTGATTTAAGGATTCGGGCACTTCGGGCGGTCCACATATGAGCGAAGCAGAGAGCCAAGAAGAACCTTCGATGGAGGAGATCCTAGCCTCCATCAGGCGAATCATCTCCGAGGAAGAACCCGAGGAAGACGGTGGCGAAGAGGCGGACGCTGAGGCTGCGACCGAAGAGGCCAGCGCACCTCAGGAAGTCGAGCGCGAGCCAGAACCTGAAGAGGCCGAGCCAGAACCGGTTGCTGAAGAGGATGATGTCCTTGAACTCACCGAAAGGGTCGACGATGGCGGCGAGACCTTGGATTTGGTGAGCGATGATGAGTCGGTGCCGGAAGCAGAGCCTGAACCCGAATCAGAACCAGAAATTGAGGCCGAATCTGAGGTTGAGGCGGAACCCGAACCCGAACCTGATCTGGTAGCTGAACCGGAACTGGAAGCAGAGCTAGAGGCGGAACCGGAACTAGAGGCGGAGCCGGAAACGGAACTGGAGATCGAAGAACCGGACATGTCTGAGCCTGTCGCGGCTCAGACTGACCCGATGCCTTCGGACGATCTCCTGGTATCGCAGGCGACGGCAAGCGCGGCCACGGCCTCCCTAGCATCGATTTACAGCGCTGTCGGCAGCGATTCTCAAGATGCTGGGATGCGTATCGGGTCGGGCAGAACTCTTGAGGAAGTTGTTCGCGAGGCCCTGGCACCAGAGCTGAAAGCTTGGCTCGATGCTAACCTAGCGCAATTGGTCGAGCGGATCGTACGCGAAGAGGTCAAGAAGATGATTCGCCGTGCCGAAGACCTCTAGCGCCCGCTAGAGGGGCGTTCGGGCCGCCCTGTTGCGAGGGCACATCTCCTGCAATTCAAGTCGACTGATGGAGCAATAAGCCAGCTATGCTGGGAAAGACATTTAGCCCTTCCGAGGTTGAGCCGCGACACTACGAGCGTTGGGAAAAAGGCGGCGCTTTCGAATCTGGCCGCCACGGCAACGCCAAGCCCTACACCATCATGATGCCGCCCGCGAATGTGACGGGCAGCCTGCATATCGGTCACTCATTGACGTTCACGATTCAAGACATCCTCATCCGCTACTATCGGATGCAAGGCCGGGATGCTTTGTGGCAGCCGGGGACCGATCATGCCGGAATCGCCACGCAGATGGTTGTGGAACGGCAGATGGCGGAAGAAGGCCTGTCGCGGCACGATTTGGGCCGTGCGGCCTTTCTTGATCGCGTGTGGGACTGGAAAGAGCAATCCGGCGGCACGATCATGCGGCAGTTGCGGCGGCTCGGAGCATCGGCGCACTGGCAGAGAGAACGCTTCACGATGGACGAAGGATTGTCTCAGGCGGTGCGGAGAGTCTTTGTCGATCTCTATGGACAGGGTTTGATCTATAAGGACAAGCGGCTCGTCAATTGGGACCCCAAGCTGCACACGGCGATTTCCGATTTGGAAGTGGAGCCACGGGATATAAAAGGGCACCTCTGGCATTTCCGGTATCCGATCGAGGGAGAGGAGGGGCATATAGTCGTCGCGACGACCCGCCCGGAGACCATGCTTGGGGATTCCGGTGTTGCGGTGCATCCCGACGATGACCGTTACAGTGCGCTTGTCGGCAAGAAGGTTGTGCTTCCATTGGTCGGTCGAAAAATCCCCGTCGTTGCCGACGACTATGCCGACCCCGAAACCGGATCCGGCGCGGTAAAAATCACCCCGGCACATGACTTCAACGACTTCGAAGTTGGGCGCCGGCACGATCTGGAACTTATCAACATTTTCGACGAGAACGCCCATTTGAACGACGCGGTTCCCGAAACCTATCGCGGCCTTGATCGCTATGAAGCCAGAAAGCGCGTTGTCGAGGATCTCGAACAAGGCGGATATCTCGTCAAGGTCGAGGACCATCAGCATGTGGTTCCCTATGGCGACAGGGGCGGGGTCGCGATCGAGCCCTGGCTGACGGATCAGTGGTACGTCGACGCTGCGACGCTCGCGAAGCCGGCGATCGAAGCCGTCGAGCAGGGTCGAACACGATTCGTGCCGCAACAGTGGGAAAACACCTACTTCGAATGGATGAGAAACATTCAACCCTGGTGTATCTCCCGGCAGATCTGGTGGGGGCACCAGATTCCTGCCTGGTACGGTCCCGATGGTGAGACTTTCGTGGATTTGAGCGAGGCGGATGCCAAGAATGCTGCAGCGAAGCACTACGGACGTGAGGTCGAGCTGACGCAGGACAACGACGTTCTCGATACATGGTTCTCTTCTGCTCTCTGGCCCTTTTCGACGTTGGGCTGGCCGGCGCAAACACCTGAACTCGCGCGTTACTATCCCGGTGACGTTCTCGTTACCGGGTTTGACATCATCTTTTTCTGGGTCGCCCGCATGATGATGATGGGGCTGCACTTCATGGGAGAAGTGCCGTTTCGGACCGTCTATATCCATGGCCTGGTCCGTGACGAGCGCGGCCAGAAGATGTCGAAATCGAAGGGTAACATTATGGACCCTCTCGATATCGTTGATCGCTACGGCTGCGATGCGCTCCGTTTCACCCTGGCCGCTTTGGCCGTACCTGCCGGACGGGATGTCAAGCTCTCCGAATCGCGTGTCGAAGGCTACCGAAACTTCGCTACCAAGCTATGGAACGCGGCGCGGTTCTGCGAGATGAACGAGGCGCGACTGGTTCCAGGGTTCGACCCGGCTACACCCCAGGCACCCTTGAACCGCTGGATCATCAGCCAGGTCGTCCGGACTGGGAAAGAGCTGGAAGAGGCATTCGAGTCCTATCGTTTCAATGATGTTGCCAATACGCTCTATCATTTCGCATGGCATAGTTTCTGTGACTGGTATGTTGAGTTCAGTAAGCCGATACTGAGCGAAGGAGATGAGCAAGTTGCAGCCGAAACACGTGCGACAACGGCCTGGGTCTTGGCGCAACTCATTCACATGTTGTCACCTGTCATGCCCTTCATCACAGAAGAGCTCTGGCAGAATCTGGCCGGTGACGAAAGCGAACCCCTGATCAATCGTGAATGGCCATCTTATGAAGCCAAACTGATTGATGTTGAAGCCGAGTCGGAAATGACGACGGTGATCAACCTCATCTCCGGGATTCGAGCTGTCCGGGCGGAGATGAACGTGCCGCCGGGATCGAAGGTGCCCCTAATCTTGAAAGATGCAAGCGCCAAGACGATGGAGCGGGTGACTGCAAACAAGAGCGTCATTCTCAGGCTGGCGCGACTTTCCAATATGGACCTTTCGGACCAAGAAATACCGAAAGGATCAGTCCAAATTCCAATTGATGAAGCAACCGCTATCCTCCCGGTTGCAGATGTCATAGACATTGCCCAAGAAAAAACTCGGCTAATCCGTGAAGGCGAAAAAGTACAGAAAGAACTGGCGAAGCTGAATGGAAAACTTGGCAATAAACAGTTTTTGGCGAAAGCGCCTGTGGAAGTAGTGGAGGAGCAGAAGGCCCGTTTGGAATCCCTGACCCAGACGAAAAACCGTCTGCAGTTGGCGATTTCGAAACTGGAGTCGCTCTGAGTTTTCGCCCTGAGGTTGTCTTTCGGGGGGCAATTGTGAGGCAGTTTTCCGCTTAGAGCTGTGGGTTTTTGGCCAAATCTCTTGCAAGTTGTAGATGATGCCATGATGCACAACGCAATTTAATCGGGAATGCTCGGGTAATCCTAACGCTTCAATTGATTTTCATTGAATTGGATCGCGTTGTTATTGACCGATTGGTCGATTTCTGGTCATAGTTCAGTCCAGATTGGCACGGCATAAGTGTTGATCTCAAATTGGCAGGTGCGGCTGTTTGTGGGGGACTGGCCGAAGCTGACAAAGCGTCCTTAAGGCGCCCGGGTGGCGGGCTATAAAATTGAACTGAGGCTAAAGGAGGTTCGTAGCCTAATGTACCATGAGGTAGACGTTTACATCGGACGTCGGGTGCGCGAGCGACGTATGGCGCTCGGGATGAGCCAGGTAACCCTCGCGGAGAAGCTGGGTGTGAGTTACCAGCAGATCCAAAAATACGAAACCGGGGCCAATCGGATAAGTGGTAGCCGACTCTGGGAGATCAGCGTGATCCTCAAGGTGCCTGTCGCTTACTTCTTCGAAGGCCTGACCAGAGAAGGCGTTCCGGAAGAAAGCAGCACGGACAAGAGCGGCAAGAAGCTCGGGCGGGGAGCTTTGGAGTTGGCGAGGGCCGTGAACGCGATCGAGAACGAAGAGATCAAGACGGAAATGCTGCGTTTGGCGAAGGCCTTCGCAAAAGCCGGCTGACACCCGTTAGCGGATCTCCTTCTCAGGGTGGTTTGGGTGCGTTAAGAACGCACTAAGGGGGGCGTGAGGCACGTTGGGCCGCCTCCGCCCTTTATCGATGTTTCGCGCCTGTGTAACCAGCACATTGCACCCTGCGGCTTCTAGCCGCGATTCGGCAGCGGGGTTCTCGACGGCCCTTAGGGATAGCCTGAGGCCACCGGCCGCGACGTAGCGATTCAGCAAAACGAATTCCTCATTGCGGCCTCGGCGCGGTGTTTTGTCGCGTCTCAGCGCCCGATTGCGGGATGGAATAGGCCTCAACCTCGAGAAAACCACGGACGAACCGGCACCCCGGACAAGTATCGGACTCAGGGATGGGCCATCGTTGTCCGGGTAAATCACGAGCCCACAGCCGGAATCTTCCGGGAGACTGCCAAAAGCTCTGTACTCATCGACCTCGGCGCGAGAATCGGGCTCGGCGAGGAAGCTCAGGGCCCAACTTTGCTGTGCGTCGGTCTATTGGTTTTGGATGGCACGCTGCGGGTGTTGCAGTCCACCTTTCGGAAGGCGGAAACGTCTTTCCCGGAACCCGCAGACCAGCTTTGCAGAGAAAGCGATGGTCTGTTTGATGGTGCCTGCGTATTCTTCGGCCAAACTAGAACAGACCGGATCCTATACAAAAGCAGGGGAGGATCAGCCGATGGCGCTCGATTCCCAGGGTAAACCGAAATTCGACAAGTCAAAGTTGCCGAGCCGTTATGTCTCGGTGGGACCTGAGAGCGCTCCGCACCGCTCTTACTACTATGCCATGGGGATGACCGAGGAGGAGATCGCTCAGCCTTTCGTCGGAGTTGCTACTTGCTGGAACGAGGCCGCGCCCTGCAACATCTCTCTGGGCCGGCAGGCGCAGGCCGTGAAGCTCGGCGTCAAGGCGCAAGGCGGCACGCCGCGGGAATTCACCACGATCACTGTAACGGACGGCATTGCCATGGGGCATGCCGGAATGAAATCCTCGCTTGTTAGCCGTGACCTCATTGCAGATTCCGTAGAACTGACCATGCGCGGTCATTGCTACGATGCGCTCGTCGGTCTCGCCGGATGTGACAAGTCGCTGCCCGGCATGATGATGGCGATGGTGCGCCTGAACGTTCCGGCCGTTTTTATGTATGGCGGCTCCATTCTCCCGGGCCGGCTCAAGGGCAAGGACATCACCGTTCAGGACGTCTTCGAGGCGGTGGGCGCTCATTCAGCAGGAAAGATCGACGACCGGGAACTGCATGACATCGAATGCGCCGCCTGTCCTTCCGCAGGGTCCTGCGGTGGTCAATTCACGGCCAACACCATGGCCTGTGTTTCCGAGGCCATGGGGCTCGCAATCCCCGCATCCGCGGGAGCGCCGGCGCCTTATGAGTCGCGCGACGCCTATGCAGAGGCATCCGGTGAGTACGTGATGAAGTGCCTAGCGGAGGGGATCCGCCCACGCGACGTTGTGACGCGCAAGTCGCTTGAAAATGCCGCCCGGGTCGTAGCCTGCTCCGGTGGGTCGACGAACGCCGGTTTGCATCTGCCCGCAATCGCGAACGAAGCCGGTATTGACTTTGACCTCGAGGATGTCACGAAGGTCTTCCGGGAAACGCCCTATATCGCGGATCTCAAACCCGGCGGCCGCTACGTCGCCAAGGACCTCTACGAGATCGGCGGGGTCCCGGTGATCATGCGGGCCTTGCTGGATGGAGGTTACCTGCACGGCGACTGCATCACCGTGACTGGCCAGACCCTGGAAGAGACGCTTGCCGACGTAACCTTCCCGGAGGATCAAGACATTGTACGGCCGACTTCAAATCCGTTGTCACCGACCGGTGGTGTTGTCGGCCTAAAGGGAAATCTCGCCCCCGAGGGAGCCATCGTGAAGGTGGCGGGCATCAAGAAACAGCAGTTCCGCGGCCCGGCCCGCGTGTTCGACTGCGAGGAAGATTGCTTCAAGGCGGTCGAGGAGCGGGCCTATAAGGAAGGCGAGGTTTTGGTCATCCGCTGGGAAGGCCCGCAAGGCGGCCCCGGCATGCGCGAGATGCTGGCCACCACCGCGGCGCTTTATGGCCAAGGCATGGGGGACAAGGTCGCCCTGATCACGGACGGTCGCTTCTCCGGCGCCACCCGCGGATTCTGCATCGGCCATGTCGGCCCGGAAGCTGCTCTGGCTGGGCCAATCGGCCTGCTGAAAGACGGGGACATCATCGTAATCGATGCCGAAAAGGGCGTTCTCGATGTCGAGCTTTCCGACGAGGAATTGGAGGAGCGGAGGAAGGATTGGAAGCCCCGTAAGCACGATTTCCAGTCAGGTGCCATCTGGCGCTACGCGCAGACTGTCGGGCCGGCCTTTAAGGGCGCCCTCACGCATCCCGGCGCCAAGGCAGAGACTCACGTTTTCGCGGATATCTAGGCGCTTTTCTGGCCTTTCGGATGTAGCATTGAGGTTGCGGGCCCTTCAAGGTGAAGGGCCCGCGGCTTTTTGGGATAGGTCTCGTTACCGGAGAATATGCGTTGCGGAGTCGCTTTCATCACGGTTAGTGTTGCAGCAATATTACGGAAATATGACAAGGCGGATTGGCGGATTGAAGCCAGTAGAAATGTCTGTCACAACAAGAAAAGTACGTGCAGGGAGGTTCTAATGAATAAGCTGACATCACTCTTTCCAAGTGTCTTGGCTGCAGTGGCTATCGCAGGCTTGACGCTCTTTTCGGGTGCCGCAAAGGCGGCTGAGTGCGAGCGTGGCGATCTGGACGAGCGCTTCTGCGATGCCAATGGTGACCTCGTCGCCGATACGCCGACCGACGCCAGTGAGCTGGCCGATCCCGATACGATCGTTTTTGCTTATACGCCGGTGGAAGACCCCGCCGTCTATCGCGAAGCCTGGTCTGATTTTCTAGATCACATGGCGTCTTTGACCGGGAAGAAGGTGCAATTCTTCCCCGTGCAGTCGAATGCTGCCCAGATCGAAGCAATGCGGTCGGGGCGTCTCCATGTGGCCGGATTCAATACCGGATCCAACCCGCTGGCTGTGAACTGTGCAGGATTTGTGCCCTTTACGATGATGGCAAGCGCCGACGGCAGCTTCGGGTATGAGATGGAAATCATCACGCATCCGGAAAGCGGCATTAAGGAAGTTGCCGACATCAAGGGGCGGACACTGGCTTTTACGTCGCCGACGTCCAACTCCGGATTCAAGGCTCCATCGGCAATCCTCAAAGCTGAGTTCGACATGGAAGCCGAGCGGGATTTCACACCGACTTTCTCCGGTAAGCACGACAATTCGATCCTCGGCGTCGCGAACAAGGATTATGATGCCGCGTCCATCGCGAATTCCGTTAAGGCACGCATGATCCAGCGGGAAGTTATCAAAGAAGACGACGTCATTGTCGTCTACAAATCCCAAACTTTCCCGACGACGGGATACGGCCATGCGCATAATTTGAATCCCGAGCTTGCCGCGAAGATAAGAGAAGCTTTCAGCAGCTTTGCCTGGGACAAAGCGGATGGGTCACCGACCAGTTTGAAGGTGGAGTTCGAGAAGTCGGGTGAGGCTCAGTTTATTCCGATTACCTTCAAGGAGCACTGGTCCGTGATTAGGACGATTGACACTGCGAATGGTGTTTCATACGCCTGCAAGTAAGATCGTTCGGAACCAATTTGTCCTAAACGACTCCTAGAGCGCCATGTTGCGGTTGGAAAAACTGGTCAAGCAGTATCCTACGGGCGACAAGGCGCTCAAAGGAGTTGATCTTGAGGTCCCGTCCGGCCAGGTCATGGCCCTCATCGGCCCGTCGGGCGCAGGGAAAAGCACCCTGATCCGCTGTATCAATCGTTTGGTCGAGCCGAGCGGGGGCCGCGTGTTCCTGGAAGACACGGAGCTCACTTCGCTTGGAAGCGGCGCCTTGCGGCGCATGCGCCGCCGCATGGGGATGATTTTTCAGGAATATGCCCTGGTCGAGCGCTTGACCGTGATGGAGAACGTTCTTTCCGGTCGGCTGGGATATGTCGGATTCTGGCGCAGCTACTTTCGGAAGTATCCGCAGAGCGATGTGGACGAAGCCTTTCGTCTGCTTGAGCGTGTTGGCCTGGAAGCCATGGTGGACAAGCGCGCAGACGAGCTCTCCGGCGGACAGAGGCAGCGGGTCGGAATTGCGCGGGCACTAATTCAGAACCCGGATTTGCTGCTTGTCGATGAGCCAACGGCAAGCCTTGACCCCAAGACGTCGCGGCAGATCATGCGCTTGGTCTGTGAGCTTTGTGAGGAACGCAATCTGGCAGCCATCATCAACATTCACGATGTCATGCTGGCGCAAATGTTCGTTCAGAGAATCATCGGGCTACGCCTTGGCGAGGTTGTCTATGACGGCGGGCCGGAAGGCTTGACCCCCGATGTTCTTACCGAAATCTACGGTGAGGAGGATTGGACCGCGACCATCAAGAAGGACAAGGAAGGGGGCGACGAGGAAGGCGATGCAGCTCCCTCGGGCGATCTGGATCAAGAGCCCGACCGGGAACGCCTGGCCGGATTGACTTGAAGCGCCCATGGCAATGAGCAAAGGGCCCGAACGCCGATACTGGAAGCGGCCACCGCTAATCGCCAATCCTATGTTGCGATGGGGACTTGGGGTTGCGGCGGCTATTTACCTAGCCATTGCGATTGGGACATTAGAGGTCAATTGGAGCCGGGTTTACGAAGGTCTGGATCGAGGCTGGGCCTTTGTTGCGGCGTTTACCAGCCCGGATTTCACTAGCCGGTGGACGGATATTCGAGACGGCATGCTCGAGAGCCTGATCATGACCGTCGTCTCGACGGTGATCGGCATCATCATCTCTATCCCGATTGGGTTGGGGGCGGCACGCAATATTGCACCCTTGCCGGTCTATTTGTTCTGCCGCGGGATCATCGCGGTTTCGCGCGCGCTGCACGAAATCATAATCGCCATTCTTTTTGTGGCGATCCTGGGGTTCGGGCCGCTCGCAGGTGTCATCACTCTGTCCTTTGCGACAATCGGATTCCTGGCCAAGCTCCTGGCTGAGGACATTGAGGACATCGACGCCGGTCAGGCAGAGGCGATCAAGGCGACGGGCGGCGGTTGGCTGCAATGGATGAACTATGGCGTTCAGCCTCAGGTCATGCCGCGGCTCGTCGGTCTCTCTCTCTACAGGCTCGACATCAATTTCCGGGAGTCCGCAGTTGTTGGAATTGTCGGCGCTGGCGGCATCGGGGCAACGTTGAACACGGCTTTCGATCGCTATGAATTCGATACGGCTGCCGCCATCATCGTGATGATTATCGGGATCGTCATGGCAGTGGAGTACAGCTCCGGCCTGATCCGCGCGAGGCTCCAGTAATGCCTGTCACCAAGGCCGGAGAGGCAAAGCTGTGGCAGCGGCGGGAAACCGGCAAGCAGCTATCCATCTGGGCCGGATGGCTGATTGGAACTGCGATCTTCGTCTATTGCTGGGGCATTATCTCTGAAGGAACCAACTGGGCGTTCTTCTTCGATGCGCCCCGCGTGGCCGGAGATATCGGGTCCCGTGCCGTGCCGCCTCGCTGGGCCTACATGGAAAAGCTTTGGGTGCCGCTTTGGGATACTATCAACATTGCGACCCTCGGAACCTTGCTTGCAATCGTGATGGCCGTGCCGGTCGCTTTCCTGGCGGCGCGCAACACCACTCCCAGCAGGCTTCTCGTACGCCCGATCGCGCTTCTCATCATCGTGTCGTCGCGGTCTATCAACTCCCTCATCTGGGCGTTGTTGCTTGTCGCGATCATTGGGCCGGGCCTCTTCGCGGGAACCATCGCAATTGCATTGCGCTCCATCGGGTTCATCGCGAAGCTGCTGTACGAAGCCATCGAGGAAATCGACGAAAAACAGGTCGAGGCCATCACGGCCACCGGCGCAAAGCGGACACAGGTCCTGGCCTATGGAATCGTACCGCAAATTCTCCCGGCTTTTGCGGGGATCAGTGTATTTAGGTGGGATATCAATATCCGCGAGTCGACGGTTCTAGGGCTCGTCGGAGCGGGCGGCATTGGACTTCAGCTCCAGTCGTCCCTCAACCTGCTTGCATGGCCGCAGGTCTCTCTGATCCTTCTGACGATCCTCGGGACCGTGCTGGTCAGCGAATGGGTCTCCGCGAAGATCCGGCACGCTATCATGTAAGCCGGCAATCCGGTGTCACTCCCGTCCGGGCAATAGAGGTCCTCAGCGCTTCTGACGTTTCTGTTCCATGTTCTGCCAGCGCGCCCGGTCACGCAGCGTGAGACCGCTTGGCAAATCGTCCCGGCCGAGCAGCGGCAGGGTTTTGTTGCGGAAGAGCGTCACCAAAAGCAATCCAGCAATGAAACCCCCGATATGGCTGAGCCACGCGACGCCGCCGCCGGCGGGATCGTGCGGCGCTATGACGACCGAATAGAACTGCAATCCGATCCAGCCAAGCAGCATTAGCCATGCCGGAATGGTTATGGGAATGAAATAGATCGGGACGAGGACCTTGGCACGGGGATGCAGCAGCAAATAGGCACCGAGCACGCCGGATATGGCGCCGCTAGCGCCGATCATGGGGACATGGGACAGCGGGACCCAGAGCACATGGCTCAAGGCCGCAATGCTGCCGCAGATCATGTAGAAGACAAAGAATCGAAGGTGCCCCATGGCATCCTCGACGTTGTCTCCAAAGACCCAGAGAAAAAGCATGTTGCTGACGAGATGCATCATGGAGCCGTGCAGGACTCCGTGCGTTCCCAGTGTCGCAACAGGGGGGAGCAGCGCGATTTCCGGAGGAAGGCTGGCTTGTCCGACAAGGGTCGACGGGATCACACCCAGGCCGTAGATCAGCTCCAGGCCGCCCTGGTCGCCAGAAAGCGATTGGACCCAGAACATGGCCACGCAGGTAGCGATCAAACCCCAAGTGACCCAGGGCTTGTGAATCACAAGGGTCGGGTTTTGATCGGCGATTGGAATAATGGGCATCTGTCCGCTCGGGCTTGATTTGCCGGGGATGCGGTTGAACGCGGTGGACTTCGTTTCAGTCTCGCAGCCGGCACCAGACCGGCGTATGATCCGATGCTTTCTGTTTGCCCCGCGGTTTGCGGTCTATGTCGCATTCCTCGAGCCTGTCCGCCGCCTGCGGTGATAGCAGCAAGTGGTCGATCCGGACGCCATGATCTTTCTGCCAAGCGCCGCCCTGGTAGTCCCAAAAGCTGTAGCGGTTCGGTTCGTGGTGCAGGGCCCGGTAGGCTTCGGTGTACCCCAAATTCAAGATCTGCCGGAAGCGATTGCGGGATTCCGGCTGACAGAGGGCGTCGTCCGCGAAATCCTCGGGTGAATAGACATCTTCGTCGCTGGGGACGACGTTGTAGTCTCCGCCCAGCACGGTGGTTTCCTCTTGTGCCTTGAGATCGCGGGCGTGTGAGATCAGGCGATCCATCCATGCCAGCTTGTAGGGAAACTTCTCGCTAGCGATCGGATTGCCGTTCGGAAGATAGATCGAAGCCACGCGCAGGCCGAAGGTCGTGCCCTCAATGTAGCGAGCTTGTTCGTCTTCCGGATTGCCGGGCAGGCCGCGCAAGACGTCAGTGATCGGTTCTTTGGAAAGGATCGCCACGCCGTTGTAGCTCTTTTGGCCGAGCACTTCTGCATGGTAGCCCAGGCCCTCGATCTCCAGCCGGGGAAACCCGTCATCCTGGCACTTGAGTTCCTGCAACAGAACGACATCCGGAGATGCGGCGCCGAGCCACTCCAGGGCATTGGGCAGGCGCGCTTTGATTGAGTTGACGTTCCAGGTAGCGACAATTGTCATCCCAAGCTCTTTCCAACATCAGAAGGCCCGCGAATCAGCGGGCCGTTAGGAAAGTTCACATAATGCCTCGGTCGGCACTAGATCGAAAAGGAACTAGAGGGAAAAGGAAGAACCGCAACCGCACGAAGAGGAGGCGTTGGGATTGTTGACTTGGAAATAGGACCCGACCAACTCCTCTACGTAGTCGATTTCCGCGCCGCCTAGAAGTCCGAGGGAAGTCTCGTCGACGACGGCTTTTACGCCGTCTCTTTCGAACACAAGATCGTCCGATCTTACGGAATCGTCGAAGGAAAAACCGTACTGAAAGCCGGAACAGCCGCCGCCCGAAACGGAGACCCGAAAGACCAGGCCATCCTGGTCCTCCTGCTCGATCATCCGCGCGATCCGCTTGGCGGCGGCGGCGGTGAGCGATATGGCGGGCGAAGTCGCGGCCTCGATGTCCATGACCAGATTAACCTTATCTGCCAAAACTGGGGCTGATCCCACTATTGTTATGTAGGGTCCGGCGCCATTCTGTCAATTCACGGCAAGAATGCCTGATTTCTGTGGAAAAACCCCTAACTTCCTTATGTGTCAGTCTTTGTGGGTAATTGCGCTGCCCTAGAGGGAAGCTTAGGTTGCCGCCCATGACCCCAGGTAGATTCGCGGAAACGCTCGCATCCTATGCCAGCCGGCCGGAAGAAAGCCGGGGCCGCGCGCAATCGGAGATGGAGAGTCCGACCCGAAGTTGCTTCCAGCGTGACAGGGACCGGGTGATTCACTCCGGTGCTTTTCGGCGCCTCAAGTACAAGACCCAGGTCTTCGTCTATCACGAGGGTGACTACTATCGAACCCGTCTGACCCATTCCATAGAGGTGGCTCAGATCGCACGTTCGGTTTGTCGCCGCCTGGGCCTGAATGAGGATCTGGCCGAGGCGCTCGCCCTGGCACACGACCTCGGTCATACCTGCTTCGGCCATGCCGGGGAGGACGCACTCAATGAAGCCATGACGCCTTTCGGTGGTTTCGACCACAACGCACAGGCGCTTCGGGTGGTGACCAGCCTGGAGCGCCGCTATGCGGAGTTCGACGGCCTCAATCTGACCTGGGAGACTTTGGAAGGGCTTGTAAAACACAACGGACCGCTGACCGGATCGCGGGCGGCCAAGGGGGCAGATGGCGGCCAGGAGCTGCCGCCGGCGATAGCGGACTTCAACGAGGAATTTGATCTCGAGCTCGACAGCTTCGCCTCGGCCGAGGCACAGGTGGCCGCGCTCTCCGACGACATCGCCTACAACAATCACGACATCGATGACGGTGTTCGGGCGGGATTGTTCTCCATCGAGGAACTCCAGGACCTGCCGTTGGTAGGCGAAGTGCTTTCGGAAGTTCGCGGCCGCTACGGGAACCTGGAACCTTCCCGCCTGATCCATGAGTGCATTCGCCGGCTCATTGATCGGATGGTAAATGATCTACTGACGGAGACAGGACGGCGTTTGGCGGAAGGAAAGCCTCAGAGTGCACAAAATGTGCGGGATCTAGCGGCGCCGGTAGTTGCCTTTTCTGAGGAGATGCGCAAGAACGACCGCGCCTTGCGGGAGTTCCTGTTTCACAGGATGTACCGTCATTACAAGGTGAACAGAATGATGTCGAAGGCGAAGCGGATTGTGCGCGCTCTCTTCGACTATTACCTCGCTGAGCCTGCTTGCCTGCCCGACGAGTGGCGGGACAAGGCCGCCCGAAGCGCAGAAGCAGAGCGCGCGCGATTGGTCGCCGACTATATCGCCGGAATGACGGATCGTTTCGCGCTTGAAGAACACCAGAAGTTATTTGAACCGATGGCCAAAGATTAATGAACATTTTCAATACGTTTCGAGGAATTACAGTCGAAGCGCTCGAGGAACTTTCGAAGGCAAAGGAGATTCCGGAGGGTCTTGATTTCTCCCGCGTGACCGTTGAGCCACCGCGGGACCCGAGCCATGGCGACCTTGCGACCAACGCCGCCATGGTTTTGGCCAAACCCGCCGGGAGGAAACCGCGCGATCTGGCTGAACTTATCGCGGCGCGCCTGCGGGATACCGCCGAGGTTGCCTCGGTCGAAATTGCCGGTCCCGGCTTCATCAATCTGCGCTTGGTTTCTTCGGTTTGGTACGACTGCTTGCGCGATGTGCTGCGCAGCGGCGCCCGCTATGGCGAAAGCGAGGTCGGCGCAGGGCGCCGGGTGAACGTCGAATACGTCTCCGCAAATCCGACCGGCCCCCTGACGGTTGGTCATGCGCGGGGAGCCGTGGTCGGTGACGTTTTGGCGTCATTGCTCGAACGTGTCGGTTACGACGTGACGCGCGAGTACTACATGAATGACGCGGGCTCGCAGGTCGACATTCTGGCGCGCTCCGCCTATCTCCGTTACCGCGAAGCGCTCGGCGAAGATATCGGTGAAATTCCGGAGGGTTTTTATCCCGGCGCCTATCTCAAGGATGTCGGCGCCGCCTTGGCGCAACGGGACGGCGACAAATGGAAAACGGCAGAGGAGAAACACTGGCTGCCGGAAGTGCGCCGCTTTGCCATTGATACTCTGATGGATGTGGTTCGGGACGACTTGAAGGCGCTCGGCGTTGTTCAGGACGTCTTCACCTCTGAGAGGGCATTGGTGGAAGCGGGCGGTGTTGACGAGGTCCTCAAATCCCTGGAGGCGCGCGACCTGATTTACACCGGGGTATTGGATCCCCCGAAGGGCAAAAAACCCGAGGACTGGGAGCCGCGTCCGCAGCTGCTCTTCCGCGCCACAGAGTTCGGCGACGATGTCGATCGGCCGCTCAAGAAGTCTGATGGAAGCTGGACCTACTTTGCGAACGACTGCGCCAATCATCTGGACAAATTCCGCCGGGGTTTCCCGGAGATGATTGATGTCTGGGGCGCCGACCACAGCGGCTATATCAAGCGGATGAGGGCGGCGGTCATCGCGTTGACGGAAGGCAAGGGGGATCTGGACGTCAAGATTTGCCAGTTGGTGACCCTTTTGCGTGGCGGGCAACCGGTGAAAATGTCCAAGCGTTCCGGCAACTTCGTGACATTGCGTGAAGTGATTGATGAAGTTGGAAAAGACGTCGTGCGTTTCATCATGCTGACCCGCAAGAACGACGCGACTCTGGAGTTCGACCTTGAAAAGGTCCTGGAACAGTCGCGCGACAACCCCGTGTTCTATGTCCAGTACGGGCACGCGCGCTGCTGCTCCGTCTTGCGTCATGCTGTGGAGGAGTTGCCGGGCGTATCACTAGATGCGGTAGATCTGGCGGGCGCCGACCTCAACCGCTTGACCGACTCGGCAGAGGTTGGGCTGATTAGGCTACTGGCCGAATGGCCGCGGCTATTGGAGGGGGCGGCTGATGCCCATGAGCCCCACCGTGTTGCATTCTATCTTTACGACTTGGCCGCCGCATTTCATGGATTGTGGACCAAGGGCAAGGAGGAAGCGCAGCTGCGGTTCTTGATTCCGGATGACACTGGCTTGACGTTGGCGCGTCTGGCGCTAGTCCAGGCCGTGGCAATCGTGATTGCCTCGGGCCTCCTGACCTTTGGCGTCGAGCCGGTTGAGGAGATGAGATAATGGCGACGATACCCCGGCGTGAATCGGACGAGGAATTTGAACAACTTGATGAAGAGAGCCTTGAACCCGTCGCGAATCGAAGAGGCGCCTTTGCGACCCGTAATCCGGGGAGTCGAAACGTGAGCCTGGATGAGGAAGCTGCTGCGATCGAGCGATCCTTACGCCGCCGCGGCCGGGTCATTCCGATGATTGTTGCCGGACTCGCCCTGATCGGGTTTGGCGCGGCGATCTGGTTCGCCTATGACCGAGGCCTCCAGCCGTCCGAGAAGGAGGAGCTTGTTGTCATAAAGGCGGACCCGACGCCGGAAAAGGAGAAACCCAGTGACGAAGGTGGGCTGGAGATCCCGGATCAGGATAAGCTTCTCCTGAATGAGGTGCCTGGCGGAAGCCCAGAGGGAAAGGTCGAGCAACTCTTGCCGGAACCGGAAACACCGCTACCGCCAATTCCGCAAGAATCCGAGACTGCGGCTTCGGGCGCCGAGCCGTCTGATGATGTGTCGGATGGGACACAACAAGCCGCCAAGATTATCGAGGAAATGGCAGCCAACGAACCTGAAGCGCCCGCAGTTCCGGTTGCTCCGGACCCCGAAGCAGCTCAGGCAGAAGCACAAGCCGCTGCCGATAAGGTGGCGGAGTCTTCTGGTGTCACTCCTGTGCCGGAGGCACCGAAAGCTGCGCCGAAGGCCCCGGAATCCCCTGCTGAAGCTTCGGCGACGAAGAAGGCCGCAAGCGAAGATAGCTCAGGGAGCGCCCAGGTAGCGGCTAAGAAGGCGGAGCCTGCCGCAGAAACGAAAAAAGCGCCAGCGATTGCATCCGGCGATTTCGTGTTACAGCTCGCCTCTGTCGGCTCTAAGGCCACGGCCGAGCAGGGTTGGGCTCGTATGCAGAAGGCGCACGGCGGTTTGCTGGGCAACATGTCTCTTTCTGTCGAAAAGGCGGATGTGAAGGGGAAGACCTACTACCGGGTGTTGACCGGACCCTTCCCAAACCGGGCGACGGCTGTCGATATGTGCGCGCAACTCAAGGCGCGAAATCAAGACTGTTTGGTCAGGAAACGCTAGGCCCGTGGCGACGAAGGCCGTTATCCTGGGTTGTGCCGGGCTCGAACTGACCGATTGGGAAAAGTCGTTCTTTTCGGACTTCGATCCTCTCGGTTTCATTCTCTTCGCCCGAAACTGCGAAACCCCTGACCAGATAAAAGCTCTGACCGCCGCGCTTCGGGACACCGTCGGCCGCTGTGATGCACCGGTGCTGATCGATCAAGAAGGCGGTCGTGTTGCACGCCTTCGGCCACCACATTGGCGGGCGGCCCCGGCGGCCCGCTGCTTCGGTGCGCTGTCGGAAAAGGATAGCTCCGCCGCGTGCGAGGCAGTCGAGATCAACGGTCAGCTTCTGGCCCTGGAATTGGCGGAACTAGGTATCGATGTCGATTGCGCGCCGGTGCTCGATATTCCGGTGGAAGGGGCCCACGACATCGTCGGGGACAGGGCGTTTGGGCCGGACGCCGAGACCGTCATCGCGCTCGCTCAGCCCTTTTGCCGGGGCATGATGGCCGGGGGCGTCGTGCCCGTGATCAAACATATTCCCGGCCATGGACGGGCGACAACGGACAGTCATGAGGAACTGCCGGTGGTGGCGGCTTCCGTCGACATCTTGCGCGGCTCTGATTTTCGGCCCTTCGCGGCCTTGTCGACCGCGCCTTGGGCCATGACCGCTCACATCATTTACAAGGCCTTCGACCCAACCCACCCGGCATCGACCTCCAAGATCGTGATCCGGGACGTCATTCGTGGCGAGCTCGGGTTCGATGGTTTCCTCGTCTCGGACGATCTCTCGATGAAGGCTCTGAGCGGTGACATGGGCCACCGTGCGGAGGCGGTCATGGCAGCGGGATGCGATGCCGTTCTGCATTGCAATGGAGATCAGGACGAGATGTTGGCGGTCGCCACCGCGGCTGTGGATCTGTCCCCTGCTTCGCTGACGCGCTTTCAAAAAGGTCGGCAAAGATTGGGGAGGGGTGAGGGCCTGGTCTGGGACGACCTTGTGCACCGCCTGGAGCAATTGACAGGGCTTCCCGAGCCTTGATGAACCTCGATATCTCCCAACTGCTCTTTATTGCTTCGACCTGGGCGCTGCCGGCGATCCTTGCAATCACGTTGCACGAAGCCGCCCACGGTTTCGTGGCATGGCGGTTGGGCGATGACACGGCCTATCAGCAGGGACGTGTCACCTTTAATCCTCTGAGGCACATCGACGCTTTCGGTACTTTGATTTTACCGGGCATGCTCCTTTTGCTTTCCGGGGGGCGCTTTGCGTTCGGTTACGCCAAGCCGGTTCCCGTGGCCTTCGGTCGCCTCCGGCATATTCGGCGGGATATGATTTTGGTCGCCGCTGCGGGTCCTGCCGCAAATATGCTCCTCGCCTTTGTGGCCGCCCTGGCGTTTCATGTCGTCCAGTTCTTTCCGGCCAACGCCTCGTTCTGGTTGGCCGAAAACCTGTATAACGCGATCCTGCTGAACATCGTTCTGGCGGTATTCAACATGATACCCTTGCCCCCTTTGGATGGCGGCCGTGTGGCGGTTGGATTGTTGCCCGATCCTTTGGCCTTTGCGCTCGCACGGCTTGAACGCTACGGCTTGTGGATCATCGTCGGCGCTGTTTTTCTGCTGCCGATGTTGGGGCGTCAGGTCGGGCTGGATCTCGACGTATTGGAATGGGTAGTTTGGAAGCCCGTGACTCTGATCATGCCATTCTTCACCGGCTTGGCCGGGCTCTAGACGGAAGCACACTCGGGCTATGGATCAAGACTTCGAAAATGAGCAGGAACGTCTCGTCCCGGAAGGGCAGGGCTTTCGTGTCGACCTGGAAGGCTATGAAGGTCCCATTGATGCGCTTCTCCAATTGGCGCGGGATCAGAAAGTCGATCTCAAGAATATCTCCATCCTCCAGTTGGCGGATCAGTACCTGGAATTCGTGCGCGAGGCGCGGCGTCTTCGATTGGAGTTGGCGGCCGACTATCTCGTGATGGCGGCCTGGCTCGCTTACTTGAAGTCCCGCCTCCTTCTTCCGGATTCCAACGGTGAAGAAGAACCGAGCGGTGCGGAAATGGCTGCTGCGCTGAAATTCCAGCTTCAGCGATTGCAGGCGATGCAGGAGGCCGGAGACCAGCTCCGCAGCCTGCCGCAAATGGGGCAGGATTTCTTCCGTCGTGGCGAACCTCAGAAGTTGGAGGTCGAGGAAACGGTCACCTACGAAGCCACGCTCTACGATCTTCTGAAAGCCTACAGCCGCAACAAGACAAGGGCACAGGCAGTCTCCAGACTCCGCGTTGTGCCGCTGGACCTTTACTCCGTAGACGATGTGCTCCAACGGATCGAACGCCTGATCGGTGTTTCCACGGATTGGCAGACTCTGTCACGGTTTCTACCAAGCGATCTCATGGACAACTTGACATGGCGCTCAGCAGTCGCTGCGACTTTTGCTGCGTCTCTTGAGATGGCCAAACAAGGGAAGTTGAAACTCAGGCAGGATGGGGTGTTCGGGCCCATCTACCTGCGCAAACCGGAAACCGAAACGGTAACGAAGCAATGAACGACAAATTTGATCAGATCCGGTTGCTGGAAGCTCTGCTGTTCTCTGCGGCGGAACCTCTCAGCCCTGCACAAATGGAACGCCACCTGCCGGAGGGCAGCAATCTCAGCGAACTGCTGGAGGAATTGCGGTCGCTCTACGCAAACCGTGGAGTTCATCTGGTCCGTGTCGGCAATCGCTGGGCCTTCAGAAGCGCGCCGGACTTGGCGCCTCATATGAAGCTCGAGAAGTCAGCCGTCCGAAAGCTCTCCCGTGTTGCCATGGAGACCCTGGCCATCATTGCCTACCACCAACCGGTGACGCGCGCGGAGGTCGAAGAGATCCGGGGCGTGGCCTTGTCAAAAGGCACCTTGGACATCCTTCTCGAAATTGGCTGGATCAAGCCCAAAGGGCGCCGTCGCACACCTGGAAAGCCGGTGACCTGGGGGACCAGCGATGCCTTCTTGGATCACTTCGGCCTAGAAACCCTGGATGCCCTGCCGGGCGTCGAGGAATTGAAAGCCGCCGGATTGCTGGATGCACGCCCGGCGGTAAATGCCTTGGCGGCGCGGGGGGCCCTGCTTGGTCCCGACGAGATTGCGGAGGATACGGCACCGGAAGACGAAGCCGAGGACGAAAATGGGGATGAAGGGGAGGTTGCGGCTCTTCCCGAGGACTTCGGCGAAGATCTGGTGGAAACGGAAGAAGGTCCGCACCCCGAGGAGGTGGAAGCGGACGAACAATTGGCCGCAGAAGTCGCCGATTCAATGGAAGATCCGGCTACAGAAGAAGCGGTTTCCGCCGTCGAACCCCGGCGGGAGCCATCGGAAAAGACGACTGCTGAGCCTGAAACGGCGACCCCACCCGATCCGATTTTGGAAGGCGCGGCGCCCCTCCGGGCTACTGTAGGCTAGTATTCGACCTTGAGACCGGCTAGCTGATCGGATACCTCCCCGAGTGGACCTGCGTCCGTAAGGGTGGTCCAGAGCGTAGTAGGGTCAATGCCGCAGCAAACGTCCATATCCGCTCTTGCGTTGCAAGGCGTCAGCCATAGCTACGGCACGATCCGGGCCCTGGACAGTATCACCCTGAATTTGGTGCCGGGTGAGTTGGTCTGCCTCTTGGGACCGTCAGGCTGCGGGAAGACAACCGCTCTTCGGATTGCGGCTGGGCTGGAAGCCTTACAGGCGGGCAAAGTGCTGATCGACGGTAAGGTCGTTGCCGGGGAAGGTCGTGACGCGCCGCCCGAGCAACGCAACGTAGGGCTGGTGTTCCAGGATTTTGCCCTCTTTCCTCATCTCTCGGTCTTTCACAACGTCGCCTTCGGCTTGAAGGGGCAGCCTACCCGAGAAACGGCCAAAAGGGTGGCGGAGGTCCTGGAAAAAGTCGGGATGGCCGATTATGCGGAATCCTTTCCTCACATGCTGTCGGGGGGCCAGCAGCAACGGGTCGCGCTGGCGCGCGCTTTGGCGCCCAAGCCCCGTGTCATGCTTCTGGACGAGCCGTTTTCGGGATTGGACCTGCAGCTTCGCGGCGAAGTGCGGGACGATACGCTGCACCTACTGAAGAACCAGGGGACGACGACGCTTCTGGTAACCCATGACCCGGAAGAAGCCATGTTCATGGCAGATCGGATCGCCCTGATGCGGGAGGGCCAGATCGCACAGATCGGGGCGCCTATCGACCTCTACAACGCGCCGAAGAGTCCCTTCGTTGTGCGCTTCTTCGGCGAGGTGAACCGGTTCGAGGCGGTGGCGCGGAACGGCCAGGTTGCAACGCCCTTTGGCGCGATTGAGGCAAACGGGGTTGGACATGACGGTGCCGTCGAGGTCTTGATCCGGCCCGAGGCGCTAAGGCTGCAGCAGCCCGATCCAAACCGCAGCGATCAGGCGGGCCGGGCGCGGGTGCTGGAGTCACGGTTACTGGGGCGAACGTCACTAGTTCATCTGGAAGCTTCCTATGGCGAGGGCGAGCCGCTGCATTTGCATGCGCGAATTCCGGGACCTTTTTTACCACCTTTGGGGGAATTTTTTGAGATCGATTTGGATCGGCGCCAAACTTTCATATTTCCCCTGAAGCATTAACTATCGTAAAGCCCGGAAGGCGCGGAAAAACCTGGAACGTTGCGGGCTGCTGGCGATTTTGCGATAGTCGCGCCAAATGTTTGGCTGTGTTCCAAAAGCTTAGAGGAGACCCTGAATGGGTGCGTTTAGTATTTGGCACTTGTTGATCGTGTTGGTCGTAGCGTTGCTCCTGTTCGGGGGTGGCGGCAAGATCAAGAAGATCATGGGTGACGTCGGCTCCGGCATTACAGCCTTCAAGAAAGGTCTGAAGGACGAAGAGAAGAAGCCGGGCGCGGCTTCTGAGTCCAGCCCGGAAGCAATCGAGCAGGACACCTCGACTGTCGCCTCGTCGACGGAAGAGAAAGACAAGGCCGCGAACGGCTGAGTCCTTGGGCTAGCCGCATCGCTCATAGGTGCCGCTCATGTTTGGTATTGTCGATGACTGAACTCCGCCATGTTTGACATCGGCTGGTCCGAGATGGCCGTGGTGGCGCTTCTTGCGCTGTTGGTCATCGGTCCCAAGGATCTGCCCCGTGTCATGAAGACCGTCGGCCAATGGGTCAGGCGGGCGCGATCCATTACGCGCGAGTTCCAGTCTGGTGTCGATCAGATGATTCGCGATGCTGAGCTTGAGGACGCGAAGAAGGCCCTGGACGCCACCAGGGGCACTACTCTCAAATCGGCGATCGCGGACAGCATTGATCCGACCGGCACAATCAAGGACGAGATCGACAGTATCGACCGCGAGACCCGGAAGGATGCAACGGTGTCCCCTCCGACCAGTTCCTCGGGATCTTCACAGGATCCTGAGTCTTCAAGCGAAGCGGAAGCTGAAGGTGGTTCCACGGACGGCTCCACGGAAAGCCTCAAGGATGGCCCCGAGGAGAATCAAGGCGCACGTATCATCAAGCATCCGGTCAATGTTGCGCCGCCTCACTCGATCACGCCGCCGGAACCGGCTTCCGCCCTTTCGGAAGAGCCGTCCGGCAGTGATGCGCCGAGTTCAGCCGAGGCCGATCCCCACGAGCATAAGAGGGCCTAGTCATGTCGGCTGAAGGCGTGGAAGGCGGCAAGATGCCTTTGCTCGACCATCTGGTCGAGTTGCGTCAAAGACTTCTTTACTGCGTTGTTTCCCTCTTCGTGGTGTTCTTTGTCGCCTTCTTTTTTGCAGAGGCGATTTTTGCGTTCCTGGCACAGCCCTTGGCTGACACGATGCTGGATGCCGGCATTTCCGACAAGTCGCGGCGGCTGATCTTCACCAACCTGACCGAAGTGTTCTTCACCTACGTCAAGGTTGCGTTCTTCACGGCTGCTTTTCTTTGCTGCCCGGTATTCCTGACGCAGTTCTGGCTGTTTGTTGCTCCGGGGCTCTACAAGAACGAGAAGACCGCATTGGCTCCGTTTCTGGTGGCCACGCCAGTGCTCTTCTTTGTTGGCGGCGCCCTGGTCTACTACCTGATTTTCCCGATGGCCTCGCGGTTCTTCATTGCTTTCGAGACTCCTGGCGGGGATGGGGTTCTGCCCATCGAATTGGAGCCAAAGGTCAACGAGTACCTCTCGTTGATGATGAAGCTGATCTTCGCCTTCGGTATCTGCTTTCAGCTTCCGGTGATCATGACCTTGCTGGCCCGTGTCGGGCTGGCGACGTCTCAGGGTATGGCGGAAAAGCGGAAGTATGCCATCTTGGGGGTCTTCATTGTGGCTGCGATCTTCACGCCGCCAGATCCCATCAGCCAGCTTAGCCTCGCAATTCCGATCGTCCTGCTCTACGAGGTCTCGATCTATATGGCCAAGATCGTCGAAAAGAAGCGGGAAGAGGAGTCGGACGAGGCTGAGGAAGCCTAGAAGACGGTTGGTGCGGGCGGAGCGGCCGGAAACGCGACTCCGGTGAATTTTCTTGTGGGCACTTGTCGCCCGAGTCGGCTTGACCGTGGACAGGGCCGATGCCTAGGCCCTATAAGTGCCCCGATTCGCAGTTAAATTTCCGATTCGCGACTGATTATGCTCGATCTTAAATGGATTCGGGAAAACCCCGACGATTTGGACCAGGCCCTGGCCCGGCGGGGCAGTGAACCCCTGTCTGGAGAAATTCTCGGCCTCGACCAGCAGCGGCGCAAGGTTCAGACAGGGCTGCAGGAGATGCAGAACCGCAGGAATGCCGCATCGAAAGCTATCGGCGAAGCAAAGCGCAAGGGCGAGGATGCTGCCTCAGCGATTCAAGAAGTCGCCAATCTTAAGTCCCGGATGTCCGCCGAGGAGGCGGAAGAACGCGTATTGGCCGAGAAGCTCGACGGCGTTCTGAGCGGCATTCCGAACGTGCTGCTGGACGACGTTCCGGATGGCACGGATGAATCCGATAACGTTGAACTAAGGGCTGTAGGGAACAGGCGCAATTTCGAGTTCGCGCCGAAGCAGCATTTCGAGCTCGGCGAAGCGCTGGGTTGCATGGATTTCCAAACGGCGGCCAAGCTCTCCGGGTCCCGCTTCGTCGTTTTGAAGGGGGCCTTGGCCCGACTGCAGCGGGCACTGGCTCAATTCATGCTCGATGTCCACACCGGCGAGCACGGCTACACTGAAGTCGCGCCCCCGCTTCTTGTCAGGGACGAGATCCTTTACGGGACCGGACAGCTTCCGAAATTCGGCGAAGATCAGTTCAAGACAACCAACGGCTTCTGGCTAATTCCGACAGCCGAGGTGCCGCTGACGAATCTGGTGGCTGGTGAAATCCTGGAAGAAGGGGAACTTCCCCGCCGTGTAACGGCGCTGACGCCCTGTTTCCGGTCCGAAGCCGGGTCGGCTGGCAAGGATACCCGTGGCATGTTGCGTCAGCATCAGTTCGAGAAAGTCGAGTTGGTTTCTATTGTGCACCCCGAGAAGTCCGACGAAGAACTGGAGCGCATGACCGGCTGTGCCGAGGAGATCCTTAAGCGCTTGGAGCTGCCATATCGGGTCATGGTGCTGTCTTCCGGCGACACGGGATTCGCGGCGCGCAAGACCCACGATATCGAGGCTTGGCTTCCGGGGCAGGACGCTTTCCGCGAGATTTCAAGCTGTTCGACTTGCGGCGAATTTCAGGCCCGCCGGATGAAGGCGCGCTTCCGTCCCTCCGGAGGGAAGGGCACCCGGTTCCTCCACACGCTCAACGGTTCCGGCGTGGCGGTCGGCCGCGCCCTTATCGCAGTGATGGAGAACTACCAGCAGGCGGACGGAAGCATTGTCGTGCCTGACGTGCTGCGGCCCTACATGGGCGGGCAGGAACTTGTGACGCGCGAGAATTGATGCATGGGGTTACCGGCGAAGGGTATGCGCATTCTCGTTACGAACGATGACGGTATCCACGCGCCGGGCATGAAAGCCCTAACGAAAATCGCGAAATCGGTGACCTCGGATGTCTGGGTTGTGGCACCGGAAACGGAGCAATCCGCGACAAGCCATGCGCTCACCTTGCGCCGGCCTCTGAGGATCCGGAGGCTCGGGCCGCGCCGCATCGCGGTGGACGGGACCCCCACCGACTGCGTCTTGGTGGCACAGCACAGGATCCTCCGCGACCACCCGGCCGATCTCGTGCTTTCCGGCGTGAATCATGGGGCCAATCTCGGTGAGGATGTGGTCTATTCCGGGACGGTCGCCGCGGCGATGGAAGCCGCGCTGCTCGGATATCTGGCGGTTGCCTTCAGCCAGGTGAGACGACGTAACGGAAAGGTCAATTTTGGGCCGGCAGAGGCGCATGGCGCCAAGGTTCTGCAAGATCTTCTGCAGGCAACCTGGGCCAAGGATGTCCTCATCAACGTGAATTTTCCGCCGATCGCACCGGACGAAGTGACGGGTATCCGGGTCTGCCGCCAGGGAAGGCGGCTTTCGGGAATCGAGGTGGTGGAGGGGCATGCGCCTTACGGCGGCGACTTCGTCTGGATCGGCGATTTCCTCAGCGATGACTCCTCTCATCGCGAGTCCGACCTTGCGGCGGTCAAAGCCAATGCGATCTCGGTGACGCCACTGCATTTCGACATGACCCATCAGGCAGCGCTGCGGAAGCTCAAGGGGGCGCTCTCATGACCATCGCGGCCAGGAAAATCCGCATGATCATGCAGCTGCGAAAGGCAGGAATCGGAGATACGCGCGTCTTGTCTGCGGTCGAACGCATTCCGCGGGAGGCCTTTGTTCCGCCCACCTTCCAAGACCAAGCTTACGAGAACACGGCTCTGCCTATCGGACATGGGCAGACCCTCAGCCAGCCGATCGTGGTCGCCCAGATGTCGCAGGCTCTTAGCGCAGGGCCACGGATGAAAATCCTGGAGGTCGGGACCGGCTCCGGCTATCAGGCCGCCGTCCTCTCCCGGCTCTGCCGCCGGGTTTACACCGTGGAACGCTTCAAGGAACTCCTGACCATTGCCGAGCAGCGCTTCACAGATTTGCGCCTCCACAACATTACGTCGCAGCAGCGCGACGGAACCAAAGGGTGGGGCGAACAGGCGCCCTTTGACCGGATCATCGTGACGGCCGCGGCCGCCGACATCCCGCTGCCCCTGCTTGAGCAGTTGAGGGAAGGGGGCATTATTGTCGTGCCCGTGGGCCGCCGCTCCCGGGAACAGGACCTGATCCGCCTGACCCGGCGGGAAGATGGCACCTTCGGCGAGGAAAACCTGGGGCCGGTGAGATTCGTCCCATTGATTCAGGGGCTTCCAACAGATGACAGAGACTATGAAGACGATGTAGGCTACAGCTCCATGGCTGGGAAGCAGGCATCATGATACGCGGTCCGGGCAAATTTGTTGGGAAGAGAGGGCGTCGGTTGGCGGCTCTCGGCGCCTGCTGGATCGCCTTGCTCGCCGTTGCGCACCCCGTTTCCTCGTCCGCGGGCTGGAAGACGCCCAAGGATCCGCCGCCCATTCCGGCGAAGAAACCCGCTGTTCCTGCTGTTTTTGCGGCGAAACTCCAAAAAGCGAAGACAATACAGCGGGTTGCCGCACCCAAGGCTGTCCCGGTGACCGCCAAAATCCAGGCGGTGAAGGCAGCACCCCCGGTGTCCAACCTGCCGATGAACGGTCCCGGGCTCTATTACGTTCGGGCCGGCGATACGCTCTACAGCATCTCGCGTCGTTTTGGGATTCCGGTGCAGGATATTGTGTCCGGTAACCGCCTGCGGAAGCCATATGTCCTTCATATCGGGCAGCGCCTCGCTATTCCGCGGCAGCAAATCTATAGGGTGCGCAAAGGCGATACGGTCTACAGCATCGCGCTCGCGCACAATGTGGAACTGGCGAGTCTCGTTGGGGCCAATGGTATTGGGGCCCCCTTCCGCATCAGTATTGGCCAGCCGATCGTCATCCCGGGCCGGACGACGACAAACGCTCCCCAGAATGGTCAAGCAAGGGTCACATCCGTTGCGGCAGTGGTTCCGTCGGCGCCGCCCCGGTTGCAGAACACGCCGTCCCAAGGCCCTGTGCATATCCCCAAGCCGCCGCCGCGCCAGTCCAGCAAGTTTCTCTGGCCGGTCAATGGGCGGATTATATCCGGTTACGGTCCGCGTGAAGGGGGGCTCCACAACGACGGGATCAATATTCTTGCACCTCGGGGAACCCCGGTCCTGGCGGCGGAAAATGGTGTGGTCGTCTATGCGGGCACCGAGTTGAGCGGCTTTGGAAACCTTATCCTCCTTAGGCACGCGGATGGCTGGGTTACGGCCTATGCCCATAACGAGCATCTGCTGGTGCGCAAGGGGCAAAAGGTCCGGCGGGGCGACGCGATCGCGCGAATTGGTAAGAGTGGCAACGTCGCCCGCCCGCAGCTGCACTTTGAGATCCGTAAGGGGACTCGCGCGGTTAACCCCACGAAACTCCTGACACCGCCAGCTACAGCGTCCCGGGGCTAGAGTTCCAGCTTCGTTCCAAGGCGCCCTGCCAAATCCTGAATGTACTGCCATGCGACGCGGCCTGACCTGCTGCCTCGTGTAATGGTCCATTCCTTCGCCTCGGCATGGAGCTGTTCGACCGGGATTTCGAGCCCGAAGTGCTTCGCATAGCCTTCGATCATCGCAAAATAGACGTCCTGATCGCAGTTGTGAAACCCGAGCCAGAGCCCGAAGCGGTCTGAGAGGCTGACTTTCTCCTCGACCGCCTCCGAGGCATGGATGGCGGTTGAGCGTTCGTTTTCGATCATATCCCGCGGCATGAGATGACGTCGGTTGGACGTCGCGTAAAAGATGACATTCGCCGGGCGCCCCTCGATCCCCCCTTCCAGAACTGCTTTCAGGGACTTGTAGCTCGCATCCTCCCCATCGAAACTGAGGTCGTCGCAGAACAGAACGCAAGGCCGACCGCAGTCCCGCAGGATGTGCAGCAAGCGGGGCAGGGACGGAATGTCTTCCCGGTGGATTTCGACCAGAATCAGCCGCTCGTGCCCGTTTTCCTTGGCGCCTGCGTTGACCTGGGCATGAACCGCCTTCACCAGGGACGACTTTCCCATGCCCCGGGCACCCCATAGCAACGCGTTGTTGGCCGGCAGGCCTTGGGCGAAGCGCCGGGTATTCTCCAGCAATTGATCGGCTTGCCGGTCGATTCCTTGAAGCAGGTGGTATTCGACCCGGTTGATCGCCTTTACGGGGTCCAGCGTGTGGCTTTCCGCCAACCAGACAAAAGCGTCGGCGGCGTCGAGGGACACCGTCGGCGGTTCCTCGGGCGCCAACCGCTCAAGAGCGCCGACAATACGGAGCAGTATCGGGTGAAGTTCTTCGGTCACGAGCCAAACTTCATGTAATTCAAGCTGTTGCGCCCTCTGGACACCGATTGTTCAGCCGACCCTAACGAGGCTGAGAATGAGGGTCAACGGATCGGCGCTAAGCCTTGAGAAACCGGCGGTCGTCGTTGCAATTCAGAGGATCGGCGCTATAGTCCGCCAGCCGTAGACGACGAGAAAAAAAGGGGCTCGAGAGATGCTGATTTCGCCTGCCTATGCGCAGACAGCCGCCGGTGGAGGCGGGGGGGATATATTCCTTCAGTTGATGCCGTTGATCCTGATCTTCGTCGTCTTCTATTTCCTGCTGATCCGGCCGCAGCAAAAGAAGATCAAAGATCACCGGAACATGGTCGAAGCCCTGAGGCGCGGCGACAAGGTTGTCACGGCGGGGGGTGTGCTCGGTACAGTTACCAAAGTGCAGGACAACGAGCTTCAGGTCGAAGTCGCGGAGGGGGTCCGCGTCCGCGTGGTGCGGAGCACCGTATCCGAGGTGCTGTCCAAGACCGAGCCGGCGGACAAAGCGTCTGCAAAAGGCGGATCCTCGAAACCATCTGCAGGGCCAGCCAACGATGACGGTGGCAAAAAGAAGGGCTTGCTGGGCGGGCTCCTTGGCGGCGACAAGGGCGACAAATAGACTTTTATTCAATCACTTCGGTCCCACATGACATCTTGTCGGTTCTGAACTAAGCAGCATCCATGGTCCAATTTCCCAAATGGCAGATCTTTCTGGTCCTCGCGGTCTTGGCGATCGGGCTCGCCGTGGCTTCGCCGAATCTCATCCAACGGGACACGGCCGAGAATTTGCCGGGGTGGATGCCGCACAAGCAGGTGAACCTCGGGCTTGATCTGCAGGGCGGGTCGTATCTGCTGCTGGAGGTAGGCCTCAACGATGTGTTTGAGGACCGGCGCGACAACCTGGTCGACGCCATCCGCGGGAATTTTCGACGGGCGCGTATCGGCTACACGAACCTGGGCGCATTTGGTGAGGAAGTGGGTTTCGACCTGCGCGATGCCGCGTCCCTGGAGTCCGCGCGTGAGATCCTACGGGAAATTAATCCACAGTTCTTGATAGACGTGTCCAACGACACCCAGATCCGCGTGTCGCTGCCGGACACGGTGCTGCGCGATCAGGCCGTCGCCGTCATGAATCAGACGATTGAGGTCTTGCGGCGCCGGATCGATGAATTGGGCACGCGGGAACCAAGCATCCAGCGCCATGGCGATGATCGGATTTTGCTCCAGGTTCCCGGCATTGAGGATCCGGAGGAACTCAAGGCGATCATTGGAACAACTGCCGTCCTGACATTCAGGTTCGTTGAGGAAGGGGTCCTTCCAAACGCCGGTAATATCCCGGCGGGGTCGGAGATTCTGCCTGCAGCCGAGGGAGAAAGCGACCGCTACGCCAGCAGCTACGTCGTCAACAAGCGGATTTTCCTGCGTGGCGATAATCTGATTGATGCCCAGGGCACGTTCCAGGATGGCCAACCGGTCGTCAGTTTCACCTTCGACACGGCCGGGGCGAAGCGCTTCGCCGATACGACGCGGGACAACGTCGGCCGTATCTTTGCGATTGTGCTGGACGACGAAGTCATCTCCGCCCCCGTTATCCGGGAACCGATCCTTGGCGGCAGCGGTATCATCAGCGGCGATTTTACGGTCCAGTCGGCGCAGAATCTTGCGTTGCTGCTGCGGGCCGGTGCCTTGCCGGCGCCGATCGCTTTCCTCGAGGAAAGAACGGTGGGTGCAGGCCTCGGCGCCGACTCGATTCAAGCCGGAAGGATCGCCTGTATTCTCGGCTTCGTTTTCGTCATCATTTTCATGGCGCTGTCCTACGGGCGCTTCGGCCTGATGGCGAATGTCGCACTCTTCGCCAACCTCGTGCTGATCGTCGCGGCCCTCTCGGGCCTTCAGGCGACGTTGACCTTGCCGGGTATTGCCGGGATCGTGCTCACAATCGGTATGGCGGTCGATGCGAACGTGCTCATCTTCGAGCGTATCCGGGAAGAGACGCACATCAACGGACGAAGTCCCGTTACGGCAATCGATGCGGGCTACCGCAGAGCCATGACGACCATCATCGACTCGAACCTGACGACCTTGATCGCGGCCGTCCTTTTGTTCCAATTCGGCTCGGGACCGATCAAGGGGTTTGCCGTAACGCTCGCCATCGGACTTATAACCTCCATGTTCACGGCGATCATGCTGACGCGGCTGCTGATCGTCACTTGGCTGCGCCGCAAGCGCCCGCAGACCTTGGCGATTTAGGGGGAAGGCCAGTTGATCGCGCTCATTCGCAAAGTTTCGATCGATCCCTCTGTTGATTTCCTGCGCTGGCGAAAGGTGTTTCTCGCCTTTTCCGCCCTCCTCGTGGTGCTGTCGCTTGGAACCTTCCTGGCCAAGGGGTTGAACCTAGGCGTCGACTTTCGTGGTGGTGTCCTGATCGAAGTGGAGACGAAGGACGGTGTCGGCATTTCCGAGTTGCGCTCCCGCCTAGGTAACTTGGGGCTCGGGGAAGTCACCCTGCAGGAGTTCGGCAACCCACAGGACATTCTGATCAACATGCGGCAGCCGCCGGTCGACGAGTCCGGCGAGCGCATCGAGGTGATCGAGATCGTCAAGGACGCGCTTGGCGATACGGTGGCCGAATACCGTCGGACTGAATTTGTCGGCCCGAAGGTGGGGGGCGAACTGCAAAAGGCAGGTGCCCTCGCTACTCTTTTGGCCTTGCTGGGTATCGGCATCTATATCTGGTTCAGATTTGAATGGCATTTCAGCGCGGCAGCGCTCGTCGCGCTGGCGCATGACGTCATCGCCACGATCGGCTTTTTTTCGGTCACGCAGATTGAGTTCAACCTCGCGACTCTAGCCGCCGTTCTCACCATCGCTGGCTATTCTATCAACGATACCGTCGTGATCTTCGACCGGGTTCGCGAGACCCTGCGGCGCTACAAGAAAATGCCGATCCTGGACCTACTTAATCTCTCCCTGAACCGGACGCTGTCGCGCACGATCCTAACGTCGATCACCACCCTTTTGGCGCTGGGGTCCTTGGCCGTCTTTGGCGGCGAGGTCATTCGTGGTTTCTCTTTGGGCCTCATATGGGGCCTTGTGATCGGAACCTACTCCTCCATCGGCTTGGCTGTCCCGATCCTTTCCTTCTTGCGGATCCGTCAAACGGGAAGCGCGGGGAGTGAGGAAAAAGAATCGCAAGCCACGACGGCCTGAGACGATAAGAATAGATTCCTCGGTTCGCTCCAACAGATTGCAAGAGCGCGGAGGCCGCCATGGATGTCACGCCTCTCGTTCCAGAGGGTCGGCAAATCATACAAAGTTATGGAAGCAGCCGTTTTCGCGTGAGCGATCAGCTCTTCGAAGGCTCCGTGCTTGTCTGGCCTGAAGAGAGTCGGAACTGGGCCGCCACTTCCATGGAGGATCTTTCCTTCGATAGCCTGAAGCCGATTTTGGATTTGGAACGGAGCGTTGAGGTGCTGTTGCTTGGGTGCGGCACTTCTATTGCTCCGATCCCAAAGGACTTACGGTCTGCGGTGCGGGAGTTTGGCGTGGTGATGGAGCCGATGGACACCGGTGCCGCCTGCCGGACCTACAACGTTCTCATGTCTGAGGAGCGCCGCGTCGCGGCTGCCTTGATCGCTGTGGAGTGATCCGGAGGAGCATCACGGGGCGATCCCAAAAAAGAAGGCCGGGGTTGGCCCCGGCCTTCAATGCGGTTCCTGCTAGTGCTCCAGACCGGTCAGTAGATGTTCTGAGCCGAAACCATGGCAAACAGCATGGGAACGGAGAGCAGGGTATTCGTTCTGGAGAACAGCATCGCGGTTCTCGCAGATTTCGCCTTGCTGTCGGCATCGGCTTCCACAATGCCGAGCGCGCGCTTCTGATTCGGCCAAATGACAAACCAGACGTTGAACCACATGATGGTGCCCAACCACATGCCGATACCGATGGCGGTATGCTTGGCGACGCCGTCAGTCAGCCCCAAGGCGATGGCGTCGATCAGATAGCCGTTGAGCATCGCCAGGATCAGACCGGTGATCAATGTCCCCATGGCAGCCCAGCGGAACCAGAACAGTGCGGCCGGCGCGATGACTTTGCCGATCGCCGGTTTCTGCTCGTCCGGAATGTTCGGCATGTTCGGGATCTGCACGAAGTTGAAGTACCAGAGCAAGCCAATCCACATCACGCCGCTCAGCACGTGCAGCCACCTGAAGAAGAAGGCCCAAAACGCGAAGTTGTCGTAGCCTTGGCTGGAGATGTAGATCAGAAACAGGACCACTGCCAGGACGAAGCCCGCGACGACCGTGTTTCTGAGTGACGTTAGGATTGCAGCCATTCTGTATCCCCCCTCAATAAAGGTCTCATCTTGTTAAACCCCGCTTGAATCGAGCAGATCTTCTGTTGCTTATTCTGTCTACCGACTGTGTTTCTTGAGGCTCGGGTGACGGCTTTTTACCAAGACTTTATACAGACACCTGAACCATCCGGTGCGAAGCTTAAGTTCTAAGCAAAGACTTGCCAACCCGCGTAAATAACCTGAGATCTGAAGGGATATTTGGTCCTGACTGCCCGCAACAATCTGGCATCTAGCGATCCCGCCACTTCCTGGGCCCAAGACTGTGCGGCGGCGGTGAAGCGTCACGATAGGGACCGCTATCTCGCGAGTCTCTTCGCGCCGGAGCCAAGTCGTGGCGCCTTACTTGCGCTCTATGCCTTTAGTCTGGAAGTCGCGCGGATCCCTGAATTGGTATCTGAACCGATGCTGGGGGAGATCCGGCTGCAGTGGTGGCGCGAAGCTCTGGAGGAAGTCTATGAGAACCGGCCAAGGCTTCACCCCGTTGTGCAAGGGTTGGCGGAGGCCGCCGCACGCACACCTTTGAGCCGGGAGCACTTTGATCGTCTGGTCGATGCCCGCAGCTTCGATCTGGAACAGAGGCCGCCGGCCACCCTGGCAGATCTGGAGACATACGCAGCGGCAACTTCGTCAGGATTACTGCGGCTCGGCTTGGAAATCCTGGAAGCGCGCGGTAATGCTGCGATAGAAGCCGCGTCTCGTCTTGGCATAGCCTGGGCCTTGATCGGCTATGCAAGGAGCCTGCCGTTCCACGCCGGACAAGGCCGAATCTACCTGCCGGAAGACCTCATGGAAAATTGCGGCCTATCTTCCACCGAGGTCCTTACTCTGAAGCCTTCGGATGCCGTAAGGGCTTGCGTCCAGAGGTTGGTTGAACGGGCGGAAACTCACCTTGTGGCAGCCCGGCAAAGCGGGCGGGGTGCGCCGCGCAGGGCGTTGCCGGTTCTGCTTCTTGGCCGGGCGGCGTCGCTCCACGCGCGGGTCCTGAGGACATCCGGATATGATCCCTACGATCCACGGGTCCCGCAGGCCCATCCGAACATGGCCTGGCGGTTCGCCTGGTCCTATTGCCTCAACCGAATCTGAAATCGGGGATTGCGCGCTACTCCGCGGCAGTTGAGCGGTTGCTTAGCCAACCCTGTAGATCCCTCAGTGCGCGCCGGCTATAGGCCATCTTGCGGTCACGTTTGCCGAGACGCTTGCCTTCACGGGGCACGGGCGGGAATAGGCCGAAGTTGACGTTCATCGGCTGAAAGGTTTCCGCTGTCGCACCGCCGGTGATGTGGGCGAGGAGCGCTCCATGAGCCGTTGTCTGGGGTGGCGGATCGAAGATCGCTCCGAGACGCTCGGCGGCGGCGAAGCGGCCGGCAAGCAGGCCGATGGCGGCGGACTCGACGTAGCCTTCGACGCCGGTGATCTGTCCGGCGAAGCGCAAGCTTGGCCGCGATCTCATCCGCAAGGTGGCGTCCAACAGGCGCGGAGAATTCAGGAAGGTATTGCGGTGCACGCCGCCGAGGCGCGCAAACTCAGCGTGCTCCAGACCCGGTATCATCCGGAATATGCGGGATTGCTCTCCATACTTCAGCTTGGTCTGGAAGCCGACGATATTGTACAGCGTGCCCAGGGCATTGTCCTGACGAAGCTGCACAACCGCATGTGCTCGTTTGCCTGTCCGGGGATCCGTCAGGCCCACCGGTTTCATAGGGCCGAAACGCAGAGTCTCGGCACCCCGTTCAGCCATCACCTCGATCGGCAGACAGCCCTCGAAGTAAGGCGTGCTTTTCTCCCATTCCTTGAACGCGGTCTTCTCGCCTTCCAGGAGCGCCATGATGAAGGCCGTATACTGGGTCTCGTCCAAAGGGCAGTTGATATAGTCGGCACCATCCCCCTTGTCGTAGCGCGACTGATACCACGCCTTGGAGAAATCGATACTCTCCTTGTAGACAATGGGCGCGATAGCATCGAAGAACGCCAGATGCGCTTCTCCCGAAAGGGTTCCGATGGCCTCGGAGAGGGTTGGCGAGGTGAGGGGGCCTGTCGCGACGATGACGGAATCCCATTCCTCCGGCGGCAGTCCCTGGATTTCTTCTCGTACGACCTCTATCAAGGGCTCGTCTTCGAGGCGCTCCGTTACCGCGCGGCAGAAGGCCTCGCGGTCTACGGCAAGGGCTCCGCCCGCAGGCAGGCTGTGCCGGTCCGCCGACATCATGATCAGGGAACCGAGCTGTCTCATCTCGGCGTGCAGCAACCCTACGGCGTTGGCTTCGGCGTCGTCGGAGCGGAAGGAGTTGGAGCAGACCAGTTCGGCGAGGCCGTCCGTCTGGTGGGCGTCGGTGCCTCTTTGAGGACGCATTTCGTGCAGGATTACCGGAACGCCTGCCCGGCTGATTTGCCAGGCTGCTTCACTGCCCGCGAGACCGCCACCTACGATATGGACTGCTTCAGGTTTGCTCATGCTCTATAGAAATCGCTCAAGTGCGCGACGTGCTTCTGCTTCGCAAGGTGAGAAGCAGCGGCCAGGCTGTCAATAGCGGTGGCAAAAAACGACGTCTAACTCAGGGATGCTTGGGGGACTGGACCAGGTTCTCCAAGGGTGCGCCCGTCAGCCACTTTTCCAAATTCTCCGCAAAGAAAGCCGCATAACGATCCGCCCAATCATCCACGGCATCCGAGACATGGGGCGTGAGAACGGCATTTTCCAAGTCCCAAAGTGGGCTCTCTGCCGGCAGCGGTTCCGTTTGGAAGACATCCAAATAGGCGCCTGCGATCTCACGGGTCTGCAGGGCCGAGGTAAGTGCCGCCTCGTCAACGACTCCACCACGGGAAGTGTTGATGAGGATTCCGTCGGATTTCATCGCGGCCAATTCACCCGCCCCGATCAGATCTCGGGTAGAGGCGTTCATTGGGACATGCAGCGTGACGAAATCCGCATTGCGGAGTCCGTCACTTAGGCTCTCCAAGGGCACGCTCTCGTCGACATAAGGAGAGGCCGTCGGGCTACGGCTCGCACCGACAACATGCATCCCCAGCGCCTTTGCCCTCTGCGCGACCTGCCGTCCGATACTTCCTAGACCAACGACAAGGAGGGTCTTTTCCGAGACGGTCTGCCATGGGATCTGCTGCCACAGCTTCGCGCGCTGTTGCCGCAGATAGGCGGGAAACCCGAAGTTCAGCATCAAAATGGCGCCGATCACCGTTTCGGCCAGAAAGCCGCTGAGAACTCCCGCGCAGTTCGTCACGGTCACGCTTGCCTGGTTCCAGTTCGGCAAATGGTCAATCCCCGCACCGCCGACCTGGACCCACTCGACACCTTCGGCGCTCATCAAGGGGACGTGGGCCGGACCGGGAATGCCACGGCATTTGACGCTGAAGACGATATTTGGGCGGGCCCTGGCAAGACTGGCGACCAAAGCGTCCGGTTCAACGCATGTATCGAAAAAAACCTCAGGAAAGCGGTCCTTGAGATGAGCCAGATAGGTTTCCGGCTTGTCATGAACGATCAGCACTCGGGGCTTCTGCGACTCTTGCATACGGCATTCAGGCCCTATTGTCGGCGGAATAGTCCAGGGCGAAGACCTCCTGAGGGGCCTCAATGCCTTTGAACGTCTTTGGGCCCAGGCTGCGCGTGGGGTGGCCGCAGCGCTCCGCAAAGGGGCGGGAAAGAATGACCGGCGGTTCGAGATCCCGTGTGAGCGGTTCCATGCGCGAGACCAGATTGACCGCCGGTCCAATCACTGTGAAGTCCAGGCGGTTCTCCGTTCCGATATTTCCATACATGACTTCGCCGATGTGCAAGGCAATCCCGCAACGCAGATCCGAAATGCCGAGCTTCGCGAACTCTTCCCGCGTCGCGGCAAATTCCTTCAATGCGTCCTCAGCCGCAGCAAGCGCTCTGGCGCAGGCGCCTTTCACATCGCTTTCGATCTCGAAAATCGCGAGAAGCCCGTCGCCGATGAATTTGAGGATCTCACCACCGTGTTTCTCCAGAGTCCGTCCCATGACACCGAAATAGAGGTTCAGCAGCTCGATGAGCGCCGCCATCTCAGACTCTTCGGCAAGCGGTGTAAAGTTCCGCAGGTCGCAACTCCATATCACGGCCTTGATCCGCTCTGCATCGCCCCGGCCCGTCGCGCCCGACAGGACACGTTCCCCTGTTCGGTGACCCAGGTAGGTGTCCAATAATTGTTGCGCCGTTCGATTCAGGTGGCGCAGCTCAAGATTGGTGCTGAAAATCGGAACAGCGGCGTCGACCAGCGCCAAGTCCAGCTCGCTGAAGCCACCGGGCTCGCGAGTCGCAATGGTGAAGACATTTATCTGATTGTTGGAGAAGGGCAGGGGCAATGCGCGATAGCACGTGTAACCCTGCTCCTTGAGCTCGAAGATAACGGGGTAGTCTCCCGTTTTCGGCTCGACTTCGAGATTTCGAAAAATTGGTGCGCTGCCGTCATGGATCGCGCGTATCGGGCTGTTCAGGTAGTCAGGCCGGAACTGGATGCCATGCGCCCTTCCAACTTCAATGGCGCCGCCCGCCACGGCGTCCCAATGGTACGAGCGCGCGCGCAACAGTGGATGCAACTCGGTAATGTGCAGTGTGGCTCTATCGACCGGCACCCCTATGTCACGCAGCTTACGGAACAGCCCATCCATAAGCAGCGTGGTGCGCAGCTGCCGGGACCGCTGATTGATGAGCCAATCAATAACGGGAACGACGCGCTCGCGAACGGTTTCCTTAAGTGCTTTCTGCTCCAAAAGCTCTTCAACCTTGGCTGTTAAAAAGGGCGGGCGCCGCGCCGGCGTCCTTTGTGTTCAGGCAATTCTCGCTTCACCTTAAGTGCAGCTAAGCCAGACGTTTCTTTGCGGCTTCCGTATTGCCGAGATAGGACGCGAGAAATTGCCCTGTGAAGCTGCCGGGAACCTGGGCGATCTCTTCCGGCGTTCCTACCGCGACGATCCGACCGCCCTTGTCGCCGCCTTCCGGCCCCAGATCTACGATCCAGTCCGCAGTCTTTATCACTTCGAGATTGTGCTCGATGACGAGGACGGTGTTTCCCTGATCGACGAGTGTCTGGAGAACCTCCAGCAGCTTCTTAACGTCCTCGAAATGCAGGCCGGTGGTCGGCTCATCCAGAATATAGAGAGTGCGTCCCGTGGCCCGGCGCGACAGCTCTTTAGCCAACTTGACGCGCTGCGCTTCGCCACCGGAAAGGGTTGTCGCGGGCTGCCCTACCTGAATGTAGCTCAGGCCGACTCGCTCTAAAACTTCCAGCTTGTTGCGGATGGCCGGCACGGCCCGGAAAAAATCGGCGCCTTCCTCGACGGTCATTTCCAGAACGTCGGCGATGGATTTGCCCTTGAAGGTGATCTCCAGGGTTTCCCGGTTGTATCGCTTGCCTTTGCAGACATCGCATTGGACGTAGACATCGGGCAGGAAATGCATCTCGATCTTGATGACACCATCACCCTGACAGGCCTCGCAGCGCCCACCCTTCACGTTGAAAGAGAAACGGCCAGGCTTGTAGCCGCGCGCGTTGGCTTCCGGCAGGCCGGCAAACCACTCACGGATCGGGGTGAAGCAGCCGGTGTAGGTCGCGGGGTTGGACCGCGGCGTCCGGCCGATCGGCGATTGATCGATATCGATGACTTTGTCCAGGAACTCCAGACCTTCGATTGTCTTGTGAATGCCGGGCTGATTGCGCGCACCGTTCAGACGGCGGGCGAGGGCTTTGTAGAGCGTTTCGATAATGAGGGTCGACTTGCCGCTGCCGGAAACGCCGGTCACGCACGTGAAGGTTCCTAGAGGCACCGATGTCTCGACCTTCTGAAGGTTGTGGCTCTCCGCCCCAACGATGCGGATCTTCTGTCCCTTGTGGCCGCGTCGCCGCTGCGCGGGCACCTCGATCTGCCTGAATCCGGTGAGATATTGTCCTGTCAGGCTGTTCGGGGACTTCATAATTGCGTTCGGCTTGCCGATCGCCACGACTTCTCCGCCATGCACTCCGGCCGCGGGGCCCATATCGACGAGAAAGTCGGCGCTCCTGATGGCGTCCTCGTCATGTTCGACAACGATCACGGTGTTTCCGAGATCCCGAAGGCGCTTGAGGGTTTCCAGCAGGCGGGCGTTATCCCGCTGATGCAAACCGATGGACGGTTCGTCCAAAACATAAAGCACGCCTGTCAGCCCTGATCCGATCTGCGAGGCGAGGCGGATGCGTTGCGACTCTCCGCCCGACAGTGTCGCGGAAGCCCGTGACAGGGTTAGGTACTCTAGGCCGACGTCGCTGAGAAAACGCAGCCGCTCATTGATTTCCTTCAGGATGCGACTGGCAATCTCCTGGTGTTTCGGACGCAGCTTGTCGTTCAAGGTCGAAAACCATTCGACAGCGTCCGCAACCGACAGGGCAGAAACCTCGCCAACATGTCGCCCGGCGATTTTGACGGCCAATGCTTCCGGCTTCAGGCGGTAGCCGTTGCAGGCATCGCAGTCGCGGTTGCTCTGATAGCGCGCCAGTTCATCCCGCACCCAGTCGCTGTCCGTTTCCCGCCAACGGCGCTCCATATTGGGGATCACGCCTTCGAAGGGCTTCTTGGTCTGATATGACCGGAGGCCGTCATCGAAGGTCATCGTGATGGGCTCTTTGCCGGAGCCGAAGAGAATGGCTTTGCGGGCTTTCTCCGGCAGGTCGGCCCAGCGCTCGTGGGTCGAGACGCCGAAGTGATGCGCCAGGGAGTCTAGAGTCTGCGCGTAGTAGGGCGAAGTGGATTTCGACCAGGGCGCAATGGCGCCCTTCTGCAAGGTGACCTTCGGATTCGGTACCACGAGATCCGGATCGATAAAAACCGTGGCGCCAAGCCCATCGCACGAGGGACAGGCTCCGAAGGGATTGTTGAAGGAGAAGAGGCGCGGCTCGACTTCGTCGATGGTGAAACCTGAAACGGGGCACGCAAAGCGCGCTGAGAAAGTTGTGCGCTCCCCCGCTTTCTTTCCGCCGGAAACGGCCTCTTCCGTGAAGACCAGTCCGTCCGCCAAATGCAACGCGGTCTCGAAGGAATCCGCCAAGCGGGTTTCTATCCCAGGGCGAACAACGACTCGGTCCACTACGACCTCGATATCGTGCTTACGCTTCTTGTCGAGGGCCGGAGCGCTGTCGATTTCATACAGTTCGCCGTCGATCTTCACCCGCTGAAACCCGCGCTTCTGCAGGTCCTGCAGTTCCTTGCGGTATTCGCCTTTCCGACCGCGAACGATCGGGGCAAGCAAATAGAGCCGGGTGCCCTCCGGCATCTCCATCACGCGGTCGACCATTTGGCTGACCGATTGGCTCTCGATCGGCAGGCCGGTCGCGGGAGAGTAGGGGACGCCGACCCGTGCAAAGAGCAGTCGCAAATAGTCGTAGATCTCGGTGACCGTTCCGACTGTCGAACGCGGGTTCTTGGACGTGGTTTTCTGTTCGATGGAGATCGCGGGCGACAGCCCTTCGATGTGGTCGACATCGGGTTTCTGCATCAGTTCGAGGAACTGGCGCGCGTAGGCCGAAAGGGACTCGACGTAGCGCCGCTGCCCCTCGGCGTAGATGGTATCGAAGGCGAGGGACGACTTGCCCGAACCGCTGAGACCGGTGATCACCACCAGCTTGTCGCGGGGCAGGTCGACATCGACATTCTTGAGATTGTGTTCCCGGGCGCCTCGCACGGAAATCACGGGACCGGAGATCTTGGACGCCATTCCTGGTGATTTTGTTTCGCTTCTGTTCATGTTCTTCAGCCCCCAATATGGCGGCTGCGAAGGCCAAAAGCGAGGCCGGTGAGGGAGAATTCCGCAAAAAGTCCTGTGGGAAAAATCGCCTTGGGTGCAACTTGCCCATCGCCTAGAGTGCCGACGGAACAGACGAGTCGTGCTGCGGAACCAAGAGTGGTCCGCGCCGCGCTAGAGAATGAGGTAGGGTCATGGCGGGAAGCGTGAACAAGGTAATTCTGGTCGGAAACCTGGGGCGGGACCCGGAGATTCGGTCCATGCAGGACGGCGCAAAGGTCGCCAATCTTTCCGTGGCCACGTCGGAGTCCTGGCGTGACCGCAACTCCGGCGAACGGCGGGAGCGCACGGAATGGCACAGGGTCGTCGTTTTTAACGACCGCCTTGTCGACGTGATTGAGCGCTTTCTGCGCAAGGGCTCTAAGGTCTATCTGGAAGGGCAGCTCCAGACGCGGAAGTGGACCGATCAGAGTGGTCAGGAGCGCTATTCGACCGAGGTTGTGCTGCAACGCTATCGTGGGGAGCTCACCATGCTCGACAGCCGCTCGGACGGCGGCGGAGGCGGCTATGGCGGTGGCCAATCCTCCGGCCAGGAGGGTGGGGGATTCGGTGGCGGCGGTCAGAGCTCAGGCGGTCCCGACCTGGACGACGATATTCCGTTCTAATAAACTTTAAGATAGAAAAACTCCTATCTCTTCCCGCCATAAGCGCAAGCCATTCCTGCGCCTTTAACCCTCCGAGGGCGCCGAGCTCCCGCATCGTGCGTTGGCAGTAAAGGTATCTCAAAAACAGTGACATAAGTATCTATTTTAAAACGATAAATAGAAGGGCCGATGCCTGCTCGAAATCGGTCGCTGCGCTTGTCCGAATTTGGCGAATATGCTATTGATAAACCATAGATTCGCCGCTTATCGAGGCACCATTTCGTCGACTATCGAGGTTCCACTGAGAACCGCCCTATCGAGCCCCTGAGACCGGCTTCTTCGGTCTTCAGACGCCTACCTAAAATCAGGATGATCATTTGAGCGACCAGCCTTCAGAGCCGAAAGACCTGGATATTGCGCCGGTAACAATCGAGGAGGAGATGAAACGCTCCTACCTCGATTACGCAATGAGCGTGATCGTGGCCCGGGCACTGCCCGATGTGCGGGACGGCTTGAAGCCGGTTCACCGTCGCATTCTCTATGCGATGAAGGAAGCTGGCTACGATTGGAACCGCCCTTACCGCAAGTCGGCGCGCGTTGTCGGCGATGTCATGGGGCAATATCACCCCCACGGCGATACCGCGATCTACGACACGATGGTCCGAATGGCGCAGGACTTCGCCATGCGCCTGCCGTTGATCGACGGACAGGGCAATTTCGGGTCCATGGACGGGGATCCGCCGGCGGCCATGCGCTACACCGAAGCGCGCTTGGAGCGGGTGGCCAGCGACGCGCTGCTGCAGGATATTGACAAGGATACTGTCGATTTCCAGGCCAACTACGACGAGACGACGCAGGAGCCTTCCGTCCTGCCGGCGCGCTTTCCGAATCTGTTGGTGAACGGCGCCGGTGGCATTGCCGTCGGCATGGCGACCAACATTCCGCCGCATAACCTGGGCGAAGTCATCGACGGTTGCTGTGCCTATATCGACAATCCGGATATTTCGATCCTCGAATTGATGGAGCTGATACCCGGCCCGGATTTCCCGACCGGCGGCATTATCCTGGGGCGGGCGGGAATCCGCGATGCCTATCACACCGGGCGCGGCATGTTGCGTGTGCGCGGTAAGGCGGAGATCGAGGAAATTCGCAAGGACCGCTTTGCGGTCGTGGTCACGGAAGTGCCCTATCAGGTGAACAAGGCGCGGATGCTGGAACGTATCGCCGAGCAGGTCCGCGACAAGACCCTGGAGGGAATAGCGGATCTGCGGGACGAGAGCGACCGCCAGGGCCTACGGGTGGTGATCGAGTTGCGCCGGGATGCGGAACCGGACGTCGTCCTTAATCAGCTCTACCGCTATTCACAGCTCCAGGGTTCCTTCGGCTGCAACATGCTGGCATTGAACGGCGGCCGTCCGGAGTTGTTGGATCTCAAGTCCATCATCTCGGCCTTCATCGCCTTTCGTGAAGAGGTCATCACCCGGCGCACAGTCTTTGAATTGGGCAAGGCCCGGGAGAGAGCGCACCTCTTGGTCGGATTGGCGATTGCAGTTGCCAACATCGACGAAGTGATTGCGCTGATCCGTGCGGCACCGGACCCGGTCGTGGCGCGTGAGCAGTTGATGGCCCGCTCCTGGCCGGCGAAGGATGTCCGGCCCCTGATTGAACTGATTGACGAGCCCGGCCGCCAGGTCGCCGAGGACGGAACCTATCGCCTGTCAGAAGCCCAGGCCAAGGCGATCCTGGAACTGCGCCTGCAACGCCTGACCGGGCTGGAGCGGGAAAAGATCGCCGGCGAACTCGAGGAAATCGCTGCGAAAATCCGCGAGTATCTGGAGATTTTGAGCTCGCGTCCGCGGCTCATGGAGATCATGCGGGCGGAGCTCCTCGATATGAAGGAACGCTTCGGGACGCCCCGGCGCACGCAGATCGCCGAAGTGGACTTCGAACAGGCCGACGAGGATCTGATTCAGCGGGAGGAGATGGTGGTCACCGTCAGCCATGGCGGCTACATCAAGCGGGTTCCCCTGAACACCTACAGAGCGCAGCGGCGCGGCGGCAAGGGCCGGGCGGGCATGTCGACCCGGGAAGAGGATTTTGTCAGCCAGGTCTTTGTCTGCAGCACGCATACGCCGGTGCTGTTCTTCTCTTCGCGCGGCATGGCCTATGTGCTGAAGGTCTATCGGCTGCCGGCCGGCACGCCGCAGTCGCGCGGCAAGGCGCTCGTCAACCTTCTGCCCCTGCAGAAAGACGAGATGATCACGACGTGCATGCCCCTGCCGGAGGACGAATCGGACTGGAACACGATGGACGTCATGTTCGCAACGTCCAGCGGCGGTGTGCGGCGTAACCGTCTGTCCGATTTCGTCAACGTGAAGGCCAACGGCAAGATCGCCATGAAGCTGGAGGACGAGGACGGTCAGCTTGTGGCCGTGCAGGTCTGCTGCGACGATAACGATATCCTGCTGGCGACGGCGAAGGGCCGCAGCATCCGCTTCCCGGTGGACGACGTGCGGGTCTTTACGGGCCGCACTTCGACCGGGGTGCGCGGTGTCCGCCTGTCCCCGGGGGACCGGGTCATCTCCATGTCGATCCTTCAGAACGCCGGTCAGATCGGAACCGAGGAACGGGACGATTATGTGCGCATGGCCAATGCGGCGCGGCGTGCCAATGGAGAAGACGGAGAAAACGGCGAGAACGGCACCTCCGCTCACGACGGCCCGCCGGCCATCGGCGACGAACGCTTCGCAGCGTTGGCGGAGCAGGAAGAGTTTATCCTTTCCGTGTCCTCCGACGGTTTCGGCAAGCGGACATCCGCCTACGAGTACCGCATCACCAAGCGCGGCGGCCAAGGGATCGGCAACATGGATCTCAGCCGGGGCGTCAGCGGTGAAGCCACGGTCTTGGCGGCCTTCCCGGTCGAGGAGGACGACCACATCATGCTGGTGACGGACGGAGGCAAGCTAATCCGCTGCCCTGTCCACGATATCCGCATTGCCGGTCGGACGACCCGGGGCGTCCGGCTGTTCCGTATCGCCTCTGGCGAGAGAGTGGTCTCAGTGGCCCACCTTGAAGAAGGCGATTCCAATGGCGACGACGAGGGTGCGGCGGAGGCTTCGGAAGACTAGGCCGTCCCGAGATCATCCCCCTAACTCTAGGAAAACCGGAGACCCAGGCGATGACGGCAGGCAATGGTCCTTTGGTCGGTGTCTATCCCGGAACCTTCGACCCCATTACGAAGGGGCATACCGATATCATTGTCCGGGCAGCGAAAGTCCTGGATCGGCTGATTATCGCTGTAGCCCGCAGCGAGGGGAAAGGCCCCGTCTTTTCCACCGAAGAGCGCCTCGAAATGGTCGGTCAGGAGGTTGCGGCCATGCAAAAGTTCCGGGCCGAAGTCGAGGTGAAGGCCTTTGACAATCTGCTGATCCACTTCTGCCACCAGGTTGGCGCCACTGTGCTTGTGCGCGGCCTGCGTGCCGTTTCTGACTTCGAGTATGAATTCCAGATGGCTTCGATGAATGCCAGGCAGGACAGTGAAGTCGAGACCGTGTTCTTTATGGCCTCGGAGAACCACCAATTCATCTCTTCTCATTTTGTGAAGGAGGTGGGCCGCCTCGGTGGAGACATCTCCACCCTTGTCAGCCCGCAGGTGGAGCGCCGTTTGCTGGAACGCTTCGGTCGGCTGAATGACGGGGAGGCAAGCTGACATTTCCGGTCCTTTGGGACGGCTCTCCGGAAGGTTGACCGGAACAGCGCCCCCCACTAAGGTGCCGCCGCCTTTCGGAGGCACGGCCGTCAGAGCCGAATTTTGATGTGGGCCCGTAGCTCAGTTGGTAGAGCAACTGACTTTTAATCAGTGGGTCGCAGGTTCGAATCCTGCCGGGCTCACCAATCAGATCACGCCCCCAATCCAGCTTTCCTGATCGGAATTGAGGCACCATCCCCGAGCGTCAGTCAGGCTGCACGAGGGACCGAATCTCTGCGGGCATCTTGACCGTTGTCTCAAGGTGTCGAGGGGTAAACAACTATTGATACTATCAATGATTATCTCTCATTTTATATATTAGACGTATGAGGCTCCCGCCCCTAATTTCTGGATTAGGAGACTGATCCGGAAGCGGTCATATCGGCTCGAAAATGCAGTGCGCCTGGTCTGATTCCGCGGAGATCTATGCGCGGCAGATCTCCGGCGATGCCATGTAGTTGCAACGGGCCGCGTGATACGACCGGTGTTGCGGGTCATTGCGTCCGAACCTCTTCAGGGTGCCGGAAAGAACGGCAAGGATTTCACCAGTAGGAGACGTATAGATGGGTCGTGATGCCACGGTAACAGTGAACGGGCGGACCTACCGCTTTCCCGATGCGCCGGTCGTCGTCGTCTGCATCGACGGTTCCGAACCGGATTACATGGAAGAAGCTGTCGCCTCCGGCCAGATGCCTTGGCTGAAATCCATGCTTCCGCGTGGCGCCGATTTGCGCGCCGACTGTGTCGTTCCGAGCTTCACCAACCCCAATAATCTTTCGATCGTGACCGGACAACCACCAGAAGTGCACGGAATCTGCGGCAACTTCTTCTACGACCCCGCCAAAGGCGAGGAAGTCATGATGAACGATCCCGCCTATCTCCGTGCGCCCACGATCTTCTCGGCCTTTCAGCAGTTGGGCGCGAAGATTGCCGTGGTGACGGCAAAGGACAAGCTGCGCCGGCTTCTGGGCAACGGACTGGAAATGAAGCCGGGTGAGGCCGTTTGTTTCTCGGCTGAGAAAGCTGATGAGACCTCCGTCGCCGGAAACGGCATTGATGGCGTTGTGGACCTTGTCGGCAAGCCGGTCCCTAGCGTTTATTCCGCCGACCTCTCGGAGTTCGTCTTTGCCGCCGGCGTGAAGCTTATGGATAGCATGCGGCCGGATCTCATGTATCTCTCCACCACGGACTACGTCCAACACAAGCATGCGCCTGGCAGCGAAGGTGCGAACAGTTTCTACCGTATGATGGATAGTTACTTCATTCAGTTGGACGCGGCCGGCGCCGTGATAGTCCTGACCGCCGATCACGGCATGAACGCCAAGCACAAGGCCGACGGCTCCCCCAACGTTCTCTACCTGCAAAGCGCGTTGGACGAATTCCTTGGCGAAGGCGTGGCGCGAACCATCCTGCCGATCACGGACCCCTATGTCGTCCACCACGGTGCTCTAGGGTCCTATGCGACGGTCTACCTGCCGGCCGGGGCCGACGTGACTGAGGTCGCCGCGCAAATCGAAGGACTGGAAGGCGTCGAACAAGTCCTGACTCGTGAAGCTGCGGCCCAGACCTTCGAACTGCCTTCGGATCGCATTGGGGAGTTGGTGGTCGTCACGGAAAAGACCCGTGCTGTGGGCACGAGTCCGGACCGGCATGACCTCTCGGGATTGGAAGTGCCGCTGCGGTCCCACGGCGGCGTCAGCGAACAGCGCGTGCCGTTGGTCGTCAATCGTCACGTTGCGGGAATAGAGGGCCGTCGTCTACGGAACTTCGATGCCTTCGATATTGCCCTCAATCACGTGGCAGCCGGCGCATCCGCGGCGGCCGAATAAGGGAGGCCATAAAATGAACGTTGCCGAACCAAAATCGGATCTGGGCTCCGGGACTCAAAGGCATGAGCCTATGCGTATCGCCGGTCGCAAGGTCGACGCCGACGGTGTTATCGAAGTTCACTACCCCTACACCAACGAGGTAATCGGCACCGTACCCGCGGGGGATTCCTCCCACGCCGTTGAGGCCTTTGATATCGCGGCCGGTTACACCTCCAAGTTGACCCGTTACGACCGCCAGAAGATCCTCTTCAGGACGGCGGAAATTCTCACCTCACGCAAAGAGGAGATCTCCGATCTCATCACACTTGAGCTTGGTATCTCCAAGGCGGACTCTCTCTACGAAGTGGGGCGCGCCTACGACGTCTTCACGCTCGCCGCGCAGATGTGCATTCAGGACGACGGTGAGATCTTTTCCTGCGATTTGACCCCGCACGGCAAGGCGCGAAAGATCTTCACGACGCGCGAACCCTTGCGGACTCTCTCCGCGATCACGCCCTTCAATCACCCGCTCAATATGGTCGCGCATAAGATCGCACCGTCGATCGTTTCCAACAATTGCATGGTCTGCAAGCCGACGGAATTGACTCCGATGACGGCGCTGGTGCTTGCCGATGTCCTTTACGAAGCGGGACTCCCGCCGGAGATGTTCTCCGTAGTTACCGGCTGGCCTCAGGACATTGGCTTGGAGATGATCCAGAATCCCAACATCGAGCTCATTACCTTCACGGGCGGCGTCCCGGTGGGCAAGATGATCGCGGAGAAGGCAGGCTACAAACGCACGGTGCTGGAGCTGGGCGGCAACGACCCGCTGATTATACTCAACGACCTATCGGACGATGACCTTGCCAAGGCCGCTGATCTGGCGGTGGCGGGCGCTACCAAGAATTCGGGGCAACGCTGCACCGCGGTGAAACGCATCCTCTGTCAGGAGGGTGTTGCCGACAGGTTCGTGCCGCTGGTTCTCGAGCGCGCGAAGAAGATCAGATTTGGTGATCCAATGGAAAGCAATACCGATCTGGGTACGGTCGTGCATGCCGAAGCCGCCGAAGTTTTCGAAAAGCGTGTTCATGCTGCGGCGGAGCAGGGCGCCGACATCCTCTACAATCCGGGACGCCAAGGCGCTCTCTTACCGCCTATTGTGATCGACCGCGTGCCGCATGAGTCCGAGTTAGTGATGGAAGAGACCTTTGGCCCCATCGTCCCTATCGTGCGTGTGCCGGATGATGACGAGGGCGTGATGCGGATCTCGAATTCCACGGCGTTCGGCCTGTCCTCCGGCGTCTGCACCAACGATTTCCGCCGTATGCAGAGCTACATCAAGGGCCTGAATGTTGGAACAGTGAATATCTGGGAAGTGCCGGGTTACCGCATCGAGATGTCCCCATTCGGTGGGATCAAGGACTCGGGCCTGGGATATAAAGAAGGCGTTATCGAGGCCATTAAGAGCTACACGAACGTGAAGACCTTTTCTCTGCCTTGGGGGTAAGGAGCGTCGCCTAAATGATGCCGCTGGGCTTCCATTCGTCCTGGAGCTTGGCTGATCCAAATCAATGTCTGTTCTCCGCGAGTTGCTCATCTTCTCGGTCCCGGGAAGGAGCGGAGACATGTATTCAAATCCCTCGCTGGTCACGCGAATTGCGGTCGGTAAGGCGGTCGGCTTTGCGATCGGATTGATTGGCCTCTTGAGCTTGCCTTACTTCACGCAAGAAGGAGGATGGCTGCTCCGTATCGGGGTATTGCTGTGGTACACGACGCTCGGCGCAATCATCGGCCTCTTCGGGATCTACACGCGACATCCGGTGCTTCCGCTGCCACTGCCATGGTGGTTGCGCTCCTCGATGCTGGGGGCCTGGATGAATTTCGTCCTGGTATTCTTCGCCTATGACACCATGGAATCCGCCTTGATCTCCTTCTTCGGAAGCCAGAGTTGGCTGACATCCCCTTTCTGGTTTGCTCTGGAGGGTGCTGTCATTGGCCTGATCATCGGCTTTGTCTCGACATGGGTTGGAGGAGAGGGGCCCGAGACGCTCGAGGCCGATACGAAAAGCTGGTAGTCGGTAACGTAGGTTCGAAGTTCGAAGATTCTCATTAAGTGATGTTTAGCCGTTGCCAGTGCAGGACGTCACGGCTGCTCGGGGCGGGCGCCGACTCAAACATGAGCTGCGAGTTCGGAGAAACACCCCGCCAAATCGCGGCCCGTCCGGGGCCCGCGCGTTATAACTTCTTCAAATAATTGGCTTTATACCTGCCATCGAGCTTTGACCGCTACGGAGCCCCTAAGCCAAGTTCCTTCATGTTAAGGAATTGTTCACTTCTGATGGCGTGACCTTACAGGTGAAGGGTGTCGACGACCGTAAGAGAAGCCTTTTCCTGGGCCAAAGTCAGGATTTGCCAGACGGGACGGAAAGATGCAGAGGCAAGTTGCAGAGTACATTGAGACAATCAACGAGGCTCTGGCCTGGGCGCCCGACGTAGCCGTCCTGGTTCCCTGCTACAACGAGGAAGCAACTGTCGGGAGTGTCGTCAGAGACTTCCGGACGTGCTTGCCGCACGCCACGGTCTATGTCTACGACAACAACTCCAGCGACCGGACCATAGAGGAAGCAGAGAAAGCGGGCGCAACCGTGCATCGCCAACCCCTGCAAGGAAAAGGCAATGTCGTACGTCGGATGTTCGCGGACATCGAAGCGGACATCTACATTTTGGTTGATGGCGATGATACCTATGATGCCGCAAGCGCGTCGGAGATGATCCAACGGCTGATGGATGAGTCACTGGACCTCGTAAATGGCGCTAGAATCGCGGAATCCAACGAGGCCTACCGCGCGGGACACCAGTTCGGGAACAAGCTGCTGACGGGCCTTGTGCGCAGGATTTTCGGCGCCCGCATGAACGATATGCTCTCCGGCTACAAGGTGCTCTCTCGGAGGTTTGTGAAATCCTTCCCGGCACTAGCGAGTGGTTTTGAGACGGAGATCGAGTTGTCGATACATGCACTCGAACTTCGTATGCCGATCATCGAAATGCCAACGCCCTACCGCAGTCGCCCGGAGAACTCCGTCAGCAAGTTGAGTACCTACCGCGACGGCTTCCGCATCCTATGGACAATTCTGGTTCTGACCAAGGAAGAGCGTCCGCAGATTCTCTTTTCCATGATCTTTGCGATGCTCGCCCTCGTATCCTTGGGCCTGGCCGGACCCTTGATGCTGACGTACCTGGAAACCGGTCTCGTGCCACGCCTGCCGACCGCGGTTCTCGCTTGCGGCACGATGCTCTTGGCTTTTCTTAGTCTGACCTGTGGCCTCATCCTGGATACGGTGACACGTGGTAGGCAGGAGATGAAGCGCATTCAGTATCTCGCTATCCCTGCACCTGGCATCCCCGCAGTAGAATCTCATCAGTTGCAATGGTCCACTCAAGAGGATTAGTTGCCGAATTTTTCAGATTCGGACTTGTCGGTACGCTTGGTTTCGGTGTCGATACCGCTGTCCTCTATCTTTGTCTCTATGGCGGCGAATTCGGGTTCTATAGCGCTCGCCTCATCTCATTTCTTGTCGCGGCGACGTTCACCTGGGCGCTGAACCGCTCCTTCACGTTTCGCTTCGATCACGGGAACAAGTCTTATCGGCAGTGGAGCCGGTTCCTGCTGGTGAACGCATTCGGCGGAGCCGTGAACTATGCCGTCTATGCATCGTTGATCGTAAGCGGTGCGCCTTTCACGCAACACCCGGTTCTCGCCGTGGCCGCGGGCTCGGTCGGCGGTCTGGCCTTCAATTTCACGCTTTCCAAGGCGCTCGTCTTTCAGCGCGCCTAGGGCCGAGCCTGTAAAGCCGCGACTTCCTTATGGAGTTGGGCCGAGATGGCGGCGGCACCTTCGCTGTCGGAGCTCTGGGGGACGAGCGTCTCCGGTACAATAGGAGTCCCAAAGGTTACGGTGATCTTCCGTAGGCTTGGCCATCGCCGGGTTGCCGGCCAAGCCTCGTAGCTGCCGGCGATCGAAACGGGAATGATCACGGGCATGGCTTGCTGAACAACATGACCGATTCCCGGAAGGAAGGGCAGCAGTTGACCGCTGACGGACCGGCGGCCCTCGGGAAACCAAACCAGACTGTTGCCTTTTTTCAGGACAGCAATTCCGAGCGACACCGCCATACCGGGGCGTCGGTCCGGGTCGACCGGAAGAATATTGGTCGTTCGGCTGAACCACCGCGACACCGGGCCCATGAACAGAAGGCCCGTCCATCCGGCCCAGAAGGTGCGTGGCATGCGCGACCAAGGCAGCGCGGCGGCAAGGGCGAAGGGGTCCAGGTAGCTCACATGGTTCGGTACGAGGATAAAAGGTCCTTCGGCCGGGATGTTTCTCGAACCCTTGACCGTCAAATGGAAGCCCAGCTGGAGTACAGCGTAGTTGAGCAGGTAGATGGAGAAACCGATAATGCGCCCGAATGGGCCGGGTGGATCGGGCGCGCTAACCAGGGGGTCGGCTGTATCCGGATCCCTATCGCTTTCGGCGGACAGGATTGCCGTGATGAGGTCCCGAACGGTCAGGATGCGGCTGACTTCGGCTTCGGTCAGACGCGCACCGAAGCGCCGCTCGATCTCCAATGTGAGTTCGACCCAACCGAGCGAGTCGATGCCGAGGTCGAGTTGGGGGCTTGCTTGGAGCGTCAGAGCCTTGTCGGGGAATCTCTCGCGCAGCCATCCCCAGATTTCCGTTGCGCGGAGATCCTCGAAAGCATCCGGGTCAAGGTCGACGGATAGATCCTTGGGCGGTTGAGCTTTGGCGCCCGCCGCGTGGCGGTACATCTCCGGGAGAAGGTGCCGCTTGAGCTTTCCAAGAGTCGTCCGGGGCAGGGGCTGTCCGGTAACGGCAAAGCCGGAGATGCGTTCATAGGAGGGCCGCGCGCGCGATAGCCTCTCGATCTCGTCGCGTAGAAGGACAGAAAGGCTTGCCGCCCCTTGTGCACGCAGCGCCTCTTCATCGGCGACGATCAAGAGCACGAGGCCATCCTTTTCCTGCAGGATCGCGGCTTCCTGCATCAGGGGGCTTTGTATGAAGACTTCCTCGATCGGCTCCGGAAACACGTTCTTGCCGTCCGGCAGGACGATCATCTCCTTCACCCGACCCGCCAGATGCAGGAATCCTCTCTCGTCAAGTTGACCGAGGTCTTCGGTCCTGAACCATCCGTCTTCGGTGAAGGCGCGCGCCGTTTCATTGGGCAGGTCGCGGTATCCGGAGAACACGTTTGGGCCGCGTATTTCGATCTCTCCAAAGCCACCTGCCGGTTGCCGGGCCAAGCGGATTTCAACGCCTGCGACAGCTTGACCGACGCTATCGAAACGGGCATTGCCGCGGCGGGTGAAGGTCACGATGGGGGAGGTTTCCGTCAGGCCGTACCCGGTCAGGATCTCCCAGCCCAACGCCTCCAAGGTCCAGGCGAGGTCTTGCTCCAACAGCGCGCCGCCGCTTGCAATGAGCCTTAAGTGGGGGCCAAGCGCCCGGTGAAGTGGACGGAAGAAGAGTCGTCCCAGGCGCAATCCAAGGCGTTGCCGCAACCAAAGGGAAGCGGCGAACAGGGCCCTGAATGCGGTTCGCGCGAACCACCCCTGAGTGGCGACCTTGTTCTCCACTCCCGCCGCGATGCCCGACAAGAGGCGGGGAACTGCGATCATTACACTGGCACGCCCGGCCCGCAGGGCGTGGGTTAACTCGCCCCCCGTCAGGCCCGCGGGAAAGACGAGTGTTGCTCCATAGGCCAGGGTTCCCAAACACCCGACGGTCATGGGATAGGCATGATGCAAAGGAAGAGGAAGCAAGACCCGATCACCCGGTGTGATCAGACCCTCGGCCGCCAGAGCTTCCACGTTGCTGCAGATGTTGCGATGGCTGAGAGGAACGCCTTTCGGTCGCCCCGTCGTTCCGGAGGTGAACAGTAAGGCCGCGGTGTCTGCGGTATTGCAGGTCGGCAACGGCGTCCTGTCGAGACTTCGCTCCCCTCTGTCCTCGTCTCGGTCAAGCATCCAGAAATGGCGCGTTGCGTCGATCTGATTATGCTCGAGCTTCTCGCGTTGTGCTCTGTCGATAAAGATGTGCCGGGATCCACTTCGCCTGATCAGATCCCAGATGGTTTGCGCATCCAACAGAGGGTCGAGAGGAGCCACTGTCGCACCGGACAAGACGATTCCGAGATAAGCGGCAACCCATTCCGGGCAGTTGGCGCCCAGCAGGGCCACCGTTTCTCTGGGTTGGATGCCGGATTTGCGCAATTCCCGAGCGATTTCCAGAGTCTGGCCCGCGAGATCTGCGTATGTCCACGAGCGCTGCTCTCCGCCTACGAACGACAGGATTGCCGGGTGTGCAGAACGGCCCTCGAACGCCGCTACGATAGAGGCGATGGTTTCCAACCCTGGCGTCTCATTACCCGGCATTTCTCACCTCATGGGCTTTGGGTCCTCTTGAACGATAGAGAGAGAGAGAATCCTGGGCGGACCTCAGCAGTGCCTCATTGAGTTGAGTCAATTGGGTTTAAGACGGCGGCGACGTATGGTCTTTGTCGTTTCTGGTGCTAGCGATGGTCTTGAAGAATCAGATCCGCGCCTTTTTCCGCGAGCATGATCGTCGGCGCGTTGGTGTTGCCCGACGTCACTGAGGGAAAAACTGACGCATCAATCACACGTAGCCCCTCCAGGCCATGCACCTTCAAAGTGGGATCGACGACACCTTGCGTGGGGTCACTGCCCATGCGACAGGTGCTGACGGGATGAAACACCGTTGAGGCACGCTTGCGGCAATCCGCGATGAGATCGTCGTCCGTTACGATATCCGCCCCTGGAGAAACCTCGCCATCGATGACCTCGGACAGCGCCGGAGTTGCGGTGAGTCGCCGCAGAAACTGAATGGCTTCCAGCATTTCCGAGACATCGTGGTTGGTCGAGAGGGAGTTCGGCTGAATTAGAGGCGCCGCAAAGGGGTCGGGTGATGCAATCTTCAGGACCCCGCGGCTCGTCGGCCTGCAGGGCTGGGCGCCCAGCATGACGGCAGGGTAGGGGTCAGGGCTCATCAACGGCCGCTTGCCCGGTGGCGCCTTGGTGTAGCTGATCGGTGAGAAATAGAGCTGCAGGTTGGGACGGTCCAGATCGGGGCGGGAACGCACGAACCCGCCAGCCTGATTGATGCTAAGACTCAATGGACCCTTGCGCGTCAAGACATAGCGCAGGCCGGCCTTAAGCTTGCCAATCCAGGGGCGCAGATCCTCGTTGAGAGTTCGCCTGTTGGACCGGCAGATATGATCGATGCAAAGGTGGTCCTGCAGATTTTGGCCGACCGCCGGCGCTTCGTGTTGAACCGCAATCCCGGCGTCTTGAAGAACCTGGCCCGGACCCACGCCGGAGAGCTGCAGAAGTTGTGGTGTGTTGATAGATCCGGCAGCGAGGATCACTTCCTTTCGGGCCTTGACGTTGTGCCGGGTTTTCCCGCGCCTGTAGGTAATGCCGATCGCGCGCCGCCCGTCGAACGCGATGGCCATGACCTGAGCTTTCGTGACAACCTCAAGGTTCTGCCGGCCCATGGCCGGGCGAAGGTAGGCTCTGGCCGCCGACATGCGGATGCCATCCTTTGTGGTGATCTGATAGAGTCCCACGCCCTCGGAAGCGGTTCCGTTGAGATCGCCCAAGATGGGATAACCCGCTTCACGGCCCGCTTGCAGAAACACCTGGCACAAAGGATGCAACTGGTCTGAAACGTCATTGACGTAGAGAGGACCGTCTCCGCCGCGCCGTTCGTCTTCACCGGAAGAGCAGGTTTCGGACTTCTTGAAGTAGGGAAGCACGTCCTGCCACCCCCAGCCGGAGTTCCCAGCGGTCTCCCAATCATCGAAGTCCTCCGGGAGACCACGGATGTAAACCATGGCGTTGATCGAGCTCGAACCGCCGAGAACCTTGCCTCGTGGCCAATAGCCGTTGCGTCCTGAAAGGCCGGGGTCGGACTCGGTCATGTACATCCAGTTGACACGGGGATCGTAGAAGGACTTGCCGTAACCGATCGGCATCTGAACCCAGAAAGTGCGGTCCGTCCCGCCGGCCTCGACCAGAAGAACGCGGTGTCTTCCGTTTGCGGTCAGGCGGTTTGCCAGCACACAGCCGGCCGAGCCCGCGCCGACAATAATGAAATCGTATTCGCTCATCGTACGGTTCTAACGCGTCCGGGATCGCGGGGTTCGGACGAGCATGGCAGGGACCTCCAGCGTTCTTGTTTTCTTTCTTTAGGCAACCGTGATTGACCTTGTCTCTGGGGCGCTTTTCAAGCCTGATGCGGCGGCAAAGAAAAGAGAATCTTTACCGCAGGGAAGAAAAAAACTCGGATGGAAGGCATGAAGATCAAGCGTATCGAGACCTTCTCCACGGAATTCGTGGGCTTTGTGCGCGTCACGGCGGAAGACGGTGCGGAAGGCTGGGGCCAGGTCTCGACCTATAACGCGGATATCTCCTCTCAAGTGCTGCATCGGCAGGTCGCCCCCTATGCCTTGGGTGCCGATTGCGCCGCTATCGATCATCTGATGGCGATCATCCCTGAGCGGGAGCATAAGTTTCCCGGATCCTATCTGCGCCGCGCGATGGGGGGCCTAGACACGGCCCTTTGGGACATGCGCGGCAAGCGGGAAGGCAAGAGCGTCTGTGCCCTGTTGGGCGGAACACCGCGCCCGGTTCGCGCCTACGCCTCCTCTATGAAGCGGGACATCACGCCGGCACAGGAGGCGGAGCGTTTCAAGGCACTCCGTGACGCCAAGGGGTTCGATGCCTTCAAGTTTCGCGTTGCCGCCGAATGCGGTCATGACGTTGACGAATGGCCCGGCCGGACAGAGGAGATCATCCCGACGATTCGCAAAGCTTTGGGCGACGACGTGTCGCTGCTCTGTGACGCCAACAGCGGATTCTCGCCTGGGCGGGCCATTGAGGTCGGCGGGATGCTTCAGGACAACGGCATCGAGCATTTCGAAGAACCTTGTCCCTACTGGGAACTGGAGCAGACCAAGCAGGTGACGCATGCGCTGGATCTGAACGTCACCGGCGGAGAGCAGGATTGCGACCTTACGATCTGGCGCCGCTTGATCGATATGCGGGCCGTCAATATCGTACAGCCGGATGTCTCTTACGTCGGCGGCATTCAGCGTTGCCTCAGGGTGGCAAAGATGGCGGAGGAAGCGGATATGGCCTGCACGCCGCACTGCGCCAACCTCTCACTCGTCACGCTCTTTACAATGCATCTGCTGGGTGCAATCCCGAACGCAGGAAAGTACCTGGAGTTCTCGATCGAAGAAGCGGACTACTATCCCTGGCAATACGGCCTCTATCGCAACGATCCCTATGAGATCGTGGATGGTAAAGCGACGATCCCCGATACTCCGGGCTGGGGCGTTGAGATCAATGACGACTGGCTCCAGAACGCTCATTATCAGGCGAGTGAGATGGACTAGCGCGGCGCCAGGCCAGGACTGCCACCCACTGGACAAACACGCGTCACAGGAGGATGATTCCGGCAACAAATGTTGACGGGAGGAAGCTGTGGCAGTTCAGCAGGCGGCAGCGGGTGCGGGCTTCAAGGTTCAACCGCTGTGCGGGGCCTTGGGAGCTGAGATTTCCGGATTGGATCTCTCAAAGGACCTGGACGACGCGACGTTCGCGGCCGTGCAACAGGCCTTCCACGATCATATCGTTCTCGTCTTTCCGGATCAGGAAATAGCACCGGCGCAACAGGTTGCCTTCACGGCACGCTTCGGCCCTGTCGAGGAGCACCCGCTAAGATCTCGCGTCGGCCTCCCGGACCATCCCGAAGTGCTGGTGATGGTGAACCGGCCGGGGGAGCGCGCGGCGCGCAACGATTTCTGGCACAGCGATATCTCCTTTTCAGAAAAGCCTCCCTTGGGGTCTGTTCTCTACGGGCTCGAAGTCCCGGAGGGATTTGGGGACACAATGTTCTGCAATATGGAAAAGGCCCTGCAGAACCTCTCGCCGGGGATGCAGAGTATGCTTGGCGGCCTAACCGCGCTTCATAGTGCGGAGGGGCTGATCAGGCGCAACAATGAAGAAGAGAACAATGGTTTGCCGATCGCCGACCTGCCGCAACCGGCAGAGCATCCGGTGGTCCGGACCCATCCCGGAACTGGGCGGAAGTCGCTATTCATCAATCCGTGGTTCACCGAAAGCTTCGCCGGTATGACGGCGGCAGAAAGCCGGCCTTTGATTGACTTTCTTTGTGCCGAAGCGACGAAACCGGAGAACGTGTACCGCCATCGCTGGCGGCGCCACGATGTCCTGATGTGGGACAATAGAGTGGCCATGCATTACGCCGTCCGGGACTATGATGAGAATGCCGTACGGATCATGCACCGCACAACTGCGGCGGGGGACCGGCCGGTCTAGGGATCAGATAACGGCTTCCACAAGATAGGGACCGTCCTGCGCCAGCCCCATGGCGAGCCCCCGATTGAGTTCCTCCGCATCTGTCGCTCTTGTCGCCGGAACACCCAGGGATTCGGCCAGTTTCGCCCATTCGATCTCAGGCCGGTCGAGCTGTAGCATGTCCAAGGCTGTTCGGCCGGGGTTCTGCGCGCCGACATTCGTCAGTTCGTGCCGCAGGCTCTCGTAAGCGCGATTGGCGAAGATCACCGTCGTAATGTTGAGGCCTTCCCGCGCCTGGGTCCAAAGCGCCTGCAGGGTATAGAGCGCGCTGCCGTCCGCCTGCAGGGAGAGAACCGGTCGGTCAGGGCAAGCGACGGCCGCGCCCACCGCCATGGGAAGGCCCAATCCAATAGAGCCTCCGGTCAGTTGCAGCCAGTCATGAGGCGGCGCTTGCCGAGTGGCCGGATTGATCCCGCGTCCCACGCTGATCCCCTCGTCCACAACGATGACGTTTTCGGGCATCAGGGCGGCAACGGACTGGCCGATGCTCTCCGGTGTCAAGATGCCCGTGGGCGGCTCCGGTCGTAAGGCCTCTTCCACATGCGGAGAAACGGCTCCCGCATCCAGCTCATCCACGAGGTCGTCCAATGCTTGCTTGGAGTCCTCCTCGGGAAGGGCCAGCGTGAGGATTTTGCAGCCTTCCGGTGTCAGGCGGCTCGGTCGCCCCGGATAAGCAAAAAAGGCGACCGGCGCTTTTGCACCGACGAGAATGACGTAGTCCAATCCCTCCAGGACGGCGAGCGCTTGGTCCAGAGGGTAGGGGATCCGCTCCACCGGAACCCGTCCGGCCCCTCTCTGCCAACGCGCGTTCGACGTCTGGCAAAGCAGCTTGGCGCCGGTCGCCCCAGCGATCTTGCCGGCGGAAGCCAGTGCGTCCTCGCGCAGGGCCGGACCGGTCAGCAGTAAAGCTGCCTTCTTGCCGGACCGGAGAGCTTCCGCGGTCTTTTGAATGGCCTCGTCGGTAACAGCCGGGCGTTCCGGTCTTTCCGGCAATTCCGCTACGACACCATCCGAACCCCAGGCCGCGTCTGCCGGCAGGATCAGGGAAGCGACCTGCCCGGGTGGGGTCAGGGCCGCGGTGACCGCCTCGACAGCATCGCTGCCGAGGACGGCCGCCGTCTGCGAAGTCTTGACCCAACGGGACACTGGCTGCGCCAAGCCCTCGATATCCGAAGTCAGCGGCGCGTCGAACTGATGATGGTAAGTTGCGTGATCACCGATGACATTGACGATAGGGGAGAAGGCACGCCGGGCGTTATGCAGGTTCGCGACACCATTCCCAAGGCCGGGCCCCAGATGCAGTAGGGTACAGGCCGGCTTGTCGGCCATCCGTGCGTAGCCGTCGGCGGCGCCCGTCACCACGCCCTCGAAGAGGCAGAGCACACAACGCATTCCCGGCACGCTGTCCAGCGCGGCGACGAAGTGCATTTCGGAAGTGCCCGGATTGGCAAAGCAGGTATCCACGCCGGCACCCACGAGGGTCCTGACCAGACTTTCAGCGCCGTTCATTGCTTCCCCGCTTCCTGCCTAAACGTGGCGTCACAATCAGGGATGCGACGACGCTGTCAAGCCGAAGCATGCGAGAAACGCGGCGAGGAGAGGGATGTATGGTGAGATTAAGAGGATCGTTCGTAGGGGAACAGCGACACCCTGCCGTCTTCGGGGGTTGGTAGACGTTGATCTCATGCGGGTCGGGTATAACGGTCCCTACGAACGACCCAGGAAGAGGCTACCAAATTGTTTTCCGGAACTGTGGTGTCCTTTTTGTGTCAGCTAAATCGGCTGGGCAGTGTCCGGAATCGGAAGAGAATCAGGGATTTAGTGCTTTGATTTTATTGAAAAATCAATCCGGTCTCTTGGGGTCGTCGTCATGTCCGTGGCGGCTGCTGTAAAAGACCAGAAACATGAGGCCCGCCCCCAAAACCAAGCTGAAGAAGACCCCCAATCCCATAGCGAGGAAGCCGTGAATGCTCATTTGAACGTCGCCAAAACTCACCCAGGCGTAGACTGCAGCGAAGGCTGAGGCGACTAGGGCGACGACAAAGAGAAGCACCAGAACCGGGGTCTTCATTAGGCTGGCTCCTGTTGGTTTCCAGGCAACATAGGGCGTCGGGGCGGCACCTCAAGGACGTTCTGAAGCAGGGCTCCCATGCCTCAACCGCGCCCAGATTTCCGTTGCCCTTTCAGCATTTCGAGTTATATATGCCGGTCGCAATTGGCGGCGGTAACGTCGCCGAGCGCGCGGCTGTGGCGGAATTGGTAGACGCGCTAGCTTCAGGTGCTAGTTCTCGCAAGGGAGTGGAGGTTCAAGTCCTCTCAGCCGCACCAATCAGCCCTTTTCAAAGGGGCAAAAACGGGCTGTTCCTTGAATTCTCGGTGGGATTGCTCGGGTCAAAAGTCCTCCTTATGCGGCTGTGGCGGAATCGGTAGACGCGCAGCGTTGAGGGCGCTGTGGGGGAAACCCCGTGGAGGTTCAAGTCCTCTCAGCCGCACCATCCCCCTGCTCAAAACATCCGGAAATAGGTCGTCTGTTCTTTAGGCCAATCAAAGCTTATAGGAGCAGCCCCTTGTTTCGATTAGTATTTTAATTCCCCCTTTAACGGAAAAAGGGATACTCCCACCTGTTAAAGGGTATAATCGCGTTGCTGACGCTTCTTGCGTGGCGATTGGCGATCGACAACAAGCAAAAGCGCAAGGTTTGGAGCCAATCTGGCGTGGCTCTGAGACAGGAAAATGAGGATCCGATGCGGATCGGGCTGTAGGCAGGGGGCAGCTTAGGCGTGGCAAAAGCGAATAAAATCGGCGAGGCCGGCCCGAAAGGAAGGGCGAAGCGGCCTCCAAAGATCAAACGACCGAAAACGCCGAAGGAGTTGCGGCCCAGTTTTGCGGGCCGGATCCGGAATTACTTTCTCGCTGGTGTCCTGGTCACGGCGCCGGTCAGTATTACCTTCTGGATTGCCTGGAAGATCGTCTCCCTGGTCGACAATCGGGTCACGCCGCTGATTCCGCCGCGTTGGAATCCCGAGACCTATTTGCCTTTCAGCGTCCCCGGACTCGGCCTTCTTGTCGTCTTTCTTGTGCTCACCCTGGTTGGCTTCTTCACCGCGGGCTATGTCGGCCGCCTGGTGACACGGATCAGCGACGCGGCAACGTCGCGCGTTCCAATCGTCTCTTCAGTCTACAGTTGGACGAAACAGGTCTTCGAGACGGTTCTGTCTCACAAATCCACTGCGTTCAGGGACGTCGTTCTGATCGAATATCCCAACCGGGGAACCTGGGCGGTCGGCTTCATAACGGGAAAAACCGTCGGCGAGGTCCAGGGGCTGACGGCGGAGACGGTCTATAACGTCTTCATACCGGCGACCCCGAACCCCACCACGGGATTTCTGCTCTTCATTCCGGAGCGGGACGTGCACAAGCTCGACCTGACCGTCGAGGAGGGAATCAAGCTCGTCATTTCGGGCGGGATTGTGGCTCCGCCAGCGCGCAGCCCCGAAGAAAAGGACGTGCGCCGCCTGACACTTGCGTCTGAGGAAGATCCGCAAACACAAGGCGATTCAAACGGAAACGATCGTGTTGGCACGAATGGTGAAGAGGATATGTCTCGTCCGCACCGGCTCAGCCTAATGCTGAAAATGCGAAACTACTTCTTTGCCGGTGTTCTAGTGACAGCCCCCCTGGCCATCACGGCATGGTTCTCTTGGGAACTCGTCAGTTTTATCGACAATCAGGTCCGGCCTTTCATTCCGCCGGTCTGGAACCCGGAGACTTATCTGCCCTTCAGCCTCCCCGGTGTCGGGCTCTTCATGATGTTCCTGCTGCTTGTCGTCATCGGTTTCTTCGCGGCCGGGGTTTTCGGTCGGTCCCTCGTCGGCTGGGGTGAGCGCCTGCTCGATACCGTGCCGGTGATCCGCGGCGTCTATGCCACGGTGAAGCAGATCATCGAAACGGTTTTCAAGCAGCAGTCCAAGGCTTTTCGCGAGGTGGTATTGCTTGAGTATCCGCGCAAGGAAAGTTGGGCGATCGGTTTCATTACGGCCGATTCACCGGACCGCATCGAAGAACGTACGCCGCAGTCCTGCGTGAACATCTTCCTGCCGACGACCCCGAACCCGACGTCGGGTTTCCTTCTGTTCCTGCCACGCGAGAATACGCGGACGCTCTCGATGACCGTGGAGGAAGGGATCAAGATGGTGGTCTCGGGCGGGATCGTGACTCCCGAAGACCGGCGGTCGGCCGAAGCTCATCCCGAAGAAGCCGAGCCGGAGGAAAGGCTGCCGGAGCGCCGATCCACGGGCGGCTAGCTTCGCGCCGTCTCTGCCGACGAACTGAAACCGGATTAACTCTGAGCGTCCATTTCCTCGAAGACGCGCCGTGCGATGCGGAAGCACTCAACGCCGGTCGGCATGCCGCAGTAAATGGTGATCTGCAGCAGGATTGCCTTGAGTTCGTCCCGGGTCCAGCCGTTGCGAATGGCGCCCCGCAGGTGGAGTTCCCACTCGTGCATGCGGTTCAGCGCCGCAATCATTCCGAGGTTGAGAAGGCTGCGCTGTTTGTGATCGAGAGTCTCGTCGCCCCAGCAGGCGCCCCAACAAATCTCCGTCAGGACTTCCTGGAATTCTCGATTGAAGTCGTCGGCGGCGTTTAGGCTCTTCTCTACATACTCCGCCCCCAGAACCGCCTTGCGCGCGGCGAGCCCCTTTTCAAACCGTTCTTTGTCCATCGACCTGTCTCCTTCTCGCCGGTCACGCTAATCCCATTGAGAGCCTGCACCTAAAGATTCCCGAGGTGCGACTCAAGCATCAATCGCTTTGGCGCTAGCCGGATTGCAACAGGCGGACCGCCGCATCCCGTTCAAAGAGGTAGAGTAAGACACGAAGCGCCTCGCCACGCGGCCCCTTCAGGCCATTATCCCGCTCCATGATCAATTGGGCATCGTCACGGGCCGCGGTCAGCAGGTCATCGTGGACCGCCAGATCGGCGACACGGAATTCGGGAAAGCCGCTTTGCCGCGTGCCGAGCAGTTCCCCGGCGCCCCGAAGGCGCAGGTCTTCTTCCGCGATTCTGAAGCCGTCCTCCGTCTCCCGCATGATCGTCAGGCGCGCCCGAGCCGTCTCGCCGAGCGGACCCTGATAGAGCAGCAGACAGGTCGACCTCCCGCTGCCACGGCCAATCCGGCCGCGCAATTGGTGAAGTTGGGCCAACCCAAAGCGTTCGGCGTGTTCGATCACCATGACCGTTGCGGCCGGTACGTCGACACCGACCTCGATCACCGTGGTGGCGATCAGCAGATTGACACCGCCGCCGGAGAATGCGGCCATGACGGCGTCCTTCTCCGCTCCTTTCATGCGGCCATGCACCAGACCCACAGCTTCTCCGAAACGGGCCTTAAGGTCGGCATAGCGGTCCTCAGCGGCGGCAAGGTCCGAGACTTCCGACTCCTGAACCAGGGGGCAGACCCAATAGACCTTGTTGCCGCCGGCAAGCGCCCGTTGCACGCCCTCTATGACATCCGCCATGCGTTCCAAGGATAGGACTCGTGTATCGACCGGCAGGCGTCCCGCCGGTTTCTCCGTCAGGCGCGAAACGGCCATATCTCCGTAGCTCGTGAGGACCAGGGTCCGGGGGATTGGCGTCGCCGTCATGACGAGAACATCCACTCCGGCGCCCTTTGAGGTCAGCATTAGCCGCTGATGCACGCCGAAACGATGCTGCTCGTCGATGACCGCCAGTGCCAAGTCGTGGAAGTCCACGTCTTCCTGGAAGAGGGCATGGGTCCCGACGGCGATCTGAGTTTCGCCCGAGGCCAGTCGGGTAAGAATCTCTTGCCGGCTCTTACCCTTTTCGCGCCCGGTCAGGATCTCCGCGCGGATGTCCAGGCCGTCGAGCAGGGGTGCAAGGGTCTTGAAATGCTGCCGCGCGAGAATCTCAGTCGGCGCCATGAGCGCTGCCTGGCTGCCTGCCTCGACGGCGGTCAGCATGCTGAGAAGGGCGACGACCGTTTTGCCGCTGCCGACGTCCCCCTGCAAAAGCCGAAGCATGCGGTCGGCGGAGGCCATGTCCTGCCTGATTTCCTCGGTCGCCTGTTTCTGGGATCCGGTCAGCTCATAGGGCAGTGCCTTGATCGCCGCCTCGCAGAGGCGACCCGTTCCCCGGGCCGCGCGGCCCTTCTGCCGGACCTGCTGTTGCCGCATCAGGGCCAGGGCCAGCTGGTTGGCGAGCAGCTCGTCGAAAGCCAGGCGTTTACGAGGTCGCGCCGTGGGTTCGAGGTCCACGAGCTCCGCCGGTGCATGAAGCTTGAGCAGCGCATCTTTCCAGGAAGGCCAGTTCTGCTGCTTCAGGTAGGCAGCATCGCACCATTCCGGCAGGTCCGGCACCTGCGCAATCGCGGCGGTGACGGCCTTCCGGACCTGCTTCTGGCTCAGACCCGCGGTCAGGGGATATGTCGGCTCCACCCGCTGGACCTGCGCCAGGTCTTTTAGCGGTCCTACATGGTCCGGATGGGTCATCTGCAGCCGGTCGCTGAAAAGTTCTACCTTGCCGCTGATGATCCGTTCTGCGCCGATGGGCAGAATCTTCTGCAGGTAATCGCGGCGGGCGTGAAAGAAGACGAGGGTGATCTCACCGCTGTCGTCGTGGCAGAACACCCGGTAGGGCTGGCGGCGGTTGTGCGGCTCGTTGTGCGCTTCGACGAAAACACGGAGCGTGGCGATCCGGCCGGGTTCCGCCGCTGCGACCTGGGGGGCGTAGCGCCGGTCGATCAGACCGCTCGGCAGGTGCCAGCAGAGATCAATGATGTTGGGCCCGGCCAGCCGCTCGAAGAGTTGCGCGAAGCGCGGCCCGACGCCGGAGAGCGTCGTGATGGGCGCAAAAAGCGAAAAGAGGACTTCGGGACGCAAGGCAGACGCGCGATCTTGGCCAAGGAAACAGCTTCAGCCTTGAAAGTCGCGTCAAATCGATCATCTTGCAACCGTGATGGACGACAACGCCCTAGAGTTGAAAAGAAAGAGGTTGAAATACCGCTGTGCGCATCGCGGCACGAAGGAGCTCGATTTCATGGTCGGCGCCTTCGCCGAGCGGTTTTTACCGGATTTCTGCGAATCCGAGTTGATGGAACTGGAGCAGATCCTGGAATTGCCGGAGCCATTGCTACAGGATTTGTTGCTGGCAAATGCTGGAATCCCCACCGATTTTCATGGACCTGTCATGCAACGGCTCCATGGATTCCACGCCAGGGCGCACGACGATTAGCGGCTCCTGCCGGCATTGGCCCCTGGACCTCGGACGGCGGTTCCCATAAGACAGCAGCCCCACCCGTTCCCGCGACCGACGACCTCTTGAGACCAGATGACCGACGCCAACCCAACCGCCTTTGACCCGGCCCCCGGCACGAGGTCCGTCTTCGCCAATGCGCCCGAGGGCCTCGACGCGCTGGCCCTGGCCCGCATGGCGGCCGACGAGGCCTCGACCTCCAAGACCTGGTTGCACGTGGCCCGCGACGACGCGCGGATGACGCGGCTGGCCGAGCACCTCGCCTTCTTCGATTCGGAGCTTCAGGTCCTGACTTTCCCGGCGTGGGACTGCCTGCCCTACGACCGAGTCAGCCCGCACCGGGATATCCTGGCGCAGCGCATCGACACGCTGACCCTGCTGCTGGCCGATCCGCAGCCGGCAAAGCCGCGGGTCGTGATCACCACGGTGAACGCCCTGTTGCAGCGCGTGCCGCCTAAAGACGCCTTCGAAAGCCGCACCTTGACCCTGGCCTGCGGCGCGTCCGTCGCGCAGACGGTGGTGACGGACTTCCTGGCCGGCAACGGCTACACCCGCTCGGACAGCGTGGCGGAGCCCGGCGAGTACGCCATTCGGGGCGGGCTGATCGACCTGTTCCCGCCGGGCACGGAACACCCTCTGCGGCTCGATTTCTTCGGCGACGAGCTGGAGAGCATCCGCGCCTTCGATCCTCTGAGCCAGATCAGCGTCGGGACGCGGGACAGCTTGATCCTCAAGCCGGTCAACGAGGTGGTTCTGGACGCAGCCTGCATTCAACGCTTCCGCACGGGCTACCGCGAGCTCTTCGGCCTGGCCAAGGACGATCCGCTCTATGGCGCGGTCAGCGAGGCGCGGCCGCATCCCGGCATGGAGCACTGGCTGCCGCTCTTTTTCGAACGCCTGGAGACCCTTTTCGACTACCTGCCGGGCGCGCCGGTGACGACGGACGACCGGGTCGAGGAGGCACGGGACGCGCGTATCGAAAGCATCGAGGACTTCTACGACGCGCGGCGGGCCATGGAGGGCGCGCAGGAGGTTGGCGGCTGGGCCTACCATCCCCTGGAAACCAAAGAGCTTTACGTAACCAAGGCGGAGTGGGAACAAACGGTCGGGGCCAGGCCCGGGGGGCGTTTCTTTCCCTTTGCCGTGCCCGAGGACTCGGAGGCGATCGACGACCTCGGCGGATCGGCCGGGCTGGATTTCGCGGCGGCGCGCACGGACCCGCAAGGCAACGTCTTCGACGCCGTCGGACAGGCCATCGCCACGCAACAGAAGAAAGGCCGCCGTGTCTTCATCTGCGCCGGCAGCACCGGCGCGCAGGAGAGGCTGACGACCCTGCTGCAGGAACACGGCGTGCAGAGCGGCGTTCCGGCCCCCGACTGGCAGGCGGCGATTGTGCTGTCCGATCAGGACATCGGCCTCTTCACCCTGGACCTGGACCGCGGCTTCAAGACCCGCGAACTGATCGTCCTGACCGAGCAGGACATCCTGGGCGAACGCCTGGGACGGCCGCAGAAGAAGCGGGTGCGCGCTGAGAACTTCCTGACGGAAGTCTCAAGCCTGCACGAGAACGATCTGGTGGTGCACGTTGATCACGGGATCGGCCGCTACGAGCGCCTGGAGACCTTGGAGGTCGGCGGCGCGCCCCACGATTGCCTCAGGATCATCTACCACGGCGGCGACAAGCTGTTCGTGCCCGTGGAGAACATCGAGGTCCTGACCCGCTTCGGGTCCGAGGACGCCGACGTCGAGTTGGACCGGCTTGGCGGCGCCCACTGGCAGTCCCGCAAGGCGCGGATCAAGGAGCGCCTGAAGGACATCGCGGACAACCTCATCAAGACCGCGGCGGCGCGCGAGATCAAGGCGGCGGACAGGCTGACGGCGGGCGAGGGGCTCTATCACGAGTTCGCGGCCCGCTTCCCCTACGCCGAGACCGAAGACCAGGACCGCGCCATCGACGACACCTTAAACGACCTGGGGTCGGGCCGGCCCATGGACCGTCTGATCTGCGGCGATGTCGGCTTCGGCAAGACCGAAGTCGCTTTGCGCGCCGCGTTCTCCTCCGTCATGAGCGGCAAGCAGGTGGCCATCGTGGTGCCAACGACCCTGCTGGCGCGTCAGCACTTCCGGACCTTTATCGAGCGCTTCACCGGCCTGCCGGTGGAAGTGCGGCAACTCTCCCGCCTGACCCCGCCGGCCGAGGCAAATCTCACCAAGGCAGGGCTCACGGACGGCAGCGTCGATATCGTGGTAGGCACCCATACGCTTCTGGGCAAGTCGATTGAGTTCAAGGATCTGGGGCTGCTGATCGTCGACGAGGAGCAGCACTTCGGCGTGAAACAGAAGGAACGGCTGAAGGAACTGAAGGAGGACGTTCACGTCCTGACCCTGACCGCGACGCCGATCCCGCGCACCCTTCAAATGGCCATGTCGGGCGTCAAGGAGATGTCGATCATCGCGTCGCCGCCGGTCGACCGCCTGGCGGTGCGCACCTTCGTTCTGCCCTACGACCCGGTGATTGTCCGCGAAGCGATCATGCGGGAGCATTACCGCGGCGGGCAGGTCTTCTACGTCTGCCCGCGCATCAAGGATTTACCGGAGGTCGAGGAGCGACTGAAGAAGCTGGTGCCGGAGATCAAGATCGGCGTGGCGCACGGTCAGTTGTCGCCCGCCGCCTTGGAAGCCGTGATGACCGGCTTCTACGAGCGGAAATACGACGTCCTGCTCTCGACCAACATCGTGGAGTCCGGCCTCGACATTCCCAATGCCAACACGCTTGTCATCCACCGGGCCGACAATTTCGGCCTGGCGCAGCTCTATCAGCTTCGCGGCCGGATCGGGCGGTCGAAGATCCGGGGCTACGCCTATCTGACGCTGCCGCCGGGGCGTATTCTTACCACGGCGGCGGAAAAGCGCCTGCATGTCATGCAGACCCTCGATACCTTGGGGGCAGGCTTCCAACTGGCCAGCCACGATCTCGACATTCGTGGGGCCGGCAATCTGCTGGGCGAAGAACAATCCGGGCAGGTGCGGGAAGTCGGCATCGAGCTCTATCAACAGATGCTCGAGGAAGCCGTCGCCAATGCCCGGGGCAAGACCGAAGAGGTGAAGACCGAATCCTTCTCTCCACAGATAAACCTCGGCACCTCCGTCCTCATCCCGGAGAGCTACGTGGCGGATCTCTCCGTGCGGCTCGGACTCTATCGGCGCCTTTCCAGCCTGATCGGTCAAAATGAGATCGAAGCCTTTGCGGCGGAGTTGATCGACCGTTTCGGCACTTTGCCCGAGGAAGTCGAGAACCTGCTGCAGATCATGACGATCAAGCGGCTCTGCGTGGACGCGGGGGTCGAGAAGCTGGATGCGGGTCCCAAGGGGGCCATCGTCACCTTCCACGCCAACCAGTTCACCAATCCGGAAGGGTTGATCCGCTTTATCCAGAAGCAGCCCGGCCAAGTGAGCCTGCGGCCGGACCACAAGCTGGTCTACCGCCGGTCCTGGCCCACGCCTGCGGAACGGCTGCGCGGCAGCCGCCATCTGCTGGACTCCCTCGCGAAGCTGGTCAAGGGGGATGGCGCGGCGGCGGAGAAGGGCGCGGCCTAGACAGTAGGCTCTTACGCACTAAGTCACAGGCTTACCGCATTCTCTAACGATCCTTTCAGGCGCACGCCCGATTTACTCCAAATTGACACATCCGCACCTAGTGGGATCGAAGTCCACTGACGGCCCGAGGCGATCATTCCGCATCGATAGACTTATTCCCTGCCCAAAAGTAATATCCCTTTCTTGCAGGCGCCTCCGGCAGGAGATCGCTGGGATGACTGAAGAACGAGTTCAGCGAAGACTTGCGGCCATTCTAGCCGCGGACGTGGCCGGGTATAGCCGGCTCATGGATCTGGACGAGGAAGCGACTCTCCGAACGCTCAAGGCCCATCGTCAGATCATTGATGCGCTGGTCACCAACTACGGCGGGCGTGTGTTCGGCTCTGCCGGCGACAGCGTGATCGCCGAGTTTTCCAGCCCGGTGGAGGCGGTGCGCTGTGCCGTCCAAATCCAACAAGACCTCGAAAAGAGCAACGCCGACTTGCCGGAGGATCGCCTCATGCGCTTTCGCATAGGCATCAACCTGGGTGACGTCATGGTCGAGGGTGATGATCTCCTCGGCGACAGCGTAAACGTGGCGTCCCGATTGGAGGGCCTGGCCGATGCCGGAGGCATTTGCATCAGCGGAACGGTTTACGATCAGGTTGCGGGAAAGGTCCCGCAAGTGTGCGAGTTCATGGGCGAGCAAACGCTCAAGAACATAGAGGGGCCGGTTCGCGCCTACCGCGTTTCTACCGGACTGGCGAAGCCGGAGACGCCTACGAAGGCACAGGCTTCATCCGCGCTCGAATTCGCTCCTCCCGATCGGCCGTCCATCGCGATCATCCCTTTCAAGAGTTTCGGGGCCGATCCTGACAAAGACTATATTGCAGATGGCATCAGACTCGGGATTTCGGCGACGCTGACTCAGCTTTCCGGATTGTTTCTGGTCCATGCTCCCGCCCTCAATGCTTACCGTGGGAAAGACGTGTCCGCCCCTACAGTGGGCGCCGAATTGGATGCTCGCTACATACTGGAAGGTGCCGTGCAGCAAGCCGGAACTCGCGTTCGGGTCACCGTGCAGCTCACCGATGTTCATGCCAAGCAAATCATATTGGCTGAACGCTATGATCGCGTTCTAATCGATATCTTTCATCTTCAGGATGAGATCACCAAGGAAGTGATCTCGTCGCTAAACATCAAACTCGCGACCGACGAGAGAAATAGGATTTGGTTTGGGAAACTCACCAGCCCCGAAGCGGTCGAATACTACTATCGTGGTGCCAGCCACTTTTACGAACTCAACAAAGACGACAATGCGACCGCACGGAATTTGTTCGAGCAGCTTTACCGTGCCCAGCCGGACTCGGTGGTGGGTCCGAGCTATGTTTCAGTGACACATTGGATGGATGCTTTCTTCGATTGGACTGACCCCGCGGCCGGATCCATGGAACAGGCAGCCACCTGGGCGAAGAAGGCCATGCAATACGAGGACAACAACGGTATCGGTCATGCTGTCTTCGGACACTTGCTGCTTCTCGATGGGAAATATGATGAAGCGCTTGCGACTTGCTCAACGGGTGCCAAGCTTCGTTCGAGTTGTCCACTCGCACACGGCCTCTTGGGACTTGTGCTCAATTATTGCGGCGATGCAAAGGGGGCAGTCAAAAGCGTCAAGGAGGCCCTTCAGCTAGAGAAGGTCTATCCAATCTGGCTGATCGATATACTCGCGGCTGCCTATCGTGATTGCGGAGAAGTTGAGCTTTCGATTCCATCCGCGAAAGAGTCGCTGCGGCTCAACCCGCAGAACAATGATGCACGGTTAATTCTCTGCAGCGACTATGAACTTACGGCTGACCATGGCCGGGCCCGGCGCGTTGCAGATGATATCATCGCCAGCGACCCCGCGTTTCGCCTATCCGACTATGCCAAGAGCCAGCCGTATAAAAACCCGGCGGTGCTCGACCGCCTGATGAATGTCCTTCGTGAAGCTGGTCTTCCGGGCTGACCGTCACCGCATAGGTCGCAACCTTCGGCGCGTCGCTTTGCGTTCGCCGTGGGGACCGAATTCTCCAAATGACCCGGAGCGATAATCTATGGACAGTACACAGCGCGCTCGCTTGCTCCTAGGAAATGAGCTACGAAGGCAAACAGCCTGTTTATTGATGAGAGAGCCGAGGCCGCAGGCCTGCTTCGGCGGCTCTGAGAGAATTTATGAGGCATCGAATGACAACGAGGGGCCGTTGCCTGTGCGGAAAGACACGCTGGGAATATCACGGCGAGGCAACATGGGCCTGCTACTGTCACTGCGATGATTGCCGCCGAAATTGTGCTGCGCCCGTGGTCGCGTGGCTCGGCGTACCCGTCACCAACTTCACGTGGTTGGGACAAGCGCCGAAGACGTTCGAAAGCTCTAAAGGCGTCAGGCGGCACTTCTGCGCGGCCTGCGGGTCCCCGATGGGGTTTGAGGCGGACCATTACTCAGGCGGGATGCACCTTTATGCCGCTTCTTTGGAAGAACCCAAAGACTTCGAGCCGACGTTCCACGTGAACTATGGAAGCAAGCTTCCCTGGCTTCAAATCAATGACGATCTTCCGAAGTATGAAGGCACGCTGCTTGAGTCACCGGAAGACCCAAAAGGCTACAAATAGAATCCGGCGCGTATGGGCGTTGAGAAAGAGCGGCCTCTGCATCACCGGCATCGCAAGCCCGGTGGGGCCGCCGCCGCACCCGCGGATGCGATGCCGGACAGGGAACCTAAGCCACGCGCGGCTTCCGCCCCAGCGTCTTCTCTAGCGCCAGGATCGCACGGGTGGTCGGGACCACCGTGTCGGGCGTCAGGCTAATCGAGTCAATCCCGGAGCGGACCAGGAACTCCGCGATCTCGGGGTAGTCGGACGGCGCTTGACCGCATATTCCCGAATGCCGTCCGTTGCGCCGCGCGCCTTCGACCGCAAGCTTGATCATCTCGAGCACACCAGGGTCGCGCTCGTCATAGTCGAAAGCGACGACCTCGGAATCACGGTCCACGCCGAGCACAAGCTGGGTCAAGTCGTTGGAGCCAATCGAGAAGCCGTCGAATATCTCCGAGAAGGCGTCAACCGACATCACGTTGTTGGGTATTTCGCACATGACGTAGATCTCGAGTTCATCCTCCCCGCGCTTGAGGCCATGCTCCGCCATGCGATCGAGCACGCGGCGGCCCTCCTCGACCCGGCGGCAGAACGGGATCATCAGCTTGACGTTCTTGAGTCCCATCTCGGCACGCACCCGGCGCATCGCCGCGCATTCAAGTGCGAAGCCTGCTTCGTACTTGGGATGCGTGTAACGCGCGGCGCCCCTGAACCCGATCATCGGATTAGGTTCTTCCTCCTCGAAGGGCGCGCCGCCGAGCAGGCTCCGGTACTCGTTGGTCTTGAAGTCCGACATCCGCACAATCACCGGCTTCGGCCAGAAGGCGGCGGCGATCGTACCCACACCCTCCGACAGCCTTTCGACGAAGTAGTCGGCGCCGCTGGCATAGCCATGGGTCAAAGCCTCGAGTTCCTGACGCACGGCGGCGTCGTCGATGCGTTCGGGTTGCAGAAGTGCCAACGGGTGGGCGCGAATCGACTCCGAGATAATGAACTCCAGCCGCGCGAGGCCGACCCCGTCGTTGGGTATGAAGCGCGTGTGAAAGGCGATCTCCGGATTGCCGAGATTGATCATGACATGGGTTGCCGGGCGTTCCAGCGAGCTCACGTCAAGCTCTTCGACCGCGAAGTCGCATTCGCCCTCAAAGACCAGTCCCTCGTCGCCCTCCGCACAAGACACGGTGACGGCACGCCCATCGGAAAGCCGCTCCGTCGCGTCTTCGGCGCCGACCACTGCCGGAATGCCGAGCTCCCGGGCGACAATCGCAGCATGGCAGGTGCGGCCGCCGCGGTTGGTGACGATCGCCGCGGCCGTTTTCATGACCGGCTCCCAGTCTGGCGTCGTGTTGTCGGCGACCAGCACGTCACCCGGCGTAACCATCTTGAGCTCGGCGACACTGCGGACGATACGCACGGTGCCAGCGCCGATGCGCGCGCCGACCGCGCGGCCACGCGCCAATACAGAGCCACGCTCCTTCAGCACGTAGGATTGGTAAACGTCGTGGCGGCGCTGCGAGACTACGGTCTCGGGACGTGCCTGGATGATGTAGAGCGCTCCGGACTGCCCGTCCTTCGCCCACTCGATGTCCATGGGCCTGTCGGCCCCGGCCACCTCGGAATAGTGCCGCTCGATCTTGATCGCGGCATCGGTGAGTTCGAGAACCTCATCATTGCTTAGGCAGAAGCGCGCGCTCTCGGCGTCCGAGGTGGGAACATTGCGCACCGCCTGACGGCTCCTGCCCTCGGCATAGATCATTTTGAGCTGCTTGGCGCCAAGCGTGCGGCGCAACACGCAGCGGTGACCGGCTTCGAACGTTGGTTTGTGAACATAGAACTCGTCGGGATCGATGGTGCCTTGGACGACGTTCTCGCCAAGACCATAGGCGGCCGTAAGGAACACGACATCGCGGAAGCCCGATTCCGTATCGAGAGTGAACATAACCCCAGAGGACGCAATGTCGGCGCGCACCATCTTCTGGACTCCGACTGACAGGGCCACGTCGAGATGGGGGAAACCCTGGTCGATGCGGTAGCTGATCGCGCGGTCGGTGAATAGCGAGGCGAAGCAGCGCTTGACCGCATCGAGCAACTGACCGGCCGAATGAATGTTAAGGAACGTATCATGTTGGCCGGCGAAAGAGGCGCTGGGCAGGTCCTCGGCGGTCGCGGACGAGCGTACGGCCACGTCGGTGTGGGCGCCGTACTCCTCCTCGAGAGCGGCGTAGGCACTGCAGATCTCCGCAGCCAAGACATCGGGCAGCGGCGCAGCGTAAACCGTCTCGCGAAGCGCGCGACCGCGTCGACTTAGGTCGTCGAGATCCCCTTTATCAATACCAGCGAGAAGGTCCTCGAGCTTTGGGCGCAGTCCAGCGCCGTCGATAAACGCGCGAAATCCGTCGGCCGTAACCGCAAAGCCGCCGGGCACGCGAACGCCGAGTGGCGCAAGTTCGCGCACCATCTCTCCGAGCGAGGCATTCTTACCCCCGACCAGCGCGACATCGTTGATCCCGATTTGATCAAAGGTCTTGAGGTAGCGGTAGTCAGTCACGTGCGTCATCAGCCGTCAGTCCGTCGCTGTTGCTTCGTAGGTCTCAGGCGGTCCGAGTTCATTGAACCTGAACAGCGAGAACGCGCGCGCACCATCTTGATCGAGCACGCGCAGATCATCAGTCTCGTCGAGATCGTGTTCGACCACGTAGTAGTGACCGCCGTAGCGTTCGCGGGCCAACTCCAGAGGAATCTGGTAGGCAACGAATTTGGTGATACCCTTGGCCCCGAGCTCACGCAGCAACTCCGGCGCGCTGACTGAGTCGTGGGGCGTGATAATCACGAGCGGTCCGTTCGCCGTCAAAAGCATGAAGGTCTTCATCTGCTCACCTTTAAGGATTGCGCACACCATGCCCAAGAGACTGACCTGCGCAGCCGCTGCATTGATGCAAGTCAACACCAGAGATCTGCAGGTCGGGTGACTTACGTCTGCTCTTGACCCATTGCGGATTTCACAGTGATCCGGTGGCCTACCGAAAACGAGTTATGATCCCGTATGGTTTGGCCTTTAGCTTCCTTCTTTGCTGTTCGTCGGAGTTAGATTGTGAGCGATAAAATTGCGACCTGTCGGACAGTCTCAGTACGGCGCGTGGCAGAGATCGGCGCCTGGATCCCAAAACCGAACATCAGAACCGCTCGTCGCGGCGCAATCGAGTCTACCCTTGCGCTATGACAATTTTGTTTCAACGGCGGGAGAAGCCGACCAGATCCGATTGAGTCGCCTCGTGAGCATTGGCAGACATCGCTCGGCGATCCCGAGGCGATCCCATGGGCAAGCTCACGAGATTCTCTTATCACACGGGCCTTCACATTTTTTTGCCTAGGATTTGAAACCAAGGCATTACATTTCAGATCTCAGCAGAAACAACTTCGTATGAGAGCAGCCAATGACCACGCTTACCTTTCCAAGCCTCCGACTTCCCATAATCTTCGCGGCGCTGCTCGTGTTGTTCTCTTTCCCAGCCCAAGCTGCCAAGGATAAGGTCTACAAAGCTTGGCTGAGCGGTCTCGCAGTAAGCGGATATGATGCCGTTGCCTACTTCACAGAGGGGAGGCCTGTCGAAGGCTCCGACGACTTCACGGTGGAATACGATGGAGCGGTGTGGCGTTTCGCTTCAGCGGAGAACCGCGAGGCCTTTGCCTCCGATCCCGCCAAGTATGCCCCTCAATACGGCGGCTACTGCGCTTGGGCCGTCTCTCAAGGCTACACCGCGAGCACCGATCCCGAGGCCTGGAAGATCGTAGATGGAAAGCTCTACTTGAACTACAGCCAGTCGGTTCAGCAGAAGTGGGCGCAGGACATCCCGGCCAATATCACCGCCGGGGACGCGAACTGGCCCAAGGTGCTCGAGGAGTGATCAGCCCCAACTGACTGTCCTGCGGTTGCATAGTCACACGACTGTCATTGGCGATTTCCTGTCGTAGGGGCTGAAGAAACCGCCGGGTCTCAAGTTGCCTCGCCGGCCTCCGGACGCAGGGGGCGCGTCTCCTCTAGCAGCCAGTCGCGGAAGGCCGCGACCTTGGGCTGCGCGGCGCTGTCCTTGGCGCTCAGCAGATAATAGGAGAACTTGAGCGGCGTGCTGAGGCTCGGGTCGAAGGGGCGCACGAGCCGGCCGGCGGCGAGGTGGTCGGCCACCAGGATGTCGCCGATCAATGCCACGCCGTGGCCGTCGAGCGCGGCCTGCACCGCCATGCTCTCCATGGTGAAGCGCGGCCCGCGCGTTGGAACAATGTCGTGCAATCCGGCCGCCAGCAGCCACATGCGCCAGGTCGCTTCGGCTTCCTTCCATTCGACGTGCAACAGGGTGTGGTGGCGCAAATCTTCGGGCTGGCGCAGGGGGTGCTTGCCGCGCAGAAGCGCCGGGCTGCAGACCGGTGTGTTGACCTGCTTGAACAGCCAGTCGACCTGCACCCCGTCATAGCCGCCCGGGCCGTAGCGCAGCGCCACGTCGACCTCGTCGCGCGCCACGTCGACCAGGCGGTCGGTGCCGTCGAGGCGGATCTCGATGTCCGGATGCCGGATGCGAAACCGCTCGAGCCGGGGCACCAGCCACATGGCGCCGAACGAGGGGCTGACGCTGATGGTCAACACTCCGCTCTCGCAATGGGCGCGCATCTGTTCGACCCCTTGGGCCAGCTTGTCGAAGCCCAGGCTGATCGTCGGCAGAGCCGCCTGACCGGCATCGGTCAGGCGTAGAGCCCGGGTCAGGCGGCGGAACAGGGGCACCTCGAGCAGCTCCTCCAGCGCCTTGACCTGGTGGCCGACCGCGGCCGGCGTCACGTTTAGTTCGACCGCCGCTTTGGTGAAGCTGAGGTGTCGGGCGGCCGATTCGAAGGCTCGAAGGGCGTTCAGGGGCGGAAGCGGTCTAGTCATAATCTATACCCAAGTTTTTCTCATGTGTAAGCCGAGATCTTCTCGTTTGTTGAAGGTCTTAGCTATGCATATTTTTCATTTAATTCAAAGCCGAAACGCCTCAAAGCCGATGCGGAGCTGGCGGTCTCTAAGATCAAGCAAAGCTAGATCATAAGTCTACCGGCGAGCGGCTGAAGCGGAACTCCATGGAGGGCCTCATGAGCGCCAATTACGAGCTTCTCAATCCCAGCGGCGGACTCCCGAACTCCGGCGACCTACGGCTGGTCAATCCCCAGCAATCCGCTCTGCGCCGGTTTATCGGCGTGATCACCCGCTGGCGCCGGCGGCGCAACGCGACCCGCGAACTCCAGGCCCTCAGCGACCACCATCTGACGGACATTGGGCTCGACCGCTCCCAGATCGTCCCGGCGGTCAAGAAGATGATGGAGACCGAAGACCAAACGGTGGCGCGGGTTGCGCGCCGCAAGCAATGGCGGGCGTAAGCGCGGCCGCGCCATAGCCGGCATGACTCGAAGCACGTACTCCGAATACTACGTCGGTATCGGTCTCATTGCGGTTTCGGCCATCACGTTCAGCACGGCGGGTTTGTTCACCAAGGGCGTTCAGGCCGGGGCGTGGGAGGTCATTTTTTGGAGAGGCTTTTTTGCCGCGGCATTCACAACGGTCTGGACCGTAAGAAGAGGAGCGTTGCGACGGAACTTCCTTGGCATGGGCACCAGTGGATTGGCGATTGGAGTGGTCGGCGCTTCGGGGACGGCGGCCTTTATCCCTGCGTTTAAGCTCACGACCATTGCAAACGTTTCGCTTATCTATGCGGTTGCACCCCTGATCGCCGCGCTGCTCGCGTGGTTTGCCATTGGAGAAAGAGTTTCGAGAAGAACGATGGCGGGATGTGTCGGCGCGCTCTTGGGCGTTGCGGTCATCGTTTCGGGCTCTCTTGGTCAAATCAGCCTTTACGGCGACTTGCTGGCCTTGTGGATGACCATCGCCATGGCCTCGATCATGGTCATTTATCGAAAATACCCGGCGACGCCGGGGGCGGGTCCGCAAGCGCTGCAGTCGCTTCTTCTGCTGCCCTTTGCCACGATGCTCGGCCATCCCTTCGCCGTCGACCGCACCGAAGTCTATGTTCTTGCTGCCTTCGGACTGCTGTTCGCCATCGCATCGGTGACCCTGGCGGAAGGAGCCAAACGGGTTCCCTCCGGACAGACCGCTCTCTTGAGTTCCTTGGAAACTCCTCTCGCTCCACTTTTCGCCTTCCTGTTGCTTGCGGAGATTCCGATCGCCGCGACCTTCCTTGGCGGCTCGGTTGTGCTCCTTGCGGTGCTTTTCTCAATAGGAACCAGGTCTCCCTGACTTATTTCGCCCGGGTCACAAGTCGGTTTACCGGCGGTCCCGGCATTTGATGATTTCAGCTTGGAATAAAAGCGCACCCTGTCGCGTTGTACCTAAACAACTCAAATTGGGAGGAAATGATGCCAAAGGACCAGGGTCCGATCAGGGAAGCCCCGGATTTGCACGAGTATTTCGCGAAGGACCCGGTCGAGGCGGATCGGGCTTTTTTTGGCCGGCGAACCTTTCCCGACCGGCGAGGATTTCTAAAGAGCGCCGGGCTGGCGACCATGTCGGCGATGGTCGGTGCGACGATTCCGTTCCACCGCAACATGCCGGGAGGGTTGATCCCGGCCGCATTCGCCGCCGAGGATGTGTTGACGGGCAAAGATGGGCTGACCCTGTTGAACGACAGGCCGCTCAACGCGGAGACCCCACCGCATCTGTTGGACGATGCCATCACACCGACAGCGCGGCATTTCATTCGCAATAACGGCCTTCCGCCGGAGGATATGAACGCCGACATCTGGGCGCTGACCGTCGACGGACTGGTCGACAATCCGATGACCTATTCCATCGCCGATCTGAAGTCCAAGTTCGAGGTGGTGACACAAGCCCTCACCATCGAGTGCGGCGGCAACGGCCGCGCCTTTTTCAACCCGCCGGCCAAAGGCAACCAGTGGACCTACGGCGCCGTCGGCTGTTCGGAATGGACCGGCGTGCGGCTAAAGGACGTGCTCGAAGCAGCAGGGGTCCAGTCGAATGTGGTCTACACAGCCCATGTCGGGGCCGACACCCACCTCTCCGGCGACGAGTCCAAACTGCCGATCTCCCGCGGAATGCCCATCGCCAAGGCGCTCACCGACAACGTCCTGATCGCATTTGAAATGAACGGCGAGGCCCTGCACCCGATGAACGGGGCACCGGTGCGCCTTGTGGTTCCGGGTTGGCCGGGCTCCTGCTCACAGAAATGGCTGAAGCGCATATACCTGCGCGACGTCGTGCACGACGGCCCGAAGATGACCGGCACGTCCTACCGCGTGCCGAACCGCAAGGTCGAGCCGGGCGAGAAGGTCGACAAGAAGGACTTCGACATCATCGAGCGGATGCCGGTGAAGTCGCTGATTACCAACCCCGAGAACGGCTCAGGCTCCGGACGGTCTATCGAAGTGCGCGGCCACGCCTGGTCGGGCGACCGAACGATTTCTCAGGTCGATATCTCCTATGATTTCGGCGCGACCTGGATGTCGGCCGACCTGGATGCGCCGGCCAACGACGGCGCCTGGCAGAACTTCCGTGCGGCGGTGGAGCTGCCCGCGGCCGGGTACTACGAGATCTGGGCCCGGGCGACCGACAGCGCCGGCGTGATGCAGCCCCACGCGATCGACTGGAACCCGAAAGGGTACCTCAACAACACCATGCACCGGGTCGCGTTGCGCGTATCCTGACAGCGAGACGATAAGGGTGGGTGCGCCGGGAACGGCGCACCTCTTTTTTGGACCCAGCCCCCTTGGACCCAACGCCGGAGAGATTCATGATCTATCGCCTCATCATCGGCTTGATGGCCGCTTTCGCCGTTGCGGGCGCCGTGGCCGCCGACGAGGAGCCGCCGGAATTCGGGGTGCTCGTTGTCGCTGACGGGGTCGAGGAGACTTACGCCTATTGCGTCGCCTGCCATTCCGAACGAATCGTGGCGCAGCAGGGCCTCGATCGGCAGGGCTGGGTCGAACTGTTCGACTGGATGGTCGAGGAACAGGGCATGCCGGAAATCGAGGAACCCGACCTCAGCATCGTGCTCGATTATCTGACGACCCACTACAACACCGACAGGCCGAACTTTCCGCGGAACTGAATCCGCTTCACGCGGTCTGGGGCGCGCAGGGCCGTGCCTTGTCGGTCGCGTCGCGCATTGCCATTTCGAGCCCGTCACGCCGGTTCAGCCGCCGGCTCTCCGCTTTTGCATAGGCGGCGATCGCGTCGAAGCGGTCGCGGTCCATCCCGCTGGCGAGCAGATAGTAATGCGCAGGTCCGACACTCCAGCGGACCCCGAGCCCCGCGTGGCGGGCGGGGAGCGGTGAAGGATCGTCCGGCAGGGCTTCCACCGCCACCACGGTCAACCGGCAGCCGCGCCGTCCGCGGTAATGCATCGCCACGAGGTCGCGATCGTCGTTCCGGGCGATTTCGATGTCGACCAAGGTCAGCCGCGACGAGGAGAGATCGAAGACCTCCAGATTCCCGATCCTCGCAGTGGAAACGACCGGCAGCGCGCTCCCTTCCGACAGGACATAGGTGTTCTCGGAAAGCGCAGCATGGAGAACCGCCGGAGTGTCCCGCCAATCGTTCGTCACACCGCCAAGCTGATAAAGCGCACCCAACACCGCAATGGCTGCGAGCGACGCCGCGACAGCGCCGGCAGCAATGTGCCGCACCCCGACCCTGCGGCGCGCGGGAGGCGCCGCCACCTTGGCGGGCCGCATCAGCGATAGCCCTGCCTTGGTGGCATGGACTTCCGCTAGAGCGGCGACCAGCGAGTCGTCATAGGTCAGGCGCCGTGAAACAGCTTCCCTGTCCTCGGCCGACAGCTCGTCGTCGGCATAGGCGTTGATCAGTTCCCAGTCGGTTTCGCTCAGTCTTGCCATAATGGCACCGTCAACCCCCGCGCTTTTTCATCAGGCGGACATTGGTCTCACCCATCAGTTTGATCATCGCCCGCCGCGCCCGGCTCACGCGGCTCATCACCGTACCGACCGGAACGCCAATGGTCGATGCGGCTTGTTCGTACGTAAGGCCCAAGATGTCAACCAGACAGAGGATCTCACGATCCCGCGGCGCAAGCCTGTCATAGGCCTGACGGACAATCAGCGCCTCGACGGGGTCGCCGGTCTGTGCCGATTCGCCCTCATATAAACGGTTCTGGGTAATGGAAAATTCCCTGTGAACGCGCTCTTTTCTCTTTTGGTCGATGAAAAGGTTCTTGATGATGCGGAACAGCCACGGGCGCAGATCTTCGATCGGACCGGGCGCCGAGCCGACCTGAAGGGCGCGCACGACCGCGTCATGCACCAGATCTTCCACCTCATTGGAATCCAGCGTCAGGCTGCGTGCATAAGCCAACATTTCCGGCCGCAGCAGATCCAGTTTCTGGCGTAGCCCCAAAGTCCCCTCTGTCCCGGCGTTCTTAACCAATCCCAGGAAAGCGTCTCAGATACCGGAAAGCAATAGACCTAGGCCGATTGCGCTGAAGGCAAGGGCGATTGGTTGGGGAAGCAGTCGCGTTGTTTGGACTTGCGGCCTCTTTGCCGCAGAAAGCCGTATTTGACCGCCCCTGCTTCGCCAATAGACGCCCGAAAAGTACCCGGGCGTATGAAAGATCATCTAATTAGCCCGTTACGGGCGTTTCTTCGCGCATCAGATCAAACATCTGATAAAAGGCCTCAGGCGGCTGCGCCCCGGAAAGAGCGTGCGACCCGTTGAAGATGAAGCAGGGAACTCCGGTGATGCCGATGCGGCGGGCCAGGGCATCTTCGGTCCTGACTTCCTCAAGGAACTCATCGCCCCGAAGAAAAGCGAGGGTCTCGTTCTTCGCCAAGCCGGCGGATTCCGCGATGACGGCCAAGGTTTCGAAATCGCCGATATTCCGGCCTTCGACGAAGTAGGCATCGAAAAGGGCCTGCACTACGGCCTCCTGACAGCCCTTTCGATGGGCATGCCGCAAAAGGCGATGCGAGGCGATGGTGTTCGGAGTTCGTTGAATGGCATCGAAATCGAAGGGGATAGCCTCCTTCCGCCCGGCTTCCCGGACGTGATCATAGGTCGCGCGGGCATTCAGGGGACCGCCGAACTTGAGCTCCAGATAGGTCTGCCGGTCCATGCCGTCCGGGGGCATGTCCGGGTTAAGCTGGAAGGTGCGCCAAGTGATCTCCAGTCCCGGCTGAGGCCGTTCTTCCAGGGCCCGCTCCAGCCGGCGCTTGCCGACATAGCACCAGGGGCAAATCGTATCGGAAAAGATATCCAGTTTCGGCACGTCGCGGCTCCAATCCTTGGCCCGTAGTCCGGTCTCCAGGTCTCGCTCTTGACCCAGAGGCTCAACCCCTAAACGATACCGCGAAACCGGCCCAACGAAAAAGACTGCTCAGGAAATACAGGGATGGCGGACAGTAAGAACGCTTCACAAATCTTTGAAATGGGACTGGAAAAGGGCGCGGCGAACCACGTTCCCTTGACACCGGTGACCTTTCTCCGCCGGGCCGCCGCGGTCTATCCCGACAAGACGGCCGTGGTGCATGGCGACCGCCGCTACAGCTATCGCGAGTTTCATGAGCGGGCCTGCCGCCTGGCGTCCGCCCTGAGCAAGCGGGGCCTGGGCGAGGGGGACTGCATCTCGATCATGGCGGCCAACACGCCGGAGATGCTCGAAGCCCACTACGCCGTGCCGATGATGGGCGCGGTGTTGAATTCCCTCAACGTGCGTCTGGACACCGATACGGTCAGGTTCATTCTGAACCACGGGGAGTCGAAGGCCCTGATCACGGACCGCGAATTCTCCAGCGTGGTCAAACCGGCGCTCGCCAGTCTGGGGCGGGACATCCTGGTCATCGATATCGACGATCCGCTCGGGCCGGAAGGCGAACTGCTGGGCGAAACCGACTACGAAACCTTCATCCGGGAAGGCGAGACGTTTTTCGATGCGGGGCATCCGAAGGACGAATGGCAATCGCTTTCGCTGCTCTACACGTCAGGCACAACCGGAAACCCGAAAGGCGTCGTCTACCACCACAGGGGCGCGCACCTGAACGCCATCGGCAACATGATTACCTTCGGCGTGCGCACGGACTCGGCCTACCTCTGGACCCTGCCGATGTTCCACTGCGACGGTTGGACATTCACTTGGGGCGTGACCGCGGCCTGCGCGACCCATGTCTGCCTTCGCAAAATCGACCCGGCGGTGATCTTCCCCCTGATCAAGAAGGAACGCGTTACGCACATGTGCGGCGCGCCGATCGTCCTGAACGTGCTGGCCCATGCCCCCGACGATGTGAAGGTCAAATTCGATCATCAAGTCGATTGCGCGACCGGCGGTGCCGCACCGCCGAGCGCGGTCATCGAGGCGATGGAGCATGACGGATTTCGTGTCCTCCATCTTTATGGACTGACGGAATGCTATGGGCCCGCGACCGTTTGCGCTTGGCAGGACGAATGGGCCGAACTCGACTTGCAGACCCGCTCGGCCAAGATGGCGCGGCAGGGCGTGAACTATCTGACACTCGAAGGTGCTACTGTCATCGATCCGGAAACGATGGAGGAAGTACCGGCCGACGGAGAAACGCTGGGCGAGATCATGCTGCGCGGCAACACAGTGATGAAGGGCTACCTCAAGAACCCGGACGCCACGGACAGCGCCTTTCGCGGTGGCTGGTTTCATACCGGCGATCTCGCGGTGCGTCACCCCGATGGCTACATGGAAGTGAAGGACCGCTCGAAGGATGTGATTATCTCCGGGGGCGAGAACATCTCCAGCCTGGAAGTCGAAGAAGTTCTCTATCGCCATCCGAAAGTGCTGGAGGCCGCGGTCGTCGCCCGTCCGGACGAGAAGTGGGGGGAACGGCCCTGCGCCTTCGTCACCCTAAAGGACGGGCAAGACGCCACACCAACGGATATCATTGCGCACTGCCGCGAGAACATGGCCCATTTCAAGGCACCCGGTACCGTGGTCTTCGGACCTCTCCCGAAGACCTCGACGGGCAAGATACAGAAATTCGTTCTGCGCGATCGGGCACAGGCATTGGCGGATTGAATTCGCCCGGCGCGTCTGAAGAGCAGCAGGGGACCAAGACTCCATGAGCCCGAACCCATTCGATCTGACAGGCAGATCCGCGATCGTCACCGGTGCCTCCAGCGGCCTGGGCTGGCATATGTGCCAGGTCTTGGCCCGGGCGGGCGCCAAAGTTGCTCTGACGGCCCGGCGCACCGAGCCTCTTGAGGATCTGGCGCACAAAATCCAGGAATTCGACGGGCGCGCCATCCCGATTGCCTTGGACGTAACCGACCGGGTGTCCGTAAAGGACTGCATCACCGCAGCGGAGACGGAACTCGGCCCCATCTCGATCCTGGTGAACAATGCCGGTGTTGCGGTGACACAGCCCGTCTTCGAGCAAAGCGAGGAGGATTGGGACCGTGTGCTGGACACGAACCTTAAGGGCACCTGGTTGATGTCACAGGAGATGGCGATCCACATGGACCGTCTGGGCCACGGCGGATCCATTATCAACATGGCATCGATTTTGGGCATGCGCGGAACCGGGCATGTGCCCAGCTACTGCGCGTCAAAGGCGGGGGTCATCAATTTGACGCGGGCGCTTTCCGTCGAGCTCGCCCGCTATAACATCCGTGTCAACGCGCTTGCCCCCGGCTATATCGAAACGGATCTCAACCGCAAATTCCTGAGCAGCGATGCTGGTCAGGAACTCAAGGGACGCATACCCCAGAAGCGCTTCGGGCAACCCGACGATCTGGATGGCTGCCTGCTGCTTCTGGCGTCCGACGCTTCCAGCTTCATGACGGGATCGGTTTTGGTTCTGGACGGCGGGCACTCCGCAGGGGTCTGAGAACACGAGAACAAGGAAGTAAACCAAATGGATTTTCATCTCGCGCCCGAAGTTGAGGACGTGAGGCAGGGTATTCGGAACTTTGTCGAGTCCAAGGTCCTGCCGCTTGAGAGCGATCCGGCCAATTTCGATGAGCATGAGAACATCAGGCAGGACCTGCTGGACGGACTGCGCGAGAAGGCAAAGCAGGCGGGACTCTGGTGTCCGCAGATCCCGAAGGAACGAGGTGGGTTGGGGCTCCGCGTGACAGGCTGGGCGGCCTGCTACGAAGAAATGGGCCGATCCATCTTCGGCCCCGTCGTTTTCAACTGCGCGGCTCCGGATGACGGTAACATGTTCCTCCTCAGCCGTGTGGGAACAGAGGTGCAGAAGGAGCGTTGGCTGCAGCCCATCATCGATGGAAAGGTGCGTTCCGCCTTTGCCATGACGGAACCGGCGCCGGGTGCGGGGTCCGACCCTTCGCTGATGCAGACTCGTGCCGAGAAGCAAGGGGACCGCTGGATTGTCAACGGGCACAAGTGGTTCATTACCGGTGCCGGCGTTGCGCAGCACTTCATCCTCATGGCCAAAACCTCGGACGACGCGCGCAAAGGGCTGACAGCCTTCCTTGTCAACCGGGACACACCGGGCCTGGAGATCTTGCGGCGCGTCCCTATCATGGGACCGGAAGAGCATGGCGGGCACTGCGAATTGAAGATCGAGAATTTGGAGGTCCCCGACACGGACAGGCTGATGGAGGTCGGCGATGGCCTGAAGGTGACTCAGATTCGGCTGGGAACCGCGCGACTGACGCACTGCATGCGGTGGCTTGGGATGGCGAAGCGCGCGCTGGAGATCGCCGCGCCGCATGTCGAAACGCGGGATTCCTTCGGCAGCAAACTGGCCGAGCACGAGGGTGTGCAATGGATGCTCGGTGAGGCAGCGATGGAAATCGAGATCGGACGCTTGCTGACCATGAAGGCCGCCTGGACCCTGGACCGTGGTGAGTTTGCACGCAAAGAGGTTTCCATGGCCAAAATCCAGGTCTCGGAAACCCTGCATAAGGCGGTCGACACGGCAATCCAGCTCTGCGGCGCTTTGGGCTATTCGAAGGACACGCCCTTGGAATGGATGTACCGCTATGCGCGCCAGGCACGCCTGGTGGACGGCGCGTCCGAGATCCACAAAATGGTCCTGGCCCGGCATTTCCTGAAAGAAGGCCGGGACTTCTGGGCGTGGGCGTAGACCTTGCGCCCTGATCCCTTGGAGCGACGCGTCTCGGAACGCCGTGACGCCTTGGAACGCTTCCTCGCCGATGCGGCGGGGGCCTCGCATGTCGAGATCCTGGACATGCGCCCGCTCCAGGGCGGTGCCATTCAAGAGAACTGGCTGCTGGACGTCAGGATCGGGAGTGGTCAATTCGAGGAACTGGACCGATTGGTTCTCCGCACCGATGCACCGACCGCTGTAGCGGTCAGCCTGAACCGCGTTCAGGAGTTTCGCCTGTTGACGGTCGCGCAGGAAAAGGGCGTTACCGTTCCGCGTCCGCTCTGGCTTTGCGAGGACTCCGGAGTCTTGGGCCGCCCGTTCTATTTGATGCAGTGGGTTGCGGGTGATGCGGCAGGCCATCGGCTGGTTAAGGACAACGGACCGGTGCGGGACAAAGAAGGATTGGCCCGGCAGTTGGGAGTAGAGCTTGGCAAGATCCATCGGATCCGGCCACCGATGCCGGACCTGGACTTTCTTCACATGCCTGACCCGGATCCGGTCTGTCAGTCCATCGAGAATTATCGCCGCTATCTCGACGAGTCCGGCCGATCTTCGCCGGCCCTGGAATGGGGTCTGCGTTGGAGCGAGCTGCATGCACCGGAATCCGAAGAGGTCGTCCTGGTGCATCAGGATTTCCGCACCGGCAACTATCTCGCGAACGAGAACGGACTGACCGCTATTCTGGACTGGGAGTTCTGCAGTTGGGGCGCCCCCATGAGCGACGTGGCCTGGTTCTGCGCCAAGTGCTGGCGTTTCGGCCGCGACGACCGGGAAGCCGGCGGCATCGCAGGAAGGGGCCCCTTTTACGACGGCTATGAAACGACGTCGGGCCGTAAGATCGATCACGAGGCCGTGGTCTTCTGGGAAGTCATGGCGCACATCCGTTGGGCCGTCATCGCCCTGCAACAGGGGGACCGGTTTGAAATCGGCGGAGAGGCTTCGCTTGAATTGGCGATGATTGGCCGGGTGCGCGGCGCGGAACTGGCCTACGAAATCCTCCGCATGACCCCGCCGGAAAAATGGGAAAAGCCTTATGCAGGATAACGACTTGGGGACGCCGGAAGGCCGCGGGCTGGATCGCCCGATATCGCTGCTTTCCGTTGTCCGGGACCACATCGCCGATAACATCGCCCCGGAGGTCGACAGCGGGCGGCGTTACGACGTGCTGATGGCTCTGGCGGCCCTGGATATCGTGTTGCGGGAGCTTTCGGACGGCGAGGAGACCTTGAGCAAGGCCGCCGACGCGCTTTCAGAAGCCTTAGGTGAGAAAAAACGTGGCAATTACAGTTCCTTAGAAGATATAATTAATGTTCTGACTTCACGGATTTCTCGGGAAGTGCGTGAGGGTCGTCATGACGGCAGTTCCAAGGTTCACAGCCAGCTTTTGACCTACTCTTCGGCGCTTCTTGAGGAGGCCAACCCGAAATACCAGGCCCGCTTGAAGACCTGACCGGGTCCGGCCTTCAGGGTTCTTTAACGTTCGGGGCATTACTCCGGTTGCAGCTTCGGGCGGCCGCGATGAACGGAATACGATAGAAGGCCGTAAAGCCTTGGCGAACCGCCAACAGATGCCGGGACCAGCGTGAAAAAACTCTTCGACTTCACGGTCTACCGCGACCCGCGGTTCTACTGCTCTTTTCCCAGTGTTGCCGCCTTGCCGGACGGCAATGCTCTGGTCGTTTTCCGCCGCGCGCGCGATCAACGCAGTATTCGCAGCGCCTTTGCAGGACCCGGCGATCCCGATCTGCAATCGGTCGACCATGTCGATCCGCGCTCGGAACTGGCACAGATCCGCTTGTCTTCGGCCTTGGAGCCTGCCGCCGAAGCAACGGGACTGCCGGTGAACCCGGAAGCGGGGGATCAGGACGCAAACCTTCTGTTGCTGAGTTCCGGCCGATTGCTCCTGGGCGGATTCAGTTGGTATCCCTATTCAGCGATGCACCGGGATGTCGTCAAGTTCTACGATGGCGGCTGCATCGGCGGACCGGAAACCACAGGATGCCTGTTTCTCTTCTGGGGCGGTTACACGCGATTGAGCGACGACTTGGGGGAGACCTGGTCGCCCCACAGCTATCTGCCGGGCGTTCCCGACGTGCCGGATATCGTGCCGGGCAAGCGGCCCGAACACGGCGGCGCCATCCGCGGGCGCCCGGTCGAGGCAGCCGACGGCACGATTTATCTGGCTGGCTACTCCGGCATGAAGGATCTGAACGGCTTGCCGTCCAGTCACCTGATGCGCTCAACGGACCAAGGCGAGACTTGGACGTTCGTCAGCCGCGCCGCGATCGACCCGGACGGGCGCTACGGCTTCCCGGAACCGGCATTGCATCTAACGCCTTCCGGGCGACTCGTGATGTTCAATCGCACTGTCGGATTGGAAGACCATCTGGTCACGACGGACTCCGCAGACGGCGGGGAGACTTGGTCGCCCTGGCGCAGGCACGAGGTGCGCGGTCACCCCTATGACATCCTGCCGCTGGACGAAACCTCGGCCTTGCTTGTCTACGGCTACCGGCACGAGCCCTACGGCATTCGCGCCAGGGTGATCGATGCCGAATGCCGGAACATCGACGCGGCGGAAGAGATCACTATCCGGGACGACATCACCTCTCCCGATCTCGGTTATCCCTGGGCGACGCGCCTGAAAGACGGCCGCATTCTCGTGGTCTACTATCTCTCGGACCAGGAGGGCGTGCGCCACATCGGCGGCTCGGTGCTGGTTCAGGCCTGACGAAGAAGCCTACTCCACCACGAAGGTCGGCGTGAAGAAGGCCGGTGCCAGAGACTCCTCGGTGCCGACGCTCTCGATGCTGCCGAGATCGAGCAGCTTGATCTGCGGCCCCAGGTGTTTGTGCGCCAGTTTGTTCTCCAGCACGCGGACCGCCATCTCGATGCCGAGCCGGCCCTGCATGGTGGGGAAATCGGTCGGTGCCGCTTCGATACGGCGCCGTTTGATGCCGCGGTAGACGGCGTGGGTGAAGTAGTCCGCCAGCACCTTGATGTCGCCGGACAGCCCCTTAGCACGCAGTAGGCTGACCGCAGCCTCCGCCGTAACCGCACTGCCGACGATGTAATCTACATCCGGACGTTCCTCCAAGGCTTCCTCGATCAGGATGAGCTGGATCTCGCGCCCGGTATCGCCGTACTTGGTGACCACCACCTCAGCCGAACTCTCGGACAGCGCGCCGCGAAAGCCAGCCTCGACAAAGGGAACCCATCCCGAACCTTCCGGTCCGGGAAACCAGGCGACCTTCACCGGGTTTGATCCTTTAGGGTGTAGCCGGGCCAGATAATCGCCGATGTGCCGGCCCATGGAGGTCCAGGACACGCCGGCCTTGGCGGTGATGCCGGGATCGGCAATGTCGTTCACCACGCCAACCACGGGAATGGTCTTGGCGATTTCCTCAACCGTCGGCGTCAGGCCTTCGAAGCTGACGGTGCCCAGGACCAGAATGTCGGCGTCCTTCGCGCAGTCCTTCACTTGGGCAATCTGGCGTTCCAGGTTCGGATAGCCCCCTGCCTCGACGACCCGGAGGGAAATGCCGAGCCGCTCCGCCTCGCCGACCATGCCATAGTTCACGCTGAGCCAGTAGGAGTCCTTGAGGTGAGGGTAGGAGGCACAAACCCGCCACTTGCGGCTGGCGCGTTCCAGGGGCACGTAGTCGATCTGCTCGGTCGGGCCGCTGTAGTCGAAGGGTATGGTCCAGCTTTCCAACTTCCAGGTCTGCTGTTTCCGAGAGTCCTGGGCCGCCGACAGCGGCCCGACGACTCCCATCGCCGCCATAACGGCCACGAAAACGCCGACGCTCGCCGAAAATCGAAGGGTGTTCACGCTCATACCCGATTTTGGGCGCATTTGCTGCGCGAAGCCAACTGTTGTTTAATTTCGGACATGATTGGCCGATTGGGCATAGCGGGACGGCTGTTCCTCGCCTTCGCGGGCGTGGCGGCGCTCTCCGTGGCGTCGAGCGCCGTTGGCTGGTGGATTCTGCGTAACGTGCACGACGCCCAGTCGACCATCGTCGATCAGGCTATGCCGGCGGCAATCGAGGCCAAGACGGTCGCCGAGACGGCGGCACGCATCATCGCACGTGGCCCGCTGCTGACCAGTGCGGCGACACAAGAGCAGCGGGAGGCCCAGGCGAGTATCCTGCTGGAAGCAGCCGGTGAGCTGCGCACCTCCCTGCAGAACATGCTGACCCATGGCGCTGAGGCGGAGCGTGTAACGGATTTGCGGCGTGTTGTGGACGGGCTTCAGGGCAACTTGGATCAACAGAACGAACTGGTGTCGAAACGCATCACGTTGACCGCCGACCTCCGCGAAGCCATCGCGGACTCCCTTGCCGCCGCTCAGGACCTGTCGAATCTTTCCGAAACCCTCTCGTCGAATGCCGCGGCCGGGGCGACGGCGGTCATCGCCAACATGTATGAACTGGTTGAGGACGAAACCCGCATTCCGGAGTCCCTGGATGCCCTGGACCGGCTTCTGGAGTCCGATCTCTTCCTGATGGAGCGCATGTTCGAGTTGCGGCTCAGAACCTCCGAGGCCGGATTGCTGTTGAACCAACTCAGCCGCTCTGGCTCCCGCGAGGAGATCGACTGGATCGCGCAACGCTATCGCGGGAACATCCGCATTCTGGCGCGCCGCGTGGACAGTATCTCCGACCCCGTGCGCAACAGGCAGGCGCAGGAGTTCGTGTCGCGCCTACAGGCGGTCCAGAGCGAGGATGCGGACGATGTCTTTCAGATGCGCGGCCAGGTGCTGGCGCTGAATGGGGCTCTCGATGACCTGGCGGCCCGCAACAGAGCCTTGTCGGAATCCATGAACAACCTCGTGAGGGTCCTGGTCAACGATTCCCGGCAGGTGACGGATCAGACGGCGCAGGCCGCGACAAAGGTGGTCGACGCCGGGCTCATCACCCTACTGGTGCAGGCCATCCTGTTCCTTGCCATCGCCGCCTTGATTGCGTGGCTCTATGTGCAGCGGAATATCGTCGGACGCCTAATGTCTCTGAGGCAGGTCATGCAGAAGCTGGCCGAGGGTGACCTCTCGGTGGCCGTCCCCACAGGTGGTCGAGACGAGCTTTCGGAGATGGCCGGCACCGTGCGCGTCTTTAAGGAACAGGCAGTCGTCAAGCGGGAACTGGAGGCGGAGCGCGCGCGAAACCTGGAAGAACTTCATCGGCATAAGAGTGAGCTAGAGGAGCTGGTAAAAGAACGAACCGTCCAGCTGACGGACGCGAACGCACGGCTCCAAGACGAGGTCGCCAACCACGCCAAGGCGCGAGAGCATGCGGAGCAGGCCAATCGTGCGAAATCGGAGTTCCTGGCGGCGATGAGCCACGAGATACGCACGCCGATGAACGGCATGCTGGGAATGCTAAGGGTTCTGGAGGATGACCGCCTGTCGCCGGAGCAACTGCAAAGGCTCAAGATCGTGCGGTCCTCCGGACAAATCCTGCTCGGAATCCTGAACGATATCCTCGATTACTCGAAGGTTGAGTCCGGGAAGATCATCAACGAGCCCGAGGACTTCGATCTTCATCAGCTGGTAGAAGACCTCATCGCCCTGATGCGCAATCGAGCCAGGGAGAAAGGCGTCCTGCTCACGGCCGCCATCGCCCCGGACCTGCCGACCGCCTTCCGGGGCGACCATCGCAAGATCGGTCAGGTCCTGCTCAACCTGATCGGCAATGCGATCAAGTTCACTGACGAGGGCGCCGTGGAACTGCAGGTCTCCGTCGAACCTGCCGGCTCCTCGAGGGGCGGTGTGCGTTTCGAAGTCAGGGACAGTGGCGTCGGTATTCCCGAGAAGGACATGTCGAAGCTCTTCGAGCCCTTCTATCAAGCGTCAGGGCATGAGGCGCAACGGGCGGCCGGCACTGGGTTGGGATTGGCGATCTGCGAGCGCCTGGTGAGGGCGATGAAGGGCCGCATCGATGTGCAAAGCAGGGTCGGGGAGGGGAGCCGCTTCTGGTTCAGCCTGCCGCTTGAACCAGCCATCAGCACTCCCACGAAAGAGGCCGACGTCGGTTTGCCGGACGACCTGCCGTCGGTGCCGCCGTCGGACGTCTTGGTCATCGAGGACAATGCCGTCAATGCCCTTGTGGTGGAAGCATTCCTCGAAAAGATGGGGCATCGGGCTGTCGTGGCCGAGAGCGGCGAGGCGGGTCTCGACCGCTTCGAGGCCGGTAACTTCGATGTGGTCATGATGGACATCAGCCTGCCCGGCATTGACGGGGTCGAAACGACGCACCGTATCCGCCGCAATGCGGCGCCGGAGAAGCGCCGCACGCCTATCATCGCAATGTCGGCCCATGTCTTCGATAGCGAGATCGCTTCGCACCTGGATGCGGGTATGGATGCCTTCATCGGCAAGCCGATTTTTCCGGAGCGGCTGGCGGAAGCCTTGGTTCATGTGATGGATAAGGACCGCACAGCCGCCAGCGCGAAGATACGTGAAGGTGAACCGGAACCTCCGGACGATTTGGAGGGTTCCCGTGTCCTTGACAGAGCGGTCTTGGCCGCAGATTTCGATGCCCTTGGGCCCGATCGAACGGAAGCTCTCGTCCACTCCTTTACGAGTACGGTCTGGCCGACCTGGAACGAACTACTAGACGCCTTCGCGGATGGCGACGAGAAACGGGTTATCTACGTCGCTCACAATCTAAAGGGCGCGGCGGGCAGCCTGGGTTTGACGGGACTGGATCGTCTTTGCGGATCCCTGGAAGAAAAGACGCGGCGCGGTGCCCTCACGGACGCGAAAGGGTTGGCGGAACGCAGCCGCTCCCTGCTGGAGGACAGCCTCCATCAGCTCGATACCGCATGGCAAACGCTTCTGAGCAAAGCGGAGGCTTACAACTCTTCCACTACCGAGGTGAAAATGTAGCCCTCGCCATGGGCGGTGACGATGATTTCGGGGTTCTTCGGATCCGCTTCGATCTTCTGACGCAAGCGCCTGACCAGCACGTCGACGGTGCGATCACTCGGGTCCCATTTCCGATGCGTGACAGAATCCAGCAGACGGTCGCGGTGCATCACGGCACGGGGATTTTCGACAAATGCTCTCAGCAGTTCATATTCAGCGCGCGTGAGAGAACTCTCTTCGCCCGTAGGAGAACGCAGCTTGCGGGTCGAGAGATCGAACTTCCATCCGGCAAAGCTCTTGCCCGCACTCTCCGTCGCCGGCGTTGGCGCAGCCCGGCGCAGCAGCCCTTTGACACGGGCTAAGAGTTCTCGGGGATTAAAGGGTTTCGTGACGTAGTCGTCTGCACCGATCTCCAGGCCGACAATCCGGTCGATGTCGTCGGTGCGCCCCGTAACGAGAATGATCCCGGTGTCGCTTTTCCGGCGTAGCTGCCGCGTCAGCTCAAGCCCGTCTTCGCCCGGCAGGTTGATGTCCAGAAGAATCACGTCAGCGGAATCCCGGGAGAGCGAGTCCCACATTTCCTGTCCGTCTCTCGCTTCAGTGACGCGATAGCCAGCGGTCTCCAGATAGCCCGCGAGTTTTGCGCGGGTCGTCTGGTCATCTTCCACGACCAGCACGCGGGGCTCACGATCGAAGGTCATCTACCAGGCGGCCCGTTCTGTTCATATTTTTTAACAACATTTTACAACCTGTTCACGACAGGCGTGAACGCAGTTCACAAGTCTGTCCTACACTTTTTCCAGTGGATGGGAGGGGTCCCCCCAAGGCCCTCTCATTTCCGCCTAGATACCACGCCGCCAAGCGGATCTAGGGCTGTTTGCCGCGTCGCTGCGCGCAAGTGGCCATATACAGAAGCAATAACGAAGCATAACTCCGTCAGAACAGAGGAGGCAATTCATGAGTTTGCGGTCAATCAAACGAGTCTCGACCGGCCTTGTCGCCGGCGCCGCCCTGGCTTTGGGCAGTGCCGCGTTGGCCGATTCTTCCGATCCCATCAAAATCCCCCTGCACAACTGGTCGAGTCAGATCGTCGGGGCGCATATCGTCGGCAAAATCCTCAATGAAGCGGGATACGAGGCCGAATTCGTGCCGTCCGACAGCCAGGTCGTCTACACCTCCATGTGCGAAGGCGACATCGATCTCGTCCATGAAGTCTGGCAAGGCGCGTTCGGCGTGGCTTTCGAGAAGGTCGTCGGCGAAGGCTGCGTGATCGATGCGGCCACCCATGACGCCAAGACCCGTGAGGAGTGGTGGTACCCGGCCTACGTGGAAGAAAAGTGCCCCGGCCTGCCGGATTGGGAAGCCCTCAACAAGTGCGCCGAAATGTTTACCACGCCCGAAACCTCGCCCAAAGGCCGTTTCCTCGCCGGTCCCGTCGACTGGTTGAAGCACGATCACGAACGGGTCGAAGGTCTTCAGATGAACTTCGAGGTCGTGAACGCGGGTTCCGCCGCGGCTCTGTGGGCAGAACTGGAATCAGCCTCCAAGCGCGGAGAACCGATCGTTCTGTTTAACTGGACCCCGAACTTCATCGAGGCGATCTACGACGGCAAGTTCGTCGAATTCCCCGAGTACGGCGAAGGCTGTAAGGAAGATCCCGCTTGGGGCCTTAACAAGGAAAAAGTCTACGACTGCGGCAATCCCAAGGACGGCTACCTAAAGATCGGCGTGTGGAAAGGCATGCCGGACAAGTGGCCTGGGGCGTACAAGGTCGTTCAGCAGATGAACTTCTCTAACCTGGACATCGCCGTCATGGCCAAGTTGGCCGACGTTGACGGGATGGAGCCGGAAGATGCCGCCGACAAGTGGCTTACTGAGAATGAAGAGAAGTGGAGAAGCTGGGTGAAGAGCGCCGGCAGCTAAGGCCGTTAACTACCCCTGACGTGCCCTTTCGGCGTTGTCTTGGACCGGTGAGAGTTTCAGACCTGTTCTCTCGCCGGTCCATTGGCGCATTCGTTTGCCGGGAGGGGCGCGACTTCATTTTCGCTAGGCGTTCGAGTCACGAATGCTATGCTGTGACTCACATGCTTGGTTGACACAGAGGGCGGCGGGCGGCCACTGGCCACTTGCTGGATAGTCGAATGAGCGTGTCTCTAGAGGCGGCCCATCCTTCGGCACCGTTATCCTCGAAACACAAGGCGGGGATCACCGCGCTTCTTCTGCTCGGCCCCTTCGCGCTGATCGCGGCGGTCCGGAATTTCCTGCCGGACTGGGCCGTCACCGTTCCCGAAAAATGGCATATTCCCTTCATCGAGTGGGTCAATGCCGTCGTTAACTTCCTGCACAAGCAGCCCTTGTTGGCGGGGGTCACCTTCCGTGACGTAACCCGCACGGTTGCCGAAGGCGTCGAATGGCCGCTGGATTTCATGCAGGGCCTTCTCATCTCCGGCTTCTCGTCGCTTGGCCTGCCTGCCTTGCCGTGGGTCATGGTTGTCGGGCTCGCTGCGGTTTGGGGCTGGCACTTGAAGGGCTGGCGCCTGTCGCTCCTGGCGGGCGGCTGCATCTTCTACCTCGCTCTTTTCGGCAAGTGGAAGCTCTCCATGATCACGCTTTCCGTGGTCCTGGTGGCGGCCCCTATCGCCGGTGGAATCGGCCTTGCTCTGGGGATTCTCGCGGTGAAGTGGCGTCCGTTCGAGCGCGTGCTGATGCCGTTGCTCAACGTCATGCAATCTCTGCCGCACTTCTCATACCTGATCCCCGTGGCGGTGTTCATCGGCGTCTCGCACAAGGCCGGCGCCATCGCCACTCTGCTTTTCGCCATGCCGCCGATGGCACGGCTGACGATCCTCGGCTTGCGGGGCATAAAACCCGACGTCATCGAAGCCGGACGCATGGCGGGCTGCACTAGGCGCCAGATGCTTTGGAAGGTGGAAATCCCAGCGGCGCGTCAAACACTGATGGTCGGGGTCAATCAGGTCATCATGCAATGCCTGGCCATGGTGGTCATCGCGTCCTTCGTCGGCGCAAAAGGACTGGGCCAGGATCTCCTGTTCCGCCTGCAGTCGCTCAGAATCGGACAAGCGCTCGAAATCGGCGTCGCCATTGTCTTCATGGCGGTGATGCTAGACCGGCTCAGCCAGGCCCTGGCGGAAAAGCAACCGGAACACCGCAGAGAAGGACCCGTCTGGCAGAGTCGGCCATACCTGACCGCTGCCGTCGGCGTGATTGCCGTCTCTATCCTGGCGGCATGGATTTCGCCGTATGCCGCCAAGTTGCCACGTGATCTGACGATCACGACGGCACCTTTCTGGGACGCTGTCGTCGATGCCATTACGCTCCACCTCTATGATCCGCTGAGCATTATCAGGGACGGACTGCTGCTCTATGTCCTGATACCGCTGCGCCAACTCTTTCAATGGTGCCCCTGGATCGGGGCCGTGGCCCTGGTCGCAGGCGTTGGCTGGCATCTCGGAAAATGGCGCCTTGCGGCGATTGTCTCTCTGTTCATTCTCTTTATCGCCTTTTCTGGCTTCTGGCCCCGCGCACTGATCACCGCTTACATGGTGGTCTTTGCGGTCTGTATCTGCGTCCTTATCGGGATCCCCTTGGGCATCTGGGCTGCCGGCTCGGAACGGCGCAACCGCTTCATGTTGTTCCTGTGCGATACATTCCAGACGTTCCCGTCCTTCATTTATCTCATTCCAGTCATCATGCTGTTCCAGGTCGGTGACATGGCCGCCATCGCCGCCATCGTGATCTATGCGATGATCCCGGCGGTGCGCTACACGATCATCGGTCTGCGTGGTGTGCCCGCCGAGACGATCGAGGCGGCCCGGACCAGCGGCTGCACGGAACGCCAGCTCCTCTGGAAGGTCCGTATGCCTCTGGCCTTCCCGGAGATCATGCTTGGGATCAACCAAACCATCATGTTTGGCCTGTTCATGGTCATTATCGCAGCTTTCATCGGCACGAAGGACTTGGGGCAGGAGATTTTCCGAGCCTTGACCTTCGCGGATGCCGGAAAGGGCTTGGTGGTGGGCCTCTGTGTCGCTTTCATGGGCCTGACGGCCGACCTGCTGATCACGGAATGGGCTAAGCGCCGGAAAACACAGCTTGGTTTGGGCTGACCGGGCCATTCGGCATATGTCGGGATTGTGGCCTTAAACTACGGCTTTGGGTGACTCCTAGGGCCCCGAGAGGCTACACTTCGAGCCACCGTAACGGAGAACCGGCCGCAAGGCCGGCAAGGGCAGGCAAGTGGGGAGGATGGAGTTTGGAGCGACCGATTAAGCTCTCATGCCGTGGCGTCTGGAAGATCTTCGGGTCCGATCCGAAGGCGTTTCTGGAGCGCCATAAGAACGCACCGGCACTCTCGGATTTCAACGCGGAAGGCTATATCGGCGCCTGCCGCGACGTGACGTTCGACGTCCATGAAGGCGAGATCCTCATGGTCATGGGGCTCAGCGGTTCCGGCAAGTCCACGCTCGTGCGCTGTCTCACGCGCCTGATCGAGCCGACCGCGGGGGAGGTCCTGTTCGACGGCATGGATCTTCTCAATGCCTCGGAAGAGCAGCTCATCGACCTGCGCCGGCACAAGATGGGGATGGTTTTTCAGCATTTCGGTCTGCTGCCGCACCGCACGGTCTTGGAGAACGTGGCCTTTCCGCTCGAGGTCCAAGGGGTTGACCGCTCCGAGCGCGAGAAACGCGCCAAGGAGATCATTCAAATCGTAGGGCTGGAAGGCCGCGAAGGCTACTATCCCCGCGAGCTTTCCGGCGGGCAGCAGCAGCGTGTCGGCATCGGCCGGTCTCTGGCGGTCGAGCCCGAGGTCTGGTTCCTGGACGAGCCCTTCTCAGCGCTGGACCCCCTGATCCGCCGCGAAATGCAGGACGAATTCCTACGCCTGCAACGTATGCTTCATAAGACGATCGTCTTTATCACACATGATTTCGAAGAAGCCGTGCGCCTCGGGGACCGGATCGCGATCATGAAAGACGGTGTCGTGGTGCAACTCGGCACGCCCGAGGACCTGGTGATGAGCCCGGCGGACGATTATGTCGCCCAGTTCACGAAGGAAGCGCCACGTGGGAAGCTGGTGCGGGCCCGCACGATCATGCGTCCTATCAACGGCCAAACCCCGCCGGCACAAAGCGTTACGGCGGACGCGGTCATCAACGACATTGGCCCGCTGGTCTTGGGCGAAGGCCGGGAGGTCACGGTCCTGGACGAAGGCAAACAGCCCGTCGGCATCGTCACGCGCGACGATGTTCTGGAGCAGCTCTTCGGCAAGCCCGCGGCCTAACGCCGGGTTTTTCAACACAACAGCTATCGGAAGAGCGAGGTACCTGAAGTGTCTGTTCAGTCTGCCATACTCCCGATCAAAGCGACCCGGACCGTCGAGCCGGCACTCTGGCTGTTCCAACAGGGTCTGGAGCGCTACCCCGTGCAGGGCGGCGGCTCGGTCACGCTGGAACTGCAGACCGGGGATGAACTGACGGTCACCGATCTGGAAGGCCAGCAGGCTTGCGAAGTCGTCGTCTTCTCACCGGAAGGACGACCGGACCCCGGCGCTTTGGGTGAGCAGGGGGACGGTTCCGCGGAAGGGCTGATAGCCATAGCGGCTTCCCGCAAGGAATCCGCACGCCAAGTCAAGATGGCTCTGGAAAGGCGCGGCGTCGATTTCTCGAAGGCGGAAGCGATCCGACTATTCGGCGGCAGTTCCCAGGCGGGCGCGAGTGCGAGTTTTGTTGCCGCGCGGGATTGTATTCTGGTCGTAGCCGCGCCGGGCGAGGACATGCAGCCGGACGAGCAGGCGCCACCGACGGATCTTTCGGTGACGGTCAAACGCGCGCGGCGGTCCAACGAGCCCGTGGAATACCTTCCGGACCCGCTTGCCGATCCGCGGCTTGACTTCCGCATCGATCGGGCAACGGCGCAGGCCTACGAGGTGAAGGCCGGAGAGTTCATCCAGATCATCGATGTAGCGGGCCGGCAGTGTTCTGACTTCCTGGCCTTCAATCAGCGGCAACTGGACCAGGGGATCGAGCGGGGGCTCGATGCGACGACCACGCGAACATTGATGGGGGCGGCTTATCCCGGCCCCGGCCTCCACTCGAAGTTCTTCGATGCGGACATGCAGCCACTGTTGGAGGTTGTCCGCGATACGGTCGGACGCCACGATACCTTGGGGCTGGCCTGCACCGCCAAGTACTACGAAGACATGGGTTATCCGGGCCATGTGAATTGCTCGGAGAACTTCAACGGTGCCCTGACCCCGCGCGGCGTGACGGCACGCAAAGGCTGGCCGGCAATCAACTTGTTCTTCAACACCGGGATCGACGAGACCAATACGCTGTTCTTCCATGAGCCCTGGTCCCGCCCCGGCGACTATGTGCTGATGCAGGCGGCCACGGATATGACCTGCGCCTCGTCGGCTTGTCCCTGCGACGTCGATCCGGCGAACGGCTGGCTGCCGACGGACGTTCACGTCCGCGTCTACCCCAAAGAGAATGTCTTCTCCAAAGCGATAGCGATCCGCATGACTCCTGACGCAGAACCCAAACTGACCCGCGAGACGGGTTTTCATCCCCGCGTGTCCGCATTGACCCGGGACCTGACGGAATACCGCGGCTTCTGGTTGGCCAACAGTTATCGCGACTATGGCGCGATCGACGAGTATTGGGCCTGCCGGGAAAAGGCCATCGTCATGGACCTCTCCGCGCTACGGAAGTTCGAGGTCGTCGGCCCGGATTCGGAAGCCTTGCTACAGCATTGCCTGACCCGGAACGTCCGGCGGCTTTCCGTCGGGCAGGTGTCTTATTCCGCCATGTGTTACGAAAACGGCGGCATGATCGACGACGGAACGGTGCTGCGGCTGGGCGACGACAATTTCCGCTGGATCTGCGGCGACGACTACAGCGGCGTCTGGCTGCGCGAGCAGGCCGAGCGGTTGGGGCTCAAAGCCTGGGTGCGCTCCTCAACCGATCAGCTTCACAACCTCTCGGTCCAGGGACCCAAAAGCCGCGAGATCCTGAAGCAGGTCATATGGACACCGCCCGCCCAGCCCACCGTCGAGGAACTCGGCTGGTTCCGCTTCACCATCGGCCGCCTCGGCGATTTGAACGGCCCGGCCGTCGTCGTGTCCCGTACCGGATACACCGGCGAACTGGGTTACGAAGTCTGGTGCCATCCCAAGGATGCGGTTCAGATTTGGGACGCGATCTGGGACGCGGGGCAGCCGCACGATCTCGCGCCGCTTGGCCTGGCGGGCCTGGACATGCTGCGCATCGAGGCCGGATTGATCTTCGCGGGCTACGAGTTTAACGATCAACTCGACCCCTTCGAGGCCGGTATCGGTTTCACGGTGCCACTGAAGTCCAAGGAAGACGACTTCATCGGCCGGAACGCCCTGCTGGAACGCAAAGAGCATCCGCAACGTAAGCTGGTCGGCTTGGAACTCGACGGCAACGAAGTGGCGGCCCCCGGCGATTGCGTCCACATCGGACGAGCTCAGGTCGGTGTCGTGACCAGTGCGACACGCTCACCGATCCTCAAGAAGAGCATCGCGCTCTGCCGTATGGACCTGCCTCACACAGAACTCGGCACCGAGGTGGAAGTGGGCCGGATCGACGGGCACCAACTGCGTCTACCGGCGAAAGTCGTCCCATTCCCCTTCTACGATCCTGAAAAGACCCGCGTCAGGGCGTAGAGGCGAAGCCTTCTAGGACCGTTCCGGCCTAAGAGCGCTCAGGGGGCTCGCTGTCGCGTTCGGCGGTCACCTGCATGAAGGGGCTGGCAGGCCAGCTCGCATCCCATTTCTCCAGGGCCAGGGTGGCGCGGGCGCGCTCGCTGTCCTGCTGGATCTGTGCCTTCAGCGCCTCCAGGCCGTCGAACTTCTGCTCCGGCCTGATGTAGTCGACCAAGGCCACCCGCAAATGCTGTCCGTAAAGGTCCTCGTCGAAATCGAAGAGGTGAACTTCCAGCACCACCTGTGTGCCGTCGACGGTGGGCCGGTTGCCGAAATTGGCGACCCCGGAATGCCAGACGGTGCCCGCGCCCCGGTCAATGCCGGCGCGGACGGCGTAGACTCCGAAGGCCGGCAGAACAGTCTCTCCGATATCGATGTTGGCGGTGGGAAAGCCGATGGTCCGACCGCGCTGCGCGCCGGTCTGGACGCGTCCCTCTATCTCCCAGTAGCGGCCCAGCAACAGAGCGGCCCGTGTCGGATTGCCGGAGCGCAGATAATCCCGCACCAGCGTCGAGGAATAGATCTCGGCCTGGGAATTGGTCACCAACTTGACGCCGGAGACGCCGAAACCGTTCTCCCGGCCCTTGTGCTCGAGAAAGGCGATGTCGCCCTGCCGTCCCTTGCCGAACTGGAAGTTGTCGCCGATCACGACATGGCGGGCGCCCAGGCCCTTCGCCAGCACGTCCACGGCGAACTCCTCCGCCGTCAGGGCGGAGAGGATCTCGTCGAAGGTGAGAACGAACAGAAGATCGATCTCCAGGGCCTCAAGAAGTCGGGCCTTGATACGGAATGGGGTAAGGCGGAAGGGGCGGGAATCGCGACCGAAGAAGCTGCGCGGATGCGGTTCGAACGTCAGAACCCCCAGCGGAGCCTCGAGTTCCCGCGCCAGACGGTGAGCCTTGTTGATGACCTCCTGATGGCCGCGGTGGACACCGTCGAAATTGCCGATGGCTACGACAGCACCGCGCGCCTCGGGCGGCAGGTCGCTGTAATGTCTAAAGACGCGCATGTTGGCTGAGGTGCTCCCGGCAGTCAGTTGCTCATCTTATCAATTCTCTAGAACCCAGCCTCTAGAGGCATTTCAGCTATCGGGTCAAGGGGCCAGGAGGTCAAGGGCAGTGCCGCCTCACTCAACATCCAGAGTGCAGTAGCGGCCGCGATGGAAAACGAGGGGGCGCCCCTCGCTCTGGCTGAAGAGCTTCAGGACCTCGCCGACGAAGATCATGTGATCGCCGCCGTCATAGGTGTTACGGATCCCGCATTCGAAGCTGGCCAGACAGTCCTCCAGGATCGGACAGCCGGAATCCCAGACGCTGTGCTCGATACCGGCCCACTTGTCGCCGAGAGAGACGGCGAAGCGGTTGGACAGTTCCTCCTGCCCCTCGCGGAGGACGTTGACCGCGAAATGCCTGTAGTTGGTGAAGGCAGCGAGGCTGTAGGCGCTCTTGTCCAGACTGAAGAGGATCAGCGGTGGGTCCTTCGAAACCCAGTTGAAGGAGCTGGCGGTCAGACCGACGGGGTCGCCGTCGTGATCGACCGTGGTGATGATCGTCACGCCCGTAGCGAAATTGCCGAGTGCACCGCGAAATTCACGTGTGTCGATGGGCTTGCTCATGTCCGTCAACCGTCGTCAGTTCCCCGGTAAAGCCTGCCCGGCAAGCGGGGATTCCGGAGCGCGCCTCTTCAGGACACCGGACTCTTCAATAACCCGGGCGATGGCCTCGGGTTTTTGCTGGGGCGCCATGATATGAACCCCCGCCACCCCCGGCATGTCCTCATAGGTCTGGATCAACTCCGCACAAATGGCGCGGCCTTCGGCTACGGGGTCGGCGGCGGCCTCCATGCGCGCGATGACGGACTCGGGCACCGTCACCCCATGCAGGTTCTCATTCATCCAGCGCGCGGAGCGCACGCTGGCAATCGGCCCGACGCCAAGCAGAATATGGAGACGCTCCGTCAGGCCCGCATCGCTCAAACGACCGATATAGCGACGGGCCACCTCAACATCGTAGCAGAACTGGGTCTGGACGAAGTCGGCGCCGGCATCCGCTTTGGCCAGCAAGCCTTGCGGCTGCCAATCCGGCGGCGGATCGAAGGGGGTGTCGGCGGCACCGATAAAGAGGGCAGGGGGCGGATCGATCGCCCGGCCCGACGGCAGGTTGCCACCGTCTCGCATGTCGCGCGCCAGTGTCATCACACCGCGCGAGTCTAGATCGTGGACAGGTTTCGCATTGGGCTGATCCCCGCTCTGCGGGTCGTCGCCGTGCAGAATCAGGATGTTTCCGATGCCCTGGGCGGCCGCGCCGAGCAGATCCCCGATCAGGGCGATCCGGTTGCGGTCGCGGCAGGCAATCTGAACGACCGGATCATGGCCTGCTTCGGCGAGAATGGCGCCGGCGGCAAAGCTGGACATCGTGGCGCGCGCGCCGGCGGCGTCCGTGACATTCACTGAGTCAACCCGCCCGTACAGGGGCGCGGCGAGGTCGAGCAAGCGCTGCGCCCCCGCGGAGAGAGGCGGGATGACTTCGGCGGTCAAGGCAAAGCCGCGGCCGGCCAGTGTGTTCGAAAGCGTGGTCATACAGGCAAAGGCCCCATTGTTCCGAGGCCCTGGCCCCGCGTCGCACTCAATTCCCCTCGATCTTCGCCTGAACGGCCCCCGGTTCCAAGGAGTCCAGGTAGACCTGGGGATTGGTCAGCATGTCCTCGATGCGCGTCAGAAAACCCTGTGCGACGGTGGATTCGAAGTCCATTTCGCGAAAGATCCGGCGTAGCACGGAACTGCCGTCCTGGAACTTCTGCATGTGGGCGACCGTTTCCCGCGCCAGACCTTCGCCGATCTTCCAATCCTCCGCATAGACGCCACTGTCCTGCGGCACGTCCCAATAGCCCCATAATCCTTCGGAATCGAGGGTGACCGTGGGGAACTTCAACCATTCCTGGTTCCACCACTCGGTGCTTTCCTCGGTCGCTTCAACTGCGGCGCTATAGAGTTCGCCGGCTTCCGTGTCCGTACCCTGGTTGTCGTTGCTATGTCCCATGGCTATGTCCCATGATTCATTCGCCGCCCCAGCCGCCTTCATACCTCTTGACGTGGGGGCGGTGCTCCCAATTGGCTTGGCCAACTACTCATATCATGCTTTGACGGTCCACACCTTACCCTTGTGAAATACCGTACCGGTCCGGCGCTAGGTTCTCGTAGGCGCCGCGGTAGTACATCAAGGGCTTGGCGTCCGCGCGGGCGTGGAAATCAAGCACCTCGCCAACCACAATCAGGTGGCTGCCGCCATCGTAGGCATTGCGCACCTGACATTCGAAAGAAGCGACACAGCCCGGCAGGACCGGGCAGTCCGAGTGCTGCCCGGTGGAATGCTCGACCCCGCGCCACTTGTCGCTTGAGGTCGCGGCAAACCGCTGGGCCAGGTCGCTCTGATCCTCACCCAGGATGTTCACGGCAAAGCGTCGATGATCCTGAAGGGCCCCTAGGCTGTAGGCGCTGCGTGCCAGGCTGAAGAGAACCAGGGGCGGGTTGAGCGAGACGGAGTTAAAGGAATTCGCCGTCACACCCACGGGGTCGCCATTTGACGCACGGGTCGTGACCACTGTCACCCCTGTGGCAAAGCATCCGAGAGCGTTTTCAAAATCTTCCCTGCCAAAGCTCATCTAAAAACTCAGATACCTGTCCGATAACCGATCCGCGGCGGCTTGCGGGCGCATTTGACCCCGATTTGTCGCCGGAGACAATCACTGCCTAAACGAGAAAAGATCAAGCGGGACAATGAGAAAGGCCGCTCTCCGGAGAGAGCGGCCCTTCGAGAATAGCGACCGGGCGGCGCCCGGCTATTCAGTCTTCGGTCTGAAGATAGCTCTCCAGGGAATCGTCCATGGCATCGATCCACGGCGTATGGTGCTTGGGCGACATGTTGCCGGTCATCAGGGACCGGTAGGCATTGTTGCGGAAGCCCATGATGTCCTCCTCCTTGTGGTGTTCCCACTCAAAGAAGGTCTTGTTCACACCGTCGATATCGAAGCTCGGATAGTCCGTCGCGTCGATCAGCTCCTGCACGTAGTCGCCCTGGAACACGATCTGATCTTCCGGACCGGCCAGTTTCTCCTCGCGCGCCCGCCAGGCCATGCTGTCCTTCGTCATCTCCGCCTTGGAGCCGGGAAGGTCGATCTTGCCTAGGATGACATCGCGGGCATACCAAGCCTGTGCGTCGAACATGTTGAACGTATAGAACTGGTCCTGCATGCCGAGATACATAAGCTTCGGATTGGATTCCCAGAAAATCCCCTTGTAGAGATCTAGCGGCCACATGCGGTTGGCGGTCTTGAGCCGCAAGTCGTCCGGCAGGAAGGGGAAGTGATGCAGATATCCCGTGCAAAGGATGATCGCATCGACCTCTTTCGAGGTGCCGTCCTTGAAATAGGCCGTCTTGTTCCGGACTTTCGTCAACAGCGGCACTTCTTCCCAGTTGTCCGGCCAGTGGAAGCCCATCGGCGCCGTGCGGTGACTCACCGTGACCGATTTGCAGCCATATTTGTAGCACTGGGACCCGATGTCTTCGGCCGAATAGCTGGTGCCGATGATCAAAATGTCCTTGTCCACGAACTCCATGGCATCGCGGAAATCATGAGCGTGAAGAACGCGGCCGTTGAAAGAGCTAAAGCCTTCGAAGTGCGGAACATTCGGCGTCGAGAAATGCCCTGAGGCAACCACCACCCAATCGAATTCCTCTTCGTATTCGTGATCCTTGGTGAGCTCGTGCGCAATCACCGTGAACTTTCCGGTATCCTCGGAGTAGGAGACGTGACGCACGGGTGTGTGGAAGCGGATCCAATCGCGGACGCCTGCCTTTTCGACACGGCCTTTGATGTAGTCCCAAAGCACAGCACGCGGCGGATAGGATGCGATGGGCTTTCCGAAGTGTTCCTCGAAGGTGTAATCCGCAAACTCCAGGCATTCTTTCGGGCCGTTGGACCACAAGTAGCGGTACATGCTGCAATGAACCGGCTCGCCATATTCATCGAGACCGGTGCGCCATGTGTAGTTCCAAAGGCCGCCCCAATCTTCCTGCCGTTCAAAGCAGACGATTTCCGGAATCTCGGCGCCCTTGCTGGCAGCAGATTGAAACGCCCGAAGCTGCGCAAGGCCCGAAGGACCCGCGCCGATGACTGCGACACGCTGTTTCGTTCCCATGATCTGACCTGTTTTCCCCTGTTCGCGATAATTCGCTTTACTTAACTGGCACGATGTTAGTCCAAGCAACCACTCAGGCACAAGCTTTCATACCAATTTTACGAGCAATCGTACCAATCACGGACCATTCAATGAATTTTAGACTGTAATGGATTGATGAAAGGTCTGATCCGGTCTAAGCTTCCGTCTTCAATGCCAACAATACCAAGAATGGATCAGGGGGTAGAAATGTCTGAGAAATTCCTGCGTAGGCCGATATCACGTCGGCGTTTCTTGGGGACGACGGCAGCTGGCGTGGCGCTGGCTTCGACGTCTCTTCCGCGGACGTCCTTTGCAGATGAAACGGTCAAAATTGGTTTTCTCGCACCCTTGACGGGTGAAGTTGCGGCCTGGGGCCTGCCTGGCCTCTACGGCTGCGAGATCTGGGCCGAGAACGTGAACGCCGCCGGCGGCATCAAGATCGGCGGCAAGTCCCACAAGGTTGAGTTCGTTTCCTACGACAACGAATACGCGCCGGATAAGGCAAGAACCGGTGCGCAGAAACTGATCAACGAAGACGGCGTCAAGTTCATCATGATGCTGGGCGGCGACACCATGCCGCCGGTTCAGGAAATTGCCAATCGCTCCAAAATGCTGGTTTCGACTCTTCTGCCGAGCGACCTGACACCGGATACGCCTTATCTGATCGCACCCTGTGAAGTGCATCCGATTTACAATGTGACCGGCGTGGACTGGCTGAAAGAGAACAAGCCGGACCTAAAGACCGCTGTGGTTTGCGCACAGGACGATGCCCTGGGGCGTCCTTCGGTTGCCACCTATCTTGCCGCATTCGACGCGGCAGGGATCGAAGTCGTGGACGATCCTCTGTTCTTCGATATCAGCACCACCGATTTCGCACCGGTAATGACATCGCTGCTGGCGAAGAATCCGGACGTGCTGTGCCTCGACACCTGCTATTCCGACTTTGTCCATCCGCTGATGGAGCAAGCCTTCCTGCAGGGGTACAAAGGCCAGATCATTTCCTGCACGGCGGATTTCTACGACCAGATCATCGCGAAGACCTCTAAAGAGTTCGTGGAAGGGACGATCTTCCAGTTCCCCGATTTCGACGATCAGGCGCTCAACGACTCCCGCGTCAACTTCACGGATCCCAACGCCTTCTTCGAGACTTACAACAAGAGGTGGCCGGGTGAGTGGGGTGCGGTGTCCTGGGAGTACGCTTCCATCATGGATCTTTGGAAAGACGCCGCCGAGAAGGCAGGCAGCGTCGAACCGATGGACGTACTGGCCGCGATGAAAGACGGCGGAACCGGCCTCCACGCCTTTGGCGAAGCCAAGTGGTGGGGCAAGGAACTGTTCGGTATCGACAACGCGCTGGTCGGCAACTGGCCGGTGGTTGCGATCGAGAACGGCAAGGCCGTGATCAAGGAGTACCGCTCCATTCCCGACTGGTGGGACAAGAACAGCGCGACCATGATCAAGCACATGGAAGCGATGGGAGAGATGTACTACCAGCGCGGCTAAGTGTCGTTGCCGGTCGTTCATTCTTGCCCCTCGGTCTTGAGTAAGTCTTGGCGGCTGGAGCTTGCGCCGTTACGCGCGCCGGTTCCGGCCGCCGAAACTACTCGACACAACGAACTCTAAATCACGATAGTCTGTGCTTTGGAATGGTAGAACTGCTTCTGCAAACCAGCGTGAATGCACTCTACGCCGCCAGCTACATGGCTCTGATCGCCGTGGGCTTGGTGATGATCTTCGGCGTCATGGGCGTGATCAACTTTGCCCATGGTGAGCTTTACATGCTGGGCGCCTATGCCGTGGTCTATTTTTATGCTGACACCCAGCTACCGTTTTTCGTGGCGGTCGGCATCGGTCTGATCTTCGTCGGGGCTGTCGGGATAGCGATGGAGTACACGCTGTTCCGCCCGCTGCGGGAAAATCCATTGGGTGGCCTGATCGCTTCGATCGGGTTGCTGCTCATTCTTCAGGCTCTGGTCGTCATGGGTTTTGGCGTGCGGATGGAGCACATAACGCCGCCCTATCAGGTTGCCGTGCCCGTCTTTGGGATGGAGGGCGTCACCATTCCTCTGCAGCGCCTATTCGTGATCATTGCATCGGTAGTGCTGCTGTCCTGCCTTGGCATCTTTCTGCGCAAGACCCGGTTCGGTTGGGCTCTGCGTGCCTGTGCCCAGGACAAAGAGGCGGCGGCACTGCAGGGCATTTCCATCAACAAGACAGCTCGATTGGCTATGTTCATCGGCGCGGCCCTGGCCGGCACGGCAGGAGCGCTGACGGCACCGTTGGTGCGCACCTATCCCTACATGGGTCATTCGGTCATCGTTACCGCGTTCATCGTCATCATCGTCGGCGGCATCGGCAGCCTGGAAGGCGCCGTCGTCGCTGCCATGCTTTACGCCTTCGTGCATACCTTTGTGACGACCTTCGTCGGCGGGGTGGCCGCGGATATCGTCGGCCTCCTCCTCATGCTGCTGGTCCTGATCGTCAGGCCGACAGGACTGTTCGGGGTCAAGGAACGTGCCTAAGTCCACCTCATCGCGACCGCGATCCATCGCCTCGCTGGTCGGGATCTATGCTGTACTGATCGCGATCCCGCATGTTCTGAGTTTCTCTCAGAAGGAAGTTGCGGTCTTCCTCGTCATCAACGTGCTGATCGTCACGAGCTATCGTCTGCTGACGCTGACCGGCGAATGGTCGTTGGGACATATCGTCATTACCGGCTGCGGCGCCTATTCAAGCGCTCTGTTGGCAAAGAAGCTCGGCGTCCCGGTTCCGATCTCGATGCTGCTCGGCGCCTGTACCGCCGGCTTTGTCGCCTACCTCCTCAGCTTCCCGCTCTTTCGAATGAAGGGATTCTATTTTTTGATCGGGTCCTTCGCGGCAGGCGAAGTGATCCGCCTGCTGTGGAAAGAGTTCAGAATTCCCTTCGGCGGACCAAAGGGCTTGAAATCGATTCCGGGTATAGAGGACATCCAACTCGGTGAGTTCAGCATTCAGTTCTGGGAGCCCCTGACCTATTACTATTTCGCCCTGTTCATCGTCTCCATATCTCTCCTGGTGCTTCACCGTATTGAAAACTCGCGCCTGGGGCTGACCTTCCATGCCGTCCACTGGCAGGACCAACTGGCGGAGTCCGTCGGTGTGAACACGGCGCGCTACCGGACACTGGCCCTCGTCATCGCGTCCTTCTTCGCGGGACTGGGCGGCGCACTGTTGGGTCATTATCTCGGCACTGTGAATCCGAACATCTTCGATGTGGAACAAATGGTCTTTGTCCTCATCTGGGTCATCGTCGGCGGCACCGCCACGTTCTATGGACCGATCCTCGGGGTCGTCGTCCTCACGGTCATCAACGAGGTGATCCTCCGCGAGCTCGGCGTCGATCAGGCCCGGCCATTGATCTATGGCGCGCTCCTGATCGCCAGTATTCTGTTCCTTCCCAAAGGTTTGGAGTCGCTGGTCCCCACTGTTCGGCAGCTCATTTCGAAGCGCGGCGAGGGCACGCCGGACTCCGCGGCTACGACAGGCGCGAAGTAGAGCGACTAAGCGATAAGAAAAACGGCCGCCAATAGTTTGCGGAGATCGTTGAATCCTTCGGGGCGCTCACTGTTCCAGCGCGCCAAGCGTTCGCTCGTCTGTTCCTGAGGCCTCGGCGCCTCGGTCCAGTGGGCGTGGATGAAGGCCCGGCCCTCCCCGGCAAGTGAGAGGTAACGTTCCCGGGAAAAGTGGTAGTACTGGCCGGGATAGCGGGTCTCCAGCCGGAAGTGGTAGAGGGAACTGCGCGACCGTCGCTCGGGCTTCAGCGCTGTCACCCACGCTTCCGAGGCGTCCCAGACCCGAAGCGCTTCATCCAGCAGCGCGGAGGCGTCCTTTCCGTTTCTCTTGAGAGCCGAAGCATGATTGGTGAGGGACGTGGCAAGGCGTGGGTCGTTTGCCGCGAAGGTCTCCCGGGCCAAGTTCAGCGCTTCGGCCCAGAGCTTCGACGCGCCCGCATCGTCGCCTTGCAACATCCGCAGCGCTGCGCGCTCCTGCTTTTTTTCCCAAGAGTATTCCTCGGGCCGCCAGCCCGCCTGCAGCAGGGCCGGGAGCGGCAGATCTTCAGGCGCCGAGGTAGGCTCGTTTGACATGCTCGTTCTCATGGAGGTCCTCGGCCTGCCCGGCGAGCGAGACACGGCCGACCTCCATCACGTAGGCGAAATTCGCGAGACGCAGGGCGAGTTCCGCGTTCTGCTCGACCAGAACCACGGGAACGCCTTTGCGGTTGATGTCTAAAATGATTCCGGCGATTTCCTGCACGATGACCGGTGCCAAACCCATCGAGGGCTCGTCGAGCAGCAGCATCCTGGGGTCGGCCATGAGCGCTCGACCGATGGCCACCATCTGCTGCTCGCCGCCTGACAGTGTCTTGGCCCACTGTTTTCTACGCTCCCGTAGCCGCGGGAATGTGTTGAAGACGTACTCCAGGTCATTGGCGATGGCGCCTTTGTCTCTGCGCAGAAAGGCGCCGGTTCGCAGGTTTTCCTCGACCGAAAGATCGGGAAACACGCGTCGTCCTTCCGGGACATGAGCGATGCCACGGGAAACGACTCTATCCGCCGGCATCCCGTCAATCCTCTCGCCGTCGAAATGGATTTCACCGGAAGTCAGGGGGACCAGGCCGGATATGGCACGCAGCGTGGTGGACTTTCCGGCACCGTTCGCACCGATAATCGTCACTATGCCGCCCTCAGGTATTTCCATGGAAATACCCTTCAGGGCCGCCACCTTGTTGTAGTGCACCGTGGCGTCGTTAATGCGCAGCAACATGTTCCGGGGTTCCCAGGTAGGCTTCGATGACTTCGGAGTTGTTACGGATTTCTTCCGGCGAACCTTCGGCGAGCAGCCGCCCGAAATTCAGTACGGTGATTCGGTCGCACAGGCCCATAACCGCCTGCATGTCATGTTCGACCAGCAGCATGGTGACGTCCTGATCCCGTACTTTTCGAATGAGCTCCATCATATGATGGGTTTCTTCCGGATTCATGCCGGTGAAAGGCTCGTCGAGCAGCAACAGCTTCGGGTCGGCGGCCAGAGCGACGGCGATCCCGAGAGTCCGCTGATGGCCGTGCGGCAGGTTCATGGTGACCTCTTCCGCGCGGTCCTCCAGATCGAAAAAAGCGAGGATCTCGTCAGCCTTGCTGCGGGCGGCCCTTTCCTCTGCCTGATCCCTTCCGAGGACCCGGCTGACGAAACCGGCTTTGGCATGCAGATGGCATCCGACAAGGACGTTCTGCATTACCGTGAATTCCTGAAACAGGGTCGTTCCCTGGAATGTCCGCACCAGCCCCAGTGCCGCGATCGCGCTGGTCTTCAAGCCGGAGATATCCTGGCCGTTGTACAGAACCTTCCCCGAAGAGGGCGCGTAGAAGCCACTGATAACGTTGAAAGTCGTCGTCTTTCCCGCACCATTCGGGCCGATGAGCCCGTGGATCGTTCCGCCTTCAATCCTCATGGAAAGGTTGTCAACGGCGGTCAGGCCGCCGAACCGGCGTGAAAGATTCTGCGTCTCGAGAATGGGCATCCCTGTCGGTCTCGGTTCTTTTTTGATTTGCTTGGACTTCGTGGTGGGGAGAGTTTAGCAGCTCTCCCTGAAATTGGGAGAGAATTACCGCCCAATTTCCCTATTTGCATCAAATCGGTCTGGTTTTGGTCTCATATGGTCAAAGGGTTTTGGCCCAAGCCGCTCTTTGCGCGGGCTGGGAATGGCATCGCTCTTGAGACTGAGCCAACAATGCGGAAAAGCGGCAAGAAGGTACGCCGAGCACCTTCATGCCGCCTAGCAGGACTATTGGGGACCACCGCGTGATCCGAAAATGATCCAGATGACAAACCGGGTGGAGGCATTGCGCGCCTGTGAAGGCAGCTCTGCCGCGCGACCCGAACCGGCAACGCCTGAAAGGGCTAACTGACGGAAACGCCGACCGCGATGAGAATGGCAAAGAGACCGACGAGAACAATCCAAGGGTTCTTTTTAAGAAATGCCATGACGCAAAACTCTCCCGTTCGCAAACCCGGTGCTACCGGATCGCGTGCTGATACAAATTGTGAATCGCAGCTTTTGATTGACCTTGAGCTTTTTACATTTTTTCTATGGAGTAAATAACCATCTGCACCCACAGGATAAATTTTGTGGAGTATTCACAGTCGTTACGAAACTGATTGTGAAATATGAAAAGGCTGAAGTGCTGTCCTCGTCCATCTTTCGGTCAGGATGATGATTTCCAAGCGAAAGAGCCCAAAAGAGGCCTTCAATTTCTCAGGGCGAAGAAGAGATGCGAATTCCCCGGGCGCCGGGCGTTGCCTCATGCCTCGGATCGGCCTAAAACAGGCTTTGTAGCCTTCATAATCGAAGAGACCCCAAAGGCTGTTGGGCTGGGATTTTTCGGCATGAGTTTTCAAGTGCGCCGCATGGAAGTTGCGGACGCGGAATCCTACCGCACTATTCGACTGGAGGCATTGAAACGCCACCCGGAGGCCTTTCAAGCGACCTATGAGAGATCGGCTGAACTGACCCTCGATGCTTTCGCAAAGCGGCTCGAACGCTACATTCTGTTCGGCGGTTTCGTGGACGGCGAACTCGCCGGCATGGTGGGTCTGTATCCGATGAAAAATCCGCGGATCGCCCACAAGGCCATCCTCTGGGGGCTTTATGTCGGAGACAAGGGACGCGGCCTCGGTCTGGGGGCTGCCCTTGTGGAAGCCGCGCTGGGCCACGCGCGCGAGCACTGCAAACAGGTGCTGTTATCCGTAATCACGGAAAACCAGACGGCGATCGGTTTCTTTCAGAAACAAGGCTTCGAATGCTATGGGACGGAGCCTCGGGCACTGTTGATCGACGGCAAGTTCTATGACGAAGAGTTCTTCATCAAGTTCCTGGATTAACAGGAATTTCGCGACGCCGACTGGTTAAGCCAGGTCTTTTGGCCGCACAAAGCGCACCAGAACGCCATCGCCTTCGCGAACCTCGGTCCAATCCTCAACATCGAAAGAAATCTCCGCCAGCGCGGCCGTTGGGAATTTCGCGTCCATTTGGTCCAAGTCCGCCTCCGGCCCGGACCCGCAAAGCCGCAGGGCGAAGTTTTCCATGCCGGGATTGTGTCCAATCATAAGGACTGTCTTCGCTTCGCTTGGGGCGCGGCGCAAGGTCTGTAGAAACCGGCTTGGCGTAGCGAGGTAGAGGCTCCTGAGCTGGCGCACCTCGCCCTGCGAAGCAAGTTTCTCCGAGACAGCCTCCCAGGTTTGACGCGCCCGCACCGCGGAGGAACAGAGCACCAGATCCGGGACCAGTTTCTTGCGCCGCATGAAGTTGCCCATCACGGGCGCGGCGCGCTGCCCACGAGGCGCGAGTGGCCGGTCAAAGTCATCGAGCGTGGGGTCGTCCCAACTCGACTTCGCGTGGCGGAGGAGAAGAAGTCGGCGCATGATCGGTCGATACTACGCCGTGGCGAGCGCTCAGCAAGCCTCGGTCAGGCCGATCACATCCTCCTCGCACTCGCCAAGGAGCTTCTTGCCACCCAGGCTGGCGCCGATCAGATGGGCCCGGATCGCGATGGCCGCATTGTCCGCTTCGAGACGCACCGGCAGTTTTCGCCCACCAGGAGACAGTGCCGCCACGTAGACCGAGACACCGTCGAAGGTCCGGTCCTGCCGCTTCTTGTCCTTCCAGAAGCCGGCTGTTTGTTTCAGCGCCACCTGACACCGCAGCGCGGGCCCGGCGTAAGGCGCGTAGCTGCTCGACTCTAGGGTGCGCATGCCCTCTGCCTTGCTGACCAGGTCGTAGCGCCGTCGGCCATCGAAAATCGGAATCTCCGCCCGACAGTCCTCGCCACCCTGTGAGCTTTCAAGAAGGGCGAGCAGGCCACTCAAGGGATCGAGGGTGCCTAACGTTTCTGCGTCCGGGACAGGGTCCCGCTCGTCTTCTTCCGGCGGCGGCTCTACAGCGGCGGCAATCCGGCCGTCCGACTCGTAATGCAACGAGACTCGGCGCAGGGGGTTGTCTTCCCAGGCCGTGATGTTGCGGAACTCCTTCGGCCGGATGCTTGGCCCCTCCGCCTGGCCGGCGCTCTGAGCCACCATGGAGAAGGTCACCAGCCGGGCCAGAAAGCCGCTGCTTTGGGCATCGAACTCGATTTCGTAGATCTCCGCGTCGCGTTCGAGCTGGACATTGAAGTCAATCGCCCTGAGGCCGCCCGCATAAAGCGCGTAGCGGAGCTTCAGCGGCTCGCTATCGGCGGCGAAAGAGGGACCCGGCAGGGATGCCGCGGACAGGAGCAGCACGCTGCAGAACCATCCCGCCGAAGCCACACCGAAAATCCCGCGCTGAATCATCGCTCCCTCGCCACTGCGCCGTTCTGGTCAACCCAAGCCTGCTGAGGAAAGTTTGGGGCAATCCCTGGCAAGGTCAAGCACCAGAGCGTAGTCAAGCGTCCAAGGTGGTCAATTGAGGCGATTGGTGTAACTGATTTCCACCTTGGCTTCGTCGGGATCGACTTCGTGCAGATCATTCTTCGGAACCGGCATGACCAACGGCGGGGAGACGGCGTAGGATCCCACATTCCGCGTATAGCGAAGGAACTTACTTTCGCCCTCCTCGATGACGACCTCGATTTCTTCGATTTGGTACAGAGGTACGCCCAGCACGCTCTCCTTTATTGAGACCACATGCGTCCCCGCTGCGAGTCCAAAAGCGAAATAACCGTCAATCTTGAGACGCCCCCGGTTCTCCCCATTCACGTAGATATACGGGATATCCGGATCAGCGATTAGGTAGCTTGTGTGTGGCCGGTAGACGTACAGTATGCCCTCGTTCTCATTCGTCACGGCAACGGGCGCGTAAGCCGGACCACGCGCCGTGCAGGCGCCCAAAACAACGAGGACGAGCAGACTTGAAACGAAGCGCGCGGCAGTCATGGAAAGCCCTCCATAGAACGTTGATTCAACGCGTTATCTCGGCGACGGTAAGTTTCTGTCAACACTTCTAGGTTGGAAACCTTAAGGATTGACCAAAAGATTGAGTTCCAGCTTCTCTAACGCAGTTCGCCGGGATGGGGCATTGAAGGGAAGGGGCAGGGATGCTTTTCATGACGATCGAGCGCTTCAAAAACCGTGATGCAAAGGCGGCCTATCAACGCTTCCGGGAGCAGGGGCGGATGATGCCGGAGGGGCTCGGCTACGTCGGCAGTTGGGTGGAGGTGAATTTCGACCGCTGCTTCCAACTCATGGAATGCGACGATGCCCGTCTGCTTCAGGAGTGGGCGAACAACTGGTCGGACCTCGTGGAGTTCGAGTTTGTCCTGGTGGTTCCGAGCAAGGAAACCGCGGCCCTTTTCGAGCCGTGACAGGAAAGGGCAGACGGAGTGTCAAAGGCCCGCAAAGCAGTCTCCGTCTCCGAAGCGGTTCAACAACTCCAAGCGCTCGTCGTAGAGGAGGGGAGTGTGCTGCGCGTGCACACGTCGTTTCGGGCCGTGCGTCCCATCGAGGAGGGGACTTATGGTCTGATCGTGGCGCTTCGCCGGATCCTCGGGCTGAACGAACATTGGTCATGCCCCCGTGGACGGGGGACGATGCGCGCGCGAACCTAGTCGAGCAGCAGGGATAGGATCTCCGCGCTGCCTTCATCCATCATCATCATGTGGCTGTGGCGCGGCAGCCCGTGCTGTGCAAGATCGAACCAGGTTACACGGTCAACGCCGCTGTTGGTGTAAGCCCTGCAGCGGTGGATCATATCGCGCCAAAACTCATCGATGTCGATCCAATCCCCTACCACCAGATCGACGTCGAGTGATGTCCGTTTCGTCTCGGGATGCGGCAAACCCGATGGCTCCAGGGCGGTAACACGTTGGATGTTTTGCGCATGCTCGGCCGCGGCCGCAAAGACCACCTGCGCCCCCTGGCTGTGGCAGATGACGTGAGCCGTCCCAAGTTTCTTCAGAACCGCGCCGAAGGCGCGGGCCTGCGCGGGCAGGGTCGAGACCCATCGCGGCACGAATGAGCGGCAGAAGCCGTCGAAATGCACGGCCGGAAAGCGCTGCCCCGCGAAGGGCGTGCGCGTGGCAAAACCGGATGCGGGTCCGATGCGAAAGAGAGTCCAGGCTTCTTCGAGCGTGCGCACGACGGGCTCGCCGTCCCAGAGACCGGGATGCCAACCGGCCCGGCCCCGTTCGACGTTGTCGACCACATGGACCTCGTGTCCCCGGTCAAGCAGAAGATGGAGCCAGCCGGGGCGACCGTCGGGCGTCGTCTCCCACATGGCTCCGGTCATGCCGCCGCCATGGACCAGGAGGACCGGCGGATCGCTGTTGCGCCGTTGTTCCGGGACAAAGTACTGCACATAGGCCTGCTCGACCACGTGCGTCCCGTTGGGGTCGCGCTCGTAGGCTGTCGTCGGCGTAAACTGGATGCGCTCTGTCGGCTGCCCCCGAACCTCGACCGTGCGGCCGCCCACTGTATAGGACCCGAAGTCTCGAAACCTGTAGCTCATGCCGACCCCTATCTTGAGCGCGAAGTCAGAAGATATTCAAAGCGCGCGCGGTCGCTTTCCAATCCTGGAGACGGCCGGCGATCTCGGATGAGCCTTCTTTGGCGACGGCGTCTACAATAAGGTTGAGCGCGGCCGTGATTGCGACTGTCGATTCAAGGAACAGCCCGCTTCGCGTGCTGGCATGGATGACGAGGTCCGTGTGGTTCCTCGCCCAATGACACATCTCATCCGTCACGACCACCAGTGAGCGACCGGTCTCGTTGCATAACCTTGCCAGGACCGGGGCTTCGCGGGCGTAGGCGACCACATCGATGAGGATCAGGCACTCGTTTGTATCCTCGCCCTTGCTGTGTGGGGGCCTCAGCCACTCCGTCAGCATCCCGTCGTGCGCCGCGAGAAACCTCACGTCGCTGCGCGCCAACGCCAGGCGGCGCGCGCAATCCTCGGCAATTCCCCTCACGGTCTGAAACCCGGTGACATATACCCGGTCGGCGTCGGCCACGGCTCTGACCAGCCGATCCCATGTCGGCAGGGCGCATTGACGAAACACATCCCGGACAGCCTCGAGTTCGAGGTCCAGGACCTCCGAGAAGGGTTTTGGGACCTCGAGATTGGCGGATGCGACTTCCTTGAGAAGCTCGCGATTTGTGAGCTGGTTGCGGAGTTCCCGTTTCAGGCCCCGCATGCCCTCATAACCGAGGCGCCTCAGCAGGCGGCTGACGGTGACCTCGCTGACGCCGACCTTCTCCGCCAGCGATGCGCCCGTCTCAAAGCTCAGGTCGCCAACGTTCAGCCGCATGTACTGGGCAACTTGCGCCTCGAGGTTCGAAAGCTCGGGAAGGACAGCGTCAAGTTGCTCTTCGAGCGTCGGGAACCCGCTCTGCAGAAATGAGGAGAAACCTTCTTTCATCAGACTGATGCACCACCAATGTTAGAAATATTTCACGACTTGATTTAGACAGAAAGCTTACATACGATCAAGCTTACTAATTCAAGAACCTGGTCGAGGGCACGTATTTCCAGGCCGAAAAAGCGCAAACGTGGACAGTGGAGGAGTGAATCGAATGCACCAGAAGGGTATTGCGAAGTTCGTACGCGGATGCGTCAGCGCATCCGCCTTGTCTCTCGTTCTGGCCTTGGGGTCGGTGGCTGTTTCAGGCGACGCTCATGCCGAGGGAAAACTCAACATTTACAACTGGGGTGATTACATCAACCCCGATGTGCTCACCCGCTTCACCGAAGATACGGGCATCGAGGTCAAACTCGATACCTACGGCACCAACGAAGAACTGCTGGCAAAGATCCAGTCCGGCGCAACGGGCTACGACATCGTCTTCCCTTCGGTCCACATGCGCGACATCATGCAGAAGCTGGACCTGCTCCATGACGCCAAGGTGAACACCCTGAAGGGGTTTGAGAACATCGACCCCGCCAACAAGCGGTCCTTGGTTGATCCGGAAAGCTCGTTCTGTCTGCCTTATGCGTGGGGCGCGGTCGGCGTGTTCTACAACAAGGCCGAGGCCGGCGAGATCAATACATGGGACGACTTCTTCGCGCTTCCCGACAAGGGCAAGAAGATCACAATGCTGGACGACCTGCGCGAGACGATCGGCGTGGCCCTGATCAAAAACGGGTACTCCGTGAACTCGACGGATAGCGGAGAACTGAAAGAGGCCGAAGCCTGGCTGCTCGAACGCAAGGACAAGATTTCGGCCTTCTCCTACGACATCGTTTCCCTGGTGCAGTCGGGGGATATTGCCGCCGCTCACTGGTATGTCGGCGCCACACTGTACACGCTCGAAGAGCCGGACAAGCTCGGGTTCGTAATTCCCGAAGAGGGCGCAACGATGTACCAGGAGGACATCTGCGTTCTCAAGGATGCGCCCAACAAGGATAGCGCCATCAAATTCCTGGAGTTCTATATGCAGCCGGAAATCGCTGCGCTGAACACGCTCCAGCAGGTCAATGGAACGGCGAACATGCCGGCCCGCGAACTCCTGCCGGAGGAACTGAAGGCGAACCCGAACACCAACCCGTCACCTGAAGTCGTGTCCAAGCTGCAGATCTTCGAGGATTTGGGCAACGACCTGCGCAAGTACAATCGTGTCTGGACGAAAGTTAAGACTGCGCAGTGAATGACATGACGTCGATCGCCGAGGTCTCGGGCGCGGTAAAGCAATTCGCCGCGCCCGAAGGCGGGGTCATCAGGGCGTTGGACGGCCTGTCTCTGCAAATCCGGAACCAGCAATTCGTCACCCTGCTGGGCCCGTCCGGCTGCGGAAAAACTACCCTGTTGAAAGCGATCAGCGGCTTCGAGGATCTGGATGCCGGCGAGGTCAAGATAGCCGGGGTCGTCATGACAGGCGTTCCGCCGCACCGGCGCCCCGTCAACACGGTCTTTCAAAACTACGCCCTCTTTCCGCACCTGACGGTCGGCGACAATGTCGGCTACGGGCTCGATGTCGCGCGTGTCGCGCGCGACGAACGCGACCGGCGCGTCTATGAAGCATTGGAGCGTGTCGGCCTCGGCGGTTTCGACCGCCGCAAGCCGCGGCAGCTCTCGGGCGGGCAACAGCAGCGGGTCGCGCTGGCGCGCGCGATCATCAACCGGCCGAAACTTCTTCTGCTGGACGAACCGCTTTCCGCGCTCGACCGCAACCTGCGCCAATCCATGCAGTTGGAACTCAAGAGTCTGCAGCACGATCTCGGGATCTGCTTTCTGTTCGTGACTCACGATCAGGAGGAAGCCCTGACCATGTCCGATCAGGTTGTCGTACTTAACAAGGGGCGGATCGAGCAGATCGGGCCGCCGGAGGAACACTACTATCATCCCGCCAGCCGCTTCGTCGCCGAGTTCATCGGAGACGGCGCGCTGTTCAGCGGAAAGATCCAGAACACGACCGAAGATCCGGTCCTAGTGACCGAAGACGGCCTTTCCTTTCCCGTTGGAACAGCGGTTGGGATCGGCATCGGCGAGACGGCAACCATCCTCCTTCGCCCCGAGCACCTCGACGTTGCGCAGGACGCGCCCGACGGCTCCTACGGCGTGCTGGAGGCGACGTTGGAACAAGCCGTGTTTTACGGCGCGACGCGAAAGTACGTCTGCCGCTTGGCGAACGGGGCACCTATCACAGCAACGCCGGCAGGAACAGGGAACGGCACCCTCAGCAAGGCCGCGCCGGGCGACCGGCTGCGGCTCGCCTACCGCCGGGAAGATCCTCATCTGATACGTGAGGCCAACGATGGCGCGTAAAGGAGACGGCCGCCGCCTTGCCTTTTTGCTGAGCCCGGCCACGCTGTTCCTGGGAATCTTCTTTCTGGGACCGCTCGCCATCATGGTGGTCTACAGCTTCCTGGAGCCGGGGCTCTACGGCGGTGTCGAGTGGAACTTCTACCACTGGAGCTACGGCCGCATCCTCGGATGGGCAGATGGCGAGTGGGAAGATTTCGACCCGGTCTACATCGAAATCTTCCTGCGCTCCGTGCGGCTGGCCGCGACCAACGTGCTGATTACGCTGCTCATCTGCTACCCGGCGGCGCTGTGGGTCAGCAGCCTGCCCGCCCGGGTACGGACCTTCGTCGTGTTCATGATCACCCTGCCTTTCTTCGTCAGCCTCGTCGTCAGGCTGTTCTGCTGGGTGCTGATCCTTCGGCCAAGCGGATTCCTGAGCTCCACGTTGATGAGCTTGGGACTGATTTCCGAACCGATCGACATCATCTTTACGGAGACCGCGGTGCTGATCGGCATGGCCTATGTCCTGCTGCCGTTCATGTTTCTGCCGATCTATGCAAGCATCGAAAAACTCGATCATTCCTTGCTGCAGGCGTCGTCGGACCTCGGTGCCACCCCCCGACAGACTTTCCTCCGCGTGACCCTGCCGCTGACACGTCCGGGCATCGCAGCCGGCGCCGTGCTCGTGTTCATTCCCAGTTTAGGCAACTTCATCGTTCCCGATCTTCTCGGCGGGGCAAAAGTCGTCATGATCGGGAATCTTGTCGAGCAGCAGTTCCTCTCTGCCCGCAACTGGCCGTTCGGATCCGCTCTGTCCGTCATGATCATGCTTGTCATGTTCAGCCTGATCATCCTGTACCTGCGGCGGATCGGCCGCACGGAGGCCGGCCGATGAAAGCTCCCTGGACGAAGCGCTTGCTGAGCCTTCACGGCATCCTGTTTCTGGTTTTCGTCTACGCGCCGATCATGGTTGTGGTCGTCTATTCCTTCAACAGCCACCCGATCAACATGATGGTGTGGAAGGAATTCACGTTCGACTGGTACTGGTCGATCTTCGGCTATCCGACGCAACTCAACGAGCAGACCCTTTACGTCGAGTCCACGGATCAACTGCTGGCGGCGGTCCAGAACAGTCTGATTGTCGCATCCACCACGACAGCGTTTTCGACCATCCTGGGCACCATGACCGCGCTGGCGCTGTACCGCTACCGGTTCCGCATGCAGCCCTTCTATCAAGGGCTCCTCTACATGCCGATGGTGATGCCTGACATCGTCCTGGGCATCGCGCTCCTGGTCTTTTTCGTGACCTTCAGCGTCAAGCTGGGCCTGATGTCGATTATCGTCGGCCATTGTACGTTCCTTATCTCCTATGTCTTCGTCGTCGTCAGTGCACGGCTGGCGGGGATGGATGACACATTGGAACAGGCATCGGCGGATCTCGGGGCAGGGCCGTGGGTCACTTTCCGACGGATCACCTTGCCGCAAATCCTGCCGGGCGTGGTCGGTGGTGCGTTGCTCGCCTTCATCATCTCGATGGATGACCTGGTCATCACCTACTTCATTGCGGGTGTCGATTCGACGACATTGCCGGTTTTTATATACGGGATGCTCAGGCGCGGCGTGAAACCCGAAATCAACGCGATCGCCACGCTGATGCTGGCGTTCTCGTTCATCGTCGCATCGCTCGGACTCTATCTGCGCAGGCGAAGTTAGAGAGGTGGACCCAGTATGAAACCACGTGGGCGCGATCTCGGCTTGCCGTTTCCGGGTACGGCGGGCGCCAACAATGCGATCACCGATGTTCCCGGCGTCGAGGTCGGCTATTGCACGCGGATCGAAGGCGATGGACCACTGGTACAAGGCCAGGGGCCGGTGCGGTCCGGTGTGACCGCAATTCTGCCGCTCGGGCGCCGCCCCGATCCGGAACCTGTCTGGGCGGGTATGTATGCCCTCAACGGCAACGGCGAGATGACGGGAACCCATTGGATCCACGATGGAGGGTATTTCGTCGGGCCGGTCTGCATCACCAACACCCACAGCGTCGGCATGGTGCATCACGCTGCCGCGAAGTGGATGATCCGCACCTATTCGGCGGCATGGCAATCGAAGCATGTCTGGGCCATGCCCGTGGTTGCCGAGACCTACGACGGTCTGCTGAACGACATCAACGGCCAGCATATCACCGAGGCCGACGCTCTCGCCGCTCTCGACGCCGCGGCGCCCGGCCCCATCGCCGAGGGGAACGTCGGCGGCGGCACCGGGATGGTCTGCTACGAGTTCAAGGGTGGCACCGGGACCTCGTCGAGGGTGATGAAGGTCGGCGGCGAGGATTTCGTGCTCGGCGCGCTGGTCCAGGCCAATCACGGTCTGCGGCCCTGGCTTACGGTGCTGGGGCGGAGGGTCGGTGAGACAATGCCGGAAGATCGCCTTGTCATAAGTGAGCTGGGGTCGATCATCGTCGTGCTCGGAACCGACCTGCCAATGGCGCCGCATCAACTGCGTAGGCTCGCCAAGCGCGCGGCAATCGGTATTGGCCGGGGCGGATCACCCGGCGGCAACAACTCGGGCGACATTTTCCTGGCGTTCAGTACGGGAAATCGGGGGCCGCTTCCGCAATTTGCCGGACCGCGCCGCAGTCTGGAGACGATCAACGACGAACTCTTCGATCCCATCTACATGGCCGCGACAGAAGTGATCGAAGAGGCTGTCGTCAACGCACTGCTCGCGGCCGAAGACATGACAACGTTACGCCCGCCGGGGCGGATCTGCCGGGCGATCGATGCCGATCGCCTGTCTGCGATTTTCAAAGAAGGGTGAACGGCGATGCTCACGGATAGCTCATTCGCGCCAAACTCATGGGAGGCACGTGATCTCAGCTCCGTGCTGCACGGCTTCTCGAATCTGGACACGCTGCAGGAAAACGGTCCCGTCGTGATGGCGCGGGGCGAGGGAATCTATGTGGAGGATGCCCACGGCAAACGGTATCTGGAGGGGAACTCGGGACTCTGGAATATGGTCATCGGTTTCGATCATCCGGGCTTGATCGAAGCCGCTTGCGAGCAGATTCGGAAGTTCCCGGCCTATCACACTTTCTTCGGGCGTGTCAGCGAGCCTTCTGTCGCCTTGGCGGAGAAGCTTCTTGAAATCGCACCTGTACCGATGGGGAAAGCGTTCTTCACCAATTCCGGATCCGAGGCCAACGATACGGTCGTGAAGATGCTGTGGATGATCAACCGCGGCCTGGGAAAGCCGGGATGCCGCAAGATACTCTCACGCCGCAATGCCTATCACGGGGTCACGGGGCTGACCGCCAGCATGACCGGCAAGGACTATATCAGCGCCTTCGGCCTCCCGCTTGACGGTTTCCTCTTCGCGGACTGCCCTCACTATTGGCGCTATGGAGAAAAGGGTGAGACCGAGGCCGAGTTCTCCGCGCGATGCGCAAGAAATCTCGAATCACAGATAGAGGCCGAAGGCCCGGAGACGATTGCCGGCTTCTTCGCCGAGCCGGTCATGGGGGCCGGTGGCGTGATCCCGCCCTCGGAGGGTTACTTCGACGCCATCCAACCTGTCCTCAAGAAATACGGCATCCCGCTGGTGGCCGATGAAGTCATCTGCGGCTTCGGGCGAACCGGTCACCTTTGGGGCTGCCAGACATACGGCATCAAACCGGACATTATTGTCGCTTCCAAATGTGTCACCGCCGGTTACTTCCCAATGGGCGCGATCCTGGTTTCAGAGGACATCCACGAGAAGCTGGTCGCCGCGGCGGAAGAGTTTGAAGAATTCCCGCACGGCTTTACCACCGGCGGGCACCCGGTCGGTTGCGCCATCGCCCTGAAGGCGATCGATATCATTATGAACGAAGGTGCGTTCGATAACGTCGTCGCAATGTCACCTTACTTTCAAGAGCGCCTGCGGAGCTTCGGATCCCACCCCCATATCGGCGAGGCCAGAGGAGTCGGCCTCATGGGCGCACTGGAGCTTGTCGGAGACAAGGAACGGAAGACCCCCTTTCCACCGGAACAGCCGGTTGCCGAGCAGATCGCCAACGTGGCTTTGGAGCACGGTCTTATCTGCCGTCCCGTCGGCCAGGCGATCGTGGTCGCTCCGCCGTTCATCATCACGAAGGATCAGATCGACGAACTGTTCGACAAGCTCGGCAAGACCATCGAACAGGTGATCGGGAATTAGGAGACCGCCGTGTCCAGATACCGGATCACGGATGACGATCTGAAGTATGCCGCGGAGTTCAAGGCGAACCCGCTCGGCACGCCAAGCCCCGGCCTGCAGCGCGTGATGAACCTTCTGCGCGGCGGACCCAAATCAGGCAAGTATGTCCTGGTCGTGCGGGAGCCGTTCCGGCGTTGGGTGTTGGGGCGCTTGCCGGCTGAACGCGGGCAATCCGTCGAAGTTCTCGAGGATTTGGAGTTCACGGATTTGGCGGTGGCGGAGTGGACGGTGTTCAAGCTGCGTTGGCACGCCCACACCGGGCGCGATCTCGACGGAGCGCTGTAGGATGTCGCGGATACTCGCGTATGCCGACCGCACGAGCGTTGCGCCGGGCGAACGCATCAAGCTGATGGTCAGTTGCGACGGTCTGGACAGCTACGATGCGAAACTGGTCCGGGTCATCCAGGGCGATATCAACCCGGACGGGCCGGGGTATCGCGATGAGGAAGTTCCGCTCGATCTCGGAAGCCCTTTCAAAGGCCGCTACCAACCGATCCACGCCGGGTCCTATGCGCTGATTGCCGACGATTCGGCATTCGGCAACCTGGCCTCGCTGGGCGTGCAAGCGTTCGTTTGGCCGACACTTCCGGGACACGGCCCGCAAACGATTCTGTCCCGCGAAGACCCGCAATCGGGAGCGGGGTTCAGGCTGTTCCTGGATGGGGATGGGGCCGTCACCTTTGAACTGTCTCTGAACGACGGGGAGAGAGTGACGGTCTCGACGGATAGACCGCTGCTGGCCGAGCACTGGTATCTGATCGACGGCGGCTACGACGCGGAAACGGGCCACATCTCCGTGCGCCAATACCCAACGAAGCCACACCCACGAGTCGGCGACGGCGGAACCGCTTCGGTGGCTGCACCGCCGGGCCTGACGCAGGCCGGAATTGTAGCCCCCGTCATGATCGCGGCACGGCCCGGTCGGGAAGGTCCCGCCCGGGAGCATTTCAACGGCCGTATCGAGGCACCCCGGCTTTGCTCTCGTCCCTTCGAAGAGAGGGAAGGGGACCACCTTCTGCCGGCGGATAACGGCACGGTCGTTGCCGCCTGGGATTTCTCGATCGGCATACCGACGGACCGGGTCACGGATGTTTCGGCCAATCAGCTGCACGGCGTTCTGGTCAATCTCCCGACGCGGGGAGTTCCTGGACAGGCCTGGAACGGCGACGAGTATTGCTGGTCGAAGCGGCCGGAGCATTATGGCGCCATTCATTTCCATGACGACGATCTCTACGACTGCGGCTGGGACACCGACTTCGAGGTAACGATCCCGGGCGACCTTCGCAGCGCCGTCTACGCGGTTCATCTGTCTGGCGGCGGCGAGAGCTACTACGTTCCCTTCGCCGTGCGTGCAGCGCGTGGCACGACGACGGCGCCTGTCGCCTTCCTGCTGCCCACCGCAAGCTACATGGCCTATGCCAACAACCGCATCGGCATCGATGTTCCAGAAACCGAGATCGTCGCGGGGCGCCTGATGCAGATGAACCCGATCGACCTGTTCATGCAGGAGCATCCTGAAATTGGTCTCTGTTTTTACGATCTCCACAGCGACGGCAGCGGCGTCTACTACTCCTCGCGACTGCGTCCGATCGTCAACATGCAGCCGAAGAACATCGGCCATCTCGGAGGAGTTGGGTCCAACGTCTGGCAGTTCAACGCCGACACCCACATTTTGGATTGGCTGGAAACTCTGCACCAACCGTTCGATGTCATCACGGACGAGGACCTTGAGGCTGAAGGGGCGGACGCCATTGCAGGCTATCGCACGGTGATCACCGGGTCTCACCCCGAATACTACAGTCTCGGGATGCTGGGCGCACTTCAGGGTTACCTCGACCGCGGCGGGCGGCTCATTTACATGGGCGGCAATGGGTTCTACTGGCGCGTTTCGTACCACGAGACCTTGCCGGGCGTGATCGAGTGCCGGAAGTCTGAGGACGGCATTCGTGCCTATGCGCCGCGGCCTGGAGAGTACTACGCCAGTTTCACGGGCGAATACACGGGCCTATGGCGCCGCAACGGCCGCCCGCCCAACGAGCTCGTCGGCATCGGTATGGTCTCGCAGGGGTTCGATATCTCATCGCCGTACGTGCGGACCGAGGCAAGCCGCGACCCGCGCGCGGCGTTTGTCTTCGAAGGAGTCGGCGGAGAGGTCTTCGGTGATTACGGGTTGTCGGGCGGTGGCGCCGCCGGCTTGGAACTCGATGCTGCTGACCAAACGCTGGGCACACCACCGCATGCGCTTGTGCTGGCATCGTCCGAACGTCACACGGACCTCTACCTGATGACGCCCGAGGACATGAACGATCCCGCCCCGGGGCTTGGGGGAACGGAAGCGGAGGTCATTCGCGCCGATATGGTCTTTTTCGAAACACCGAGTGGTGGGGCTGTTTTCTCGACGGGTTCCATTGCCTGGGCGGGCAGCCTTTCGCACGCGAGCTATGACAACGACGTGGCCCGCATCACAACCAACGTGCTACGGCGCTTTCTCGAAGAGACGCCGTTCCAGACATCTGACTGAGACGCTATCGTCTATCAACGCGAAGTTTTTTCGAAATATAGCTTCTGAGAGTAGCTTCTGCTTCGCTTGCGGTTTTCGTTCACAGGTCTTCGTCATGGTCGCGCATAACAAGTCGGAGCTTCGCGCCATCACCGAAAAGGAGTATGGGAAGCTCGCCACCCTGTTGGAGCGGGTGGATCCTAATCAGGCCCTCATCGAGGACGCTGACGATACTTCGATCAAAGATGTCGTTGCGCATCGCGCGCATTGGATCGAGTTGTTTCTGGGATGGTACCGGGACGGTCAGGACGGAAAAGAGGTTCATTTTCCGGCCAAGGGTTACAAGTGGAACGAGTTGAAGCGCTACAACGCTGACCTGAGAAAGGCCCAGGCTGACTTATCGTGGCGTGATGCGGTTTCGCAATTGGAAGCGCGAAAGGGCAATCTCGTCGCGTTCATCGACTCCTGTTCGGACGGAGACCTTTACTCGGGGCCCATGAAAGGTGCCCGAAACGACTGGCGCCCCGGCCGCTGGGCGGAAGCGGCGGGCCCAAGCCATTTCCGATCCGCGGCCAAATACATCCGAGGGCGGCTGAAGGCGTTTTCGCAATCGGATCGTTAGCTGCCGGCTTTCTGCGCTTCGCGTGGGAGAGAGGGGCCCACTCAGCAAATGGCGGATGGGGTGGGATTCGAACCCACGAGACGCTCTCACGCCTGCCGGTTTTCAAGACCGGTGCCTTCAACCACTCGGCCACCCATCCAAAGTGCATTCAATGCAATAGCTTAGCGGACGCTCCCCAGGGTCCAAATGCCGTACCGGCGGCACTTGGCACCGAAGAGCGCCCGCGCACCTGTTTAGCCGCTCGCGCAGGGCCGGATCAACCTTTGCAATAAACCTCCAAAGGGGGGAGCAGCGCGGTGTTGGCGCGATGCGCCAAGGGTTCAAGGCCGTTCATTAGGCCGCGGTAGCTGTTCCCGGCGCAGACAGAGACAGGCGTTCGATGGCCGATTGAGGGCACAGGCTGCCTATTAGGTCCGTCAAATCCTGCCCGGCCGCTTCGAGACGCTCCGGCGGCATCGACCCCAACGCTTCAAGCAGAAGCCAGAGAGACCGCGTCTCGTCCGAGACGAGTGTTCGCTGCCCCTGGCGCCAATTCCAGCGCCGACAGGTCACACCCACATCGTCACACCAGACTATTTCACCGGCGTCCGGGTGCTCGGTGACTTCGGCACCGTCCTTTCTAGTCTGGAACGGTTCATCTCCGTTCGCGACCAGGAGCCTGGGACGGCCCTGATAAAGGTCCAGGTCCTCACCTCCAATCGGCAGGCCGTAAAGGACGCTTACGGCATTGTAAGCATCGACCAGGGGTGAGATGCGCGGCAATCCCTGCCGCCGCGTGCGCTTCAGCAAAGCGGTCGCCGAGCAGGGTGTGCGGTTCGGCCGTGCACCGAAGGCGCGATAGGCGTCGGCCCATGCGGCGAGATGCAGATCGCGCTCGGGATCGTCATTCTGCGCCGCCTGTTCGGCCTTCGCCACGACGCTCTCGAGTTCCCGGAGGTTGGGCGTGGTAACTTGCGCACCTGTCACAACGATGCTCAGCAAATGAAAGTCCGGGTTACGGGCATGGATTTCAGGCGCGATGTGGGGCGTCATCGACATAGGGCCTTTCCCATTTCGACTGGTCAATATAATGACTGAATCGCATAAAGTCGGAACTCGGTCAATATAATGACTAGCTCAACCTCCCAGGATCAGGCGCGCCGCGCGATTGCGCAGAACATGCAACGGCTGCGTCACAGCACCGGGCTAAGCCTCGATGCACTTGCGGCGCGCGCAAACCTCGCGAAGGGCACTTTGGTTGCGGTCGAGCGTGGCGAGGCCAATCCGTCTATCGGGGTCTTATGCAAGCTCGCCGCCGCCTTTGATGTGTCGCTCGCGAACCTGCTCGAAGAAAAGACGGACAACGACCTGAAAACAAAAATCGAGAATTTCACCCCACAGACGTTATGGGCGTCCGACACCGGAGGAGAGGCTGTCCTTAACGCCGCCGTCGCCGGGGCCGGCATGTTTGAGCTTTGGACCTGGCGTCTGGCTCCGGGGGAGATGTTCACGTCCGATCCGCATCGCGCCGGGACACTGGAACTCATCCACCTGTTCCGCGGACAGCTGGAAATTGCCGTCGGCGAGGAAGTCCTTAACCTGGGCGAAGGGGAGAGCGCACGTTTGCAAACGGATGAGCCGCATCACTACCGCGCGGGCAGGGCGAGCGGCGCCGCGTTCACCATGGCGGTCCTCGAGGGCTGGACGGCAGCGCCCAAGCCGTGACCGCGCTCTTGTGCCCTGCGGCTTGGGCCTTGCCGGGGTGATTGACCGTTCAGACGTCCGCGGGGGACGGGGAGGGCCGGAATCCGATCAAGGCGCGTCCGACGACGGCCAGCAACACCAGGCTGCCGCCGACCAGGGTCAGGGTTGTGGGAATCTCACCGATGGCCAACCAGACCCAGATCGGACCCAGAATGTACTCCAGCAGCACCAGCACGGTGAGATCCGCCCCGCGCAAGTATCTTGATCCCGTAATCAGGAGGATCAGGGCGAGGCAGGAAAAGACAGCGCCCCACACCACGCACAGAATCAAATCTGCCGGAACGACGGCGAAGTCGAACCTGGCCATGCTGGCACCACCCAACGCCGCGATCGCGGAACCGATGCAGATGGTCGGCATCATGTCTGTCGCGCGCTTTGCGCGGAGAACGACGATGAACCCGGAGAAACAGAAGGCTGATGCAACGGCGAGAACGTTGCCGAAAACCTGGCCTGTGAGCCAACCGTCACCGAGCATGATCGCGATGCCGGATGCCGCCACGAGCATGGCGCACCAGGTGGCAAGCGATACGGGCTCTCTGATGAAAATCCACCCGAGGAACGCCGTAAAAAACGGAACGGCACTAAGAACGAACAGGGTGTTTGCAATCGTCGTATGGCTCAGAGAGAGGACGAAAAAAATCGTCGCGTCGCAATAGAGCAGTCCGCCCGCAATACCCCACGGCCCGATCGAAAGGAACTCTTTGATCATGGCGCGCTTGTTAACGATTACCAGTGCGAGGGTTACGGCGACAGTTAACCCCAGCGACCTGTAAAAAATAACCTGATAGATACTGGCAGATTCAACGCTTCGAACGAACAAACCACCGAAGCTGTTGAGTGTCGCGCTAAGCAACACGTAGCCGAGGGCAAGTTGGTATCTCAATGCGCTCTTCCTGACCTAGCTACCTGCTAAATCCGAAGCATTGAGGAACCAGTTACCTGCCCTGTTAAAAATATTCATATGTTCTAATATCAATCCCATCGACGCATTATCTCTCAAAAACACTACCAACCACTTATTCGTGCAACAAAACACACGCTTAAATTGATTCTGACTAGATTTTCACCAGATTACCACCTTAGATAATACAGTCGCGGGTCGATAGAGATATAACATTCAGACAGCACTGAGGATATATTCACAATAGTTGATCCCGTACAACAAAAACGTGGAAAGACAGCTTTACACTGTTCCCCATTAAAGTATATGACTCTATTTGGGCGTCGGGGGATTTTGGGCAATTGGGCTGTCTATTTGCTCAACCTGGACGCAAACACAAGTAGTGTTTAGGGGTTGGGGCGGCGAGAATGCCTTTAAATGATGAAGAATTTGGACTACTGCAATTAAGCATTGAGGGGATACTGCAGCGCCTTGCGAGCCTCGGTGTGAGTTTGGTAATTGAGCGAGATTTCTACAAGTTAAAAGAGTTTCTGACAGGCGCGGGTTACCTAATTAATCCAACTTACGATCCCGAGTTGAGCAATATTGGGCCGCGCGACTACTGGTTACATTTAAAAGATTCTAACGGTAAAAGTATCGCCTGCATGGGCGAACGTTTCTTCGAAACCGACGACTTCATGCGGCTCGTTATCTCCGGTGAAATTTGGTGGGCAGGTGGACTGACGAGCAACGCGGCGCGCCGCGAGATGGGATATTGCGGCTTAGAGAAGTTCCGCGTGGTTTTCCCCCGCACTCGCATTTCCGGTCTTATCTCACATTCGGGATCGGTATGGATTGAGCCGGAATGGCGAAAAGTGGGGTTGTCGCTCTTCATTCCCTACATCAGCAGGTCCTTAAGCCTGCGCAACTATGATATTGATTTTAATACAGGTTTCGTGCGTCCAAATCTCTATTGCACCCCGGTCCCCAAGGAAACCTACGGGTACCCCAATGTCGAGCTCTGCTTTGATGCCTATTGGCCACCGGTAAGTGGGCGCGAACAGCTCTACGTTTGCTATATCAGCAGGAAAGAGTGCATCGAGAAAATCAGGGAACTGCCTCGCGGGAAACGCTATCCCGTTCCTCTGGATCATGTGGCGCTCGGAAGAGAGATCGAAGACCCCCTGCCGTTCGGAGAAAGCCCCTTCCAGCAGCGGTCGTCGGCGGCAGGCTAGCCGTCTAGGCTCGTCTTCAGATCCGGAATGTCTCGACGACTGATACAAACCATCAAGGTATCGACGACCCGTCCATCATCCGATAACGGCAGTATGATTCTGGAGTAGGTGTACTCCACCCAACTGACCCGCGCCGCGATCTCAAAATAGGTCGGAACGCCGGTGAAGCGGGCGGCACCGTAGTCTTCGACCATCATGGTCCGCAGCGGCACGCTGGGACAGGCGCTCAGAGCAGGCCGGCCTGCCAGCCATTCCCAATCCCTGGGCACGACCGAACTTACGACCTTGAAGGTCCAGGCCTCGGGGTCATCGTTCGTGACGTCCACCATGTGCGTGTTCTTCAGCACAGGCCGAAGATCAAGGATATCGATATCGTTACGGCAGGGAAGCAGCCCACCTTTCCTTTTGCCTTCCCAGTAGGTGTAGGCGAAGTGAAGCGGTTCGTCGCGCGCCTCAATATCGCTCAGAGCCACCTGCCGCTTCTTGACGGCATTGGCATCTAAGGCCGAATCCTCGTTCTTGCCAGCAGCTGTGGCCAGTTCGATTTCGGAGTTTTCGCCGAAGAAAAGGCTCATTCGGTAAGTCTTGGTCCGCGGGCTGGTTTGAGCCGGATCCCACTAAGACCCAGCTAGTAAAGATAAAATAAACCATGCCATCCATTAACAATGCGTGAATCGCCAGTTTTGTCTCATTTGCGCTGTGAATAAGAATTTAACGGAAAATCAAAGCCCCACGTTTAGTAAAAGATGAATACAAATCGCAAAACTACTTCGGCCAGCGATGATCCAAATGACAGAAGGGCCGATGACGGCGGAGAGCGTCAAATCCACGGTCCAGGATGCAATCGGGGGCCGTTGCAGTCTCTATGTGGTCCTCGATCCTGGTGGCCGGGTTGTCCACTGGAGTCCTTGCTTTGCCGACCTGAGCCGGATCGACCCCGCGCGCTTTCCAGGCACATCACTTGATCCCGCGGGCTTCGTTGCCTGTCTTAACGGCGGCGCGTCAGACCTCTCGGAGGCCTCGAGGAGCATCGAATTGCCGAAAGGGCACCGTCTGGAGGTCATTGCAAAGGCACTGCCAGGCGGCGGGTCGGTCATTGCCGCCGTGGCGGTGGAGCAGGGAAAACCAATGAGTTCCGCCGTGGCCCTCGCACGCATCGGCTATTGTGTCTGGGATCTTTCCGCGGGCCGCAGCCGGACTTGCTCCACAGACTTCGCAGCCATTCACGGGTTGCCCCCGGGCCCGGACACGATGCCGGCTCTGCAGCTCCAGAGTATTCTTCAGCGGATCCACCCGGAAGACCGGCAGGGCTATAGCGAGGCGATATCCCGGCTTGGGAAGGACATCGAAACCTACGACCTGGAGTTCCGTGTCCTAGACGGTTCAGGAGGCCTGCGATGCGTGCGCGAAGTGGGAGACAGTTCCGGTCCGGAGAACTCCTTGATTGGAAACGCCCTTCTGATCGCCCAGGACATTACCGAAATCAAGGCGCGGGAATCGGAGATGCTGTCGGCCCACGACAAGCTGGCCCAGCAGTCGTCTCACTTGAGACAGTTGGCAACACAGCTTGAGCAAGCCAAGCGCGAGGCCGTAGGCGCAGCAACGGCAAAGTCCGATTTTCTAGCCAATATCAGTCACGAACTAAGGACTCCGCTAAACGCTATTCTCGGATTCTCGGAGATCATGAAAAGTAATGGAACGATTCCCGTGTCGCGGAACCGTTTCACCGAATATGCCAAGGATATCCACGACAGCGGCCTGCACCTGCTCAACGTCATCGACGATGTGCTCGACGTTTCCAAACTGGAGGCCGGGCGGCTTGAGCTCAAGGAAGAGACCTTTGTACTGCGTGCCGTGGTGAAAGAGAGCCTGAGGCTTGTTGCCGAGCGGGCCAAGAGAGCGAAAATCGAGATTGTTACGGAAGTTCCGCCCGAATTGCCTCAGCTCTTGGCCGACCGCCGGCGCATCAAACAGGTGGTTCTGAACCTGCTGTCGAACGCAGTGAAGTTCACGCCGGATGGCGGTACCGTGTCCGTTTCGGCGGAACTGGAACCGGACTCCGGCGCCCTCATTCTCTGCGTCTCCGACACCGGCATCGGAATGAGCGACGAGGAAATCCCGATTGCCCTGGCCCCCTTCTATCAGGTCGGCAACGTCATCGACCGAAAGTTCGAAGGCACGGGACTTGGTCTGCCACTCAGCAAGGATCTCATTGAGCTCCACGGTGGCTCGCTATCCCTGGAGAGTGTCGTGGGGAAGGGCACGACCGTCCGGGTCCTGCTGCCAAAAGACCGCCTTGTCGCCTAGCTCAATACGCTGCCAGCAACACCCGCGCCCACTTTTCCGCCGTTCCCAAGAGCCCCATTGCGGTTACTTTTCATTTCGGTTCAAATAGTTTTGACCTGTATGGCTTGGCGAGGGGATTCTTTAAATGCCGGAACTGGAAGGGCTGCGCCGACGCGTGGAGGCCGCCGAAGAACGTTTCCGCTTCATCAGTAGAGTCCAGCGGGCGGACGGCGAACGCCTCATCGAGCTCCTCAATCGACTGAAAGAGGAGATCAATACTCACAAGGCCGAGAGCGAGCGCTACAAATCCGAAGTGGAGCGGCTCAAGGTGCGGAATTCCGAGCTGTCGGACATGCTCGGCGCACTGCTGGATGCCGTGGAAACTTTCAGCGCCCAAAGCTCTCTGGCCGACTTCGAAGACCGTATCGAAGCCTTGCTGGACACGGAGGAGGCTGTCGTCGGTGCGGAGGCGCCGAGAATGAGGCCTGTCGCCGGAGCGGAAGAAGAACCGGACACCGCAGCGGCGGATACGGCCGAATCCGAGGAAACAGACTCTCCGGCGGCTGACACTGAGCCGGTTTCCGACGCCGAAAAAGAGGCTCTCGAGCTCACGGAAACAGCGGATCCAAATCAGCCGCAGCCTAAAGTGGAAAAGATACCAAGTTTCTTCCTGCGCCGTGACAACGAAGGCCGAGACAAGCTGATCGTGCGGCGGGGCACAAGGGGCGGCTAAGGCACTTCTCGTGCCGTGGGGTCTGCACCGTCGGGTTCGGATTGCCCACCGCGGCGTCACAGTCTCAAGCGAAATGGCCTAGCAGCACGCCAAGAGGTTAGAGTGCCTCATGGAATCGGATTCGCCTGGTCCTGGAGCGCACTTGTTTCGGCATGGCATGAATCTCCTGAACAAGGGAGACCGTGCAGGCGCGGCTTCGACGTTTCAGCGTGTCTTGGCCAAGGACCCGAAAAACGCGGAGTGTCACCATCTGCTTGGTGTCTTGGCTCTACAGGACGGAAGGTTCCGCGACGCGGCAGAAGCGATAGCGCAAGCCATCGCGTGCGATCCCTCCAATGCGGCTTTTCACAATAATCTGGGTATCGCCTTCCGGGATCAGGGACGTAGGGAACGAGCCCGCGCTGCGTTTCGGGCAGCAATTGACATTCAACCGCAATACGCGGTCGCCTTATTTAACCTGGCCGCTCTGGAGCATCAGCTTGGTGAACTGCGCTTGGCCGAGACGCTGTACCAGCAGGGTTTGGCCGCCGAACCGGGCCAGGCCAGGGCACGCGCAAATCTTGGTGCGGTCCTGTTGGATCAAGGCAAGGCACGGGAAGCTCTCAACCAATTGAGGCAAGCAGTCCAGGCCGAACCTTCTGCGCCTTCAACGCATTACAACATGGGAAATGCCTTTCGGCAGCTCGGTGATCTGGACCAAGCCAAGGTCTGTTACCGCGAAGCATTTCGACGGGACGCCCGCTTTTCGTTGGCCCGGCGCGCCCTGGCGGAAACGCACTACCGGAACAATGAGTGCGATGAGGCGGAAGCTGTCCTTACAGAGGCACTGAGGAATACTCCGAATGAGCCGGAATTTATTGCCTTGTTGGGATCGGTCAAAGGCTCCCAAGGCAAGCTAGCGGAGTCTGTCAGTCTATTGCGCCAAGCGGCCGCGGCCAGACCCGGCGATCCCCTGATACGGAACAATCTGGGAAACGTACTGGCGGCCTCAGGGGAAAGCGGGGCTGCACAGACGGCGTACCGTGAGGCGATTGCAATCGAACCCGGGTTGGCCGAAAGCCGTTGCGGCCTGGGCGACGTATTAAGAGGGACGGGGGAGTTCGCGGAAGCGGAGAAGCAGTACCGCGCAGTCCTGAAGCTGGAGCCTCACCATGAGCGCGCCTTGCTGGGGCTCGGCCTAACCCTGAAGGCCGCGGGGCGCCTGTCAGAGGCGGAAGCCGCCTACAGGCAGGTTATCGCCCTGAATCCAGGTTCTGCCCGTGCTTACAACAACCTTGGGTCATTGCTTAACTCCCACGGCGAATTCGAGAGGGCCACCGAGGCCCTGGACCATGCTATCCGGCTCGACCCTTCCTCTGCGATAGCGATTGCCAACCGGGTGACCGCCAATCGGGGGCTTCCTGAAGGTTACGGGATCGCAGAGATAGAGGCCTTGTTGGATCGCCAGGATTTGCCGCCACAGGATCGTGTGTCACTGCACTTTTCCCTTGCCGAGGCCCTGGACCGGCTAGACGAGACAGAACGGGCCTTTGCTCACTACGAAGCGGGGAATGCCTTGAAGCGTGCCGAGCTGCCGTTTGACGCCAAGCAGCTCAATACTCAAATCGAAAGCCTGAAACGCACCTTCACCCAGGCGTTCTTTCAAGAACGTGCGGACAGAGGCGTTGAGTCTGATCGACCGATCTTCATTCTCGGGATGCCGCGGTCCGGAACTACTTTGGTAGAGCAGATCCTGGCAAGTCACCCGGCGATCTGCGGTGCCGGAGAACTCCAGTTCTTTCACAATCTAGAACGGCAGCTCGATACTGGACGCCCGGATAGTGAGGATTATCCCGGATCGATCCTGCGGCTAGGCGCCTCCGAGACTAAGAGTTGGGCCTCTGATTACCTCCGGCTACTCGAAACCTATTCGAATTCGGCGGCATTCGTGACCGACAAGATGCCGCACAATTTCCTGCGGCTCGGTCTGATCGCTCTTCTGTTCCCCCGGGCCCGTATTATCTACTGCCGGCGGGATCCGATGGATGTCTGCCTTTCCTGCTTCTTTCAGAATTTCGCCGCTCAACAGCCCTACACGAACGGATTGGCCTCTCTGGGCTTCTTTTACCGCTGGCATGTGGACCTGATGTCCCATTGGCAGGACGTGCTTCCCAACCCGATGCTGACGGTCACCTATGAAGACATGATCGAGGATAGCGAAGCGAAAACTCTGGAATTGTTGAAGTTCTGCGGCCTGGAGTGGGATGAGCGCTGCAGACGTTTTTACGAAACCGACCGCGCCGTGCAAACGGCAAGCGTCTGGCAAGTGCGTCAGCCGATCTACCAGTCGTCCATTGGAAGGTGGAAAAGGTACGAGAAGCACCTGGGACCATTGATTGATGCCTTAGCAGGCACCTAGCCGGATCTATATCAAGGTTGCTTCGCCGCTTCTGTGCTGTACCAGCCTTCCGACACCTCTTGCTATCGCTGCGCGATTGCGATTGGTATCGGACCAAGGACAAAGACGCTGGAAAAGGGGTGGACCGCATGCTCCGGACAATGATGGTCATCGACAATTTCTACGATAACCCGCTCGAAGTACGGGAAAGGGTGCTGTCGTTTACCTACCCGGAGGAGACGGGGAAGGTGACCTATCCGGGGCGCAACTCGCAGGAGGCCATGCTGCCTCCGAACTCTGATCAGATCTTCAGCCACATTCTGCAGGAACCGGTCCGTGGCGTTCCCGGGTCCTGGCACGGTGTGTTTCGCATCGCCTTGGAAGGCGACAAGCGCACCGGAGAAATACATATCGATCAGAGCTGCAGCTGGGCCGGCATCGTTTTCATGACATTGGACGAGCATTGTCAGAGCGGCACGGAACTGTACCGGCACAAGAAATTCGGCACGGACGGTGCCCCGCTGTCGGACGAGGAAGCAAAACAGGTGTACGGCATGGACACCTGCGCCGACGTCATCGAGAGCCTGATCGGCGAGGGGAAGGATAGCCGCGATCTCAGTAAATGGGACCTCGTCAGTACCTTGCCAATGAAGTTCAATCGTTGCGTCCTGTTCCGGCCTTGGCTTTGGCATCGCAGCGGCACGGATTTCGGCACTTCCGTCGAGAACGGCCGCCTCATTCAACTCTTGTTCTTCGAACCTGCCCCGAACGCGCGCGGAGCCGCCCGCGCGCCTGGAGTGCGTTGAACCGGTCTGCGCCCCCTCCAAACGGGCATTTTCATAACTTCGGGTCGCAATTCCGGGGTTGTTAACGGCTTATTACCCATTTCCCCGTTGCATGGGTCCTGGCGAAGCGAGCCCACATCCGGGCCCTGCGGGATCGGCGGTATTTGGTGATACAAACGGCACATAGAGTGGGTCTTTCCCTTGTCGCATCAGCGGTGTTTCTGTTGTGCGGCGGAACCGGCTTTGCGTCCGAGATTTCCGGAACACACCCCACGCATATCACCAGTTCGAAGTCGAAACTGGAGGGAAGCTTCGGAACGCCTCCCGAGCAGCCAGCCTACCCCTACGCCGGCGGCCAGGTTGTCGTGAACAGCCCCGACCCTCTTCAGGAGAGTTGGAAAGTCAGTGCCGAGTTGAGCAGTGCCTGCAGTCGCGGGCACTTCAAGCAAAAGCGCCAGCATGGCCTCGTGGCGGTCATGGATGGACGCAAATACGGCGCTGGGGTTGGGGGGCACAGCAGTCTGATCGACCCCCGGAAACTTGCGAAGCCACAAGTCGTCTACGTGTTCACAGGGCAGGGGACGACGGACTGCCGCGTCTACCACCGCACGGACTAACCGGAACACCACCCCCTTCATCAACCTCAAACGACAGGTCGACAGCAAACGATGATCAAACAAAAAGCGACAAAGGACTTGAAGTCCGCCAAACTCAGAGAACTGTTGAGGGTCCTCACGGAGCATCACACTTGGCTTGAGAAAAACGGCAGATTCGGCCAACGCGCGGATCTTTCCGGCCTCAATCTTGAAGGTATCAAAGTGCCAAAGACGAACTTCTCCTTGGCGGACATGGCAGGCACGAATCTCGCGGGCGCGGATCTGGAAGGCGCAGACATGCAGGGCGTCAATCTGGTGCGCTCCTGCCTCAGAGATGCAAATTTGCGGCGCGCCAACCTGCAGGACGCCGACCTCAGCGATGTCGATTTGCGCGGAGCGAACCTGACGGGCGCCAACCTGAAGGGCGCCGATCTCTGGCGCGCCAACCTGATGGGCTGCACCATCTCACCCAAGGCGCTGCACGAAGCGCTCCACTGCAACAAGACCTAGTCCGGAGTTCCCGGTGACTGTGGGGGGGCCGGCAGAACAATAGCCGAGCCCCGTCACCACGCTATAGATGACCGGTTTCGAGAACCGTGCCGGCAAGGGTGGCCTCCGACAGCTTCGCGTCCCGAAGATTCGTTCCGGAAAGCAGCGCCTCCGTGAGGTCGGCCTTCCGGAGGTCAGCCCCGCTTAGGTCGGCGTCACGCAGGTCCGCGTGACGAAGGTCAGCTTCAGCCAAATTCGCCAGCGAAAGATCCGCGCACTGCGTTCTGGCCGCGGATCCCAGATCCCGGATCGGACTCAACCTGGCCTGACGGAGACGCGCGCCCGCCAAGTCCGCACGGACCATCTTGGCCCCACGCAGATCGGAGTCGGAGAAGTCGGCAGCCGTCGCCAGGGCGCTTGAGAAATCCGCCATGGTAAAGCGGCTGGCAGTCAGGCAAGCCCCGGACAAGTTGGAAAGCGCAAAGTTCGCGGCCTGCATGTCGAGATCTGACAAATCGACGGACTGCAGATCGAGGCCGGAGAGATTTGCCTGACGACCCGTTCGACCCAGACTCTCGATCCACTGCATGTGATCTTGCAGGATGGTTTGCAGGGGCCGGTCCATCTCTTCCAAACGTTTGGCCAAACGCGCGTTGCCGCTCGAAGCGGGGCGCAGATCTTGCGTTGTATAGCTGGCGGCCGTCAGATCGGCCTGGTCCAGGTTGGTCTGGTCGAGCACCGCGCCCTGGAGAGTCGCCTGATGCAAGACGCATCCGCTCAAGTTGGCGCCTGCTAAATTGGCACCATCGAAGACGGCGCCACGAAGATCGGAATCCGCGAAATTCGCGTGAGACAGCCGGGCGTTCTTTAGATTTGCCCCGGTCAGATTGGTCCGCGGCGCCGTAACATGACCGAGCTTGGCACCGCTGAGATCCGCGTTGGTCAGATTCACTGCCTCCAGATCGCTGCCGTTGGTGCGAACCGGTTTCAGGTCACCTGCTTCCCGAGCCAAGATGAACCCATCGCGGATATCTGCATCCCGCAGGTTGGCGCCCTCCAGATTGGCGTGTTTCAAGTTAGCGCCGCGTAGGTCAGCCTTCGTCAGGTCTGCATTGCGAAGATCCGCGCCCTCAAGATTGGCGCCAAAGAAGTTGGCGCGGCTAAGGTTGCAGCCGTTGAAGCGGGCCCCTTTGAGTTCGGCGGCAACGAATTCAACTGATTCTAGATTGCACCCGCAAAAATCGAGGTCGGCCGCATCGCTGTAGCTGAATGAAAGGCGCTGCCCGCCAACCCTGCCGGCAAGATAACGCTCGTGTAGCTCGATTGATTGCGCAATGGACGCTTGGTTGATGTGCCTGCGCTGAACATCCTGTGGCGCGGTCATGAACTATCCGGTCGCCTTGAACCTGCGGAACTCCATCCCGGTCTGCCGCTTGCAGCCAAGAACCCTTGGATTTACGACGAATTCTTCAAGATTTCGTTAGGACTCCTTGCCTAAGAAAGGGGGTGGAAAACCGCCTCCAAGACCGATATCCGAGCAGCAGAAGACGGTCCGGGATGCGGGGGCGGGACGGAATTGCCGGAGGTCCGTTCCTGTGGCACAAGTCCGCCGGGGGAGCGGGCGACCAACGGCCATGGAGTACACGAATGATCCCTGTCTTGAAGCGGACACTGCGCGTTGGCTTGCTGGGCGCGGCCCTTCTCATGGGGTCGAATGCCATTGCGACTGCCGCCTCGAGCTCCCAGGCGCAAGACGGATTTCAACCCTGGTTGGAAGGTCTTCGGAAAGATGCGCTGGCAGAGGGAGTCTCGGCCCAAACGCTCAATCAGGCTCTGGCCGGATTGGCGCCCGACGCTGAAGTGATCAAGCGGGACCGCCGTCAGCCCGAATTCACCCTGACGTTTTGGCGCTACCTTAACAACGCGGTCAGCGAAAGACGTATTGAGCGGGCCCGGAGCCTCATGACAACGCACCGCCCCCTGCTCGAAGAGGTACGGCGGAAATACGGCGTACAGCCGCGTTTCCTCGTAGCCTTCTGGGGTCTCGAAAGCAATTTCGGCGACTACACCGGCGGCTTTCCCGTCGTCCGCTCGCTTGCGACCCTGGCGCACGACCCGCGGCGCAGCCGCTTCTTCCGCCGCCAGCTCCTGGACGCCCTGAAGATCCTCGATGAAGGACATATCCCCTTAGAGTCCATGATGGGGTCTTGGGCTGGGGCCATGGGGCAGGTCCAGTTCATTCCCTCGACTTTCCGGGCCTTTGCCGTGGATCATGACGGCGACGGCCGCCGCGATCTCTGGAACAGCCTGCCTGATATCTTCGCGTCCGCAGCCAACTACCTGAGTTCAGAAGGCTGGAAGGGCGACGAGACTTGGGGAAGAGAGATCAAGCTGCCGGGAGGTTTCGATTGGAACCTGACAGAGCCGGGAACCAAGAAGCCTTTGGCCGAGTGGCAGAAGCTTGGGGTCCGCCGGGCCGATGGCGGTGACCTGCCGCGCGCCGACATGTCCGGTGCCATCGTGCTTCCGGCTGGACATCAGGGCCCGGCTTTCCTGGTCTACGGCAACTTCCGCACCACGATGATCTGGAACCGGTCAACGCTCTATGCGCTGGCCATCGGCCATCTGGCGGACCGGATAGCCGGGAAAGGGCCGTTACTCTCGAAAGCAGTAGAGGAAAATCCTTTAAGATACGAAGAACTCAAAGAAATCCAGGTTCTATTGGCGAAAGTGGGCTTCGATACCGGAAAGCCTGACGGGATCATCGGCCGGAATACTCGCAAGGCGTTGCGCGCCTATCAAAGGCAGGAGAACCTGCCGCCCGACGGCTACCCGAGCCGCGATCTGTTGAATCGGCTGCGCCGCTCCGCCGATCTGGCGTCCGCACAGCAGTAATGGCCTTATTGTCGCCACGCTTGACCGACAGTAAACTGCGCGGAAATCTCGATTCGTCTCCCATCAGAATTGTACATCGTTGATGTTGCGCTCCTTCAGACTCAACATAGTTGGCCCGCTTTCCCTCTTGGCGCTGTTCCTCTCTGGCTGCGCGGAAACGCAGCTTGCCGTTCATGCGGCCAAGAAGCTCGATTACGAGGAAAAACCGCAGGCGTCCGTCGGCGCCTACAAAGTCGGCAAGCCCTATCAGATCGCCGGCGTCTGGTACTATCCGAAGGAAGACTACGACTATGTCGAAACTGGCGTCGCGTCCTGGTATGGCCCGGGCTTCCATGGCCGCCGTACCGCGAACGGCGAGATCTTCGACCAGAACGGCGTAACGGCAGCACATAGGACCCTGCCGTTGCCGACTTTCGTCCGCGTCACCAACCTGGAGAACGGACGGTCGCTGAAGATACGGATCAACGACCGTGGCCCCTTTGCCAACGGCAGAATCATCGATCTTTCGCGCCGGGGCGCGCAGCTTCTCGGTTTTGAGCGCAAGGGAACGGCAAAGGTCCGAGTGGAAATTCTGGAGCCCGAAAGCCGCTTGATTGCCGCCCGCGCCAAGGGCGAAGATCCCGGACAGGCGGCACCACAGGCCGTACCGGTCGAAACGGTCACGGCACAGGTGCTGTCGCCGGTCAGCGGGGCGGGAGAGCTGGAGCCCAAGGTGGTAGCGGATGCCGGCCCGACAAACGTGCAGTCTGCCGCCCGGGTGGTCCCGGAACCGGTTGCCGACGGTCGGGTCACGCGCCAGCCCGTGGCACGGAGCGACCTCTTCATTCAAGCCGGCGCCTTCGTGCAGCTTCACAATGCGGTGCGGCTCAAAGCGCGGCTTTCCCCACTCGGGCCATCACGGATTGTCGAAGCCCGGGTTGGGAACAGAGACTACTTTCGAGTTCAGCTCGGCCCCTTCGCGCGGGTGGAAGAAGCTGACAAGACACTTTCGGTCCTGATCGCGAATGGCATCACAAACGCCAAGATCGCTGTCGACTAAGCCCATCTGCCAGCAAGCCGGTCGCAAATGTTCGGACGACTGCCATACTCCGAGCACAGTGTTGGACAAGAAGCGGCACATGCTTGTATCCCCGAACGCTGCAAAACTGGCGCAACTGCAGCGAAAATCTCCCGCTTAGGAGGAAAGATGATCGCTCTCCCTGCCAAAGGCATAGTCACTTCCGCAGTCGTGGCGCTGTTCGGCCTCATTGCGCTGAACGGAACGGCAGCCGCAATCGACACCAAAGCCAGGGAGGCGTTCCTCATCGATATGAATACCGGCACGGTTTTGCTCGAGAAGGATGCCGATGTCCCGATGCCGCCGGCCTCGATGAGCAAGATCATGACCGCTTACGTGGTGTTCGAGCAGCTGAAAAGCGGCCGTTTGACGCTGGAAGACCTGTTACCCGTGAGTGAAAAGGCCTGGCGCAAGGGCGGCTCGAAAATGTTCGTGGAAGTCGGCTCGGAGATCCGAGTCGAGGACCTTCTTCGCGGCGTGATCATCCAATCCGGCAACGACGCCTCTATTGTGCTGGCGGAAGGTCTGGCAGGGAGCGAGGATGCCTTCGCCGACGTGATGACGTCGACGGCGCGCGAGCTGGGCATGACCGGCAGCACATTCAAGAATTCAACGGGTTGGCCTGACCCTGAGCACCGGACGACCGCCCGGGACCTTGCAACGCTGGCCGCTGCCATCATTCAGAATCATCCGGAGTACTACCACTATTATTCGGAGAAAGAATTCACCTGGCATGATATTCGCCAGGGCAACCGTAATCCGCTGCTGTACAAGAACATCGGCGCCGACGGCCTCAAGACAGGTCACACCGAGGAAGCCGGCTACGGCCTGACCGCATCGGCCGAACAAAACGGACGCCGCGTGATCCTCGTGGTAAACGGACTGGAGAGTATCCGCGAGCGCTCTGAAGAGTCGGCACGCTTGATTTCCTGGGCTTTCCGGGAGTTTGGCAACTATGCCCTGGTCAAGGCCGGAGAGCCGGTCGACGAGGCCGCCGTCTGGCTGGGAGACCAAGCTTCCGTTCCCCTCGTGCTTCCCGAAGACCTCGTGGTCACGCTGCCGCGGCGGGCCCGGAAGGAAATGAAGGTTTCAGTCATCTATGAAGAGCCAATCCCCGCCCCAATCTCGGAAGGGCAGCAGATTGCCACCTTGCGCGTGAGCGCACCTGAAACAGAGTCGGTGGAAATCCCGCTGCTGGCCGGCGGTTCAGTCGGCCAGCTTGGCGCATTCGGTAGGATCGTGGCGAGCGTGAAATACCTCGTTCTCGGCGCGCCCTGAGCCCCCTGGACTTGAGCGCATGGCCGGCGGCAGGTTCATCACATTCGAAGGCGGAGAGGGTGCCGGAAAGACTACCCAGATCAATCTCTTACGTGATTCGCTGAAAGCGCTCTCCAAAGACGTTGTCCTGACGCGGGAGCCGGGCGGCAGTCCTGGTGCCGAGCAGATCCGCCAGCTTCTGGTGACCGGCGCGACCAACCGCTGGACGCCGATGACGGAAATCCTGCTGCATTTCGCGGCCCGCCGCGAACATCTGGAGCGCACCGTCTGGCCGGCGCTCGACCGGGGTGCCTGGGTGCTCTGCGACCGCTTCGCGGACTCGACCCTGGCCTATCAGGGTTACGGTCACGGCCAGCCGATCGAAGAGATCGAGAAGGTCTACGAAGTCGCGGTCGGCGCGTTCCGACCCGACTTCACTGCAGTGCTCGACATACCGGTGGAAGTCGGTCTGAAGCGGGCGGCGGAACGGAACCACGATGAGAACCGCTACGAGTCGATGGACACAGCCTTCCACGAGCGGGTTCGGAACGGGTTCAAGGCCATCGCCACGAAAGAGCCTGGCCGCTGCCAGATCTTCGACGGGACCGTGCCCCCGGAGGCGCTGCAATCCGAGATCAGGGATGCCGTCAAAGGACGTCTCGGCGTCAAACTGTCATGACCGAGAGCCCGCTTCTCGCGCCGCGCGCCAATCCGGATCTGCTGGGACAGGAAAAAGCCGAGGAGACTCTGCTTCGCGCCTTCGATTCAGGCCGGTTGCCTCACGCTTGGCTGCTGACGGGCGCACGCGGCATCGGCAAGGCGACTCTCGCTTACCGTTTCGCCCGTCACGTTCTGGCAGCACGGGAGGAAACCGCGGGACTGTTCGGGGACTTGCCCGCGGGCAGCCTGGAAATGCCGCCCGACGATCCGATTTTCCGCCGCGTCGCCGCCGAGGGCCACAGCGACCTGATGACGCTGGAGCGGCGCGCTGATGACGCGGGCCGTATGCGTAGCGTCATTCAGGTCGAGGACGTACGGAAAGCCATCACCTTCCTGCACATGACGGCGGGCGAGGGCGGCTGGCGTGTCCTGATCGTCGATTCCGTCGACGAGATGAACCGCAACGCAGCCAACGCCCTGCTGAAGGTGCTGGAAGAGCCTCCGGAGAAGGCGCTGCTGCTGCTGGTCAGCCATGCCCCCGGCCGCCTGTTGCCCACCATCCGGTCCCGCTGCTGCCACCTGCCACTGAGTCCCTTGCCGCCGGAAACGATCATGGGGCTGCTGGAACGCTACACGACAGGCATCAGCGCCGATGAAGCCGCGGCAATCGCACGGCTGTCCGAAGGTTCCCTGGGTCGGGGTCTGGACCTTTGGGAGAGCGGCGGTCTGGAGGTCTATGGCGCTCTAATGAAAATTTTGGGAGGAGCGCCAAACCTGGAAATGAAAGCGGTCCATGCCTACGCCGAACGCCTGGCGAAGGAGACCGATGGCAGCACTTTCCGGCTCGGCATGGAGCTCTATCTGCAGTGGATCGCCCGGGTCGCGGAGGCGGCCTCGACCGGTCAGATGCCCGCCAATCTGGTCGCCGCCGAGGCTGAAATCATCCAAGAGCTGCTGTCCTGGCATCCTCTTGCGCGGTGGCTTGACCTATGGGAGAAGATCAGCCGCCTCAAAGCGCGATGCGAGAGCGTCAACCTGGACCGGAAGCAGGTTGTCGTGACGGCCTTTCTGGAACTGGAAGCCCGCGCAGCCTGAACCCTCCGGCAGCACCAGCAGCACGAGACGACCGATGGCCGGGAAGACGCCTTACTACATCACGACGCCGATCTATTACGTCAACGATTCCCCGCACATCGGCCACGCGTACACGTCCCTGGCGTGCGACGTGCTGGCCCGTTTCAAGCGCCTTGACGGCTTCGACGTCAAGTTCCTGACCGGCACCGACGAGCATGGCCAGAAGGTGGCGAAATCGGCCCAGGCGGCCGGCGTGGACCCACAGACCTACACGGATCAGGTCTCTCAGACCTTCCGGAACCTGACGCCGCTCTGGAACCTCACAAACGACGACTTCATCCGAACGACCGAGCCGCGCCATACGAAAGCCTGCCAGGCGCTGTGGCAACGCCTGAAAGACGCGGGAGAGATTTATCTCGGCAGCTATGCCGGCTGGTACGCGGTGCGGGATGAAGCCTTCTATGGCGAGAACGAGCTGACGGAAGGCGAGGGGGGCAAGAAGATCGCGCCCTCCGGCGCCGAATGCGAGTGGGTGGAGGAGCCCTCTTATTTCTTCAAGCTGTCCGAATGGCAGGACAAGCTGCTGGCCTTCTATGAGGCCAACCCGGACTTCATCGGACCAGATAGCCGCCGCAACGAAGTGCTGAGCTTTGTGAAGGGTGGATTGAAGGATCTCTCGATCAGCCGCACCACCTTCGATTGGGGCGTGCCGGTACCGGACGATCCCGACCACATCATGTACGTCTGGCTCGACGCGCTGATCAACTACATCACGGCCGCCGGTTTCCCCGAGACCGAGTCGGAGAGCTACAAGAAGTATTGGCCGGCCGACCTTCACATGGTCGGCAAGGACATCTTGCGTTTCCACATGGTTTACTGGCCGGCCTTTCTGCTGGCCGCGGGGGTGGAGCCGCCCAAGCGGGTCTTTGCCCATGGCTGGTGGACGATCGAAGGACAGAAGATGTCAAAGTCCCTCGGCAACGCAATCAGTCCGCAGCACATGGTCGAGACCTACGGCCTGGACCAGGTGCGCTTCTTCCTGCTGCGCGAGATGCCCTTCGGAAACGATGGAGACTTCTCCCATAAGGCCGTGATCGGACGCAGCAACTACGATCTGGCCAACCAGTTCGGCAATCTGTCGCAGCGCGTTCTTTCGATGATCGGCAAGAATTGCGCAGCCGCTGTGCCGGAAGCAGGCGAGCTGCTGCAGGACGACAAAGATCTCCTGGCCAACGCCGAGGGCCTTCTGGCGCAACTGCGGGAGCATTATGACCGCCAGGCCTTCCACAAGGCGCTGGAAGCCACTTGGGCGGTGGTTTCCGCGGCCAACGTCTATGTCGATGCGCAGGCGCCCTGGGCGCTGCGCAAGACGGACCCGGCCCGCATGGCGACGGTGCTCTACGTCCTGGCCGAAGTGATCCGGCGGCTGGCGATCCTGACCCAGCCGGTCATGCCGGACGCCATGGGCAAGATGCTGGATCAGTTGGCGGTCCCTGAAGAGGCACGGGGCTTCGCCGACCTGGACCGGGCCCTGGAAGCCGGCACCGCCCTGCCCAAACCGGAGGGCGTCTTTCCCCGCCATGTCGAGGAAGGGGAGGGGTGAGTGCTCGTCGACTCGCACTGCCACCTCGACTTCCTGGAACGCGACGAAGACCTTGATGCGGTCGTCGGCCGCGCGCGGGAGCAGGATGTCGGCACCCTGGTGACGATCTGCACCAAGCTTTCCGAGTTTGCCGCCATCAAAGGGATCGCAAACCGTTTCGAGCAGGTCTATTGCTCCGTCGGCGTGCATCCGCATGAAGCGGACGCGGAGGGACAGGGAACCCCGGACCGTCTGATCGAGCTGGCAGCGGACCCGAAAGTCGTGGGGATCGGCGAGACCGGCCTCGATTACTACTACAAGCACGGTGCCCCGGAGGCTCAGAAAGAGAGCTTCATCAGCCACATGGACGCAGCGCGGGAAACCGGTCTGCCGCTGATCGTCCACACGCGCGATGCCGACGACGACACCGTATCGCTGATGCAGGAATCCTATGCGAAAGGCGCCTTTCCCGGCGTCATCCACTGCTTCACCGCTGGCGCGGGATTGGCGGAAGCGGCGCTCGACCTCGGCTTCTACATATCTCTGTCCGGCATTGTGACCTTCAAGAACGCCACCGAGCTGCGGGAGGTGGCCAAGCAGGTGCCGCTGGAACGCCTTCTTATCGAGACCGATGCGCCTTACCTGGCGCCAGTGCCGATGCGCGGCAAACGGAATGAACCGGCCTTCGTCGCCCATACCGCCACGTACCTCAGTGAGTTCCTTGGCTTGCCTGCCGAGGAGCTCGCGCGGGTAACGACCGAGAACTTCTTCCGGCTCTTTTCAAAGGCCCGGCCACCGCGGGAGTTCGCGGCCGCATGAAGGTCACGGTCCTGGGCTGCGGCGGATCGAGCGGCGTCCCCTTGGCGGGCGCGGTTCCCGGCGGCGATTGGGGCGCCTGCGATCCCAGCAATCCAAAAAACCGGCGGCGCCGGGTCTCCGTCCTGGTGGAAGAGCAGGGGAAATCCTTCCTCATCGACACCTCGCCCGACTTGCGGCTGCAACTTCTCGACAACTCGGTGACCCGCGTCGATGCCGTGCTCTTCACCCACGCCCACGCCGACCACTGCCACGGGGTGGATGACCTGCGCACCCTGCGCCACCGCCAGGGCGAACCGATCGACGCCTACATGGACGAAAAGACCCGTGAACTTCTGACGGCGCGCTTCGCCTATGTCTTCGCCTCCAGTGCGGATCCCAACAATCTCTACCCGCCGCTCTGCCAGGATCACCTAATCACCGGCCCCTTCGAGGTGGATGGCGTGACCGTGCGACCCTTCGAACAGGTGCATGGGCGGGAACGCAGCCTTGGCTACCGGATCGGCGACATGGCCTACTCGACGGATGCGAGCGGTTTGGAGGAGGCGGCCTTCGAGGTGCTTGCGGGGTTGGACCTCTGGATCGTCGACTGCCTACGCGACCAACCGCATCCAACTCACTCCCACCTGGCGCAAACCTTGGAGTGGATCGAACGGGTCCAGCCGAAGCAGGCCATCCTGACCCACCTGAACCATCAGATCGACTACGAGGATCTCAAGGGCCGCTGTCCGCCGGGCGTGGAGCCCGCGTACGACGGCATGGTCTTTATACTCTAGTCACCAGCTAGTCTTGAGCGAACCAGAAACTGTCGGGACGATAGATTCCGATCTCGGCGCCCGGGTTCCAGTTGAACAACCCTTCCTCCGGGACGTTCCGAAGCCGCTTCGACACCACAACCGGCTGAGGAACGTTGGCAACAACGCCGATGGTGAAGACCTGATCCGCGTTGAGGGAGAGGATCTCGCGCCATGCCGCCTCGCGTTCCGCGGACGTACGGGCCGCTTTCCAGGTCTCGTAATGGTCCAAGAGCTGTTCGGGGCCGGTCATGTCGACGGGTTCGCCGGACTCCCCGTTCGTCTCGGCAAACTGGCCCCATTTCGGCCATTGCAGGGAATGCTGGTGGACCGGCACGAAAGGAGCTGGGCTCATGTCGGCGGTTGGAACCGCGTTCCCCAGACCGAACCAGGCTGCAAAGGTCGTCTCGCCGCTGAAAATCCGGCGGCGCAGCACTTCTCTTTGAGATGGTTTGACGAAGAGGCCCACGCCGATCGCGTTCCAGGAATCCCGGATCAGTTCCAACACGTCGGATTCCTCGGTGTTCTCTCCGGCGGTTTCGACGATCACTTCCAGGGACCGTCCGTCGGGGAGCAAACGGATGCCGTCGGACCCCCGCTTCGTCAACCCCAAGTCGTCCAACAGCTTGGCCGCCTGTTTCGGCTCATAGCCGCTCCAAGCACTTCGGTAGGCCTCCGAAAAGAGGGTTGAGCGCGGCAGAACAGTGTTGGCGCCCTTTAGGCCCAACCCGAAATAGATCACCTGATTGATCTCTTCCCGGTTCACCGCCAGCGACAACGCGCGCCGAAATCGAACATCCCTGATCAGGGCGCGCCATACTGGATCGTTCGTGTTCAGGTTCGGATAGAGCGCGATCTCGGACCCCCTGGCCGTACGCCACAGACGCACGTCGAGCGCGGTACGGTCCGCGCTTCGCTTCAGGAAGGTATAATCCGTAAGATGCAGCCCGCGTCCTTGCAGGTCCGTTTCCCCCGCACTCGTCTTGACCGGTATCAGGGCCGGGGAGACGACCTTCAACACGACCTCGTCAATGTAGGGAAGCTGACGGCCTTGCGCATCGATGCGGTGGTAGTAGGGATTCCGGCGAGCGACGTAGCGATCGCTCGGGGGTTCGGTTTGTAGCGCCCAGGGCTGCAAGGTCGGTAGGTTCGGGTTGCTGAAGCGATAAAGGTTGCCAACGCGATTGTGCAACTGCGCCCAATTCCGCGCACGTATGGCCTTGACCCGTTCCTGCAATTCGTCGGGATCCGCGTAGTCCTCATGAAACTGCTTCAGATACCGCGACGGCCTGTAGATGAAGAGGGGAGAGGCCCCGGCCAGAGCCGGAAGGAAGAAGGGGTTCGGTGCATCCCAGGCGTAACGGACCGTCGTTGCATCGGGGAACGTCACCCTTGGGAGTTCCCCCTTGACCCGCAGAAGGCTGGGCGGCCCGCTGGGCGTCAGTTCCCTATTGTTAGCCACGTCTTTCCAGTAGTAGCGGAAATCCTCGCTGGTGAATGGGGTGCCGTCGGACCAGCGGTGTCCGGCCCTCAGATGGAACGTGAAGATGCGGCCGTCCTCGACTTCAACCGATTCCAGCACGTCCGGGGCCAATGTCAGGTCTGGCTCCAGGTCGATCAGGCGCGTGTAACCATGAACCGCCAACAGCCGTGTGTCTTTGGTCCGCGAGACCAAAGTCTGGAGCGATCCGCCGTAAACTCCCGGGGTCCTCCAGTCTGCTGGGCTCAGCAAAGCCGGTTTGTCAGGAAGGCGTTGATCGAGTGGCGGCAGATCGCCGGCTTCCACGAGCGCCTTCAACGCAGGGGCCTCCTGCGCCATCCAACCGTCGGGCAGGGGCGCAGAATCGTAGCGCACAACCTCCGCCATGGCGCCCTGCGCCAGGATCAAAATGCCGGCAAGTCCGACGACCAATGACTTCATTAAATGCATGGTTCCTTGTTAAGGAATTAGATCAGTTGAAGCCTTGATCCAACTGAACCAAAGACATTTGCGACCCAAGGCTGGCGCGGGTGAGGGATGCCAGATCGGGGAGGACCTCGGCCCGCCGAATGGCATCCCGAGCTGTCGATATCTCTTCTTTATCAGGATAATAGCTATAAATTTTACCGTTACGTGTCCATTCGATGGGGGCATCCAGGTCCCATGATTGGTCCATCAGCATGGCCAGGGTCGGCACTGGCGGACCGCCGGTCGCATAGAGACTCAGGGCCGGGAAGTTATCGTCCAGCACCGCGAAGCCGAACCCGCGTTCCCTGGATTCCAGAAGCCGCTGCGCATGATTGATGTGATCGTCGAGAAACAGAAAATCCCGGCCGGTTCGGAGAGCTTCCAGGGCTTCGCCGGTCCAGTCATGCCCGAAATATTGCGCCTTTTCATCGATATAGGCTCTTTTGCTCAGATCGATATCGAAGCCGAAGATTTCGGCCTTGGGCGCCGCTTGCCGGAAAATCCAGGTGCTGTGGCCCTTATGGACGCCGCTCTCGATGATCCGATCCGGCGCGGCGGCACGCGTCAGCAGGAAGAGCCAGAGGCTGTCGTTGAAGCCGCTGCCGCCCGCGTTGTCGCGAACGGGACGCCTGTCATACAGGTCATAAAATCCAGAGATCTCAGCAGCCAGATCCAGGCCCTTGCCATGAGGCATGCAGTCGGACCAACGCAGCAGTGCCGGCGTGACGGTCTCGGCAAGCGCATCCACGAGCTGTCCGAACTGCCGCGCGCTCGTCATGCGCCGCGGTTGGAAGTCTCGGGGTCCGGTGAAAGTCAGATTGGTAATGGTGATTGTCATGGCTGCGGGACATTAATCGCATTGCCATGGAGGGACCATCTGAATTTATGCCTTTAGAGGTAGGGGCCGCGTCATTCTGCGGATCGGACCACTTCTCACCTTTGGTCTCCAAGCCATATCCGATATTTTCCATAATATACATTATGCGTCTTATGGACATAGATCCGTGGATCACTCGGTCTTTCCAGACGGTCCCCCTCTCGCTATGAGTCCCGACGATTCCTCCATCAAACCGCGCCTGGGAATCCCCTCATGAAAGAGCCGCCAAAAGCCACGTCAGAGATCGAACGCCTCATCCGGATCATGGCGGATCTGCGCGACCCCGACTGCGGTTGCCCCTGGGATCTGAAACAGACTTTCGCGACCATTGCCCCCTACACCATCGAGGAGGCTTACGAGGTCGCCGAGGCCATCGAGCATCATGATATGCCGGCACTGAAGGATGAGCTGGGCGACCTGTTGCTCCAAGTGGTCTTCCACGCGCGTATGGCAGAAGAAGCCGGCGACTTTGGGTTTCAGGATGTCGCAAAAGCCATTTGCGACAAGATGGTACGTCGCCATCCTCATGTGTACGCCGATGATTCGCAGCGGACGGCCGAGACCCAGACCCTGGCCTGGGAAGACCAGAAAGCCGCCGAGCGCGCGGAGAAAGCTAACGGTGCGCCCATCAGCGTTCTAGACGGCGTGGCCCGGACGTTGCCGAGCCTGACCCGGGCCTACAAGCTGCAACGCCGCGCCGCGCGGGTCGGCTTCGATTGGCCGGACACCGCTCAGGTGATCGACAAGATTGAGGAAGAACTCGCTGAAATAAAAGAAGAAATTGCAAACGGCGGCGACCACGAAAGACTGCGCGAAGAGGTCGGCGACCTGCTCTTTGCCGCCGCCAACCTGGCACGGCATTTCAACGCCGAGCCGGAACTGGCGCTGCGCGAAGCCAACAGTAAGTTTACCCGGCGATTCCACAAGGTCGAGGAAGCCTTTGAAAACGGCTTGGAAAAGGTTTCTCTGGAAGAGATGGAGCGGGCCTGGCAGGACGTCAAAACCCGGGAGAAGACCCCGGAGACGTGAGCAGGGCGGTTCATGCCGCCCTGCCCTTGTTCCTAACCTCAATGATGGACCGTTTGGTCAGTCGTTCGCCAGCAGATGAATCAGGCTTGAGGTGTCCCAGCGCTTGCCGCCACGCGCCTGTACCTGCGCATAGAACTGGTCGACCAAGGCCGCGACCGGCAAACGCGCGCCGTTGCCGTTGGCCTCGTCCAGGCAGATTCCGAGGTCCTTGCGCATCCAGTCCACGGCGAAACCGAACTCGAACTCGCCCTTGCACATGGTGCTGCCGCGATTCTCCATCTGCCAGGAGCCGGCGGCGCCCTTGGAGATCACGTCGATGACCTTCTCCATGTCGAGGCCGGCCTTCTTGCCGAAGTTCAGACCCTCGGCCAGTCCCTGCACCAGACCCGCGATGCAGATCTGATTGACCATCTTGGTGAGCTGCCCGGCTCCGGCCGGACCCAGCAGCGTGACGGCACGGGCATAACAGTCAATGACCGGCGCGGCGCGGTCGAAGTCTTCCGACTTGCCGCCGCACATGACGGTCAGAACACCGTTCTCGGCGCCGGCCTGTCCGCCGGAGACCGGTCCGTCGACAAAGCCGATCTTTTGCTTGGCGGCTTCTTCTGCCAGCTCCCGCGCGACATTGGCGGAGGCCGTGGTGTGATCCACGAAGACGGTGCCAGCCGTCATACCTGCCAAGATACCCTCAGGCCCGAGAACCACGGAGCGCAGGTCATCGTCGTTGCCAACACAGGAAAAGACGATCTCGCATCCTTCAGCCGCCTGGCGCGGCGTCGGCGCCGCAGAGCCGCCGTGTTCCTTGGCCCACTGATCGGCCTTTGCCGCAGTCCGATTATAGACCGTGACCTCGTGCCCGCCCTTGGCCAGATGCCCGGCCATCGGATACCCCATAACGCCAAGACCGATGAAGGCGACCTTTGTCATCTAATTCTCCCAGGAATTCTGTTATTTGGTGAAGTTGGGCGCAGACTAATGGGTGAACCCATGCGCCTCAAGACACAGGGGGCCCGAAGCCCCCTGCTCTCGCTTTCAACTTATCCGGAGCGATCGTCCGGACTACCGGGCTTGGCCGTCCGGCCCTCACGACGAGACGGTCAGGCCGGTTGCTGCGGCCGCATGTCCTTGCTGCTGATTCCCGCCACCGCGACCGGCTTCTTCATGGCATCGCGGCGGAAAGGCTCGCCGAGCTCCTGGTTCAGGATCACCTCGATGAAGGTTGTGACACCGTCCTTCTGCGCGTCGCAAGCTTGCGTCAAGGCCGCCTTGATCTCGTCCTGAGTGGTTACCGTCACGCCCTTCAGGCCACAGCCCTCAGCGATTCGGGCATAGCTGAGGTGCGGGTCCAGTTCGGTGCCGACGAAGTTGTCGTCGTACCACAGCGTGGTATTGCGCTTCTCGGCGCCCCATTGGTAGTTGCGGAAGATCACCATGGTGATGGCCGGCCATTCCTCGCGGCCGATGGAGGACATCTCGTTCATGGAGATACCGAAGGCGCCGTCGCCGGCGAAGCCGACCACCGGAACGTCCGGGCAACCGATCTTGGCTCCTATGACGGATGGGAAGCCATAGCCGCAAGGCCCGAAGAGGCCCGGCGCCAGGTACTTACGTCCTTCCTCGAATGTCGGATAGGCATTGCCGATAGCGCAATTGTTGCCGATGTCGGACGAGATAATGGCGTCCTTCGGCAGGCTGGCCTGAACTGCGCGCCAAGCCTGGCGCGGCGACATACGGTCGGCATCGCGGCTACGCGCCCGCTCGTTCCAGGTGGTGCCGGGATCGTCGTCCTCGTGATCCATGGAGGAGAGCGCCTGGAGCCAAGCCGACTTGGTCTGGTGGATAAGCGCCTTGCGCTCCTCACGCCCGATGTCACCCGCTTCGGGACTCAGCTGCTCAAGGATTTGCTCGGCGACCTGCCTGGCGTCGCCCTGGATCCCGACGCTCACCCTTTTGGTCAGGCCGATACGGTCGGCGTTGATATCCACCTGGATGATTGCCGCGTCCTTCGGCCAGTAATCGATGCCGTAACCGGGCAGAGTCGAGAAGGGATTGAGACGCGTGCCCAACGCCAACACGACGTCGGCCTTGGCGATCAACTCCATGCCCGCCTTCGAGCCGTTGTAGCCCAGGGGGCCTGCGAAGAGCGGGTGCGAGCCCGGGAAGGCGTCGTTGTGCTGATAGCCGCAGCAGACCGGCGCGTCGAGACGCTCGGCCAAAGCCTGAGAGGCAGGGATCGCACCGCCGATGACCACGCCGGCGCCGTTCAGGATCACTGGGAACTTCGCTTCGGATAGCAGCTTCGCCGCTTCGGCGATGGCGCGCTTGCCGCCGGCCGGGCGCTCGATGCGCACGATCTGCGGCAGTTCGATGTCAATGACCTGAGTCCAATAGTCGCGCGGTACGTTGATCTGGGCCGGCGCAGAGCCACGCCAGGCTTTTTCGATCACCCGGTTCAAGACCTCGGCAATGCGCGAGGGATCCCGCACTTCCTCCTGATAGCAGACCATCTCCCGGAACATCGGCATCTGATCGACTTCCTGAAAACCGCCCTGCCCGATCGTCTTGTTGGCGGCCTGCGGTGTGACAAGAAGCATCGGCGTATGGTTCCAGTACGCCGTCTTGATGGCGGTGACGAATCCCGTGACACCGGGGCCGTTCTGAGCGATGGCCATGCCCATCTTTCCGCTGGCACGGGTGTAACCGTCGCAGATCAGGCCGCCGTTCGTCTCGTGCGCGACGTCCCAGAAAGTGATGCCCGCCGTCGGAAAGAGGTCCGAGATCGGCATGAAGGCCGAGCCAATAATGCCGAAGGCATGCTCGATGCCGTGCATCTGAAGGACTTTTACGAAAGCCTCCTCGGTGGTCATTTTCATGGTGGCAACCCCTTTCCTACGCGGCGGCCGCAACGTGCCGGCAGCATTTATCCCTGTGTCCGGAAAAGCCAAACCTGGCCCATCGGCGCCTTTCGCGGGCGCCGCTTGGTGCCAGATAGGGACAAAACACCCCCGAAAGGTAGGGCCAGATTCAACAAATCATCATTCCAGGGCGCCAAAACCGCCCTGTTCCGCCCGATGCGCCTGGCCCTACGGACGGAAGTCCTAGAGCAATTCCTTCGCCGCAGCGTCGAAGCCACGGCCCAGCTTGTCGAACAGTTCGTCGATCTCGTCCTCGGAGATGATCAGCGGCGGGCAAACGCCGATGCTGTCGCTCGGCAGCGGGCGGACCATCACCCCCTCTTCCAGGGCCTTGGCGTTCACCAATGCCGCCGCCATGCGCTCGGCCGGGAAGGATTCCTTCGTCGCCTTGTCGCGGACGATCTCAATGCCGCCGATCAGGCCGACGCCCCGCACTTCGCCCACCAGGGGATGCTCCGCCAGGCCGTGCAGCCGTTCCTGAAAACGGGGCATCACGGCGCGGACATGGCCCAGCGTGTCCTCTTCCTCGTAGATCTTGAGGGTTTCAAGGGCGACGGCGGCGGATACGGGATGGCCGCCGTAGGTGAAGCCGGTCCCGAAGACACCGAGCTTTTTGCTCTGCTCGACGAAGACGCGATAGATCTCGTCCGTCACCATCACCGCCCCGATGGGCAGATAGCCGGAGGAGAGCTGTTTCGCGCAGGTCATCATGTCCGGCTTGATGCCATAGGTCTGGGAGCCCCACATATTTCCGGTCCGTCCGAAGCCGTTGATCACTTCGTCGGCGACAAAGAGCACGTCGTGCTTCTTAAGAACCTTCTGCACTTTTTCGAAGTAGCCGGCGGGCGGTGTCAGAACGCCCCCTGCCCCCATGACGGGCTCCGCGAAGAAGGCGGCCACGGTGTCCGGCCCCTCCTCCTGGATCAGCTTGTCGAGGTTTTCGGCAAGACGGGTCGAGAAGTCCTGCTCGCTCTCCCCTTCCTCGGCACCGCGGTAGTAGCAAGGCGTGTCGCAATGGAGGATTCGGTCAATCGGCAGATCCCAGCCCTTCTGCTGCACGGGCATGGCCGTCAGCGAACCGCCAGCTACGGTCACCCCGTGATAGCCACGTTTGCGGGAAATAATCTTCTTCTTTTCAGGGCGCCCGCGTCCGTTGTTGTAGTACCACACGAACTTGATCGCGGAATCGATAGCCTCCGAACCCGAATTGACGAAGAAAGCCTTTGCCAGGGGTTCCGGCGCGATGGAGATCAGTTTCTCGGAGAGTTCGATGTTCGGCATCGTCGCCCGATGGGCAAAGGTATGGCTGAACGGCAGCTTCGCCAGTTGCTCCGTCGCGGCTTTCACGAGGCGGTCGTTGTGGAACCCAAGCGACACGCACCACAGACCGGCCAGGCCCTCCAGGTACTTGTTGCCCTGGTCGTCCCAGACGTAAACACCCTCGCCCCGCTCCAGGATCATGGGGCCTTTTTCCTCGTGAACGGCAAGGTTCGTATAGGGGTGCAGGTTGTAAGCGATGTCCCTGGCGGCAGGGGAATTGGGTGCGTAGTTCATGGGTTCATGTTCCTGCTTCGATCGTGGCCTGCGCTCCGTTCCCGGACGTTCCTGTCAGGGTCAGCGTCATTCCCAGGTCGGGCGGCCTCTGGTTGAATTCTATGCTCGTAGCAAAGCTCTAAGGGCCTTCGCAATCTATTCCTAGCTAATGCTAATGTTCGACCTCTCTCCGATTGCCATGCTGCGAGTGCAATGAGGATGGACGGCCATGCGCCCTGACGCAATTACCGTGAAGCTGATCTGCCGCGACATGCCGGCCGATGATGACCTCTTTCTGGGAATCCAGGAAGGCAAGGAGGTTATCCGGCTAACGCCGGCCAGCCAGAAGGAAGTCGTCTTCGAGGCTCGTTTCCGCCTTGGCGCCCGCAAGGACGGATCCCCCAACTTCCTCGGACCCTTCGCCCAGGGCCCGGCCGCGCAGCGCTTTCTCTACGTGAATTGGGGTCGTCGCCAATTAGACGGCAGCTTTGACTATTTCAGCCGGGCTAAGATCCATCTCTCTCACATGACCTGGAAAGACATTGAAACGGCGGCCAAGAAGAAGAGTCCCCCGACCGCGGAACTGAGAATGGTGGACGACCGGGGCAATCCGATCTGCGCCACGATTAGGCCGGAAAACATCACGTGGCGGCTTTAACCATTTGCCGGAACAACCCAGCGTCAAATCGCACGCACCTCTGCTCGCTTTGCATGATGATTTTCGCATAGAAGCCCTCTAACGGTGTGCTTCGGCGAGCGCGCGTTCGTCGCCAAGTTGCGGCTGCAATGGAACTTTTCTTTGAATTTAAAGGAACTTGAAAGGCGTTGCCCCTACCTTGGATGCCACATTGGGGGAAAAGCACAGATTTGTGCGGGATGAGGTGGACCTTCGTTATGCGTCCCTTGTCTCGCGGGATGCAGGATCGGGTAATGGGAGCAACAGCTAGCATATCGACCGATGTCGAAGCGCCTGACAGCCCGCGCAGGAAGGTCAGCTATACCCGGACCATGCGTCGGCTCGTCCAAGGCAAGAACATCAGCGAGAAGAGTCTTCTCGCAACGGATTATCTCAATCATTTCAATGAAGTAATCATGATGATTGAGATGATTCCCATGATGCCGGACTGCCTGGACGACATTAAGGCTTGGCAGCCTAAATCCTATGCGGACCACTTTCGTGAAAGCTGTTTCTCAGACAAGGATCTCGCGATATTGGCGTACGATCACGCCCCCCCGGAATACCGCGTCCCATTTGACGAGACTGTGAATCGCCTCGACGATTTGGTGCTGGATCTCGTGGGGCAGGTCGAGAAGCTGATCGCGTCCGAACAGATGGACGTCCTGCAGGAACTGGTCGAGCAAAGCACCAAAGAGCTACGGGATCTGATAGACCAGGCATCGGGCATTATTCACGGTAACAACCCCTGTGCCGCCGAGGCCGTCGAGGTCGTAGAGACAGTGGAAGAGCTCGCCGAGGAGGACGCCGTCGAAGCCGACGAAACGGCCAGCCAGGAAGATATCGATGCGCTGTTCGACTGACCGGCGCCCTGCCTCCCAGGCGCTCACGTATTCTCTGAAATCAACTCCGCCAAGAGGCGCAGGCCCGGCCTGATCTGCGCCTCCTCGATCGAGGAAAAGCCGAGGCGAATGTAGTTCCGGGCGGGCTTCGGCGAATGGAAATGCACGGAGCCCGGCTCCAGCACCAGTCCCTGCCCAAGGGCCTTTGCGGCCAGGACGTCGCTGTCGAGCGTTTCAGGTCCCCGCACCCAAAAGGACGTCCCCCCGGTCGAGGGAGAGGTCGCACAGTCGGGCAGATACTCCGCCAAGCCTTCCTTCATCGCCTGCCAGCGGTCCCGGTAGCCGCGCAGCAGGCGGTTGACCAGGGAGTCGTAATAGCCGCCGGCAATAAACAGGGCGACGGTGTGCTGCACGTTGGCCGGCGGCTGGCGCATAATCAGGCGGCGCTGCAGGCGGATCTCCCGGATCAGCTCCGCGGGGCCGACCAGGAAGCCCATCCGCAGCCCCGGCGCCAGATACTTGGAGAAGCTGCCGACGTAGAGCACCCGGTGATTGCGGTCCATTGACTTCAGCGCGGTGGTGGGCGCCGAGACGAAATTCATCTCGGACTCGTAGTCGTCCTCCACGATCAGCAGGTCGTGCGCCTCTGCCTTCTCCAGCAGCTTGATGCGGCGTTCCAGAGGCATGGTCACCGTCGTGGGCGACTGATGGCTGGGAGTGACGTAGACGTAATCGCAGCCGTTCAAGCGATCGTCGACAACCAAGCCCTCTTCGTCGACCGGCAGAGGCCGCACCCCTGCCCCCGTGATCGCGAAGATGTTGCGCGCATCGGGATAACCGGGGTTCTCAATGCCCACGAGTGTCGTCTTGTCCGTCAGCAGGGTGGCGATCATATAGAGCGCGTTCTGCGCCCCGAGCGTCACCAGGATCTCATCCGGCGCGGCCTTAATTCCCCGGCGCGGCAGAACCCTAGCCCGGATCTCCTCGACCAGCTTCGGATCGTCTTCGCCGAAGCTGTCCTCACTCCAGGTTCGGATAGCGTCCAGCCCAAGGGCTTCGCGGGAACACATGCGCCAAGCCGCCACCGGGAAAAGCTTGGGGTCCGCCTGCCCGTAGATGAAGGGATAAGGATAGCGCCGCCAGTTCTTGGGCTTGGTGACCTGCATCTGCTCGGAAGGCCGCACCTTCAGGCGGCCCCACCAATCGGCGGCACCTTCCGCCCTGGGCAAGTCATCGGGCTGCCAATTGGGCTCGCCCTGTTCGAAAATCATGTCGGCATTGACGAAGTAGCCGACCCGTTCGCGCGACAGGAGAAGCCCCTCATCGGAGAGCGCTTGATAGGCCAGAACCACCGTGTTGCGGGAGACGCCCAGGGCATGGGCCAGACGGCGGCATGAAGGCAGGGGTTCCTCGGGCGACAGGCGGCCGTCGAGAATGGCATCGACCAGATGCCGACGCAGCTGAACCTGCAGGCCGACGCCGCTGTTATGCTGGACAGGAAAAATCAAGTCCCGCATGGCACCAAGTATTCCTCCCGAAGTGGCCTCATATGGGTCCAGAGAATTACTTTAGGGACAGCTTTAGCCCGAGACAACTGCCTCTCCGGTGGTCCGCTGATAACAGAAGGCGGCGGGATGGCGCTGTTTGATCCACGGTTTTTTGGCTTTTTCCCCAATAGTCGATGGCTGTGACCGTCACGTCCCTCGAGAGAGGCTGCGAGCGAGACCATGCCTATCTGTCACCGTAACTGGCATCAAGACTTGGCTCGTCTTGGCTCTAAGGCTGCATAGGCCGGCAAGTTAGTTTGTGGTCCTCGTTGACTCTGCAACGGGGTGCAGCCGGCGCGGCACCCTCATTAAGGAATTCCCGTTGACCTCATCCGAAGCGACCGACCTGCGAAACACTCTTCCAGGTGCGCGGGAGCTCGATGTCTCGCCCGAGGTCGGCGACGAGGTGAAGTGCACGACCTGCTACATGTGCGCCTGCCGCTGCGGCATCAAAGTGCACCTCAAGAATGACAAAGTCCGCTACATCGAGGGCAACCGGGACCACCCGGTCAATCGCGGCGTGCTCTGCGCGAAGGGCTCGGCGGGCATCATGCAGCACTATTCCCCGGCGCGGCTTCGCAAGCCGTTGTTGCGGGTCGGAGAGCGCGGGGCCGGCGAGTTCAAGGAGATCGATTGGGACGAAGCCCTGGGGATTGCGGCGGGGTGGCTTTCGAACATCCGCAAGAGCGACCCGAGAAAGCTGGCG